>Ga0081538_10000265_pt1 | contig 59857 bp, 64 predicted proteins | sample TabmetS5T2R1_FD_71022 | JGI IMG/M metagenome (GOLD analysis project Ga0081538, IMG submission 71022) | Tabebuia heterophylla rhizosphere microbial communities from the University of Puerto Rico - S5T2R1 | ecosystem: Host-associated > Plants > Roots > Rhizosphere ...
GGGGGGGGGGGGGGGGCCGGGGGGGGGGGGGCGCGCCCTCAAGGGGGGGGGGCGCCACTTCGACCGTCGGCGCGACCTCGACCGTCAGTGCGGGCTCAGCGGGCGGGGGCGCGACCTCGACGGTCGGCGCCGCGACCTCGACCGTCGGCGCGACCTCGACGGTCGGCGGCGCCACCTCGACCGGCGGGGGCGGGAGCGCTCCGGTTCCCGGGAGCTGCGCGCCGGCCGTGGGAGCCATGACTGCCAGGGTCAGGCTGCAAGCTGACCAGGCGATTGCCGCCACGCGTCGCCCGCCCCTTGGGATGAACCTGAGCGTCGAATGACGGGTGGTGTGTCTTGAACCGCTGCGCATCGGTCGCGTCCCTGCCCTGACCCCGTGTGGGTACCCAGATGAAGGGACCCAAAGAGCATCATCTGCTCATCTTTTTTCTGCAATTTGCGGGTTTTTAAGACCTGCCCCCGGGCGCGCGTGAACCCTTCGCGCGCGTACGCAAGGGGGGGTTTGCGTACACCAGCGGGGTTCGTGACCTCGGGTTATGGGCTAGTCCTGCGTCCCCTGGACGACCACCTCGTCGGGAGAGGCGAACTCTGGCCGGCGCGTGGTGAGCCGGGCGTGTGGTGAGCGGCCGTGTGCTGACGGGACGTGTCGTGAGCCGGGGTGCGGTGACCCGGGCGGGGGGAAGGTGAGCGAGCGTGCTGCAGGTGAGCCGGGGCGGTCCGACCGGTGATGTTCTCGCGCGCGCGTGTATAAAGGGGGCCTGGTGGCGGCCGTGGGCTGCCATACCTCCGCCGGCATCCGGCTCGTCGTCACAGGCGTCACAGGGGACATCGGAGTGGGCCCTGCAGCGATGGGGCACAACAACCTCTGCGATCACCAGGAGCATGGGTTTGCTCGCGGTGCAGCGCGTTGCCGGCGCGGACGACGTCGTGACCGGGATCGAGTACGGCGGGCGCTCCCGGCCCCGTACTCGCGGCGATCGGCGTGAGCCCGTCGCGTTACTCGTGCGGGTCGCCGACACGGACGGACGGGACGTCTGGCAGCAGCCCGTGTCCCCCCCTGCTCCCGCCTGCTCGTCGACCCCACGGTGCACCGGCTCGTGCTGACCGCACGGAGTGATCCACAGGCACCGCGCTCCATGTTGGCGGGATCGAGGCGGGCCCCGGGCTCCGACGAGCGTGTCGGGTTGGAGTGATGCTCTGGAAGGAGCTTGGTGGTGACTGCGGCGCGAGGACATCCGGACCCGACCAGCACGGCAACGGGGTGCGGATCCGTGGTTGAGGGGAGGTCTAGCGCGCCTGCAACCGTCGACTCGAACCACGGATCTCGCGGCGGCGATGGCGCATTGGATCGGTGGCAGATGCTCGAGGCAAGGGTGTCTTGTCGCCGTCGGCAAACGCGGCATAACGCGGCTGGACACCCTTCGCCACGATGGTCACAATGGACGAGTTGTTGTCTGTAATTGATCTGATGGATGAGGGCCTCCGGCCTGCGCGGGTCAGCGCCGGGGATGTCATCTACCCGCCCGGCGGGCGTCTGGGCCCACGCTGGCAACACGACCTTCAGCTCGTGCTTGTGCACTACGGCAGCGTCACCGTCCACATCGACGGCGCGGCCCGACCGCCGCAGGACGAGGGCTCGGTCGGCCTTCTGCTGCCTGGTCACCACGAGGAGTTCATCTTCGCGACGGCCAATTCGACGCATCACTCGTGGGTCCAGGCGCGCCTCGCCGAACCCCCGCCCAGGCTCCTGGCAAGGCTCGGCGCGCTGCCGGTGGCGATCCCCGCGTCGAGCGCGCTCACCGAGCTGGTGAGTGAAGCGGTGGCCGCGGCGCGCTCCCCGCTCTCGACGGCGACACCGCTGCTCGGTGCGCTCGCCGCGGCGGCCTTCTGGCAGTACGTGGGCGATGCCGAATCGGGGGCGGATCGCCCCGATCACGACGTCATAAGTCGCGCCCGCGGCTGTCTCCACAGTCACGTGACGGACCCCGAGCTCGACCTCCAGGAGGTAGCGGACGCCGCCGGCGTAAGCCCACCGCACCTCGTGCGCCGCTTTCGCGCCGAGCTCGGCGTCACGCCGATGGCCTACCTGTGGCGGCTGCGCGTCACGGCCGGGATCGAGCTGCTCGTCCACACGGGGCTGCCGGTCGGGGAGGTCGCCGCTCGGTCCGGCTTCAAGTCCGTCTACCACTTCTCGCGGAAGGTCCGCGAGCAGACCGGCCTGCCCCCCACCGAGCTCCGGCAGGAGCACTGGGAGAGGCTCTGAACGCGGCGCGCGCCACCCCTACGCCAAGGGGATGCTCGCGCGTACCGACGTGCCCCGTCCCGGTTCGGAGTCGACATCGAGCCGCCCGTCTATTGCCGCCAGGCGGTCTATGAGACCGCGCAGGCCGGTGCCCCGCGCGACGTCCACCCCGCCGACGCCATCGTCTGTCACCTCGACGATGAGCCGCCCGTTCCTCTGGGTCACGGCGACGGTGGCCTGTGTGGCCGCGGCGTACTTCGCGACGTTCGTCAACGACTCGGAGACCACGAAGTAGGCGGCCAGCTCGATGTGCTCGGGGAGCGTCGCCGCGGGGAGCTCGGCGACCTCGACCGGCAGCGGCGCCCGCTGAGCGAGCGCCTCGACGGCGGCGCCGAGGCCCCGGTCGGAGAGGATCGCCGGATGGATCCCCCGTGCCAGCTCACGGAGCTCGTTGAGAGCCTCGTCGAGCTCCTCGCGCGAGCGGTCCAGCAGGCGTCCGGTCTCGCCCGGCTGTGAGTCGAGGTTCTCTCTCGCCAGTCGCAGGAGCAGGGCAAGTGAGACGAGCCGCTGCTGGGCCCCATCGTGCAGGTCCCGCTCGAGGCGGCGGCGCTGGCGCAGCCCGACCTCTACCAAACGCGCCCGCGACCCACGCAACTCCTCGACCTTCGCCCGCAGCTCGGCCTCCAGGCGCTCGTTCTCGAGCGCCAGAGCAGCCGCGGCGCATGCCTCTCGCACCGTCTCCGGATCGTCGAGCAGGCTGGGGTCGTGGACGATCGCGGCGATTTCCCGCCCCTCTCGCTCCACGTCGGTGACGGCGCGGCCCGAGCCCGCCTTCGGCAGCTCCACCGGGTGCCCGTCGGGATCGACGTACTGCTTGGGATCGGGCAGCCAGTACGCGACCTCCACCGACGGATCGCCCAGTGCTTCGGCGAGTGCCGAGCGCAGCTCGCCCCGGCCGACTCCGCCCTGGAGCCGGCGCACGAGCGAGCCGAGCCCTCGTCCCCGCAGCATGCGGCCCCGCAGGAGCCCGGCGAGGAAGAGGTAGGGCACGAGCCCGAAGGGCAGCAGCGCCGAGTAGTAGACGATCTCCGTGACCCGATCGCTGGTGCCGAAGGTGGCCATCGTGAGCAGCGCCGCCAACATGACCATCAGCAGGCCGCCCGAGACGTACACGGGAGTCACGATCCGGCGCAGCGGCCGGCTGGCTTGACGCCAGCGCTGGACGAGGCGTGCGGCCACTCCGAGCAACACCACGATTCCGACCACCGACACCCCATCCAGCCAGGCGCCCGCGAACGAGGGCTTCGAGTCGATCAGGAAGAGGTTTTCCGGGCACGCCGTGCATCCGAGCTCGGTCGGCTCCATGAACAGCGCGACCGGGAGAAGGCCGAGCGTCACCGTCACGTAGCCCACGGAAACCAGGACCCGGTCCGCCAGCGTCTCGAGTCGCCCCGAGGGGAACGCGAGCGCAAGGTGGAGCACCGGGATCGTGAACAGGTTCCCGAGCCAGAACCCGAGCGAGAACAGCAGCGGTGGCTCGACGAACGAGAAGAGGCTGATGTACCACGCGTATGCCGTCGCGTACATCAGGACCCCGGTCCGGTTGTCCGGGCGGCGGTACCAGGCGAACAGCCCCACACCGGCGAAGCCGCCCCCGATCACGAGGTCGAGCGCGATCCAAAGCCCGCGCTCGGACAGCGTGTCACTGGCCGCGAGCAGGGGCACGAGAGCCAGGCCGACAAGCGCCGCCGCGGCCGCGAGCGCCCAGAGTTGCCCTCGGCTGAGTCTCATGCCAGCCGATTGTTCCACCCGCATCTTCGGTTCGGTCCGGGCGGGCCGACTCGACGGACGTTCTTGCGATCATCAGGCCATGCCACCGCTCACCGCGAAGCAGCGTGCGCAGCTGCCCGACAGAGACTTCGCATACATCGATTCGAGCGGCAAACGGCGCCTCCCGATCCATGACGCGGCGCATGTCCGGAATGCCCTCGCGCGGTTCGGTCAGGTGGCCTTTGAGGACGATGCTGCCCGGGACCGGGCACGCGAGCGGCTCCTGAGAGCAGCCAAGAAGCACGGCATCATGCCGATCGGCTTCATCAGCGCCCAGCTGCAGCCGCAGCGGAAGCTGCCGACCGGTCAGGTGACGTTCCTGATGGCCGATCTCGAGCGCTCGACCGAGCTGCTGAGGCGTCTCGAGGACGAGTACGCCGGCCTGCTCACCAACGTCCGCCGTCTCGCGCGCGCCGCGGTGCGCTCCGCGGGCGGCCGCGAGGTGTCCGCCCGCGGGGACGACTTTCTGGCGGCTTTCGAGGACGCCCCGGCAGCCCTCAACGCCGCACTGGAGGTCCAGCGGGCGATGCGTGCCGGGCCGTGGCCCGGCGGGAACGACGTGCGACTGCGAATCGGCATGCACCGCGGGCGTCCCAGCCTCACGGATACCGGCTATGTCGGTCTTTCGATCCACGCCACCGCGCGCATCTGCTTCGGTGCCCACGGCGGCCAGATCGTGCTGTCCTCTGCCGTGCGCTCGGCGGTGGTCGACTCGCTCCCGGACGGGGTCGGCCTCAGAAGCCTCGGCGCCTGGCGCTTCCAGGGCTTGCCGGAGCCGGTCGATCTCTTCCAGGTGGAAGCGGCCCACCTGGCCGCCGATTTCCCGCCGCTCCGGTCGGCCACCCTGGTCGAGTAGAGCGGTCGACCTCGTCTGCGTGCCGGTGCGAGGCAACGACGCCGCCCTCGACGGTCAGGCGGCCGCCCGCCTGGTGGGCGAGCTGGGACCGAGCTGGGCGATCCCGCTGCATTACCAGACCGAGGCCACCGACTTCCTCGAGCCAGTCGAGGTCTTCATCGTGGCGGTCGGGGGCGCGGAGCACGCCGACCGCACGATCACCCTGTCCGCGGCAGAGCGCGCGCCCAGCGCCCCTCGCTACGCCGTGCTCGCTTCGCCCGCTATGCGTCGGGTGCCCGTATAGCCGACTCCACCGCTGTCTTGATCGCCCTCGCAAAGTCGTCAGCACCTTTGCGGGCGGAGCGGAGCGCCAACGGCGCGATCAGCTTGCCGGGGCCGTGGCCCTCGAGGACGTTGTAGATAGTCACGCGAGTGCCGTCGTTCTCTCGCCCGAGGTCGTAGCCGCCCTCGGCCGCCGTGACGAGGTTCTTCGACACCTCCGTCCAGCGGATCCGTGTGGGTTCCTCGAACTCGGTGATCTTGAACTCCCGCTTGGTCTTCACGCCGGCGTCCTTGACGGTGCTCGCGTAGACGGTGCCGACACCCGGCGGCCCGTCGGTCGTCTTGGCGATCTCGAGCACCCGCGGGCTGAACTTTGGGTCATTCTCACCGTCCGCGAGGAAGGCGAACACCTCCTCTATCGGACGCTCGATCACGGTCGTCCCCTCGAACCGGCCCGCCATGCAGCCTCCTCCTGTGGTGGGTCTACGAGCCGGACGATGATTTCAGAGGCGAGCGGCCGCCGCACCCGACTCGTCCAGGGCCGCGAGGTACGGACCGAGCTCAGCGGCGATGACCTTCTCACCCGCCGGCCAGGGCGGCTCGTCGAAGACCTCCGACTCAAAGCTCCGAGAACCGACCGGATGGGCGGTCATGTACACGGGGTCGGCGCCCGTGAGCAGCTTGCCGCGGATCACCGGACGGAAGGGCGGCGCCTTGTCGGTTCCACCAGCAAGCACGGCGATGGCCGCCGCCGCGGCGTCGGCCATCTGTGCGCCGAGCCCTCCATGCTTGATCGGGTACTTGGCGACGTCGCCGGCGGCGAATACACGGCCCCGCGTCCCGGGCACGGCGCAGTGCTTGTCGATCGGCAGGAAGCCGTCGGCACCTGCCCCGGCAAGACCGCGGATCGCGGGGCCGGCCACACGTGGCATCGCGATGATGCGTTCGGGGCGCAGCTCCACGCCCTCGGGCTGGACCAGCAGCCGCCCCGCCGCCGGGACCGTGGCGAGCGAGTTGGTGTAGACCTTGATTCCGGCGCGCGCCAAACGGTTCGCGACGACCTCGCTGACGGCCGCGCCGAAAACGGCGAGCGGCTGGCGCTCGGGGGTGACGAGCGTGGCGCTGAGGTTGCGGATGTCCATGCTCTCCGCGCGCTGCGCGGTCATGAGCGCCAGCTCGTAGAGGGGGAGCGGCCAGACCGGGCCGACCGGCTGAATGAAGGCGATGCTGCGCGAATAGCCCTCCTCGACGTCCTGTACGACGCCGTGGTAGGTCGCGTCGGCCTCGCTGTCGCGAAAGGTCCCGACGTGCTCGTAGGCGTCGACCTGCCGCGCGCCGACCGCGATCAGCAGCGCGTCGTAATCCAAGCGCCTGCCGGAGCCGGTGTGCAGCACCTGGACGTCCGGGTCGACCCAACCGAGGCGGTCCTTGATCCACTCGGCCCGGGTGTCGCGAGCGATCCGGCGCAGCGGATACCGCCGCGGAGCCCCGAACGCAAACGGCTCGCGCACCGCCAGCGGCCGATAGACCAGTTCCTCGTTCGGCGCGACCAGTTGGACCCGCACCGCGTCGCCAACCAGGCGACGCAGACGCAGCAGACCCTCAACCGCCGCGATCCCACCACCGCAAATCACAACCCGAAAATCGCTCATGGCCCGAACGTACGCCCTGCCCGATGCGCGGGCATCGGGTCCATGCCACAACGACGCCGTGGAGAACTACGGACGCAAGGGCCGTCAGGCCGCGGCGGCGGAGCTGGTTCGAGGCGCGCGCGGCTGCCTGAAAGATCAGGGAGCCAATCGGGGATGTGATGCCGGCCCTGGCGCGCCTGCCCCCGGCGCCGGGCATCGCCGCCATGCAGTCGATCAACGTCATGGCACCGACCCCCGTCTTCATGACGGCGCTGTTCGGCACCGGGGTCCTCTGCCTGGCGGTGGCCGTCTGGGCGCTCGCCGACTGGGACGGCTCGTACGGCCCTTGGCTCCTGGCCGGCAGCGCCCTCTATCTCCTGGGACCGGTCGGTGTGACGATGGGCTACAACGTGCCGCGGAACAACGCGCTTGCCGGCGTTGATCCGACCCACGCCGACGCCGAGGCACTGTGGCGGCGCTATGTCACCGAGTGGATGCGTGGAAACCACGTCCGCGTGCTCGCGGGCGTCGCCGCGGCGGCGGCCCTGACGGGGGCTCTCATCGCCTGCTGACGGTCCGCCACGAGTACCAGGTGATCCGCAGGATCACGAGGCTGATGGCGAGACCGATGAGCGGATCGACGATCTCAACGCCGAGCGCGACCGCTGCGGCGCTCGCCACGACCGCGAGGCTGACGTAGGCGTCGGCCCGCGCGTGGTCGCCGTCGGCGATCAGGGCGGCGCTGCCGAGCCGCCGTCCGGCGCGGCCGCGTATCAGGGCCGCCCACCAATTCCCGGCGAACCCGAGGACGCCGGCCGCGGCCAGAGCCCCGAGCCGGTCGACCTCCTCGGGGTCGATCAGGCGGTCGATCGCCTCGTAGCAGGCGACGCAGGCGCTGGCGAAGATGGCCAGCACAACGGCCAATCCGGCCCAGCGCTCGGCGCGGTCGCTACGCAGTACGAACGCGAGGCCGAGCGGAATCGCCGTCGCGGCGTCGCCTGCGTTGTGGATCAGGTCGGCCAACAGGGCGACGCTGCCGGAGGCGACGAACACGAGCGCCTGGGCCGCGGCTGTGAGACCGAGCACGAGGAGTGCCAGGCCGACCGCGCGGAGTCCCTCTCGAGAGCGCTTGATCGAGCCGTCAAGGAGCCCGTGGGTGTGACTGCCGTGGTGCGCGGCGTGGGCGTGCCCGTGTGCCGTCATGCGCGCGACCCGGCGCGCGGCACGCCCAGATCGACGGCGGGCGGCGGGTAGAGGTGCTCGTGGTGGTGGCGCGCCGCGGCCAGCAGGTCGGCGATGTGGTGGTCGTGCAAGGAGTAGTGAGCGTGGCGTCCGGCTCGGCGCACGCGAACGAGCCGCAGCCCGCGCAGGATGCGCAGATGGTGCGAGGTGGCGCTTGGCGAGAGCCCTGCCGCCTCGGCGAGTTGCTCGACGCTGCGCTCACCGTCGAGCAGCTCGACGAGCAGCCGCAGGCGCGGGGGCGAGCCAAGCGCCTTCAGCGTCTCGGCGAGCTCCTCGGGCTCGGAGCCGGACAGCGGCCGGGAGGCGGGGCCGTGCTCGGCGGGATGGGGCATGCATCGACTCTACCAATATATGAGCAAGTTCTCATATGTCGCTCAGATCGCGGCTGCGCTCACATGCTCGGGCGCGTCGATCTCGCGCTTGAGGATCTTGCCCGACGGGCCCTTGGGGAGCTCGTCCACGATCCACACGCGGCGCGGATACTTGTAGGCGGCGACCTGGCGCTTCACGTGCTCGCGCAGCTCCGCCGTGTCGACGCTGACGCCAGGCTTGAGCGCGACCGCGGCGCCGATCTCCTCGCCGAGCTGCGGGTGTGGGATGCCCACGACCGCCGCCTCGTGCACCGCCGGGTGCTCGTAGAGGACCTCTTCGACCTCGCGCGGGTAGACGTTGTAGCCGCCGCGGATGATCAGGTCCTTCTTGCGGTCGACGATGAAGAAGTAGCCGTCCTCGTCCACCCGGGCCATGTCGCCGGTGCGGAACCAGCCGTCCTCGTCGATCGCCGCCGCCGTGGCGCCCGGCTTCTTCCAGTAGCCCTTCATGACGTTGTGGCCGCGGATCACGATCTCGCCGACCTCGCCCTGGGGCAGCTCGTTCCCCTGCTCGTCCCAGACCTGCATCTCGACGCCCTGGATCGGGGTGCCAATCGAGCCCGGCTTGCGCTCCCTGTCGGGGTGATTGAAGGACGCCACCGGCGAGGTCTCGCTCAGCCCGTAGCCCTCGAGGATCGCGCAGCCGAACGCCTGCTCGAAGTTGCGCATGACCTCCCCCGGCATGGCGGCCCCGCCGGATACACAGACTCGCAGGGTCGAGGTGTCGACCTCGCCACGGCTGGGATCGCCCAGCAGTGCCGAGTACATGGTCGGCACCCCCTCGAATACGGTGACCCGGTCCCGCTCGATGATCCGAAGCGCGTGGCCCGGGTGGAACCTCGGGATCAGCGTCAGGCAGCCCCCCGCGCGGATCGTGGCGTTGAGGCTGCAGGTCTGGCCGAAAGAATGGAACAGCGGCAGCGCGCCGAGCGTGACGGTGTCGGCGTCCATCCCGAACAGGCCGATCCCGGCATCTGCGTTGCGCCGGAGGTTGTCGTGGGTGAGCTCGGCACCCTTGGGCTTGCCCGTGGTGCCCGACGTGTAGAGGATCACGGCCGTGTCGCCGCCGTCTTGGTCGACCATCTCGGGTGTGCGAGCCCAGCGTTCGATCACGGCCTCGAAGTCCCCGGGCTCGACCAGTAGGCAGTCGGCATGCGCGCCGTCGCTGCCGGCGTGCGCCGCGTCGGCCAAACCGTGCCAGGCGAACAGGATCCGCGCCTCGGAGTCGGACAGGTAGTACTCGACCTCGCGCTCCTTGAGGAGCACGTTCATCGGCACGACCACGCCGCCGCTGCGCAGGATCCCGTAGTAGACGACAGCGAAATACGGGACGTTCGGCAGCATGACCCCGACGCGGTCGCCGGGACGTAAGCCCTTGGCCTGGAGCAGACCGGCGACGCGGCCGGCTGTCTCGTCCAGCTCGCGGTACGAGAGCGTCAGGTCATCGAGCCTGAGCGCGTCTCTCTCGGGGGCGCGCGCGGCGGTGTCGGTCAGCAGCTCTGCGAGGTTCGGCATCTTGCTCTCCCTGGCCGGGATCTGGACGTGGTCGCCACGAGCCGGACGTTAAGCGCGGCGACCTCGCTCGGCATCGGCCCGGGAGACCAAACTTCCCGCGCGCTTGTTGTCGCCGGCCGACAGCGCGCCGCGCTCAGCGGACGGTGCGCGCCGCGTTCCTGGCGATGTGAACGGCGATCAGCAGGTCGAGCACCTCGGAGAGACGGCGCAGGTCGCAGCCGGTGCGCTCGGCGATCTTCCTGAGCCGGTAGCGAACGGTGTTGACGTGTACGAACATGCGCTCGGCGGCGACGGTCGCATTGAGATCCGCGGCCACGTACTCGAGCAATGTCGTCGTCAGCAGCCCCCCGCTCTCCACGTCCTCCTCGACGAAGCGCCGGATCTCAGGGCTCACGAGCCGGCCGGCGGTCTCGTGGCCGAACAGCGTGAGCGACTCGAACGCGCGCAGCGTGGGCAGGGCCAGGATCCCGCCGCTCTCCTGCAGCCGCTCGACCGCCTCGCAGGCCTCGCCGTATGCCACCGGGAGATCGTCGAGCGGCTGGACCGTGCTCACCCCGATCGCGAGCGTGATCCCCTGCTCGGCGAGCCTGCCCTGGATCGCCTCGAGCGCGGCGGCGAGCTCGGCCGCGTCTACCACCTTGGCGGGCGCGACGACAACGATCTCCTCCTGGCGCACCACGGTGAGCGGCTGAACCGCTGCGCCCTGAGCCCGCGCGAGCGAGGCTGCCGCGGAGCGGAGCGCATGCTCGTCGGGCACCGAGCCCACCGCGCGTGCGGCTACGAGAACGCACGGCTCCGACGGCTCGAGCCCGGCCTCGCGGGCCGCCGCAAGCTTCGGACCGGGCGCGGGCAGACGGCCGTCCAGCAGGTCCTCGAGTAGGTCGCGGCGGAGGCGCTCGCCCTGAGCGTGGAGCAGGCTCTCGGCCTCGATGTACGCCGCCGAGGCGGTCGTCGCGGCCACGTTTATGTAGCGGATGATCGTTGCCACCATGGACAGCGCCGCCGCGCGCGTCTCCTCGTCGGTCGCTGTCTCGAGGACCGCCTGCCAGAAGACCTCGTTGTAGAGCCGGAAGGCGGACATGAAGTCTTGGAGGGGGATCCGTCCCACGCGGCGCGTGGCCACGGGGCGCACGAACAAGAGCTCCTCGGGGGTGAGCGGGCTCTGTCTCGCCAGGCTGCGCAGTAGCGCGTCGTTGTGGATGTAGACGTGCTCACGCACGTCTGCGAAGAAGGCGGGGTCGTCAAGGCGCGCGTAGGCCTTGATCTCGGTGCGGATCGCGGTGACACCCTTGTCGACGATCTCGTCCTGGCGCTCGCGCATCGCGTCGACGATCCGCATGACCGCCTCGGGGGCTTCGCCGCCCAGCGCCGGCGAGCCCGGCTCGGGGATCGTTGTCACCGGCCCTCCACGCGGTGATTGTAGACCGCTCACAACGCCAGCCTCAGGGCTCACGGCTCTCCTCGGGCCCCTGTGGCCGTCGTCGTGGGGTGGGGCGGCGTGCTGTCCGGGCCCCGTTTGCCGCGACAGGTCGCGCGAAGGCGATGCGGGCGACGGCCGAGAGGCTGGACTCGTCACTCGCCTTCAGGCTCCGGAACCCCAGATCGTGGATCGACATCGGCCTTTTCATCGTGCCCCCGGTTTTGTCGGCGGCGAACAGCGGGACGGCCGCCCCGGAAATCGGGCGGCCGTCCCGCGTCCCCCCACCGGTTAGCTGCTCGTCGAGCAGGCCTCCGTGAAGTCGTGCCCCTCGGCAGTCGGGCCGACAAAGAGGTCCTTCAGCACCGAGGCTCCCAGCGGTGCCTTCGGGTCCGGCTTGACGATCACGGCCTCGCGGACCGCTGTCTCGTTCGGCTCGCCGCCGTACTTCCGGCTCGGCAGCGCGCCCTCGTAGTCCACGGTCACCTGGTCGACGGCCTCGTGGACGCCGGCCCGGGTGAGGTCGCCGTTGGCGAGCGCCTTCTCGAGCACGGCCTGGACCGGGTAGGACCAGATCCACCCGAACGTGTAGCCGTCGTTCGCCGGCGGCTTGCCGCCGGTCGCCTCCTCCATCGCCTTGTGGGCGGGGGAGTCGGATCCGTACGGTCCCCAGGGCGCGACGTAGTGGTACTTGGCCTCGACAGCCGGGGCCGCCTCGCTCTTGAGGATCGCCGGGTTCCACGACGGCACCGAGCCAATGAACTGCCCGTCGTAGCCGCCGGCCACGGCCTTGCCCACGATCTCGGCCATCTCGGCCGGCCCGGTGGCGACGATCACCACGTCCGGCTTCGCCTTGGCGATCGCGGCCACGGCCGCATCCTGGTTACCGGCGGTAGCGTTGGGAGCGGTCTCGACCGTCTGCGCCGACGCGCCGTTGGCCTCGGACCAGATCTTGACTCCCGCCGCCGAGTCACCGCCGTAGTCGCCGGGGTAGCCCACGGCCAGCACCTTGGTGGGCTTGCCGAACTCCTCGGCCGCCCAGTCGAGTCCGTTCATGGACTCCGCGCAGTAGCTCTGGCCGCTCTCGAGGATCAGGCCCTCGTCGTCGACGCCCCAACCCGACCACCAGCTCGCGGGGGCGGCCAGCAGCTCGCCCTGCTTCTGGATCTCGAGGCCGGCCAGCGTCGGCGGGGTGCCGAGCGACTGGGCGAGTGCGAGCACTTCGGGCTCGATCTCACGCAGCTTGGCCACGTGCTCCTCGGGGTTGTACTTGTTGTCGCGGGTGTACTTCTCGACGTCGACGTCGTACTTGCCGCCGATTCCGCCGTTCGCGTTTACCCGCTGCCAGAACGCCTTCTGGGCGTCCGTGATCGGGACCGCCAGCGGCGCGAACGGCCCCTCGGTCAGATCCGACAGCGTGCCGAGGTAGATGCAGCCCCGATCCTTGTTGGGGCTGCCCGGGCAGGGCTCCGACGTCACGCCGATGTCGGTCTTGACGTCGCCCTCCCCGCTCGCCTCTTCCTCGGCCCCGCAGGCCGGCAGGCCCAGGGCCAGCACCGCCATCAGGGCCAGCGCCAGATATCGCCATGGTCTCATCGGGGTCATTTCACCCTCCCCTTTGCGTTGTCCGTCCGGCATCGGCGAGACCCACCACGCCGGTCGGTGGTTGACATCCCCAGGTCCATGACGCCTCCGCTAATGCGGCAGCAGCCAGCCCCTGAAGTGGTTCCGGGCTCGGACCCAGAGTCCGAACAGCCCGCGCGGCTCGGCGATCAGGAAGGCCACGATGAGGCAGCCGTAGATGAGCGCCTGCAGCTGGAAGACGGTGAGGAATCCGCCACTCGACTCGGCGGTGATGAACGGCAGGAAGCGCGGGACCTCCTCGACGAGGCGCGGGAGCAGCGTCACGAAGGCCGCACCCAGCAGCGCGCCGGCGAGCGTTCCCGCGCCGCCGATCAGCACCATCGCGAGGAACTCGACCGACAGGAAGAGGTCGTAGGTGCCAGGCTCGATGAAGCCGGTGACGGTCGCGAGCATGGCGCCGGCGATCCCCGCGTAGAACGACGAGACGCCGAAGGCGATGACCTTGTACTTGGTCGGCTCGACGCCCATCACCTCGGCGGCGATGTCGCGATCGCGCACCGCCGCAAACGCGCGCCCCACCGCGGAGCGGGTGAGGTTCTTGGCCACCACCGCGAAGATCGCGAGCAGGGCCAGGCTGAGGAAGTAGAGCTTCATCTCGCGGTCGAGGCCGAGGCCGAGGAACTGGCTGGTCGTATTCAGGTCGGTGCCGAACAGGACGAGCTCGGGCCCGGCGCGGCCGATGCCGGCACCGCCCGTGACGCCCTCGAGCTCCCGGAACAGGTGCTCGCCGAGGAAGACGAGACCGAGGGTCACGATCGCCAGGTACAGGCCCCGGACCCGCGTGGCGACCGGCGCGACGGCCAGCCCGACGAGCGCAGCCACGAGTCCCGACGCGGGCAGCCACACCCACATGTCGAGGCCGAGGCCCGTCACGCGGCCGCCGGGGTCCCCCGCGAGCGCTGCACCCGTGTAGGCGCCGATGCCGAGAAAGAAGGCGTGCCCGAGCGAGACCTGGCCCGCCCAGCCCGTGACGATGTTGAGCCCGATCGCCCCGATCGCCGCCAGGAAGGCCGTGGCCATGAGCGCGTTGAGCTCGGTGCCGAGCTGGAACGGCAGCACGAGCAGGAGCGCGATGAGCGCGATGAACCACGCCCGCTTCGATCGAGTGTTGAGCGGGGCCTGGTCGGCCGCGTAGCTCGTGAACAGCTGTGGCCTACCCCTCACAGGCGCTCAACCTCCTTGGTGCCGAACAGTCCGTAGGGGCGGACCAGCAGCACGATCAGCATCACCAGGTACGGAACGACTTGGTCGAAGTTGGCGCCCAGCCAGGCGAGGTGATCGGCCTGGTAGGTCTTGGTGTAGGCCTCGGCGAGGCCGATCAGCACGCCGCCGACGATCGCGCCCCGGATCGAGTCGAGGCCGCCGAGGATGATCGCCGGCAGCGCCTTGAGCGCGACCAGCGTCGTCGTCTGGTCGAAGCCCGCCCCGCCGGTGGCCACGAGCATGCCGGCGATGGCGCCGAGCCCTCCGGCGAATGCCCACGACAGCGAGAACATGCGTCCCACGGGCACGCCCTGGGCGAGTGCCGTCTCCTGGCTGACCGCGGTTGCCCTCATGGCGAGGCCCCAGCGCGTGTACTTGAAGAACGCGCCCAGGGACAGCACGACGACGATGGCGATCGCGAGGCTGGCCAGGTCGCTGTGGAACACGGTGACGCCGAAGACCGAACTCTTGTCGAGGCCCCAGGGGTCGCCTACCTGGCGCTGCTCGAGGCCGATCAGGTCCCCGGCCACCACCTGGAGCGCGAGGAAGACGCCGACCGTGACCATCGCCGCGGCGAAGGGGGGCTTGCCGACCATGGGGCGCATGGCCACGCGCTCGATCACGATCGCGACGAGCGCGGTGACCGCGATCGCCAGGAGCGCGGCGAGCCCGAACGGCACGCCACGGTCGACGGCGAAGGCCGAAGTGAAGTAGGCGCCCAGGATCATCAGCACCGGCTGGGCGAAGTTCACGACGCGCGTGCCCTTGTAGACGATCACGAAGCCAAGCCCGAGCAGCGCATACAGCGAGCCCTGCGCGACCCCGCGGACGGTGGCCGTGAGCAGTTCCTCCATCTATCTCGCCTCCCCCACGAGTTCGGTGCCGAGCCGGCGCACCGGGATTCCAAGCCCGAGGTACCAATCCAGAAGCTCCGGCGCGACCGGCCCTGCGACCGACAGAGCGGAGCGGCACTTGCGCATCCCCAGGCGCTTGCGGACCGCTCGCGCCTGGAGCCGGTTCCTTGGCGTCCCGACGCTGGCCCGGAGCCTCTCCCAGACAGGGGGCGTCCCGAGGAAGAGCGAGGGCTCCACCTCGCTCAGCGTCTGGGCGAGGTCCGCGGCCGGCTCGCCAAAGTGGACCTGGACGCCGGCGTAGGCGTTCAGCCATGCGCTGTTCAGCCTCTCGACGATCTGAGCCAGCGGCAGATGGCAGAGCACGAAGTCGCTGGGCCGCGGATCGGGGTGAAGCTCGCCGCTGTCGGCGAGCTTCGCCAGCGCGGCGTTCACCTCGCGTGCGCTGACGGCGAGCGTGACCGGGTCGTCGCCGGTCACCTCCCCGGCGAGCTCGTCGAGCAGGCCTGGGCACTCCGCCCTGTGCTCCTCCCCGCGCGCGAGCAGGTCCGGCCACCACACGAGCGACGCCTCGGCGTAGTCGCGGACGCCCCGCGGCTCGACGTAGACGATCCATTCGAGCTCGGGCAGCCCTGCCTTCCCGGCGAGCGCCTTGTCGACCTGCTCCTGATCCTCGGCGATCAGCACCCGCGCGCCCGAGTTCCGAAGCAGGTCCTCGGACTCGGCCGCCGGGTCCAGCCCGACCGTGACGGCGCGCGCAGCGACGGCGCCGGCGTCGGCGACGAGCCACTCCGGGCGGTTGTCGGACTGGATCGCCACGCGGTCGCCCGGCCGGACGCCGAGCGCCCGCAGGCCGTGGGCCGCGCGCTCGAGTAGATCGCCGTACCGCGACCAGGTCGTTTCCTGCCAGATGCCGAGCGACTTCTCGCGCAGCGCGACACCGCCGGGGTCGCTCTGCGCCCGCTCGCGGATCCGGGTGGCGATGGTGGGGACGATTTCCGTCATTGCTCGACCGCCGCGAGCACGTCCTCGTCGTCGACCACTTCGGGCCCTGCCACGTCGTGCTCCTCGCCGAGGTAGGCGCGGATCACGTCCGGATCGCTTTGGACCTCGGCCGGCGGGCCGATCGCCACGGGTGCACCGAAGTCGAGCACCAGAACCCGGTCGGCGAGGTCCATCACGAGCGCCATGTCGTGCTCGACGAGCGCGATCGGTATCGACAGCTCCTCGCGGATGTCGAGGATCGCCCGGGCCATGTCCTCGGTCTCGGCGCCGTTCATGCCCGCGACCGGCTCGTCCATCAGCAGCAGCTTCGGCTCCATGGCCAGCGCGCGGCCGAGTTCGACACGCTTCTTGACGCCGTAGGGCAGCGAGCCCACCGGCGTCTTGCGGTAGCGGCCGAGCTCGAGGAACGTGACGATCTCCTCGACGATCGCGCGCTCGCGCAGCTCCTCGCGGCGGGCCCGGCCGCGCCACAGGAGCGCGGCAAACGTGCCGTAGCGGATGTGCCGGTGTCGCCCGAGCATCAGGTTGTCGAGCACGGTCAGCGTGTCGAACAGCGCGATGTTCTGGAACATGCGCGCGATCCCGGCGCGCGCGACCTCGGCGGGGCTCTGTCGCGTGAGATCACGCCCGAGGAACTCGATCGACCCCTCCTGCGGGCGGTAGACGCTCGACAGGCAGTTGAAGATCGACGACTTGCCGGCGCCGTTGGGCCCGATGATTGCGAACAGCTCGTCCTGGCGCACGTCGAAGGACACGCCGCGCAGTGCGCGGACGCCGCCGAAGCGCAGCTGCACGTCGCTGACCTCCAGCACCGGACTGCCGGCGGGCACGTCCGACCCACAGCCCGGCAGGATCTCGGCGAGCGTGCTCAGGCTGCGCATCGCTTGCGCCTCCCGTAGTGCTTGAGGTCGCGGAACGACGTGGTCGTCCCCTCCTCGCGCAGTCCCAGGTAGAACTCGCGGACCTCGTCGTCCGCCCGCAGCGCGGGGGCCGGCTTGTCGAGGGCGATTCTGCCGGTCTCCAGGATGTAGCCGTGCTCGGCGATCGAGAGCGCCATCGCCGCGTTCTGCTCGACGAGCAGGATCGACGTGCCCTCCTCGTTGAGGCGCACGATCAGGTCGCGGATCTGCGCGACGATCCGCGGCGCCAGGCCGAGGCTCGGCTCGTCGAGCAGCAGGTAGCGCGGGTCTGACATCAGCGCCCGCGCGATCGCCAGCATCTGCTGCTCGCCGCCCGATAGATAGCCGGCGGGTTGTCCGCGGCGCTCGCCGAGCACCTCGAAGAGGTCGAACATGCGTCGCAGCCGGCCCTGCATGCCGGCGCGGCGCGAGTAGCTCCCGACGCGCAGGTTCTCCTCTACGGTCAGCTCGCTGAAGACCTGCCGCCCCTCCATCACCTGCGCGATCCCGGCGCGGACGATGTCGGGTGCGCCGAGGCCGTCGATCCGCTTGCCGTCCAGCGTGATCGTCCCGCGCCGGACCGCTCCGCGGTGGATGGGCAGCAGGCCGGTGCAGGCCCGCAGCGCGGTCGTCTTGCCGGCGCCGTTGGCGCCGAGCAGCGCGACGATCGCGCCGTCCGGCACCTCGAGGCTCGCTCCCTCGAGGGCGAGCAGCACGTCGTCGTAGACGACCTCCAAGTTGTCGATCACAAGCATCGATCAAGCTCCTCCAAGCTGCGGGCAAGTCTCCGCTCCGGCCCCGCGCGAGTCGCTGTCTGCGGCTGCCAAGATCCGCCGACCGAACCTGTCGGCCGGCTCCAAAGGCGCGGGGCGTAGGGTCAAGATGCGCGATGGCTTCCCGAACGAATGCCTTGACACGACCCTTCACGGAGCGCACCGCGTGGGCGCGCAACCTCGCGGCGCCCGTGCGGGACTTCCTCAGCACGGAGTCCGCCGGCGCGGTGGCGCTGCTGTGCGCGGCGGTCGCCGCGCTCGTCTGGGCCAACTCGCCCTGGTCCGACTCCTACGACTCGTTCTGGGGCACCGAGCTCTCGATCCGCATCGGCAGCGAGGGCATCTCGCTGAACCTCCGGGAGTGGGTGAGCGAGGGCCTGATGACGTTCTTCTTCCTCGTCGTCGGGCTCGAGGCGAGGCGCGAGTTCGACATGGGAGCACTGCGGGAACGGCGAAGGATCAACCTCATTGTGGTCGCGGCGGCCGGCGGCATGGCGGTGCCGGTGCTGATCTACCTGGCGGTCAACGGCGGCGGCGACGGGGCGCACGGCTGGGGAGCGGCGATGTCGACCGACACCGCGTTCGCGCTCGGGGTGCTCGCGCTGGTGGCCCCGCGGGCCACACGCCTGCGGGTTCGCCTGCTGACACTCGTCGTGGTCGACGACCTCGTGGCGCTGCTCGTGATCGCCACGGTCTACACGGACGAGGTCGACGCGATTGCGCTGGCAGTCGCCGCCGCCTTGTTCTGCATGCTGCTCTTGCTGCGGTACGCACCGGTTGCCTGGCGGGCGCCGGCGGCGGGGCTGCTGGGGGTAGGCGTGTGGGTCGCCCTCTACGAGTCCGGCGTCGACCCGCTACTCAGCGGGCTGGCGGTCGGGCTCGCCGTCAGCGCGTACCCGCCCGCCCGCACCGAACTGGAGCGCGTGACCGAGCTCACGCGTTCCTTCCGCGAGCAGCCAACACCCGAGCTCGCCCGGTCCGCACAACTCGGCGTGACCTCCGCGATCTCCACGAACGAACGCCTCCAGTACCGCTTGCACCCGTGGACGAGCTTCGTGATCGTGCCCCTGTTCGCGCTCTCCAACATCGGCATCCACGTGGAGGGAGAGCTGCTCGGCGACGCGCTCACGTCGCCGATCACGTTGGGGATCGTGCTCGGCTACGTGGTAGGCAAGCCCGTTGGGATCGTCCTCGGAGCGTGGCTTGGAACACGGAAATGGTTGACCGGCCTGCGTCCGACGCTGAGCTGGCCCGTGATCGTCGGCGCAGGCACTGTCGCTGGGATCCCGTTCACGGTCTCGCTCCTGATCGCGGGCATCGCATTCGATGGCCGGCAGCTGGAGGAGGCGAAGCTCGGCGTGCTCGCTGCCGCGATCCTGGGAGCGTTGGTGAGCTGGCTGGTGTTCCGGGTGATCGCGCGGCTCCCTGCCGAGGTACGCGCGCGCCAGCAGCTGGCCACGGCGGAGGACCTGCTGGACCTCTCGGACGAGGTCGATCCCGAGCGCGACCACGTGCGGGGCCCCGACTCGGCCCCGGTCACCCTGGTCGAATACGGCGACTACGAGTGCCCCTACTGCGGGCAGGCGGAGGTCGTCGTCCGCCAGCTGCTCGACGAGTTCGGCGACGAGCTGCGTTACGTCTGGCGCCACCTGCCGCTGAGCGATGTCCATCTCAACGCGCAGATGGCCGCCGAGGCCGCGGAGGCGGCGGGTGCGCAGGGGGCGTTCTGGCCGATGCACGACAAGCTGCTCATCTCCCAGGACGAGCTGACGGCGCGTGACCTCAAGCGCCACGCGGAGGAGCTCGGCCTCAACGTCGCGCGCTTCTGGGACGAGCTGCGCCGTCGCGAGCACGCCGAACGAGTGGCCGAAGACGTGGCAAGCGCCGACACAAGCGGGGTCGCGGGCACGCCGAGCTTCTTCATCAACGGCCGGCGACACCAGGGTGCGTACGACGTAGACACCCTCAGCGCGGCCGTGCGCGCGGCACGCGCGCGGGCGCGCCTCAGAGAGACAGCGGCGGCCCCGCGGGCCTAAGCCGGTTCGGCGGCCCTCCTAGGTACGCCCGCCCAAGAGCAGCGGCCCACTTCTCATCAGCGCTCGCTGATGTCGCTGCTGAGCACCGGCTTCACGTCGACGATCGGCGTCCCGTCCACGGCCTCGAGGTTGTGCACTCGGAGCCTGCCGCCGTCGATCGACGCGACCTGCACGCGGTGCAAACCGATGGGATTGGGCCTGTCGGGGGAGCGGGTGTTGAAGACGCCCTGCTGCTCCCTCGACACGTCGCCGCGTGGATGCACCCGCAGGACGTCCCGGCGGGCGCGGTCGAGCCAGGTGAGGATGATCACCTCGTCCCCGGCCCTGATGCCGTCGAGGGCTTCGAGCACAGCGGGCTCGAAGGCGAGCCACGCGTCGGGAGCTCCCTCGTCGCCCTGGTTCGGGGCCGACGCCGGATCGGTCAGGGGCGACTCGACCGTTCCTATCGGCGTCACCTCGTAGCGCGGTTGGTTCACGTGGGCACCTCCGGTCCGTCCTCGAGCACCGTCAGCGCCATGCTCGCAGGCCCGGGGGCTCGAGAGTTGCTCGCGGTGCGGCGCGTGTACCCCGATGAGGTGTTTGCGCGTGTAGCCAATCCGGGTTACGTTGGCTATGGACTCGTCTGTAGTGGACACCCTCGGGCGCGCACAAGGAATGGAGACTGGGGGCCCGAAGGACGCCGTGCACTACCGGCTCCTCGGGTCCCTTGAGGTGCGCTCAAACGGGCGCGTCGTCGATCTCGGGCCTCCAAAGCAGTGCGCGCTGCTAGCGATCCTGCTCCTGAACGCCGGCGAGGTCGTCTCGACCGATCGCCTGATCGAGCTGGTCTGGGCCGACAGCCCGCCGCGGACCGCAGCGCACTCGATCCAGATCTACGTCTCCGGGCTTCGAAAGGCGCTCGAGGCGGCCGAAGCCGAGCAGGCGATCGTCACGAGGCCGCCGGGCTACCTCCTGAACGCCGATCCCGACTCGATCGACGCTCTCCGCTTCCAGCGTCTGGTGGTCGAGGGGACCAGAGAGGCTGCGGCCGAGCCGGAGCAAGGAGCGGCCGTGCTCGAGCGGGCGCTCGATCTCTGGATGGGTGAGCCGCTGTCGGACTTCCCATACGAGGATTTCGCTCGCGAACCCGTTCGTCGGCTGTACGAGCTCAGGCTGAATGCGGTCGAAGAGCTTGCCGCGGCCGAGCTGGCGCTGGGCAGGGATCGGGACGCACTGTCGCGCATCGAGGCGGCGATCCGCAACGATCCGCTGCGCGAAAGACCGCGGGAGCTGCAGATGCTGGCGCTGTATCGCTGCGGCCGCCATCCCGAAGCGCTTCGCGCCTACCAGCAGTTCCACCGGCTGCTCGCCGACGAGCTCGGTCTCGCTCCGTCGCCTTCGCTACAGCAGCTGAACGAGCGAATCCTGCTCCACGACCCAGGGCTGGCTCGCGAGGCGACCAGCGCGCCCGCCTCGGTCCGAAACCCGTACAAGGGCTTGCGGCCGTTCAGCGAGCAGGACGCCGACGACTTCTTCGGGCGCGACGGCCTCGTCGCCCAGCTGCTCGAGTCACTCCGCGCCGGCGCTCGCATCGTGGCGCTCGTCGGGCCATCGGGATGCGGAAAGTCGAGCGTGCTGAATGCCGGCCTGATCCCGGCTCTGCGCGAAGGCGCCCTTCCGGGCTCGGCCGACTGGGCGATCACCGCGATGATGCCCGGATCGCACCCGTTCGAGGAGCTGGAGCGGGCGCTTGCTGGTGCGGCGGCGGATTCCCCCGCCGGCGCTCGCGTGCTCCTGGCGATCGACCAGTTCGAGGAGCTCTTCAGCCTGAGCGATGAATCGACCGCGGCCAGGTTCCTACGCGCCGTCACGAGAGCGGCAACCGATGACCGCGCACCGCTGACCGTGGTCCTCACGCTACGGGCCGACTTCTACGACCGCCCTCTCCAGCACGCGGACTTCGGCGCGCTCCTGACCGCTGGCGTGGTCAATGTCCTCCCCATGGCCGCCGACGAGCTCAAGGCGGCCGTGCTAACTCCCGCCCGGCGGGTCGGGGTGGACGTGGAACCGGCGCTCCTGGCCGAACTGCTCGCCGACACCATCGACCAGCTCGGGGCGCTCCCGCTGCTGCAGTACACCCTGACCGAGCTCTTCGAGCGGAGGACGGACTCGGTGCTCTCCCTCGCCGAGTATCGAGAGGCGGGAGGTTTGCGGGCTCTGCTGTCGCGGCGCTCGGAGGAGAGCTTCGTCGCTCTGGACGACGCCGAGCAGCGCGTCGCGCAGCAGGTCTTCCTGCGACTCGTCAGCGTGAGCGAGGGCGCACGGCCGGCACGACGCCGGGTGCCGCTGCGCGAGCTCACCGCCCTCGACGTCGATCCGGTGGCGCTCTCGCTCGTCCTCGAGGAGTTCGGTCGCCACCGGCTCCTGTCCTTCGACCGTGACCCGGCCGCCGGCGACGCGGTTGTGGAGGTCGCGCACGAGGCGCTCCTGTGGGAGTGGGACCGCCTCGCGGGGTGGATTGACACGCACCGGGAGGACCTTCGCCGTCAGCGCTCCCTGGCGATGGCGGCCGAGGAGTGGGAGTCGACAGACCGGAACCCGGACTACCTGATCACGGGGAGCCGGCTCGCGGAGTACGAGACCTGGAGCCGCCGGACGACGCTGAGCCTGACCGCGAGCGAACGGGAGTTCCTCGCTAGCGCGCTGGAGCGCCGGCGCAGGGCGCAGGCAGCGGAGGACGATCGCCGCGATCACCAACGGCGGCTGGAGCGAAGAGCCGCCAGGAGGCTCCAGGCCCTGGCAGCCGCGCTGCTCGTGCTCGCCGCCGCGGCGACGGTCGGAGTGCTGTCCTGGCTGGGGAGCAGGCCTCCAGAGGTCGTGCTCGTCTATTACGGGGGTGACGGTGAGCTGGACATCGCGGCCGCGGCGGGCTTCGAGCGTGCCGTGTCCAGGCTGGGGATCGACGCGGAGAAGCAGGCCATGGCCGGGCCGACCGTTGCCTCCGTCCTGCGCCGGCAGGCCGACAGGGGGGTCAAGTTAATCGTCGCCGGGGTCGGCCCGGACGAGGCCGCGACGCTGGACACCGCTGCTCGCGACCACCCGGACACCCGCTTCGTCACCTTCGACATCGAGGGCCGACGGCCGAATGTCACCTACGTGAGCTACGCCGAGGAGGAAGGGTCGTTCCTGGCCGGCGCCGCGGCCGCGCTGAAGAGCCGCACCGGTGAGATCGGCTTCATCGGCGGAGTGGAGGGCCACCTGATCTCGAGGTTTCACGCGGGCTACGAGGCGGGGGCCCGAGCGATCGATCCGGACATCCGGGTGCGCGCGACCTATCTGACCCGGCCGCCGGACTTCAGCGGCTTCAACAGCTTCACGCTTGCGCGTCGGGCGGCCGCGCAGCTCTACTCCCGCGGGGCGGACGTCATCTATCACGCCGCAGGCAGGTCGGGATACGGACTCTTCGAGGCCGCCCACGCACTCTCAACACAGAAGAGGCAACTGTGGGCGATCGGGGTCGACAGCGACCAGTACCGCACGATTTCGTCCTTGGATCCCGGCGAGCTGGGCATCTCGGGCGAGGCCGTGCGGCGACACGTGCTCACCTCCATGCTCAAGCGCGCCGATCGCGCGGCCTACGTCGCGCTCGCCGACTACAAAGACGGCGAGCTTACGCCCGGGGTCCGGCGCCTCGGCCTGGACTCCGGCGGCGTCGGGCTTTCCAACAGCGGTGGCTTCATCGACGACATCCGTCCAAAGCTGGATCGGCTCCGGGAGCAGATCATCGCCGGCGACATCAAGGTGCCCACCGTCCCGGTGAGCAGACGCAACGGCCCGTGAGGGGCCTCTGCGACGGCGCCTAAAGCCGCATAGAGCCCGAATAGAGCGGCCCCCGGCAGGCTGCGGAGCCGGACTGCAGGACTTCTCATCCACCCAAGGAGGACTCGTGACCTTCCCCCGTCGTTCCCGCCGGCTGGCCCTCCGCTACCTCACCCTGGGGCTCGCCGGCCTGATGCTGGCGCTGACCTGCGCGACGGCGTCCGCACTCGCCGGCGAGCCCCGCAGCACTTGCGAGGAGCAGTGGATCGCGACCTACGGCGTCCCGGCCCCGGGCTCGTGCGAGCAACAGGCGCTCGCCTCCCGCGGCACAGGGGCGCCAAACGGGCCCGCGGCCACGGTTGACGACGCCCCGCGCGTGGACTCGCCCGACTCCGGCTTCGACTGGGGCTCCGCGGCGATCGGCGCCGCCGCGGTGGCCGGCCTGTTCGCCGTCGGCACGCTCGGGGCGATGGCACTCGACAGGCGCGGCCGCGTGCGCCCGGCCGGCTGACCGAAGCAAGGCCTTGCTGGAGGCCCCGCCGCGTGGCGGGGCCTCTCCCGTGCTACCTCTCACTTGGGTAGTTCTCCGAAGCGGCTCGCGGCCAGCTACCGATGAGTCAGCCGGCGGCCCACCTTAGCCTCGCCACGATGTTGGGCCGCCCTGCACAACTGCCTCGCCAAGTCCGCACACAGGGAGACTTGTCGAGGGGCGCCCGCATCTTCAGAGTCCTGCATGCCGCCATCGCGGCGGCGTTTCTCGTCGCCATCGTCTACGTGTGGTGGTGCGCGCTCAGCGGCCGTCGTGGACGCCTGCTGCGGGTTGCTGCCACGGCCCTCGTCGCCGAAGGGATCCTCGTTCTCGTCAATCGGGGCGACTGCCCTCTGGGCGGACTGCAGGAACGTATGGGAGACCCTGTCCCGCTGTTCGAACTGGTGCTCTCACCGCCGGGAGCCCGTCGCGCGGTGCCAGTGCTGGGTTTCATCACCGCGGCCGGCTTGTTCGTGTTGGTCTTGAGGAAACCGGCGCCGCGCCAGTAAAATGGACCATAGGGTCCAAACGTCGGTATGCTGTCACCGTGCCCGCTGCTCCGAAAACCGAGAAGGGACGCGCCACCCGGGAGCGGATCGTCGCGACTACCGCCGGCCTGGTCCGCGAGAACGGCGTCCGGGGCACCAGCCTGGACGACGTGATCGCCGCGGCCGGGGTGAGCAAGTCGCAGGTCTACCACTACTTCGACGACAAGGCGGACCTGATGCGGGCTGTGGTGAGCCACACCAAGACGTTGGTGCTGGACGGCCAGCGCCCGTATCTCGACCGGCTCGACAGCTGGGCGGCGATCGAGGCCTGGTTCGACAACCTCGTGGCGCACCAGACGGCGCCCCACGCGCACGGCGGCTGCCCGATCGGATCGCTGGTACCCGAGCTGGCCGAGGCGGATGAACGCGCGCGCCAGGAGCTCGCCCGTTCCCTCGACGAGTGGCAAGGTCACCTCGTTGCGGGGCTGCGGGCCATGCGGGACAGCGGGAAGCTGAGTCGCCGCGCCGACCCCGAGCGCCTCGGCGCCGCGACCATGGCGGCTCTGCAGGGCGGCCTGCTGCTCACGCAGGCACGCCGTGACCCGCAGCAGCTGCGGATCGCCCTCGACGCCGCCTACGCGCATTTGCGCGGCTTCCGGCCCGCGCGTCGCGCGTGACGTCCGACCTACGCACGCGCCGAGAGAGGATCAGGCGCCGGATGCGCCGCGCCCGCCGCCGCTACCTGCAGACGCGGTCCGAGCGGGCGTTACGTGTCTACCTGATCTCGAAGGCGCGGCTGGGCCGCTGGGACGACCGCTACCTGCTGCACTTCGGCGTCAACGGTGACGTAAACCGGGACATCAAGCGGTTCTTCACCCGCGCCTTCGCGGCCGGCCTTGTGCCGACCTCGGGCCGACGCAACGACCCACGCTCGCACCACCACGATGGCAACGCCGGCGACGTGGGACTGCGCCGCGAGATCATCGGCACCGCCGAGGGAGCGGCGCGGTTGCGCCGCTTCCACGCCGCCGAGTACAACCGCCGCGGGCGCACAAACCCGATCGAGCTGATCGGCCCGATCAACGATCGCCAGGTGCTGGGCGGCGTCGATGCAGCGCTACCCGAGGGGGCGCCGCTCGAGAACCAGCACGACAACCACGTCCACTTCGCCCACGTCTAGGACGGAGGAGGAGATCCGCTGGCGCTATCGTCGCCGGACGCGATCCAGGAGGTGTACCGGAATGTCGGAGATGGGCGAACCGCTCGACAAGTTCGCAGAGGTCGAAACCGGGGAGGCGTTCACACTCCAGAACCCCTACCTGCTGAAGATCGAACTGTCCGAGACCTCCGTCATGGCCCGCAACGGGGCGATGGTCGCCTACCAGGGCGAGGTGATGTTCGAGCACAAGGGCGGCGGCGTCGGGAGGCTGCTCAAGAAGGCCGCGACCGGCGAGTCGCTACGGCTGATGCAGGCCACGGGCTCGGGCGAGCTCTTCCTCGCCACCCAGGCCATGCTGGTCCACGTCATACGGCTCGACGACGACACGCTGACGGTCAACGGCTCCAACATCCTGGCCTTCGAGGCGGGCATCGACTGGGACATCACCAAGGTCAAGGGCGGGGCGGCCGGAATGCTCGCCGGCGGGCTGTTCAACGTCGGGCTTCGCGGGACCGGGCTGGTGGCGCTCGTGTCCGACGGGGAGCCGCTGCGGCTCGACGTCGCCGAGGCGCCGACGTTCGCCGATCCCCAGGCTGCGATCGCATGGTCCGGCGGCGTCACGACGAACCTCAAGTCCGACGTGCAGGCCAAGGCGTTGATCGGCCTGGGGTCCGGGGAGAGCTTCCAGCTCGGCCTGTCCGGTCAGGGCTGGGTGCTGGTGCAGCCCTCCGAGGGGCGTTTCATAGCCACCTCCTGAGCAGTCGTCAGCCGTCGATGACGGCGACCGCTTCGACCTCGATCAGGTATTCGGGTCGGGACAGCGCCTCCACTCCCACCAGCGTGTCGGCAGGCTTGTGATCGCCGAACAGGCCCACCCGGCCCTCCTCGATCGCAGGCAGGTACTCACGTCGGTAGCCGACGACGAAGATCGCGATCTTGGTCACCTGCTCAGGCCTGGCGCCGGCAGCGGCGAGAGCACGACCGACGTTGCCGAATACCTGGCGGGCCTGGACAGCAAGGTCACCGGCGCCGACGAGGTTGCCCTGTTCATCCTCGGGTTCCTGGCCGGCGACGAACACCAACCTGTTTCCGGTCGCCACAACGACATGGGTGTAGGTCGGGGGCGTGGGCAGGTCCTCGGGATTGATCATCTCGAGCGTCATTGATCGAGGGCGTCAGCGCCGGTCAATCTCGCAACCATAGGTGGGTTCCCGGCCGCCACATCGCCCGTGTCGATCCGTCGGGACGGCGATGATGTGCCGCGATGCCGGACAGCGCGAGCACGAGCGGGAGCGGGTCGGGCGCGGGGATTGTGCTGGTCACGCTCGCGGCGGGCCAGTTCCTTATGACGCTCGACACCTCGGTGATGAACGTCGCGATCGCGACGGTGGCGGAGGACGTGGGGACGGATGTCACCGGGATACAGACGGCGATCACGTTGTACACGCTCGTGATGGCGACGCTGATGATCACGGGCGGGAAGGTCGGCGCGTTGATCGGTCGCAAGCGGACGTTCGCGATCGGCTGCGTGGTCTACGGGGCGGGCTCGTTCACGACCGCGATCTCGCCCTCGCTGCCGGTGCTGTTGATCGGATGGTCCTTCCTGGAGGGTGTCGGCGCGGCGCTGATCCTGCCGGCGATCGTCGCGCTCGTGGCAGCCAACTTCGGTCCAGAGGGCCGACCGCGTGCGTACGGGCTGGTGATGGCGGCGGGGGCCGTCGCCGTCGCGGTCGGCCCGCTGATCGGAGGGCTGTTCACCACCTACCTGAGCTGGCGGCTGGTGTTCGCGGGCGAGGTGTTGATCGTGCTGGCGATCCTCGCGCTGACGCGGCGGATCGCGGACGAGCCGCCGGGAGAGCGGCCACGCATCGACCTCGTCGGGGTCGTGCTCTCGGCGGCCGGCCTGGGCCTTGCGGTATTCGGGGTGCTGCGCTCGAGCGTCTGGGGCTGGGTCGCGCCCAAGCCCGACGCCCCGGAGCTGTTCGGAATCTCCGCGACGGTATGGCTGATCCTCGCCGGGCTGTTCCTGATCTGGCTCTTCTACGAGTGGGAGTCGCGGCTCGAAGGGCGCGGCCAGGAGCCTCTTGTGCGCCCGTCGATGCTTCAGAACGTCCAGCTCGGCGGCGGACTGCGGATGTTCTTCTTCCAGTACTTCGTCCAGTCGGGCGTCTTCTTCGTGGTGCCGCTGTTCCTGTCGGTCTCGCTCGGGCTGTCGGCGATCGACACCGGGGTCCGGCTGGTGCCGCTCTCGCTAACCCTGCTCTTGGCGGCGGCCGGGATCCCGCGCTTCCGCCCGAACGCCAACCCTCGCCGCGTCGTGCAGCTCGCGCTGGTCGCCATGTTCGCCGGGACCGTCGTGCTGCTAGCCGCCATCGACGAGGACGCCTCCGCCGAGATCGTCACGCTGCCGCTGTTGCTGCTCGGACTTGGCATCGGCGCCCTGGCCTCGCAGCTCGGCGCCGTCACCGTGTCGGCCGTACCGGACGAGCAAAGCCCCGAGGTCGGCGGCCTCCAGAACACCGCCACCAACATCGGCGCCTCGCTCGGTACCGCGCTGGCGGGCTCGGTCCTGATCGCCAGCCTCACCACGACCCTGGTGGCCGGCATCCAGGAGAATCCGGACGTCCCACCCGACGTCCGCCAACGGGCCGACACCCAGCTCTCGAGCGGCGTCCCGTTCCTCTCCGACGACGACCTCGAGTCCGCGCTCGACGAAGCCGGCGTGACCGGCCAGACCGCGTCCGCAATCGTGGACGAGAACGCCACCGCCCGGCTACACGCGCTGCGAACCGCGCTCGCCGTCATCGCGCTCGTCGCCGCCGCGGCACTGTTCTTCGCCGGCACCATCCCCACTCGACAACCCGGATCGGAGACAGCCGACAGCGAGCGCGGGCCACCGGACACGGCGACCGCCCGAGCGTAGGGAGGCGAGTCGACTAGTTCGGGTACTCCTCGAACTGAGGCAGGTCGTCGGTGATCTCGAACCAGGGCGCCTTGGAGCCGACGAACATGTGCTCCGTCGGCCGGATGCTCGGGGCATCGACAAGCGAGCCCATCGCAACGTGCACGTAGGCGCCTTCCCGCACCACCGAGAAAAGGAGGGAACCGCAGGTCCCGCAGCGCGTGTGGTTCAGGTCTTCCTCTCCGTAGACGAGGAGGCCATCCACGCCGTCCGTGATCTCGAGCTTCTCCCGCTCGATCCCGGCGAACGCCTTGAAGGCCGAGCCGGTCCCCGCCCGGCAGCGCGAGCAGTGACAATTCGCCGCGTACCGGAAAGCGTCCGCGACCCGATAACGAACCCTGCCGCACTCACACCTGCCGGCCAGGACGCGCTCCATGTTCATGAGACCGCCCGGCGGCGGTCAACTCATCGGCGCAGCGCGTCGAGCCGTTCCGTCAGCCCTTGATGCGTGCCTCCTGGCCGGCCCATTCGCGTTCGCGGAGCTCGAACTTCTGGATCTTGCCGGTTGAGGTCTTGGGCAGCTCGTCGATCAACTCGATCGCCTTGGGCGCCTTGAAGTGGGCGATGCGGGCGCGGCAGTGGTCGATCAGCTCCTGCTCACCGGCTTCGTTGCCGGGCTTGAGGACCACGAACGCCTTGGGCCGCTCGCCCCACTGCTCGTCCGGCACGCCGATCACAGCCGCCTCCAGCACCGCGTGGTGGGACACGATCGCCTGCTCGACCTCGATCGTGGAGATGTTCTCGCCCCCTGAGATGACCACGTCCTTGGCCCGGTCGCGAAGCTCGACGTAGCCGTCGGGGTGCATCACGCCTAGGTCGCCGGAGTGGAACCAGCCCCCGAGGAACGCCGCGGCGGTGGCCTCCTCGTCGGCGAAGTAGCCCTTCATCACGTTGTTGCCCCGCATCACCACCTCGCCCATCGTCTCGCCGTCGGCGGGCACGTCGTTCATCTGCTCGTCGACGACCCGCATCCGATCCGCCGAGAGCATTCCGACGCCTTGGCGTGCAAGCAGCTTCGCGCGGGTCTCGCTCTCGAGGTCCTCCCAGCCGGGCTGCCACTCGCACACCGAGTAGGGGCCGTAGGTCTCGGTCAGCCCGTAGACGTGGATGATCCGTGCCCCCAGGCTCTCGAGCTGGGCGATGATGGTCGGGCTCGGCGGGGCTCCCGCGGTCGTCACCACCAGCGGTCGTTCGAGCGGCCGCGCCTCGTCGGCGGAGGCGATGACGGTCAGCACGGTGGGAGAGCCGTTCAGGTGGGTGACCTGCTCCTCCGCGAACAGCCGCCAGATCCGCTTGCCCCGTACCGCGCGCAGGCACACGTGCCGGCCACCGATCGCGGTCACGCCCCACGGCGTGCACCACCCGTTGCAATGGAACATGGGCAGCGTCCACAGGTAGACCGACGCCGGCGTGTGCTCGGAGTGGATCACCTCCGCGAGCGCGTTCAGGTACGCGCCGCGGTGCGTGTACATCACTCCTTTGGGCCGACCCGTGGTGCCCGAGGTGTAGTTGATCGAGATCGTCGCGAGCTCGTCCGTGACCGACCAGTCGAGCGGCTTGTCGGAGCCGCGCTCCAGCAGGTCCTCGTAGCGGGGGCCGTCCAGCACTCCCTCGCCACCGGTCTCTGCCAGCGGATCCACGACCGTCACTACCTCCTGCACCGTCGCCAGCTCGTCCGCCACCGGCGCGAGCGTGCCGTGCAGCTCGGCGTCGGCCACGATCAGCTTGGCGCCCGCGTGGTCGCAGATGTAGCGCACCTCGTCGGGCGACAGGCGCGTATTGATGGCCACCAGCACAGCGCCGGCGAGCGGCACCGCGAAGTGCGCCACCAGCATCTCGGGGATGTTCGGGCAGAGGTATGCCACGCGATCTCCGGGCGCAATGCCCGAGGCCCTGAGCCCGTGCGCCAGGCGCGTCGTCTCGCCTGCGAAGTCGCGATAGGTAATGCGACGTTCGCCGTACACGATCGCGGTCTTCTCCGGGAATACGTCCGACGAGCGCTCGAGAAAGCTCAGCGGCGTCAGCGGTGCAACTGATGTGGACACTTCAGCGCCCGCGCCAGATCGGCTGCCGCTTCTCGAGAAACGACGACATGCCCTCCTGGGCGTCCTCGGCCGCGGCGTTCTCGCTCATGACCTCTTGGCAGAGGTCGTAGGCGGGTTCCAGCCCGAGATCGATCTGGCGGTAGAAGGCACGCTTGCCGAGCCCGACCGTCAGCGAGCTCGCGGAAGCGATCTGCCGCGCCAGCTCGTCCGTGGCCGCCTCGAGCTCGTCCGGCGCCACCACCCGGTTCACGAGCCCCCACTCGGCCGCCGTCTCGGCGTCGATCGGAGCCCCGGTCAGCAACATCTCGAGCGCGCGCTTGCGACCAACGGACCGCGTGACCTCGACCATCGGCGTCGTGCAGAACAGGCCGATCTTCACGCCCGGGGTCGCGAAGCGAGCCTCGGTGCTCGCCACCACCAGATCACACGCCGCGACGAGCTGGCACCCGGCCGCGGTCGCCATTCCGTGCACGCGCGCGATGACCGGCTGGGGCAGCTCGTGGATCGCGGTCATCATTCGGGTGCATAGCTCGAATATCTCGCGGTACTCGCCGAGCCCGAGCCCGACCATCTCCGACAGGTCGTGCCCCGCGGAGAAGGCGGGGCCGCGACCGCCCAGCACCACCACCCTGACCTCGGGATCGGCGCCGAGAGCTCCGAGCGCGGCGGTCACATCTTCCATGAGCTCACGCGAGAGGGCGTTGCGCTGAGCCGGCCGGTTCAGGCTGAGCGTCACCACCTCGCCGGCGCGTTCGACATCGAGCAACTCGGTCGTGCCGACTGCCATCTGTGCCTCCTCTCAGGCGGACACGCCGATCGTACCGGGCGCTACCAGACGCCCTGACCTTCAATCAGGAGCCGTTTTCCTCCACGACGAAGGCGTCGAGGTCGACGTACCCTCCGCCGGTCGCCCGGATCGTGATGGTGTGGCTGCCACATTGACCGGGAGGGCACTGGTAGCGCTTGCTGAACAGAATCCTTCGGTGAGAGCTCGCTGCATTCAGGGAGACGGTCTTGACCTTCGTGCCGTCGAGGTAGACGTCGGCATTGCCGCCGCTCGGGTCGAGCGTCCCGATCCAGGCGACATAGGAGCCCGAGTGGGTGAGGCTGGCCTCGCTGCCGGCGACGTTCGTCCGCCTCGTGGCCCCCTCGAAGTGGTTGCCCGAGAAGATCGGCGCGGACCAGGTCCCGGTGTAGTTGACGGCGTATCCCGGGGGTGAGTTGGTCTCGTCGTAGCCGTCAACCCAGAAGTACTGACCGTAGACCCAGTTGCTGGTGTTGCCGGCAAAGTCCACGGCCCTGACGGCGTACTTGTAGCCGTGAGCGGGCGTGAGCGGGAGGTTGATGTTGCGGATGACCCAGTTCGGCGTCACGCCAGCTCCGCTCGGGATCACGAACTCGGACCAAGCTCCCGGGCTGGTCAGGCTCTCCTTGTACTGCCACAGCCGGAACTCACGGACCCCGCTTGGGTCCCGGGCCGACCAAGTGAGCGAGTACGGCAGCGTGGTTGGTGCCAGCGGGTCGGTCAGGTCGTGAACCGGCGGGGTCACCTCCGGTGCGTCCCTGTCGAAGTACCGGTTGCTCAGGAAGCTGCTGTCGGCCGTGTTCCAGCGCTTGTCGAGGTAGCTTCCGCTCGGCGGGGAGGTGTTGAAGTAGTCGTCGTCGTTGCAGTCGAAGAACAACTCCTGACTCACGTTGCAGACCTGGCGGATCGGCCTCCGCACCTTGACGCACCAGACGTCCGCCGGGCCACAGCCGATGTCGATCTTGATCTCGCCGTCCTCGAGGCCGTCGTCGTCGTAGCACATGAGGTCTGACTCGTCGGTGCAGTGGCCGCCGGCGTAGGGGCCGACGGGCGCGGGCGTGGCGTTGGGCGCCGAGGACTGCACCCCGCCCAGGTTGTGCATCAGCTCGTGCGCCTCGACATAGCCACCCCAACACGCAGCGTCGATCCGCGCGAACATCCCTGCCGGCGCGGTTGGCGATCCGCTGCCGTTGTTCCGGTTGTCCGAAGTTGGCCTGTCGTCCCGCTCCAGATTGCCGAGGCCGCAGATGTCTGCGGACTTTCGTTTCGGGCACTTCGGGTCGCTGCCTGCGAAGGCGGGGTCCACACAGTCGCGATTCGAGTCCATCCAGACCAGGTACTTGCGGTCGGTGCGGTTGAAGCCCCGCCCGCGCAGCTGTCCGATCGTCCTGAGGAAGCTGTTGTCGCCCCGCGAGTTGAGCTGGACCTCGGTCACCACGAGCCGGCAGTCGTTATCGGTGATGAACCGGACATGGCGCGTGCCACTGGTCTTCCTGGCGCTCTCGTAGAAGACCCGGTCCGCCTCCGCCGCATACCGTCGGATCAGCGGCAGAACCGCCGCGTAGCGGCTCCCTCCCTTGAGGTCGGCGGGGTAGGCGTAGATCGCGTGCACGCGGTTGCCGCCCTGGCCGCGCTCGAAGTCGTTGTCCTCGATGCACGGGATCGGCGGGGGCGGCGGCCTGTCGCCGGGCCTCGGTTCCCCATCCACCGCCGGATCGGCCGGCGCCTCGGCTTTCTCGGCGTCCGCCAGGAGCTCTTTGGTCGAGCGCTCCTCGCGAACGTCGATTCCCTTGGGAGCCGGGTCGGGTCCATGGGTGCAGCTCTCGAGCTCCCCCTCCTCCGACCGAACCTCGAGAAGGCCCTGGCACGGCCCATCTTCGGGGCCCGGCTCGAGCTCGTCGTAGGTTAGGCCGCGGGCGGGATCCTCCTCGGGCAGTTCTCGCACCCCGGTCCCCGGGGGGTCGTCACCCGGACCCTGGTCGCGCGTGTGCGCCATCGCGCTGGCGGCGGGCAGGGAGAGGAGCGCCAGGCAGACGGCCACTGCGATAGCGGCACGGCTACGAGTCGTGCCAAGCCGTTCCGAAAAATGCATCACCCGTACAGAGGGGCATGGGCCGGCTCCTGATACAGCCGAGCGCAAGGCGCTTGACCTCGCATGCCCCTGTCTGCATCCGCGGCCCCGGCCCTGAAAGCGGACTGAGGGTGGACTGCAAGCTTCCTGTTAGCGGCCGGCCCCATCGTGCCTCCCATGAGCAGCAAGCGTTCGAACCGGCCGGAGCCGACAGGCTGCTCCTGCGGGTCGATCCCGGTTCGACCGATAACCGCAGGTTCGAGCCGGGAGCCGTGCCCGCGCGGCGGGCGACGCTCCCACGACTGCGTTGTGGACCACGTGTTCAAGGCCCGGAACGGCGACCCCGGGGCTTGGAGCCACCTCGTGCGGAAGTTCGAAGGCATGCTGCGGGCGCTGGTCGGGCGCTACCGCCTTTCCGGGGCCGACGCCTCCGATGTCGTACAAACGACGTGGCTGCGACTGGCCGAAAACCTCGACCGGCTGGAGGACCCGTCGCGAGTCGGGGCGTGGCTGGCGACCACCGCCCGACATGAGTGCCTCCGTACCCGGCGTGCCTGTGCCCGCGAGATACCGGACGAGCAGCCTCCCGAACCACGCGACCGCGAGCCCGCGGCCGTCGACCGTGGGCTCCTCCAGGCGGATCGCAATGCCGAGCTGTGGTCGGCGTTCGCACGGCTCCCCGGCCGTGACCAAGCGCTGCTCCGGATGCTCCTTGGTACGCGTGAGCCCAGCTACAAGGAGATCAGTACGGCGCTCGCGATTCCGATCGGAAGCATCGGCCCGACCCGTGGACGCGCGCTCGAGCGGCTGCGAGGCGAACTCGAGCGCGGCAACCGGCTCCACGACCTGGCAGCTTGACCGTCTTCCGGGCGAGCGACGAGCGCGTCGTCGGCTCCGTTAGTGCCTGGAGCTTAGAGCGGCTCCTGCCTTCGCGCGCGAAGAGCGGGAGTGATGTCCGCGGCTGCGCGGGATGCACGCAGCGGCAGTAAGCATGAGCGCGTAGGGTTCCGCAACTCGAGCGAAAGGACGCACAAATGGTCAAGGCAGTCGTGCTCTACGGGCCTCCGGAGGATGCAGGCGCCTTTGAGCGCTACTACGCGGACACGCACACCGCGCTCGCGAAAGCGATCCCCGGCCTGGCCCGGTTCGAAGCCGCGCAGGGCGTCGCGACCCCGGATGGCAGCGCACCCCCCTATCAGCGCATCGCCGAGCTGACCTTCGAGGATATGAATGCGTTGCAAGCGGGCCTCGGTTCCGAGGAAGGACAGGCCGCCGTCAACGACATCCCGAACTTCGCCACCGGCGGCGTGACGATCTTCTTCGCCGAGATCGACTGACGCGTTCCGCTCAGCCCTACCCTCCGCTGATGCACGACCACCTCATTCGCTACGGCGGCGACTTCGTCGAGGACCTCATCGTGGAGGCAGAGGGCTCGTGGGTGACCACGGCCGACGGCCGACGCATCCTCGACTTCACCGCCGGTCAGATCTGCGCCACGATCGGCCACAACCACCCGCGTGTCGGTGAGGCGATCCGGCGCTCGCTGGGCGGCGCGATCCACCTGAACTCGTGGATGCTGTCTCCGCCGGTGCTTGACTTGGCCGAAGCCCTGGTGGCCACGCTGCCCGCCGGGCTCGACCGCACGATGCTGCTCTCTACTGGCGGGGAGTCGATCGAAGGGGCCGTGCGCATGGCGAAAATGCACACTGGCCGCTTCGAGGTCGCGTCGTTGACGCGCTCCTGGCACGGCCTGACAGGCGGTGCCGGGGCGCTCACGCTGGCGGCCGGTCGGCGCGGCTATGGCCCCACGGTCCCCGGCAGTTTCGCGCTGCCGGCGCCGTACGCGTACCGCTGCCCAATCCGCCACTGCCGCGACGCCTGCGACCTGTCCTGCCTGGAGGCGGGCTTCGACCTCTTTGACCAGGCGTCGGTCGGGTCGCCCGCGGCCGTCGTCGCGGAGCCGGTGCTGTCGGCCGGCGGCGTGATCGTCCCCCCGCCGGGCTACTTCTTGCGCATGCTCGAACTGTGCCGCGAGCGCGACATGCTGCTCGTCTTCGACGAGTGCCAGACCGGCCTCGGTCGCCTGGGCGCCATGTACGGATTCGAGGTCTTCGAGGTGGTCCCCGACTTCCTGGTGCTCTCGAAGACCCTGGGCGGCGGCGTCCCCATCGGGGCGGTGGTGACGAGCGCCGAGATCGAGGAGTCCTGCTTCGAGCGTGGCTTCCTCCACGTGACCTCACATGTCAGCGACCCACTCCCAGCGGCGGCGGCTCTGGCGGTGCTCGACGTCGTGCGCGAGGAGGGGTTGCCACGGCGTGCCGCTGCGGCCGGCGAGCGGCTGCGCGGGCATCTCCACGCACTACAGCGACGCCACGAATGCGTCGGCGACGTACGCGGCTGCGGGCTCCTCTGCGGCGTCGAACTCGTACGTGACCGCGACACCCGTGAGCCCGCCGAGGCGCTCGGCCTCGCTCTGACCGAAGAAACCCAGCGCCGGGGCCTGTCGATGAACCTCGTGCGCGGCGGCACCGGCGGCGCGGCGAACTGCCTGCGAATGGCCCCGCCCCTCACGATCACCGATGACGAGATCGACCTCGCCGCTGACATCCTCGACGCCTCGCTCGCGAGCATCGCCGTGCAGACATCCGGCGCGCAGTGATCGCGCCGGTGGCCGTACCAATGCAGCGCCGGCCATGACAGATCGCGAGATGCTTGAGGTCGCACAGCTGCTGCCGGGCTCGGAGATCCGGATCCCGCCTCACTTCAACCCCGCCCGAGCTCGGCCGAGATTCGCCTGTGCCGCTCGAGCTGGTCGCGTTGGAGGGGTAGAAACTCCTCGGTGATGGCAAGTGGTCGCATGTGAGGCAGCCGTTGGAGTGCCGACCGGCCTGCTGGAGCGGCAGGCCGCCGTAGCCGTTCGGGAGCGTCTGCATAGCGCCGGGCGAGATTCTCCTTGGCCCAGGCGGCGTCAGTCTGAGGCGCGCGGGCTTAGCCCGCGCTGGCCCGCTCTCCGGAGCTCTTCGGCTGGTGCCAGCGCGGTGGTGAGGAGCATCAGTAGGGTCCCCGCGATGAAGGCGCTGGTCAGACCGGTGTGGTCGGCAACGGCTCCGAGCGCCGGCGGGCCGATGAGCAGTCCGACGGCGTTCATGACCATGACTGCCGCCAGTCCGGCGGAGGGCTGTTCGGCGAAGATCTTCGCGCTCCAGATGACGGCAATCGCAACTATGGTTGCGTAGGCCACGCCGAATAGCAACGCCGAGGTGAGGGCCGCTGGCGGCGCGTCCGGGGTGAGTCCGAGCAGCAACAGCGAGGCCGCTTCCGCGGCTGCGGCGAGGATGAATGCAGCTCGGGCGCCGAGACGGTCGATCGCGTCGGCGCCGACTGTTCCGCCGATGAGCGCAAGGCCGACGACGGCCAGGAACAGGCGGCTCTGCGTGGTCGACAGATCTCCCTGGCTCTGTAGATGCTCGACGGCGAATGTCCAGTAGATCGAGCTCGCGAGGCCCACGAGCAGCGCGCCCATCAGCAGCCGCGTCGAGCGGGGGCAGAGGAACCAGCTCGGCTTCAGGCGGACTACCTCGGCCGGCGCTGAAGGTCGGCGGGGCGGCAGGACGGTGAGCGCCCACGCTGTCGCCAGGGCCGCGACCAGGGCGAACAAAAGCCAGGCGGTGCGCCAGCTCTGTCCCGCGAGCAGTGCCATCGGGGCGGCCAGCGCGACGCCCCAGCCGGTGCCCGAGCTAATCGCTGCGAGCACCCGGGCTCGGCTTGCCCGTGCCAGGAATCCCGAGACGACGTCAGAGAAGGGCGGGAAGACCAGGCCCGCGCTAGCTCCGGCGACGAGCAGGCCGGCGAACAGGACGCTGGGGTTTGCGGCGATGCCCGCGATCAGCATCCCCGCCACGGCGCAGAGGCCGCCCGCGGCGACGACCATCCGGGGTCCTAGGCGGGCCGCGAGCGCTCCGGCTGCAATCGAGGTGATCAGGTAGGCCGCGTAGGAGGCGGCCGAGAGCAGGCCAATCGAGCCGTTGTCCAGGTGAAAGCTCGCGCGGATGTCGGGTGCCAGTAGGCCGAAGCCGTAGCGGGCCATACCGAAGCTCGCGCCGATCACACCGATGCCGGCCGAGGCGAGTGTCAAGGGCCGAGCAGCCCTGGCGCTATAGGCGCTCATCGGATCGCGTGCGCCATCGGACAGCCCCTCGTCGAGCCACAGCAGACTTCCCGGTCACAGAGCCGGCACACTTCCAGCGCCCCCGCCCGGTCGTCGGCGAGCGCGGCGACGAGCTTCTCCAGCAGCGGCTCGAGCTCCTCGCGCTCGGCCGGCTCGAGCACGCTCAAAAGACCGGTCAGCCCGCCTGCGCGATCCGACAGGACCTGTGCGGCGGCGACGCGACCGGCTCGGGTCAGATGGAGGCTGCGTGTTCGGCGGTCGGCACCGGTACGTCGTTCCAGCAGCCCGTCGGCCGTCAGGCGGTCGGCGACCTTCACCGCGGCCGGCTGGGAGATACCGAGAACGCGGGCGAGACCATTGACGGACTCTCCGGGGTGGACGTCCAGATGGACGAGGGCCGCGGCGTGCGCCCCGCCCCGACCGAGCGAGCCCTCCACGGCGCGGCGAAACCGGTCGGTCGCTGCCAGCGAAAGCACGCCCAAGAGTTGGGTCAGCCGATCAGTCACACATATATATAACCCGGTTATCTATTGCTTCAAACCTGTTATCCGCAACCCCATCCGGCCTGCGACTGCACGCACTCAGCTACAGACTCCGCGACTCTTGCGGGCTAACCTCTGCTTGCGATGAGCGGCGACGCCGACCCGGCCCGGCTCCAGGCGCTTCTTGCCGAGCAGGCCGCGCTGCGTCGAGTCGCGACCATGGTGGCCGCCGGCACGCCCGCGCCGGCCCTCTTCGACCGGGTCTGCGAAGAGCTCGGGGAGCTGCTCGCGGTGAAGAGCACCGACATGATCCGCTACGAGGACGAGCGATTCGCGACGGTGGTTGGCTCCTGGACGGCGAACGATACGCCGTCGTTCCCCGTTGGCGAGCGCGTCTCGGTAGAGGGCGAGTCGGTCACCGCGAGGCTCTACCGAAGCGCGCGCCCCGAGCGCGTAGACGATTACCACGAGGTGGACGGCGAGCTCGCGGCGAGGCTGCGCGAGTTCGGGGTGCGCTCGGTCGTGGGTGCTCCGATCCAGGTAGCAGGTCGCCTCTGGGGCGCGATCATGGCGACCAGCGAGCTGCCGTACGCGTTCCCGACGGGTACCGAGGAACGGATCAGCAGCTTTGCCGAGCTAGTAACCGCGGCGCTCGCGAACGTGGACGCCCGGGAGCAGCTCGCCGCGTCCCGAGCGCGGATCGTCGAGGCCGCGGACGCCGCGCGGAGGCGCATCGAGCGCGACCTCCACGACGGAGCTCAGCAACGGCTCGTCGCGCTTGCTCTGAGCCTGCGGCTTCTCGAGTCGAACCTCGAGCCGGACTCAGCCGCGTCGCGCACTCTCGCAGTCGTGCGCGCCGAACTCGATGCCTCACTCGCGGAGCTCCGCGAGCTCGCTCGCGGGATCCATCCAAGCATCCTCACCGATCGTGGCCTCGAGGCTGCGCTCGCGGCCCTCGCCAGCCGCTCGACGGTCCCCGTTGAACTCGCCCTCGACAGCTGCGGCAAGCTCCCGTTGTCGGTGCAGACGACCGCGTACTTTGTCGTCGCCGAAGCGCTGACGAACGCTTGCAGGCACGCCCACCCCGGTCGGATCGACGTTCGGGTTGCGGTGGGCGAAGAAGACGGGACGGTCGAAGTGCGGGACGACGGGTGCGGCGGCGTGGACCCCAGACGCGGCTCGGGTCTGGGCGGCCTCGCCGACCGCGTTAGCGCGCTCGGCGGCAGGCTCGAGATCGAAAGCCCCGTGGGCGCTGGCACGACCATCCGTGCGCGGTTCCCGGTGACAGCACCGGGCGAGGCGAGCCGTGAGCCCGGCGATGGTCTCGAACACGCGCACGGCTGATACGACCAGTGGGCCGTGTAGGAATCGAACCTACAAAATGTCCTTCTCGTCCTTGGCCAGGTCGAGCATGTCCTCGATGCAGACCCTCTCGTCGGGCGTGAGAACCCGGCCCTGCGTTCGGCCGCGTCAAGCATTTCCTGCGCCTCGAATACGTGAGCGACGCAGTCGCTCACCCTCCCGAGCGAAAACCAAGCAGCGCAAGGAAGAGGGGTCGGGATCGTGCTTCGCACATCCCGAGCCCGATGACGCTGCGATGCGCAGGTTTGCAGCCGGGAGGGTGAGCGACGGGACTCGAACCCGCGACCGCCTGGACCACAACCAGGAGCTCTACCTGCTGAGCTACGCCCACCAAGCGACGGTCGGAATGTAGCAGCGGGTCGCGGCGTCGCCGCCGCCATGGAGCGGGTCGCCCGGGCTCCGTCAGCGGCGCAGCGTGAGGCGGTAGGCGGCGCGATATCCAGGCGCCTCGGGTGCGCTCACCCTCGCCTCCATGGTCAGGTTCACCCGCCGCGCTCGCAGCAGCGCCTTTCGGGATGCATTCCTCATGCGCAGGACCAGACGGGAGCTCGTGGCCGACGACGCGGCGCTGTCCCCGGCCACGAGAACCGGCCGGCTGCCCGGCGCGCGCAGCCCGTGGCGACGGGCGTCGCGGGCTCTCATCAGGAGGTTCGCCGCGATCGAGCACTGCTCGGAGCACTTGCCGGTGAAGGGGAGCCCCTTCCGAGCGACCCTGCGCAAATCGACCTCCCGCAGCGCGAGCGCCTGGTCGAGCCGGAGCGGCGGGCCGGCGCCGTCGACGGTCACCCGGAGCTTCGCCTTGAGCGTCGAAGCCTTGCGCAGCGCGGAGCGGCCCTTGCGTGTGATCTTCACCTTGATCGCCCTGGAACGCCGCGCGGGAAGACTCGCCCGCGCGCGGCCGAGCACCTGGGGGCGCCGCCCGGCGGAGCGCAGCTCAGCCGAGACCCGGCAGGCAGATCCGCAGCCGGCCAGCACGGTGAGCCGACCCGCGCGCGCGTCGGCGCGATCTGACTCCGCAGGGACGATCGCAAAGTCCGGAGCGTTGTTGTCCGCCGCCCCGACGGAGAAGGTCACCGGGGCCGACACGCCGGTGTTGCCGACCGCATCCGTCTGCTCGGCTCGAGCCGTCCACGACCCGTCCGCCAGCGTCGCGGGACGCGTCGACCACGCGCCGCTCGCCGCATCGCGCGGGACAACGAGCGTCTGCGCGGGCGCTCCCGCCGCGGCCGCGCCGCGCCAGAGCTTCACCGTGACGGTCTCAGAGTCACCGGCGGCCACCCCGCCCGAGCCCGCCAGCTGTGGGCGCGCGTCGCGCAGCGAGGCACCGGGACGAGGCGTCGAAAGCGACACGGCCGGAGCTGTCGCGTCCACCCTCCAGGTGTGCTCCGCCGGGCTGGGGTCCAGATTGCCCGGCTGGTCACGAGCCTGGACACGGAATGTGTGCGTTCCCTCGCTCATACCTGCCAGCGTGTAGGGCGATTCGCATTCCACGACGGGAGCGCCGTCGAGACTGCACTCGAAGCTCGAGCCCGCCTCACTCGAGGCAAAACCAAACGACGCTATGCGTGACGCGGTGGCCCCTGGTGGGCCGCTCGTGAGCGACGTCTCCGGAGCGTGCGGGTCCTGGAGGTTGCATACCGCCCGCTGCGTCACCATCTGCCAGTCCGTCAGCGTCCCTGTGTCCCCCTCGGACAGATCTCGGACGCGTAGTCTCCAGGCCCCCTGCCGCTGCTGACCGTCGAAGCGGGAGAGTTGATCGTTCTGCGGTCTGAAGCTGCCCGTGTACGGGGCGGCACCGGAGGAGATCCCGACGGCCGCCTCGTCGTCGAACACAGTGTTGATCAGGTGGTCCCCGCTGTTGTCGGGTCCGCCTGGATGATCGGCGAGCCGCACCGTGGTGCCCTCCGGGGAGGTCAGGTCGATCACGAGGTCGCCGACGTAGCTGTGGATCACGCTCGCGATCCTCACGTCGACGTCCTTCACCCGTCCAGGTGTGCGGACGTTGATGGTGGACGTGACGCCGGCCGAGCTGTCGTCCGGAATCGCGAGCAGCGGCGAGCTGCTCAGATGTGTGAGTGGCGAGCTTGCCGCCCCGGTGGGAATCGAAGCCGACACCATCTGAGTGCCCTGGCTCGTGGCGAGCATCACCGTCGCCGGGACGTCGACGCCGCACGTCGCGGTCGGTGAAAGCGTGGCTTCGAACGGGGTCGGGTTCGTGGCGGTCTCGGTCATTCCGATGTCCGGCCAGTCCGCGCCGTCCTGGGACACGCTGAGGTCCCCGGCCGAGAGCGTTCCGGATACGCCGGTGGCATCGGCGTCGCCGCCGTTATGCAGGTCAAGCTTCAGTCTGAATCGCTCTCCCGGCTCCAGGGAGCCGTCGCTGTCGCCGGGTGCGGGATCCTCGATGACGACCTTTTCGCTCGCGATCACCGGCGCAGCCGGCTGAGCATTGGCGTTCGACACGACCAAGGCGAAGTCTTGGTCGGTGGGATCCGCGTTGCCGGGCAGGCCATCCGCCGCGATGCTTGCGCCGAGCACCTCGACGGAGAAGGAGCCCGAGGCGTTCGGCAGCACGACGCTCTCGAGGTTGTTGCGGGGATCCGCTTGACCGCCCGTGATCGAGCGTCCGCCGGCGAGCACGTTCCCTTTGTAGGTCCGTCCGCCCTGGCGAACGACAAGGTTGAGGTCGTTGACGAACGCGTTGGTGCCGACCATCCCGGGAGCGTCTGTCCATGCGAGCGTGACCTTGAGCGGCCGCCCCGGGTTATCGACCGCATAGGAGCTGGCGAATCGCGCTCCGCTGGTATTGAGAACCTCGGTCTGGTCGAGGTATTCGCGTTGGGTGGCGTCCAGGGCCCCACCCAGGTGCGCGCGCCCCCAGCCCTGGTCGGCATTCGGCGCGGCGGCGATCGCGTCGCCCTTGCCGTTGTCGCCGCCGGCCAAATCCGTGGCCGAGTCGACGAGGATCGCCTTCGTGAGGGCGGGCGACGGTACGAGGGTGTTCCCGCCGTGGACGCGCCGGTACCAGCTCCGGATGAGGGCCGCGGCGCCGGAGACGGCCGGTGCGGCCTGCGAAGTACCTGACTCGAGGGAGTAGAACGTGTTGCCGGCCGGGAAGAACTTCTGGCAGACGCCGAACCCCTCGTAAAGCCCGCCCGTCTGGGGCGCTGCGCCGACCAGCCGCGTTCCCGGTGCGACCACATCCGGCTTCAGGCGCCCGTCGTCGGTCGGACCGCGACTCGAGAAGTCAATGACGTCGCCGGGCCTATCGGCACCGCCGTCGTCCACCCCACAGGTGATCGTCCCAGTCTGCCGGTGGCTCTCCGAGGCCCCGACCGTGATCACGTTCTTGGCGGTGCCGGGCGCGGTCACGGTCGCCGACCCGCGGCCACCCTCGTTGCCGGAGGCGAAGACCTCGACCATTTGCTGATGGCCTGACACGCTGGGCTGTGCGTCTCGCACTAGCGAGTCGAACACTTGCGCATCCGGGGTGTAAGGACCGAGCTGCGCCTGATAGCCCCAGGAGTTGTTCGAGATACGCGCGCCGGCAGCGTAGGCCTCCGCGGCTATTCCCGCGAAGCCGCCGGGATGACTGAGCTCGAAGTTGCCGTCGCAGTCGAAGATCTTCGACGCTCCCAGCTGGACCCGCGGCGCCGCGCCCATCCCATAGCGAAATCCCGCGGCGTCCACCCGCGCCGGGCCGGTGCCGGCCCCGAAGCCCGCCGCGATCGATGCGACGTTGGTGCCGTGCCCTCCGCAATCGCGGGCCGAACCATCTCCTGTCCAATCGTGCGCGTAGGCCACTCGGCTGACGCCGGCCATGTCGCCGTTCGTATAGAAGTCCCCGTGCCCCGGCGTACCCGCGGATCCGTTGTCGAACCCCGTGTCGGTCACATCGATCGTGATGGGGAGGGTTCCTCCGCCGAAGCCCTTCGAGTTCAACCAGTCCAGGTAGCCGGGCCCGGTCGGCAGCCCCGCGGTCAAATTCCCCGCCACGATTTGCGCGCTGCGCTCGTCGAGCAGCCGGGGAGCCGAATATGGCGTGATCGACACGACGGCGGGATCGGCCGCGAGAGCGCTTACCTCGGCGCCGCTGAGCGCGACGAACTGCGTCGTCAGGCCGGCAACGGTCGAGGTACTCCGAACCGAGCGACCAGCTGCTGCGACGACCCCGCGCGCATCCGCCCCGTCGGCGCCCGCCAGTGTCTGCACCGCGACCAACAGCGCGCCGGCGCCGGTGCCCAGGTCCGGGCTCAGCTTGTCGGAGCTGGTCACCCGCGTGACCGTGCGCACGGTCGGGTCGGTCCCGACGAGAGCGGCCAGCCGGTCGACCTCTCCCCCGCTGGCGTGGACCAGGTAGCCGTTCTGCGCCATGTACTGGACAACCCGCACGCCGGTGTCGCGCAGGCGCTCGAGCCAGGCGTCCTTCACCGGCCCCTCGAACTGCACGACGGCGAGCGCCTCGTCAGGCTCGGCCGCGCCCTTGTCGGCCAAAGACTCGCGGTCCTGCAGCGGGTCGAATTCGCCGCCCGGCATGCCGACCTTGCGCATGTCGTCGCGGCGGTCGGCGCCCGCGCCGCGCAGCGCGGCGTCCTCCTCGCCACGCGCCTCGACGAGCGTGAACGCGTCGTAGCGTGCGATCGTGCGGGCACTCGAGCGCGCGAGCGCCGCCTCGGCCCGGGCCGTGTCCGGGACGAGCAGCAGGTGGGGTGAGCGGTCCGGCGGCTGGGACTCGGCGCCCGCTAGGGACGCGCCAGCAACGAGGCCGCCCAAGGCGGCCACGGCCATGGCCAGACTGCGAATGCGCCGAACGTCGATTGCGAAGCCCTTTCCCGCGCTGGAGACCCCGGCGTAGGGTAGCCGCCGAAGTCGCATGCGACTGGACGGGGAACCGAGTCCTCGAACAAACGTCCAGCGGCTATCTAGCGTAGGGGGTCAGCTCTGGCTGCTCCGCCACCGCCTCGACAATCTCCTCCTCGGGCTCGCCTTGCTCGCGGGCGCAGACGATGCGGAAGGACCCCGTGCCCATGCTCGGATTTGCCTGCAGCGGGAGTCCGCGGATCGAGTCCCAGCCGAGCCGTTCAATCTCGAACGGGTTCATCTCGATCGCCACAGCCGGCCACTCGCAGGCGCTGTTGTGCTGGTCGATCGCCTTGGAGATCGCTTCGAGGTTCTTCGCTTCCGATGAGCTCATCGCGCAGCAGGCTTGCCGAGTACGTGGTGGTAGTGCTCGATGGTACGCCTCAGGCCCTCGCGGAAGTCGATCTCGGGCTCCCAGCCGAGCAGGTCGCGGGCGCGCGCGATGTCGGGTTGGCGCACCTGCGGGTCGTCGATTGGCAGCGCCTCGAAGACGATCTCGGAGCGCGACTCGGTCAGCTCGATGATCATCCTCGCCAGGTCGAGCAGGCTCAGCTCGTCCGGGTTGCCGAGGTTGACCGGCTCGTGGATGTCCGATTCCGCGAGAAGCACGAGGCCGCGAATCAGGTCGTCCACGTAGCAGAAGCTGCGCGTCTGTGACCCGTCGCCGAAGACCGTCAGCGGCATGTCGGTGAGCGCCTGGCGCAGGAAGGTCGGCACGGCACGTCCGTCGTGCGGCCTCATCCTGGGGCCGGACGTGTTGAAGATCCTCGCGATCGCCGTATCGACACCCTGCTGGCGCAGGTACGCCATCGTCAGCGCCTCGGCGTAGCGCTTGGCCTCGTCGTACACGCCGCGTGGACCGATCGGGTTGACATTTCCCCAATAGGTCTCGGGCTGAGGGTGGACGAGGGGGTCGCCATATACCTCCGAGGTCGAGGCGAGCAGGAAGCGGGCGCGGTGCTTCTTCGCCAGACCGAGAGTGTTGTGCGTTCCGTACGCGCCGACCTTGAGCGTGTGCAGCGGCAGCCGCGCGTAGTCAATCGGCGAGGCGGGCGAAGCCATGTGGTAGACGAACTCGATCGGCTCGTCGATCACGTAGTGGCTCGTTATGTCGAGCATCTCGAAGCGGAAGTCCGCGCTCCGCTCGATGTGGCGGATGTTCTCGAGCGAACCGGTATCGAGGTTGTCGACGCAGATGACGCGCTGTCCGCGCGCGAGCAGGTAGTCGCACAGGTGGGAGCCGAGGAAGCCGGCGCCGCCGGTTACGAGCGAGGTGGGCATCGGTCCGGCAGGCTATCGCGGTGCCGCCCCGGCAAGCCGCGAAGCGCATGCGCACGTCACACTGACGCCCGTGGTCCAGGACCCCACACGCGCGCGCGAGCGACTCGACCCGGAGGTCTTCCGGATGCCGGTCGAGCGGATTCGCAGCGGCTACTACTCGGACGCGTACTTCAACTTCACGAAGGAGTTGCTCGAGGCCGAGGAATATCACCCGCGCGTGACTATGCAGGTGTTCCAGCGCAAGCACGCGCTGCTCGGCGGAATCGACGAGGCGGTCGCGGTGCTGAAGCGGTGCTCCGGCCGTGATGGTCCGGACGGCTGGATTCCCGGCTGGCAGGACCTCGAGGTGCGGGCGCTCTACGAGGGCGACGAGATCGAGCCCTGGGAGACCGTCATGACGATCGAGGGCGACTACTCGCTCATCGCCCATCTCGAGACGATCTACCTCGGCTGCCTCGCGCGGCGCACGCTCGTGATGAAGAACGTCCGCGAGGTCGTGGAGGCGGCGCGCGGAAAGCAGATCCTGTTCTTCCCCGCGCGCCATGACCACTGGCTCGTACAGACGGGGGACGGCTGGGCGGCCCACGTGGCCGGAGCGATCGGCGTATCCACGGACGCGCAGGCATCGTGGTGGGGCGGCCGTGGAATCGGCACCGTCCCGCACGCGCTGATCGCCGCATACGGCGGTGACACCGTGGCGGCCGCCAGGGCGTTCGCCCATCGCTACGCCGGTGAGATGAACGTGACGGTGCTGGTCGACTTCGAGAACGACTCCGTCCGAACATCGCTCGAGGTCGCCGACGCCCTTGGCGAGCACCTCTGGGGAGTGCGGCTCGACACCTCCGGACAGCTCGTCGACCAGGCGCTCTGGCACGAGATGGGCGACTTTGAGCCGACCGGCGTCAACCCAAAACTCGCGGAGAAGGTGCGCGAGGCCCTCGACCAAGCCGGACACGAACGGGTGCGCATCGTCGCGTCGGGCGGGTTCGACGCGGTCCGGATCGCCGAGTTCGAACGGCTCGGCGCGCCCGTCGACGCCTACGGGGTCGGGTCGGCGCTCCTGCGCGGCTCGAACGACTTCACCGCCGACGTCGTGATGGTGGAAGGCCGGCACTGCGCCAAGGTAGGCCGCCGCTACCGGCCAAACCAAAGGCTCGAGCCGGTCGACTGAGGCGGCTCAGGCCGTCCCGGCGGTCTCGCCGGGCATTTTGCGCGTGTCGCGCGGCTCGGCGAATGGCTCCTTGTCCTCCGGCCGCATGCCGGCCTCGATCGCCCGACCGCGCTCCAGCTCTGCGTTGAGCTCGGCGCCCAGCAGAACCATGATGTTCGAAAGCCACAGCCAGACCAGGAAGACGATCACGCCGCCGAGCGCGCCGTAGGTCTTGTTGTAGGACGCGAAGTTCGACACGTAGAACGCGAACGCCGCTGAGGCGATGAGCCAGCCGATCACGGCCAGGATGCCGCCGGGGCTGAGCCAGCGGAAACCGGGCTGCTTGACGTTCGGGGCGGCCCAGTAGAGCAGCGCGAACATGAAGCTGACCACGAGCAGGATCACCGGCCATTTGGCGATGTTCCAGACGCTTACGGCGGTGTCGCCGACCCCGATGACCGAGCCGGCCTCCTTGGCGATCCCCCCGGTGAGAACCACGCCGAGCGCACTGATCACCACCAGCGTCAGCAGCACGATGGTGAGGCCGACTCTGAGCGGCAGCGTCTTCCAGAGCGGGCGACCTTCCTCGATGTCGTAGATCGAGTTGGACGCCCGCGTGAACGCGGCCACGTAGCCCGACGCCGACCAGAGCGCGACGAGAAGGCCGATCGCGAACGCGACACCGGCGGCGCCCTGGTTGCCCTGCAGGTTCTCGAGCGCGTTCGTGAGGATCTCCTGTGCGGGCCCGGGCGCCACCTCGCTCAGGTTGTCGATCAGCGGCTGGGTCGCCGATTCCCCGATCAGCCCGAGCACCGAGACGAGCACGAGCAACGCCGGGAAGATCGCCAGCACGCCGTAGTACGTGAGCGCCGCCGCCCAGTCCGTGAGCTTGTCCTCCTGGAACTCCTTGGCCGACCGCTTGAGCACTCCCAGCCACGAGCGCTTGCTCAGGCCGGCGGGGCTCTCGGGCGGGTCGCCTTCGCGTGCAAACCGGACGCCGTTCATGCGGCCCGGCTACCCGGTGCAGCCGGGAGTACGCACCTGGTCGGTTTGTTGCATCGGCGACCGGGCACATGGGCACGTACCCGTCCACTCAAGGGAGGCACCGGTGGCCAGCAAGTCGCTCAGGGAGATATACGTCGAGCTGTTGCTCGACCGAGTCCGGGAAGAGAACTTTCCGAACCCCGATCATTTGGACCGCATCGAGGCGACCGTTCGGTCTCCCGAGCAGATAGTCGCCTATATGGAAGTGCTGTTGAGCAAGGTCGAGGGGCTGCGGTACCCCAGCGGTGCAATCCTGGACCGGATCCAGCGCCTTGCGGAGGTGAGCTAAGCCAATGAAATCGCGATCACGCGACCAGGCTGAGGGCTTTTTCGACAAGGTTGCCGGTCGGATTCTCGAGGCGTACGCCAAGTTGACCGGCAAGCGCTCCACCGGTGCCAAGGGAAAGGCGGCGCGGGTCAGGGGCAGCTGGCGGACGACGAAGGGTCGCGCAAAGCGGCGCTAGCCCGGACCGGCCCTCACCTGCTTCAGGATCTCCAACCGGTTGCGCTCGAGTCTTCCGGCGATACTGCCCTTCTTGATGCTGTGCAGATAGTTGATCGCCCACTGCAGCTGGTCGAGCGCGGCCGAGGCTGCCTCTCGGTACCGCTCGATTTCACGATCGAGCTCATCTGTTCGACCGTCATGGTTGGACCTGCGCGAGCCCATTGCCACCCTTTCGGCCGGCTATCGGTACAGGGGACGGTCCTCGTACGCCCTACGGTCAGGCTCGCTCGGACGACGGGACATGATCAGGAACAAGCCGATTACCAGGCCCAGTACGCCCGCCACCATCAGAATCAGGCCGGCGGTCTGAATCGAGAAGCCCGCAACCGATGCGTTGACTGCGAATCTCAAGATCGCACCGAGCGCGATCAGGAATATGGAAGTGCCGATTGTCATACCTGTCGCATCCCCAGGGTCGCGCGGAGCAAACGAACTGCGCTAAAGAAGATTGCCGAGCGGGCCCAGGTTCAGGTTCAGATCCTCGTCGTCGAGCCCGAACTCGCTCTTCAGCTCGTCCATGCGGCGGCTGAGCTCCATGAACGTCTGTCCCAGCCGCTCCTCCTGCTCCGCGGTCAGGCCGCCGGCGTCGATGCGCCGAAGCGCCTGGCGCTCCATAAGCTGGCGCAGCAGCTCGACCACGGTGAGCACGAGCTGTGCGAGGCCGCGCTCCAGGTTCTCGGGATCGGCGCCGATCCGCCGTGTGAGCGCGTTCTCGAAGCGCGGGCGCTCGGAGGCGAACAGGTCGAGATCAGGAGGCCTGTGGAGGACCTTGTCGGTCATGGCCCGCTGAACGAGTAGGGGGGCCACGGGCCGGTGAGCAGAAAACCGAGGTCAGGGTGCGATTGCTGCAGCCTGGCGACGGCGGCTCTGAAGGCGTCCACCCTGCCGCGCTCCACGAGGTAGGCGCAGCGCCGAAGCTCACCCTCGTCCCGGCCGGCCTGCTCGATTGCCTCGCGCGCGTGCGGACGAAGGGAGCTCAGGTCCGGTTCCGAGCCGGGCTCCTGCGCGCGCACCCTCAGCGACAGCTCGACCGCTCCGCTCACGCGTTCGAGCGCCGCACGGAGCTGATCTCGCTGCGCGGCGAACGCGCGCGCCGCTTCGGCCTCGTCGGCGACCCGGGTTCCGTAACGCACTGGCAGGAGGTCGCGGTCGTCCATGAGCGCCTCGACGATCTCCTCGTGGCGCCAGAGTGCCGCCTCGGTGATCTCCTCCGCCTCAACCGCCGGCCCGCAGACGACGGCGAGCCCGTCGAAGGGCACCGCACGGAGCGAAGCAAGCCCCGGAAGCGTTGGGCCGGGGTGTCGCGCGATCGCATAGAGCTCGATCACAGCGCATCCCCCATCCGCGGCAGCGCGCCCTGTTCCTCGGCCGAGGCCACCGAGCTGATGAGCGCCCGAAGGCTCACGTAGACGAGGTCGACGTCGGCGACCGAGAGCGTAATGTCGCCTGCGATCACGACGCCGCCGGCAAGCAGCCGGTCGACGAGGTCGACGAGCGCGATCTCCCGCTCGGCGATCGTGCTGCTCATGCCGGCGCGCCTGCTTCGCGCGAGACGAAGTTGTAGGGCGGCCAGGGGCCGGTGAGCTGGAGCCGCGCGCCGAGCTCTTTGTGCCGGTCCTCGAGCTCGTGTAGGAGCCGGCGCAGCCCGTCGGTGCGCTCGATTTCCACCAGATAGGCGCCGTTCAGGAGCATCTCGCCTTCGTGTCCGGACAGCTCGCGGTTCTGCGGAGGATTGAGGACCGAGTCCGCCGCCCAGTCGCCGAGCCGCGCATGGACGTCGTCCGCGAGCTCGGCGGCGAGGCGGTCGACGACCTCTCCCACGAGGCGCTCGAGCCGGCGCTCATGCATGTAGGCGCCGCCTCCGCTCCGCTCGGCGGCCTCGTCCTGCAGTGCGGCAACCTCAGGGCTGCGCTCGCGCGCTGCCGCAGCCAGCGCATCGCGATCCACGAGCAGCTTTACGCCCCACTCCCGGCGGCCATCGAGCCGCTCGAGTGCTTCGCGCAGCTGCCGGCCGTCCCGGGCGAGCATCGTGCGCACGCCTGCCTCGTCCGTGAAGATGGTGCACAGCCGCAGCGGAACGATGGGGCCGCCGGTCAAAGCGCCTTCGAGCACCGACTCGTGGGCGCGCGCGACGCGCTCAAGCCAGGAGAGATCGTTGAGGTTCTCGCGCAGCGGCTCCTCACCGAACTCGGCCAGGGGGATCCTGCTTGTCAGAACGACGAGCCCGTCGTCCTCGAGCGGCTCCACGGGGGCGTCGGGATGGACGCCGGGGAGCCGACCAGGGAGAGGGTCGCCGGCGCGCAGCACGCAGTAGGCCCAGAGCGCGTGGCCTTGCGCCTCACGCTTCGAGGGTGTCGCGGCTGCGGCTGGTGGCGCCTGGCGCGCGCGCCGCCGGCCGGCCTCACGGTCGCGGGCCCGGTCGCCGAGCGCGGCATCCAGAAGCGCGTCACGAAGAATCGCCACGGCTTCTCGCTCGGCCCTCTCCAGGAGCTCGGGCGCTCGGCCGCGGGCCCAGTCGGCGAGGTCCGTCACGACGACGCCTCGCCCACGCCGAGCTGGCGTTCGATCCGCTCGAGGCGCTGCTTCAGCTCGCGGTTCTCGCGCTCGAGCTGCTCCCGCTCGGTATCGAGCATCTCCATGTCGGCAGGACCGCCGGCCTGGAGCGACGTGTCGCTCTCCCACCAGTTGATTCCCATCTCGCGGGCGCGGTCGACGGAGGCGATGAGCAGCCGGAGCTTGATCGTCAGCAGCTCGATGTCGAGCAGGTTGATCTGGATGTCGCCCGCGATGACGATGCCCTTGTCGAGCACCCGCTCGAGGATGTCCGCGAGATTCGTCGCCGAGTCGGGGTGCCCCGGGAGAGCGGTCGGCCCGCGCGGGGTGAGGTAGCGACTGCCTTCCACGGTCACTCTCCCGCCACTTGGCCGCGCGCGAAGCGCCCCGTCCGGCGGTAGCCGTGCAGCGTTCCGCTCTCGTCCAGCTGCACGACGTAGGTCGCCAGCACGTCGGTAGTGCTCGGGATACGCTCGAGCTCTACGACATCAACGGTCACCTGCCAGTGCTCGCCGTCCCATTCGAGCCCGGTCACAGCCTCGGGCTGGTACCCGGTCAGATCCTCCACGGTCTCCAGGGCAGCCTCGCCCAGTTCAACTGCCGACAGTCGTCCGTCGTCACTCGCGGCCATCAATCTCTCCTTCCCCAACCCCCCGGATCATCATCAGGCGCTCGATCAACTCGTCCTCGGCGGCGGCGATCTCGCGCTCATCCATTACGCCCGTCTCACGTGCAGCCTCGAGCTCGAGCAGGCTCTGCCGGATCGCGTCCTCGTCGTACATCTCCGCCTCCGCCTGCTCCTGGATGCGCTCCGCGAGCCATACGGTCCCCCGAACGGGCGCCAGGGGCAGTGTCAGAAGTCCGGTTATCAGTCCCACTTCGCGCCGGGTCCCGTCAGCTCCATTTCGGCAAAACTGTATGGCGGAAGCGGCCCCACATATCGGATGGTCACCCGCTCGCCAAACTCGCGTGCGAGTTCGGCGACGGCCTTGCTGAAGCCGTCGATGCGATCGCGTTCGACAAGAAAGGCGAGATTGAAAGCAGCATCCGCGGCGGACAATGCCTCCGACCGGGACCCGGCCGCCAGCGGTGCGAGCCGGTCGAGTGCAAGGCCGGTGTCCTGCTCCCGGCGGCGATCCACCTCCGCGGCGACCGCTTCGCCAAGGCGGATGCGCCCGTAGTAGCCGGCATCCTGCGGCAGCCTGCGCAGGTCGTCGTTCATTGCGGCGATCGCCGGGGCCTCGCGCATCACCGCCCGGAGAAGCAGTTCCTCGTCGTAGCCGCCCTTCACGGTCAGCTGCACACGACCGTCCAGTTCGTCGAGGAGGCTCGACAGTCGCTCCGCATTGGGCTCCAGCAGTGTTGAGCGGACCGCGTCCTCACTTTCAAGGACGGTGCCGAAGCGCACCGGCAGCACCGTCGCGGACGCCGACGTCTCCTCGAGGACCTTCCAATGAGCGCGCACCTCGCGCGCCGCCGCTAGTGCCCCGCCCTCGACAGTGCTGACCAGGGCTGCGAGTCCGTCGTGCTGGACGTCCCGTACCGGCGCGCTCGCCACGCCGCTGCTGGAGACCGATTTGGCGGCCTGCGCTTTGAGGACGCCGTACACGTAGACGCTGCCTTCGCTCAACTGCTGCCCTTCCGGCTGCGCGAACGCGAGGACGAGGACCGCTTCGACGAAGAGCCACTCGACGAAGAGCCACTCGACGAAGAACGGCTACGCGACCGCGACCGCGACCGGCTCGGCGCCTTCTCCTTCTCCTCCTCCTCCTCTTCCTCCTCGTCGCCGCCGAAGAGAGTCTCCTTGACCCCCTCGAGCGCACCCTGGGTCTTCGACTTCGAGCCGCCGGAGGTCACCGACTCCATCAGCTCGGGAAGCCCTTGGGACTCGTCCTCACGCAGGTCCAGCCGGCCGACCGCCTCCGCGAAGCGCAGGTACGTGTCCACGCTCGCGATCACGATCCGCGCATCGATAGTCAAGATCTCGATTCCGATCAACGAGACCCGGATGTAGGCGTCGATAACGAGGCCCTTGTCGAGGATCACGTCGATCACGTCCGCCAAGCCGCTCGGCCGCGGGCGCTCCAGATATCCGCGAGGCGTTGCCTGTGCTATCGCCACGTCATTCTCTCCTCCGATTAGGGGTCATGTCTGTTTGGTCTGCTGCGCCGGCAGTGGTTGCTCGGCCCTGCCCATTAGCTCCCGCCGGATATAGGTGCGGTTCTTCGCGAGTGCGCGCGACACATCGAGCTTCCGGATGCCGTGCAGGTAGCCGATCGCCCAGTCGAGCTGCTGGAGAGCGTCCTCCGCCGCCTTGCGGTAGCGATCTGCCTCCTCCTGCTTGCGGTCGACCTCTTCCTGTCGTGCCATTGAGCTCCTCCTGACCGGTCAGTTCCCCCCGGCCTTCCCCTTCCCCTTCGAGCTTGCCTTCGAGCTCGACTTCGAGTTGGTGGATCTCTTTGAGCGGTTGCGCTTTGACTTCTTCTCGTCTGTCTTCTTCTCAGTCGTCTCCGACTCGGGCGGCTCCGGCGGGCGCTCGGCCGGATTCACCCGCCTGGTACTTCGGCTGCTTGTGCGGCGAAGCAGCGCCGGCGGACGTGCGCGCTCCTCCTCAGCCTCGGGCTCCTCGTCGGCCTCGAGGTCCTCGTCGGGTTCGTCCTCGGCCTCCAGCTCCTCGTCCGGCTCCGCCTCGGCCTCAGGCTCCTCCTCAAAGTCCGCCTCGGCCTCAGGCTCCTCCTCAAAGTCCTCCTCGGCCTCCGGCTCCTCCTCGGCCTCGGGCTCCTCGTCGAAGTCCTCCTCGGCCTCAAGCTCCTCGTCCGGCTCCTCCTCGGCCTCGGGCTCCTCGTCGAAGTCCTCCTCGGCCTCCAGCTCCTCGTCCGGCTGTTCCTCGGCCTCGGGCTCCTCGTCGAAGTCCTCCTCGGCCTCCAGCTCCTCCTCAGGCTCCTCCTCGAGCTCTTCGTCGGGCTCCTCCTCGGCCTCGGGCCCCTCCGGCTCGGGCTCCTCGTCCTCGAAGTCCTCCTCGTCCTCGGGCTCGAAGTCCTCCTCGTCCTCAAAACCCTCGGGCTCCTCGTCCTCCTCGAATTCCTCGTCCTCCTCGAACTCCTCGTCGTCCCGGGCCTCGTCCGCCCCTGGCAGGGCGTCCTGCACGGCCTGGACGCCGCGGTAGGCCACACGTCCGGCCGTGACGAGGAGGGCTCCGGCGGCGACCGCCTTCAGGCCTCCGCCCACGCCCTTCTTCTCGTGCTGCGAGTTCTCCCTGACATCCTCGAGCGCGGCGAGCAACGCCGCCGCGGCCACCTTGCGCAGATCGACCGGCAGCGACTTGTCCCGCTTCCCTGGGAATCGCACGGCGCTGTCCCCCTAACTCCGGAGCACTCGGTAGGTGAGCATCGCCGCGGCAGCCCCGGCCGCGATCGCGGCCAGGGATGCCTTCAGCGGTGACGGACGGTCACCACTGAGGCGCTTGGTCACGGCGTCCTTGACGACTCCGGTCATTCCGTTAGCTGCTGCGGCTCGACGACTTGCGCTTGCTGCCGCCACCCGAGCGGCTCCGCGAGGAGTTGCCCGAGGACTTCGTGCGCTTGGACGTACCCGAGCTGCTGGCGCGGCCGCCGTTGCTCGAGCCGCGGCTCCGGCTCGACGAACGAGAGCGACCGGATGACTTCGACTTCGCTCCCGAGCTCGAGCGGCCACCGGACGAGCGCCGTGTCTGGCTCTTCGCCCGCTGTGTGCTCCGTGCCTTCGGGCGCTCTTCCTCTTCCTCCTCTTCGTCCGCGCCGCTTCCGTTGGAGGACCCGTAGGCCAGCTCCTGGGCGTCGCTGTAGTCGCGCTTCTCGTCGTAGGACTCGTCGTGCTCCTCGACGAGCTCGCCCTCCTCGATGACCCCGCGCCAGGCGCCCGTCTCGAGCTCCTGCATCTCGATGAACGCCTTGTAGCGGTGAAGGTCCGCACGCATGGCGCGCTTGATGTGCCGCGCGCCGCGGGCGAACTTCTCGATCAGCGAGCCCGGGTCGACGTCGACATTCAGCTCGATCCGTGTGAGCCGCGGAGCGAGCTCGTGGAAGGTGACGACGCCGGTGTGCGTGATGCCCTGGTTGACACGCCACTTGATGCGCTCGTCAGGCCGCTGCGTCTCGATCTCGGCGACGAACTCCTTCGTCTTGCCCCAGATCTTCGTCGCGAAGGAAACCGTGCATTCGTCTTCCTGCGTGACCCGGGTCACCCGGTGCATGAAGTTCGGCCATTCCTCGAACTGGGTCCACTGGTTGTAGGCAGTCTCGATGGGCACCGCCACGTCGACTGCCTGCTGCACCGGCATCCGCCGGCCCTTTCCGACTCCGTCCATGCCTTCCTTTCCGCCGCCGCTGTCGCCGCCCGGCAGCAGGCCTCCAGCCGCCTGCTTCGCGATCCCGGCGGCACCACCGGCCTCTTCGACCTTGTCGCTGACGCCTTCCTTCAGCTTCTCGCCGACCTTGTCGCCCATCTTGGACGCGGCCTTCCCGGCCAGCTTGGCCGGCTTCGCGCTCGGCAGGCTCGGGGCGCCGTTGGAACGCACCGCGTCGAAGCCTTTCTTGGCAAGCGGCGCGAGCGCCGCCAGGCCCGCGCCGGCAGCCAGGCCGCGTGCTCCCGCGAGCGTCTGTTTGTCGGACTTGGCGTCATTGATGTTCTTGACTGCTTCTTTCACGATGTCACCGAGCGTGTCGCGCACGGTGTCGCTCAAATCCTTGGCCATCGTTAACTCTCCTTGCGTTTGCTCGGCTCCCAATCGGCTACCCGCTAAACGCGGGCGGAAACGCGCAAGCCGCTCCTGCAAGGGATCGCCCGTCACCCAAATGGGTGCAGGAGACGTCACGGCCCGAAGGCCGACGCGGGCGCGCGGGCCGCCGGGTTCGCCCTTCTCGCGGTGGTCGGCCGTCCGCTCGGCGGCTGGCTCTCCGATCGCGTCGGCGCCACTCGTGTGCTGCTCGTCTCGTTCGTGGCCGTCGGCACGCTCGCGCTGATCCTGGCCGCAGCGTACACCGCGATGGTCCCACTCACGATCTGCTGCCTGACCCTGGCGCTCGCGTTGGGTCTCGCGAGCGGCGCCGTGTTCAAGCTGGTGCCCCAGTGGTTCCCCGACCGGGTCGGCGCCGTCACCGGGTGGTCGGCGTCGCCGGCGGGCTCGGCGGATTCTTCCCCCCGCTTGTCATGGGGATCGTCAAGTCCGCCACCGGCGGCTATGCGCTCGGCTTCATCCTCATGGCTCTCGTCGCGCTCGCGTGCCTCGTCGTGCTCGGCGCGGTTCGCGCCCCGCCGCCTGTCGAGGACAGGCGGACCGGCGCCATCGCGGCTTAGCGCCCGGGCCGCTCGCGGTCGATCTCGAACCAGACCCGAGTCCCGCTTGTGCGGGTGACGCCCCAGCGGTCCGCGAGCTGATCCACGAGGTAGAGGCCCCAACCCGATGGACTGTCCCGGTCCGGGTCGGGTGGCCTCGGATCGAATCCGGGTCCGTTGTCGCCGACCTCGACGCGCACGCGATCGGCGAGGACTGTGACCTGCAGGTCGATCGACGCCCAGGCGGGCGTGTGCGCGTGACGGATGCTGTTGGTGACGAGCTCGCTCACGAGCAGGCGCAGGTTCACCGTCAGCGCGTGCTCGAGGACCGGCTCCAACCTCTCGATCGATTGCCTCGCCAGCGGAATTGCTCTGGGCTCGGCCGGCAGGCGCAGGGCAACTCGGTCCCCCGGCACGGCCGGTGCGGCCGGGACACTGAGAACCAGGAGCGCGATGTCGTCGCGCGGCTCCCTCTCGCCCCCATCGAGCGCCGCCCCTGCCACCTCGCGCACGATCGTGGACGCCGGCCGCCCGCCGCACAGCCTGAGCGCCGAGGCCAGGTCTGCCGGGGTGAGAATCCGCTCCGGCGCGAAGGCGTCCGTCAGCCCGTCGGTATAGAGCACGAGCGCGTCGCCGGGTCGAAGCTCGACGGTCTCGTCGCTCAGACCGGGATCCCTGACCACGCCCAGCAGCGTGCCGTGCGCGCCGACGGCCTCGACGGTGCCGTCGCCGCGCAGCACCAGCGGCAGCGGGTGGCCGCCGGTCGATATCGTCGCCCGTGCGCCGTCGCCGTTCGACTCCAGACGCGCGAAGGCCACGGAGCAGAACTCGTTCGGAGCCCGCTGCCGCAGGATCGCGTCGTTCAACAACGCCAGCACCCGGCTTGGCCGCCTCTCGTGCACGGCGGCTGCCCGCAGCGTGTAGCGCGCCAGCCCGGTGACGGCTGCCGCTGCGGCGCCCTTGCCACAGACATCGCCGACCACCACCGCCCACGATCCGTCGTCTCCCTGGAACAGGTCGTAGAAGTCACCGCCGACCACGTGCCGCTCGCCGGCGGGCCGAAATTCCACCGCCGCATCGACCCCAGGAATCACGGGAAGGTGCGGCGGCAGCAGGCTCTCCTGCAGCGTGTCGGCGATGTACTCGACCGCGTCCTCGACCCGCTTGCGCTCGGTGATGACGGCCGTGAGCACCAGCGCGGTGGTGCCGGCGATGGCGACGAACGTCTGGGCGAGGAGCAGCTGGTCGTCCGGCGCTAGCCCGGCGTACGGGCCCATGTCGTTCTCGGTGAAGGCGATCGCGACGCCGGCGAGCAGCAGGGTCGTGGCCGCGGCCCCGGGCTGCCAAAACCGGAGCGCGGCCCAGATCAGCGGCGGGAAGATCAGGTAGGTCAGGGGCGTGCCCGTCGAGAAGATCAGCACGCTGATGGCGATCAGCGCCGCCGCCAGCGCGACCGCCTCAAGCGGGCGGCCCGGCGCCCGGTTGAACGGCCAGTGCGTGGCTGCGATCAACAGCACGGGCGCGACGACGAGATCGCCGCTGAGGTCTCCCAGCCACCAGGTGCGCCACACCGAGCCGAACTCACTCCCCGTGATCGCGTCCGCCACGAGCAGGCTCGTCACACCGAGGGTCGCGCTTATCGCGGTGCTGAGCGCGCCGGCGACCACGAGGGCACCCACATCCCGCACGCGCTCGAGGCGAGGGTTGAAGCCGGCGAAACGGCGCAGGAGATACGCGCCGACCAGAGCCTCGAGGGTGTTGCCGATCGTGATTCCGAGCACGGCGTACACCGGGATGCCCGTCCAGCTGTTCGCCAGGAAGGCACCGATCGCGATCGCCGGCCACATCCGGGGGCCCCACAGGACGACCGCGGCGAGCGCGATGCCCGTCGGGGGCCAGACCGCACTGACGCTGCGGGTCTCGAACGCGAGCTCGAGGCCGAGCTTCGCCGACCCGTAGTAGACCGCGGCGACAGCGACGAGCTTGGCCGCGTAGAGCCTCGAGTTACGGTCCATCAGCGAGTCGGCGTTCGGTGACTGCGACCCCGCCGCTGACCTCTGATCCTTCGGGTCGCGTGACATCTCCAACCTACCCCTGAGGGAGGGGCATTGCGAGCGGGCTGACCGACGTGCCGGCTACAGCTGCGGCGGCGGCGCGAACTTCATCAGCTCGATCAGGTTCCCCGCCGGGTCGCGGACAAACGAGCGCGGCGAGCCCCAATACTCCTCGTGGTCGTCGACCTGGTGACCCGCGGCGCGAAGGCGCGTCTGCGTCGCCTCGTAGTCGTCGCCGAACGGCACGGCCGCATGCCCGGCATTCATATGGGAGGTCTCGGGCAGCTGGAGCAGATGGAACTGGTGGCCGTCGCGCTCGAACCAGGCCACATAGTGGGCAAGCCCCTCCGGCGCCGTCACGCGCTGGAACCCGAGCAGCTCGTAGAACTCGATGCAGGCGTCAAGCTGGGCCGGCTTGACTTCGAATGACACGTGTTGGATCAAGGTCTCGGTGCTTGGCGGCTGGGCGTCGGCGGCTTGCCCAGCTGTTGTAGCGCACTGGACGTGGCTGGGTCACCACCCGGCACACACGTTCCCCTGAAAACATGCCCGAGAATCGGAGGTTTGGTCTCGGGTCTTCCCTGGATTGGGGGTCCTGCTCCGGGGAATACTTATGGGAGGCCGTAACACGGCGGAGGTGATTGCTATCGAAACCGACCGTGACACCCGGCTGGGCGTGCCAGAGCGCGAGGTTGAGCGGCATGACGTAGCCGCACGGGTCGCCCGTATCGAGGGATATCTCTACGGGTTGGGCAGGGCGAACGTCGCCCGAGCCCTTGCCCGCAAGCGGAGCTTGGAGAACATCAAGTATCGGCGGGCCGCGCACGCGCAGGATGTCGCCCGAGTGCTTGACCGCAACCGCAAGCGGATCCTGGAGAACGTCCGCTAAGTCGCGGGTCCCTAGGTGTAAGTCCCGAGGAGAGGAGGTTGGTTCGCTCGGGACATAAGCCCATGCAAGCCGAGGGGGCGGCTTGGCCGCCCCCTCGGGTTGTCCTGCTTCTCGCTCGCGCCTAGGCGCGACGGCGCAGGCCCACACCGCCCAGGAACAGCGCGGCACCGAGGGCCACGAGAGCCGCCGGTGGGAAGCCCGTGAAGGGCAGCGTGCTACCGGACTGGCGCGACGCAGCGGCCTGCTCCTCGGGCGTGACGTTCACCACCGGACTCGTCTCCGTGGCACCGAGCCCCTGGCCCCGGCCGGACCGGGTGTTGCCCTTGAAACCGCTCTCCGGCGAATTCGACAGGGCGTTCCGCTGGCCCTGACGCCCGGCGTTCTGCCGGCCGCCGGCCTTGTCCTCGACCTCGACGAGGACCTCGCCGCCGGTCTCGGTCTTGGTCTGACCCTCGACGCCGCCCGCCTCGGTCTTGACGTGAGCCTTGACCTCGCCCTTGGACTCGGACTCGACCTTGGACTCGGAGTCGACCTTGGACTCGGAGTCGACCTTGGCCTCGGAG
>Ga0081538_10000266_pt1 | contig 59679 bp, 69 predicted proteins | sample TabmetS5T2R1_FD_71022 | JGI IMG/M metagenome (GOLD analysis project Ga0081538, IMG submission 71022) | Tabebuia heterophylla rhizosphere microbial communities from the University of Puerto Rico - S5T2R1 | ecosystem: Host-associated > Plants > Roots > Rhizosphere ...
TGATCGAGCAGTTCATGTCCGTCAACGAACCGGCATGAGCGTCGCTCGCCTTCGCCTCGCTCCCGGGGGGGAAACCATTTTTCCCCCACGAGCCCCGTTCTTTGAAACAGTGAAGGAACCTCCCGGTTCCCTCACACACCCTCCCCACGCTCATCGGTCAGGTTCTAACCGATGAGCGAGGCCACCCAGCACGGGGTCTCGACCTATCTACCGGAGGAGAAGCGCGACGGCACGGCGCTCTGCATGTCGGGCGGCGGCTACCGAGCGGCGCTCTTCCACCTGGGAGCGCTGCGGCGGCTGAACGAGCTCGGGGTCCTCTCTCAGATCGACACGTTCACGTCGGTTTCGGGCGGCAGCATCATGGCGGCGCAGCTCACGACGTTCCTGGCGGGGGCGAAGGCCACCGCTGGGAAGCCGATCGACGGCTTCGACCCCGGCGTCGCCGAGCCCATGCGCGCGTTCGCCGGCCGTGACGTACGCACCGGCGCGGCGCTGGCGCGGCTCCATCCCCGCAACTGGCTCACGCCCGGCGCCCAGAGCGAGGCGCTCGCCGCGGCCTACGCCCAGGGCCCGGCGCCCGGGAAGCTCGCCGACCTGCCCGAGAAGCCGCGCTTCGTCTTCCTGGCCAGCGACATGCGCTTCCGCGACCAGTGGGTCTTCGACACCGGCCTGCGCCGGGTGGGCAGCTCCGCGGCGGGGCACCAGCCGCTCGGCGACTGGACACTGGCGCAGGCGGTCGCCGCCTCGTCGTGCGTCCCCGGCGCCTTCGGCGCCGTGCACACGAGGCACGAGCCCTCTGCGCTCAAAGGTGGGTCGTACGCCGAGCCCGACCGCGACCGGCTCGTCGGCGAGATCGACCTGTCGGACGGTGGCATGTTCGACAACCTCGGCCTGGAGCCGGTCTGGCGCGACCACAAGACGCTGCTGGTCTCCGACGCCGCCCCGTCCTTCAAGCCGGACCCCGACGTCGGCTGGCTCTGGAGCGCTCTCCGCCAGGGCGTGATCCTGCTCGAGCAGGCGACCGAGGTCCGCAAGCGGTGGCTCGTCGCCAGCTTCATCGAGGAGAAGCTCGAGGGCGCCTACTGGGGAATCGCGTCACGCCCGGCAAGCTACGAGCTCGAGCCCGGCCCGCCCGCCTACTCCTATCCGCTGATCCGGGACTTCATCGCGCCGGTGCGTATCGACCTCGACGTCTTCACGCCGGGTGAGATGGCCGTGCTCGAGAACCACGGCTACCTGATGACGGATATCGCGGTCCGCAAGCACGCGCAGGCGCTCGTCTCGGGCGACTGGCCCGAGGCCCAGGCGCCGCATCCCGCCTGGCTCGACGAGATGAAAGCGGCAAACGCCCTCCGCGAGAGCGGCAAGACGCGGATCTTCTTCCGGCCGCGCGTTAACCCGTAGGGCTACCCGGGATGCACGTTCGCGTTTCGGTGGAACAGGTTGTCAGGGTCGTAGGCGGACTTGACCTCGACGAGCCGCTCGTAGTTCGGTCCGTACCCCGCCCGGGCAGACTCCTCGCCCGTGTCGTCCTCGGCGAAGTAGTTGACGTAGCGACGGCCCGCCAGGAACGGCTCCAAGGCTCGGAACGTCTCCCGTGTCCAGGCGATGTTCTCCTCGTTGGCTTGCGGATCGGTCCACACCGACGTGATGGCCAGATTGTGGCTCGGCTCCCGGTGGGGGACCGCGGTCGCGTCGACCGGCACCCGGGTCACCTCGCCATGGAAGTGCTCGAGGAGGATCGCGGTCATCGGGGAAGGGCAGACCGCGAACCGCTCGAGCACCGTGTCGATCGCCGCGTCCGAGAGCTCGTTCAGGAACCCGGACTTCCAGTAGTTCAGGTTCCCGGCCGGATACCCGGCGTCGAGGAGCGAGTTCAGCACGGTGTACGGCATCGGGCCGAGCTCGACGAGAACGGGCGAGCCGAATTCCCGCAGCGGGCGGAGGTCCTCCTCCGCCTGCTCCGGCGAGCCGAGATGGCAGGCCACGCAGAGCGCGAGCTTCGCGCCCGAGCCGTCCGGCGCGTGCCCCACGCCGGCGAAGGCCATGAGGTCGTCCGAGGAGCCCGCCGAGAAGTCACGGTAGAAGCGGAGGAACTCCCCGGCTGCATCGAACGCATGCGCGACGAGCCCGCCCGTGATCAGGGGGCCGACCTGATGGAGGCGAAACTCGAACGAGGAGACGATGCCGAAGTTCCCTCCGCCGCCTCGAAGACCCCAGAAGAGATCGGGGTTCTCGGTCTCGCTCGCAGTCAGCGTTCGACTGTCGGCCGTGACGACGCGGGCGGAGACGAGGTTGTCCGCGGCGAGGCCGTACTTGGACATCAGCCAGCCCAGCCCGCCTCCGAGCGTCAGCCCGGCGACCCCCGTCGTCGAGATCACGCCGCCGGTCACCGCGAGGCCGTGGAGCTGGGTCTCACGGTTCAGCTCCGACCAAAGGACCCCCGGCTGCACGCGCGCCGTGCGACCCTGGGGGTCGACGTAGATCCCCTTCAGCGCCGAGAGATCGATCATGAGGCCGCCCTCTGTCACGCCGGCTCCGGCGACGTTGTGTCCGCCTCCTCGCACCGAGATCTCCAGACCGGCCTCGCGCGCGAAGGTCAGCGCGGCGACGATGTCGGCCTCGCCGTGACAGCGGGCGATGAGAGCCGGTCGCTTGTCGATCAGCCCGTTGTAGATGCGCCTGCGGTCGTCGTAGCCCTCCTCATCGAGGCGCAGCAACGCCCCGGCGAAGCCTTCGAGCAGCACCAGCTTCTCTTCTGCGATCACCGCCATGGTCGACCTCCTCGTGAACGAAGGTGCGAGTCTAAGGGGCCGCGGAGCGTCAGTACAGCTTCTCGCCGCGCTCGAGCATCCCCACGAACTTCTCGAGCCGCCGCGCGCGCGTCTCCGGCTTCTTTGCGTCCTCGAGCTGGTAGACGATCGCGAAGCGGTTCGACTTGTTCAGCACGGCCCAGAACTCGGCCGCCTTCGGGCTCGCGTCGAGCGCCTGCCGCAGGTCGTCCGGAACCTCGACGTTCGCCGGCGACGAGTACGCCGCGTCCCAGCGCCCGTCGGCCCTGGCGAGCTCGACCTCCGCGAGCCCGGCCGGCTTCATCCGGCCCTGCCTCGCGAGCTCCTCGATCTTCTCGCGGTTGAGCTTGGACCACTTGCTCTTCGACCGCCGGGGCGTGAACTTCTGCAGGTAGAAGCGCTCGTCGAGGGTCGTGACCTGGCTGTCGATCCAGCCGTAGCAGAGGGCGACGTCGACGGCCTCCGCGTAGACGACGGTCTGCACCCCGGAGCCCTTCTTGGCGAACTTGAGCCAGACGCCGTCCGAGCTCGCATGCTCGGCGGCGAGCCACGCCTCCCATTCGTCCTGCGAGGCGAGCTGGAGGATCGGCTTGCCGTCCTTTCCGGTCTCCCCGGCCACGGCGTCAGTATGCGGATACCGGGAGGGGGCGGCAAAGCCGCTCCCTCCCTTCCCGTCTCGGCCTGTGCGGCTTCGCCGCCGCCGAGACCAACGTTCATCATCAAGCCGGGCCCAGGGCGAGCCGATCATGGGACCGTGCGCGCGACGATCCTCGGCATGATCGGCGTCCTCTGGGGAGGGGCGATCGTCGCGAGCGGAATCCTGGATCGCAGCGAGACGCCGGACGCGGCCCATGTCATCGGCGACCTGATGGCGATCGCCTTCGGCGCGCTCCTCCTGGCCGCCGGCGCGCGGGCGCTCGTCCGTCGCTTTCTCTAGGCGTCTCCGGTTGCCCGGTCGGCGAAGCGATCGGCGAGCGCTGCGATCGTCAGCGACGGGTTCGGGCCGACCGGGCCGGGCATGACGGAGCCGTCCGCGATCGTGAACCCCGGATAGCCGAAGACTTCGCCGTAGGAGTCGACGACTCCCTCCTCAGGCGTTCGCCCCATCGGGCACCCGCCGAGCGGGTGCACGGTGATGAGCCGGCCCAGGTACCACGTCGGATTCCTCTTGAACCTGGCCCCGAGCGCCTTCGCGATGTCCCGCGAGACGTCGCCGAGACGGTCGAAGAACGGCCCCGACTTGATCTTCTGCCAGTCGAGGTCGAGCTTGCCGTTCTTCAGGCTGAAGCTTCCGTCCGGGATGTCGCGGCCCATGCCGAGGAGCGGAAGCGAGCCTGCCGAGACGTGCCAGTCGTCGAGGAACTTCGCCGCGTCGCCGGAGATGTCGCCCTGCGCGCGGCGCAGCAGCAGGCTGACGAGAAGGCGCGCCGCGAGCTTCCGGTAGCGCCACACGGCACCCGGCCCCTGCGTGGTCTGGATGATCCAGCTCATGAAGAGCGGGAACCCGGCGTCCTCGACATAGAAGCCCCTGCCCTCCGCGCCGTCGAGCGCGTCCGGGACACGGATTGCGATCGTAATCACGGGGCCGTACTGGGCGTCGACCGCGCGTCGGGTCCCGTCTGCGTTCGTCGCCTTCAGCGCGAACGTGAGGAGGTCGCCGTTACCACCGAACCGCGACCCGAGCCGCTCGCTCAGCCCTCGGAAGTCGCGGCGGCTCTTCAGGAGCAGGAAGGTCGACCCCAGCGACCCGGCGGAGAGGACGAGGCGGTCACAGGTCAGCTCCCGCTCGGGTCGGACGCGCGGGTCGTGCGTCTCGAGCTTCCTCCCCTCGTCCTCGATGTCGTGCTCGACGTACCGCACGACGTAGCCCCCGCCCTCGCGCGGCGCGAACGAGCGCACCTCGCGGCGAGTCCAGATCTCGGCCCCGTGCCGCTTCGCCGCAGAAAGGTAGTTGTAGTCCAGCGTGTTCTTCGAGCCGAAGTTGCAGCCGATGTCGCACTCGCCGGTCAGCCGGCACGTGTAGCGCGGCGCCTCGTGCAGGTTCGGGAGGTCCTCGCGGATCGGCACACCCACCGCCGGGCTCTCGTTCTCGTTGGCGAACGTCACGGCGAGCGGCGGAAGGATCCATTCCCGGCCGAGCTTCTCGGCCGCTTCCCTGAACGCCACCGTCTTCAACGACCGGTTGAAGGGCGCATGCTCGAGGGGATACCGCTGGGCGTTCAGCATTCGCTCGACTGCGTCGTAGTGGGGGTCGAGGTCTGCGCGCGTCACCGGCCAGTGCTCGTAGCCGCCGTTCGCGAGATCCTCCTGGACGAACCACTTCTCGTCCTTGCGCAGAAGCACGTTGGCGTAGATCAGGGAGCCGCCGCCAAGACCGCTCGAGACGAGGGCCCCGATCCCCTTGAACGACCAGAGGTTGAACATGCCGTAGAGACCCTCGCTCGGGTTCCAGAACGCTCTTGCCAGCTCACGTGGGCTGCGCGGGAACGAGCCGGGCGGATACGGCTTGCCGCGCTCGAGAACGCAGACGGACTTACCCGCCTCGGCCAGCCGATAGGCGAGGACGGAGCCCCCGAACCCGGAACCGACGACGACGGCGTCGAAGTGGGTGTCGTCCACGGCCCGCGAGGCTATGCCCGAACGATCCTTGGTGCAACCCCGGCACCCTTTCGGGACCGATTCGTCACATAGGGGCTTGACAAGGGCGTACGGGTTTCACCACACTGCACTCACGTTGACGAGTGCCGCCGTCACATCCGAGCGCGTCATCGGCTCCGCCGAGACGTCGTCGCGCGGCCTCGTCGTCATCCTCATCGGCATTCTCCCCCTCTAGGGGGAGAACACTGCTCACGCGCCGTGCAGGCGCACACGCCGACCGAACCACAGGAGTAATGCGCCTCCGTAGCGAGGCAGAGAGGATGAGCAGTGAGCCGCAGAATCACGATCTTCGACACGACGTTGCGCGACGGCGAGCAGTCGCCTGGCATCGCGCTTTCGCCAGACGAGAAGGTGGAGATCGGGACGCAGCTCGAGCGGCTCGGAGTCGACATCGTCGAAGCAGGGTTCGCGGTCTCCTCGCCGGGAGACTTCGAAGGCGTCAGGGCAGTCGCCGCCGCAGTCGAGCGTCCCACCGTCGCCTCCCTCGCGCGGACGCGCAAGGAGGACATCGACGCCGCCGCGGAGGCCCTCGCGGACGCGCGCAGGTCGCGCATCCACGTCTTTCTCGCCACCAGCCCCATTCACCTGGAGCGGAAGCTCCGCCTCGAGCCCGAGGAGGTCGTCGAGCAGGCCCGCTGGGCGGTCGGGTACGCCCGCAGCCTCTCCGACGAGGTCGAGTTCTCGTGCGAGGACGCGACGCGGTCGGAGCCCGCCTTCGCAGCGCGCGTGTGCGGCGAGGCCGTCCGGGCCGGCGCGACGACGATCAACCTCCCCGACACGGTCGGCTACTGCCTCCCGCACGAGTACGCGGACTTCCTCCGCGAGGTCTCGAGGCTCTGCCCCGAGCTCGGGCGCGCCGCGCTCTCGGTCCACTGCCACGACGACCTCGGCCTCGCCGTGGCCAACACGCTCGCGGGCGTCCAGGCCGGCGCGACCCAGGTCGAGGCGACGATCAACGGCCTCGGCGAGCGGGCCGGCAACGCCGCGCTCGAGGAGGTCGTCATGGCCCTGCGCGTCCGGCAGGCGGTCCTCGGCGCCCACACCGACGTCAACGTCGGAGAGATCGGGCGGTCATCCCGCTTGGTCGAGGAGCTCACCGGCTACCGCGTGCAGCGAAACAAGGCGATCGTCGGCGCGAGCGCGTTCGCCCACGAGGCCGGCATCCACCAGGACGGGATGCTCAAGGACGCCGCGACCTACCAGATCATGGATCCGACCGAGCTGGGCCTCGTCATGTCGCTGCCGCTCGGGAAGCACTCGGGACGCCACGCGTTCGCGCGCGCGTGTGCCGAGGCCGGCATCAGGCTCGAGCGTGACGAGGTCAACGAAGCGTTCGCGCGATTCAAGCTACTTGCCGATACACGAAAGCACGTCACCCTCGGCGACGTGTTCGAGGAGGTGAGCGTGCGATGAGGAAGAAGCGCTACACGGTTGCCTGTCTCTCCGGAGACGGGATCGGGCCGGAGGTGACGGCCGAGGCGAGCCGCGCGCTCGCAGTCGTGTCCGGCATGCACGGCTTCCAGGTGGACGAGGTGCACGTCCCATTCGGCGGCGACGCCCTGCGCAGGTTCGGACACCCGCTCCCGTCCGTGACCCGGGCGGCATGCGCCGAGGCCGACGCCATGCTCGTCGCCGCCACGCGCGAGCCGGCGCTCGAGGTGCTGAAGGCCGAGCTCGACCTGCGCTGGCGGATTACGCGCGTCTGCGCGCGCGGCAGCGAGCTGGCCGTGGTCAGCCCGCTCCCGGACGACGCGGTCCAGCTCGCGATCGAGAGCGCGTTCCGGCTCGCCTTCGCGCGCCGTGCGCATCTCACCTCCGTGGGAACGAGCGCCCTCTGGCACGCGGCGCTCGAGGCCACCGCCGAGCGGTGGGACGGCGTCCTCGTCGAGCACATGCCTTTCGAGGCCGCCGTGATGAAGCTGCTGCACGACCCCGCGAGCTTCGACGTCATCGCCAGCGAGCAGCCCTTCGCCGAGGCGCTGGCAAGCACGGCGGCGTTCGCCCACGAAGGGACGCGCATGGTCGCGTCGGGCCGGGTCGGCCCCGACGGCAAGGGCATGTTCGGGCCGACGCACGGCTCGGCGCTCGAGATCGCGGGCCAGGGCGTCGCCAACCCGAGCGCGATGCTGCTCGCCGCGGCGCTCATGCTGGGCGAGGGGCTGGGCGAGCGGAGCGCGGCACGAACGCTCGAGCGGGGCGTGCTCGAGACCCTGGAGACCGGCGTTCGCACGCCGGACATGCTCTCCTCGGGAGCCGGCGCGACGACGCGGGAGTTCATGGACCATCTGCTCGCCGGGCTGCCGGCGGCGCGGCGGGACACCGAGTTCGCAGGAGTATTCGCGTGAGGGTGCTCGGCTCGGACGCGATCCTGCGCTCGCTCGAAGCCGAGGGAGTCGACGTCGCCTTCGGCATTCCGGGCGGCGCCATCCTCCCCCTCTACGACGCGTTTGCCCGCGGCACCACCGTGCGCCACGTCCTCGCCCGTCACGAGCAGGGCGCCGGGCATATGGCGGAGGGCTATGCGCGCGCGTCGGGCAAGGTCGGCGTCGCTCTCGCGACGTCCGGCCCGGGCGTCACCAACCTCGTCACGCCGATCGCGGACGCCTGGATGGACTCGACGCCGCTCGTCTGCATCACCGGCCAAGTGCGGACGAACTTGATCGGCACCGACGCCTTCCAGGAGACGGATGCGACCGGCATCACGCTCCCGATCGTGAAGCACTCGTGGCTCGTGCAGAACGTCGAAGAACTCCCGCACGTGATCAAGGCGGCCTTCCACGTCGCCCGAACCGGGCGCTCTGGCCCGGTCCTCGTGGACGTCGCCAAGGACGTGCAGGAGGCGGAGATCGACTTCACGTACCCCCATCAAGTCGATCTCCCTGGGTGGAGACCACCTGCCAGTGTCCACCCGCGACAGGTTCGCGAGGCGGCGAGAGCCCTGCTCGCCGCCTCACGACCTGTCCTCTACGTCGGCGGCGGCGTCGTCAACGGCGACGCGTGCGCCGAGCTGCTCGAGCTCGCCGAGACAGGCGGGATCCCGGTGATCACCACGCTGATGGCGAAGAGCGCCTTCCCCGAGTCGCATCCGCTGAGCTACGGCCCTCCCGGCATGCACGGCTCCAAATGGGCGAACTGGGGGCTGAACAAGGCCGACCTGCTCGTCGCAGTCGGCGCACGCTTCGACGACCGCGTGACCGGCAGGCTGTCGGCGTTCGCCCCGGGGGCGAAGGTGATCCACTTCGACATCGACGCCGCCGAGATCGGGAAGCTCCGGCACGCAGAGATCCCGGTCACCGGCCCGCTCAAGGAGGCACTCAGCGAGCTGACGAAGGCACTGCGGAGTGAGAGGGCGGCCGGCCACGAGGGCCCCGTCGCCTGGCGGCGTCAGCTGGACGAGTGGCGCGACGAGTTCCCCTACCGCTACGGGCGCGCGCGCGACTACCTGAAGCCGCAGGCGGTGATCGAGACATTGCGCGACCTCACGGTCGGCCGCGAGGTCGTCTGGACGACCGGCGTGGGCCAGCATCAGATGTGGGCGATGCAATACCTCGTCTGCGACCGGCCCCGCAGCTTCATCACCTCGGGCGGCCTCGGGACGATGGGCTACGGCCTCCCGGCGGCGATCGGCGCGAAGGCGGCCCGGCCCGACGCGACCGTCGTTTGCATCGACGGCGACGGCTGCTTCCAGATGACCTCCCAAGAGCTGGCGACGTCGGTGCTCGAAGCCCTGCCGATCGTCGTCGTCATCGTCAACAACGGCTGGCTCGGCATGGTGCGCCAGTGGCAGGAGATGTTCTACGCGAACCGGTTCTCCGAGACGCACCTGACCCACCAAGTGCCGGACTACGCGCAGCTCGCCGAGGCCTACGGAGCAGCCGGCTTCACGGTCGACTCCGACGACGAACTCGAGAGCGTGCTCGAGGAGGCGCTCGCCTGCGGCCGCACGGCCGTCGTCGACGCGCGCTGCGACCCGGAAGAGAAGTGCTTCCCCATGATCCCTGCCGGCGCGGCGGCCACCGACGTGATCGAGTACACGGAGGAGGAGACGGTCCAGGCGTGACGCACACCGTCTCGGTCCTCGTCGAGAACCGGCCGGGCGCGCTTGCCCGCGTCTCGAACATGTTCGCCCGGCGCGGGTTCAACATCGAGAGCCTCGCCGTCGGGCCGACGGAGCGCCACGACGTCTCGCGCATCGTCCTCACCGTCGACTGCCCCCCGAGCCAGCTCGAGCAGATCGAGAAACAGATGCACAAGCTCGTGAACGTCCTCCGCGTCTCGACCCTCGAAGCCGGCGAGGCCGTCGAGCGCGAGCTCGCGCTCGTTCGCGTCTCGGCCGATCCGAGCCGGCGTGCGGAGCTGATCGCCCTGGCCGACGTCTTCGCGGCGCGCGTCGCCGACCTTGGCCCAGACTCCATGGTCTTCGAGGTCGTGGGAACGCCGGAGCAGCTCGAGTCCTTCGAGGAGCTCCTGCGCCCGCACGGCCTGATCGAACTCGCCCGAACGGGACGGATCGGCCTCGCACGGGCCTCCGCGAGCCGCTCTCCTCGTCCCCAGCACGTCCTCACCTAGAAAGGACTCTCATGGCAGCCACAGTCCACCGCGAAGGCAACGTCGACCTCCTCTCCGGACAGGTGGCCGTCCTCGGCTACGGGAGCCAGGGTCACGCCCACGCGCTCAACCTGCGCGACTCCGGCGTCGACGTCGAGGTCGGGCTCCGCGACGGGAGCTCGTCGCGGGCGGCGGCCGAGGACGCAGGGCTCGCCATCAAGACCTTCGGCGAGGCCGTGCGCGACGCCCAGCTCGTCGCCGTCCTCCTCCCGGACCATGTCCAGAAGGGCGTGTTCGAGCGCGAGGTTGCTCCGAACCTCGATCCGGACGCCGCCGTCCTTTTCGCGCATGGCTTCAACGTCCACTTCGGCCAGATCAGGCCCGAGCCCGGACATGACGTGATCATGGTCGCCCCCAAGGGGCCTGGGCACCGCGTCCGCCAGCTGTTCGAGGCCGGCGCCGGCACCCCGGGGCTCGTCGCGGTCGCTCAGGACGCGAGCGGGAGCGCATTGGACCTTGCCCTCGCCTACGGCACGGCGATCGGCTGCGGGCGCGCCGGAATGATCGAGACGACGTTCGCCGAGGAGACCGAGAGCGACCTCTTCGGCGAGCAGGCCGTTCTCTGCGGCGGCGTCACTGCGCTCATGCAGGCCGGCTTCGAGATCCTCGTGGACGCGGGCTACCAGCCCGAGATTGCCTACTTCGAGTGCATCAACGAGCTGAAGCTGATCGTCGACCTCATCTACGAGGGCGGCTTCGGCTACATGCGCGACTCGATCTCCGACGTGGCAGAGTACGGTGACCTCACGCGTGGGCAGGTCGTCATCGACGAGCACGTGAGGACGAACATGAAGCAGCTGCTCGAAGGCATCCGCAACGGCTCCTTCGCCCGCGAGCTGATCGCAGAGGAGGAAGCAGGCAGGCCGCGGATGACCGCGCTGCGACGCATGGCCGCACGCCATCCGGTGGAGGCGGTGGGCGGTCAGCTGCGCGAGCTTGCGGGGCGCGAAGGCCTCCTCGGCGCGGAGGCACGTGCCGTCGGCAGTTGACGTCCCCGTAGCCCTTCTCGGCTACGGGACCGTCGGCTCGGCCGTCGACCGGCTCCTTCAGGAGAACGCAGAGGACATCGAGCGCGCCACGGGGCACCGCCTGCGCGTCGTGCGGGCTCTGGTCCGCGACCCTGCCAAGGAACGGATTCACGCACCCGCCGAGGGCGTCCTCACCACGGACTTCGCCGCCATCCGGGACGACCCGTCCATCGCGCTCGTCGCCGAGGTGATGGGCGGGCTCGAGCCGACGGGCGAGCACGTCCTCGACCTCCTTCGCGCGGGGAAGCCGGTCGTCTCCGCGAACAAGCAGCTGATCGCGCGGCGAGGCGCCGAGCTCTTCTCCACCGCCTCCGATGCGGGCGTCCAGCTGCGCTTCGAGGCCAGCGTCTGCGCCGCGATCCCCGTGATCAAGATCCTGCGCGAGGCGCTCGTCGTCTCCAACGTCCACCGCGTGCTCGGCATCGTCAACGGCACGACGAACTTCATCCTCACCAAGATGGAGGAAGGCGCCGACTACGCGGAGGCGCTCGCCGACGCCCAGCGGCTCGGCTACGCCGAGGCCGACCCGACCGAGGACGTGAACGGCGCCGACGCTGCCGCGAAGATGGCGATCCTCGCCACGATCGCCTTCGGGTCGCGTGTCACCCTGGCCGACGTCGCCTACGACGGCATCGAACAGGTGACGGCCGAGCATGTGCGGGCCGCGCGGGAGATGCAGATGGTCGTCCGGCTGATCGGCGCGGCGACGCTTGTCGACGGGAGGCTCGACGTCCGCGTCGGGCCCGCGCTCGTCGACCGCCACCACCCGCTGGCCGCTGTGGAAGGCGCCTTCAACGCTGTCATGCTCCAGGGCGACGCAATCCGGGAGATCACGCTCGAGGGCCCGGGCGCCGGTGGCATGGAGACCGCCTCGGCAGTGGTGGCGGACATGGTCAGCGTCATCGGCACGACGGGAACCGGCTTCCTCCAGAACGACGCGTGCTGGCGCGAGCTCGAGCGGCTGCCGAGCGAGGAGATGCGCTCGCCCTACTACCTGCGGATCGACGTGGAGGACGTCGCGGGCGTGCTGGCGCAGGTCGCCCTGCGCCTCGCCGCCCACCGCGTCTCGATTGCCAGGCTGGTCCAGCACCAGGAGAACGGCTCGGCAACGCTCCACGTGGTCACTCACGAGGGCGCCGAAGGCGACCTCTCGAGCGCGCTCCAGGAGATCGAGTCCCTGCCGGAGACCAAGGGCGTGCCCTCGGCGCTGCCGGTCATCTCCGACCGAGGCGTCCCCGGCCTGGGCTGGGCCTAGGAGGCCCTGGCTGACCGATTCGCCAAGCGGTGGATGCGGCCGGACTCGGCGGAGCGACGCACGAGAATCCCGGCGACCACCACCGCCAGCGCTCCGAGCGGCAGGCCCTGCCGCAGGAGCACGACGGCCAGCGAAACCACCGCGAGAGCGAAGAGCGCTCGAAGGGCGAGCATGGATTTGAGTATAGGCTCGCGGCGGATGACAGTTCCACTGGCCGAGCGGTATCGCGCCCGCCTGCCGTTCACGGACGCGACGCCGATTGTGTCCCTCGGCGAGGGCTCGACCCCACTCCTCCCAGCGCGCCGCCTCTCCGAGCGGCTCGGTATCGAGCTCTGGCTCAAGTGGGAAGGGTCGAACCCGACGGGGAGCTTCAAGGATCGCGGCATGACGGTTGCGGTGGCAAAGGCAGTCGAAGAGAGCGCCGAGGCGGTCGTCTGCGCCTCGACCGGGAACACGGCGGCGTCGGCCGCCGCGTATGCCGCGCGCGCAGGGCTCGCGGCAGTCATTCTCCAGCCGGCCGGCGCGGTTGCGCGCGGCAAGATCGCCCAGGCGCAGGCGGCCGGTGCCCGTCTCCTCGAGGTGCAGGGGCCCTTCGAGGCCGCGCTCGCCGCGGCCCGCGAGCTGGGCCACCGCGGCACGCACGCGCTCGTCAACTCCCTCAACCCGTATCGGCTCGAGGGGCAGAAGACGGCCGCGTTCGAGATCGTCGAGGAGCTCGGCGGCGCGCCCGACGCCCTCGCCCTTCCGTACGGCGGCGGCGGGAATACGCGGGCCTACGCCCTCGGCTTCGACGAGGCGGATGGCGGCCTGCCGCCGATCGTCGCCGGCGAGGCCTCCGCGCGTGCCTACACGATGGCGACTGCAATCCGGATCGCCGAGCCTGCACACCGCGCCCAGGCCGACGAGGCGATCGCGCGCTCCGGCGGCTTGACCGTGGCCTTGGCGGACGACGAGATCCTGGCCGCGTGGCGCGACCTCGCGGAGCTGGAAGGCGTCTTCTGCGAGCCGTCCTCGGCGGCGGGGATCGCGGCGCTCCGCCGCGAGCGACCTGAAGCGGGCGCCCGGGTCGTGTGCGTCATCACCGGCCACGGCCTCAAGGACCCGGACACCGCCGGCCGCCTCTCCACCGCGCCGGTCTCCGTCCCGCCGGACCCGGACGCGATCGCCGAGGCCGCATCGTGAGCTGCCAAGTAACAGATTGTTACTTGCAAGAGGGCTCGACGTGAAGCTCACGGTGCGCGCGCCGGCGACGACCGCCAACCTCGGCGCCGGCTTCGACTGCGCCGCCGTCGCCCTCGACCTCTGGAACGAGGTCGTGATCTCGGACGGCGGCACTCCGGACCGGGAGCACCTGGGCGTCCAGGCCTTCGAGCGCATCGACCCTGCAGACGGTCTTCGCTTCGAGTTCTTCGACCGGATCCCGCGCGAGCGCGGGCTGGGATCGAGCGCCGCGGTGATCGCGCTCGGCCTCGTCGCGGCGGCGCACGTCGCCGGCCGCGAACCCGACCCCGAGTGGCTCTTGGCGGAAGGGCTGCCGCTCGAGGGCCACGCCGACAACCTCGCAGCCGCGCTCGCCGGCGGCGCGTGCCTCACGTCCGCTGGGCGCATCTACCGCTTGGCCGACGGCGTCCCCGCCGTCCCCATTGCCCTCGTGCCCGATTCCACCGTCACCACCGCGGAGGCGCGCTCGGCGCTCCCCGAGGAGGTTCCGCTCGGCGACGCGGTCTTCTCCGTCGGCCGCTCCGCGCTCCTGGGCGCTGGGCTCGCGGCGGGCTCTGAGGACATCTTCGCGGCCGCCCTGGACGACCGGCTCCACGAACCGTACCGCGCGCCCCATGCACCCCTCCTCGAGGCGGTGCGGAACGACCCTCCCAGCGGGGCGCTCGGCTCGACCATCTCCGGCTCGGGCCCGACCGTCATCGTCTGGGCGGCGGAGCATGGCGCTCAGGAGTGCTCGGTGGAGCTCTCCAACCGATTCCCCGACGTCGAGGTGCTGTGGCTCTCGACCTCCCCGAAGGGAGCTGAGCTCGTCAGATGAGCCCCGACCCATACAAGCGGCCGTCCGACCCGGCCAAGCGGCGGAGCGCAGCGCTCACCGACGGCCCGGAGCGCGCACCTGCGCGCGCGATGCTGAAGGGCATCGGCCTCACCGACGAGGACCTGGCGCGGCCCCTGATCGGCATCGCCACGACCTGGATCGAGACGATGCCGTGCAACTTCAACCAGCGCGAGCTCGCCAAGCACGTCAAGGCCGGCGTGCGCAAGACCGGCGGGACCCCGATGGAGTTCAACACGGTCTCGGTCTCGGACGGCGTCTCCATGGGGACCGAGGGCATGCGGGCGTCTCTCGTCTCGCGTGAGGTGATCGCGGACTCGATCGAGCTCGTCGCGCGGGGGCACCTGCTCGACGGCCTCGTCTGCCTCGTCGGCTGCGACAAGACGATTCCGGCGGCGGTGATGGCGCTCGCGCGCCTCGACCTCCCAGGCCTCGTGCTCTACAACGGCTCCATCGCCCCCGGCCGCTTCCGCGGCCGAGACGTGACCATCCAGGACGTCTTCGAGGCGGTCGGCGCGCACGCGGTCGGGAAGATGAGCGGCGAGGACCTGCACGAGCTCGAGGGGGTGGCCTGCCCGGGCGCCGGCGCCTGCGGCGGACAGTTCACCGCGAACACGATGTCGACGGCGCTCGAGTTCCTCGGCATCAGCCCGGCCGGCCTCAACGGGATTCCGGCGCTCGCGCCGGCGAAAACCGAAGCGGCCGAGGAAGCGGGGCGGCTCGTCATGGACCTCCTACGGCGCGACGTGCGGCCCTCCCAGGTGATCACCCGGGAGGCGCTCGAAAACGCGATCGCGTCGATCGCGGCGACGGGCGGATCGACCAACGGCGTCCTCCATCTGCTGGCGATCGCGCGCGAGCTCGCCATCCCGCTCACCATCGACGACTTCGAGCGGATCGCGTCCCGGACGCCGGTCGTCGCCAGCCTGAAGCCGGGCGGCCGCTTCGTCGCCACCGACGTCTACGAGGCGGGAGGCGTGGCCCTCGTCGCCCGCGAGCTCCTCAAGCGAGAGCTCGTGCACGCAGGCGCGCCCAATGTGGACGGCCGCTCGCTGGGCGAGATCGCCGCGGCCGTCGAGGAGCGCCCCGGCCAGGAGGTCGTCGTCTCTATCGAGACGCCGCTGAAGCCCACGGGGGGGCTCGCGATCCTCTACGGCAACCTCGCCCCCGAGGGCTGCGTCGTCAAGCTCGCAGGCCACGAGCGCCTGCTCCACCGCGGCCCTGCGCGCGTGTTCGACTCCGAGGAGGCCTGCTTCGAGACGGTCAGGGCCCGGCGTATCGAGCCGGGCGACGTCGTCGTCATCCGCTACGAGGGCCCGGCCGGCGGCCCCGGGATGCGGGAGATGCTGCACGTTACCGCCGCGATCGTCGGCGAGGGCCTCGGCGACCAGGTCGCCCTCGTCACGGACGGGCGCTTCTCGGGAGCCACCCACGGGCTGATGGTCGGCCACGTCTCCCCAGAAGCCGTGCGCGGCGGCCCCCTCGCCGCCCTGCAGGACGGAGACGTCGTCGTCGTCGACGTCGAGGCGCGCGAGCTGCGCGCGGAGCTCTCCGAAGACGAGCTCGCGGCGCGGCTGGCCGACTGGCGGCCGCCCGCCCCGCGTTACGCGCTGGGCGTCTTCGCCAAGTACGCGGCGCTGGTCTCCTCGGCCTCCGACGGTGCCGTCACCGGTCCCGGGACCTTGTGAAGGTCGCGCTCCTCCCCGGCGACGGCATCGGCCCCGAGGTGGCAGCGGCCGCTGCGGACGTCCTTCGCGAGCTGCCGCTCGAGCTGGAGCTGGAGGAGCACCTCTTCGGGGGGGTCGCCATCCACGCCACGGGCAATCCCCTTCCGCCGGAGACGCTGACGGCGGCCAGGGCTGCAGATGCCGTCCTCCTCGGGGCGGTCGGCTCGCCGGAGTTCGACGGCGCGGCGGTCCGCCCCGAGCAGGGCCTCATCCGCCTGCGCGGCGAGCTCGACGTCTACGCGAACCTCCGCCCGGCGCGCGCCGAGGGCATCGACCTGCTCGTCGTCCGCGAGCTGGTCGGTGGCCTTTACTACGGCGCCCGCGGCGTCCGGGACGACGGCACCGTCTTCGACACGATGGAGTACCGGCCGGAACAGGTTGAGCGCATCGCGCGCCGTGGCTTCGAGCTCGCCCGAGTGCGGCGGGGCCACGTCACCTCGGTCGACAAGGCGAACGTGCTCGATACCTCACGGATGTGGCGCGAGACCGTCGAGCGCGTCGCGGCCGACTACCCGGACGTCGCGCTCGAGCACATGCTCGTGGACAACTGCGGCCTCCAGCTCGTCATCTCGCCGGAGCGCTTCGACGTCATCCTGACCGAGAACACGTTCGGCGACATCCTCTCCGACGTTGCCGCCGGCAGGACCGGCGGGCTCGGCCTAGCCGGCTCTGCCAGCCTCGGCGATGGAAGGCCGGGCATCTTCGAGCCGGTCCACGGCTCGGCGCCCGACATCGCAGGCAGCGGCGCCGCCAACCCTGCGGCCATGCTCCGCTCGGCGGCGCTCATGCTCGCGCACGGCCTGGACGAGCCCGCCACCGCGGCGAGGCTGGAGGCTGCGGTGGACACCGCGCTCGGGGCGGCGCCGACCCCGGATCTCGGCGGCCGGGCGACCACTTCGGAGTTCGTCGAGGCCGTCCTTCACGACCTCAGGCCTTGAGGCCCGTCCGGCGAGACGAGTAAGCTGCGCGAATCCGTGCTGCCGAGGACGGCGGCCCGGAGAGGCGTTGAGGCCTCAGGAGCAAGACGGCTCCTGGGGCCTTTTTCGTGGTCTCGGAGAGGAGGGCCGATGGTGAAGGTCGAGGCGGTAGTGCTGCGAGAGCGCGTCGAGACGGTGATCGAGGCCGTCGAGACCGAGGCGGGCCACGTCGGGGTGACCGTGATCGAAGCGGTAGGGCACGGGCGGCAGCGCGGCATCACGCACGAGTACCGCGGGCGGATCTTCGAGTCGCGGTTCCTGCCGAAGGCGCTGCTCGTGTTCGTGGTCGAGGGCGGCCGATCCGAGGCCGTCGTCGCCACGATCGTGGACGCAGCGCGCAGCGGCAACGAGGCGGGCGACGGGATCGTGTGGACGTCGGACGTCGAGAACGTCACGCACAACCGGACGGGGCTCGGGCTGGAGGAGGTCGAGGCCGCATGACCACGCAGCAGCTCGCCGTCGCCACGAGCACGGTGTGGGTGATCGTCGCGGCGGTGCTCGTCATGTTCATGCAGGCCGGGTTCGCCTTCCTCGAGGCCGGGCTCACCCGGATGAAGAACGTCGGTCACATCGCCGCGAAGAACGTCCTCGTCCTCGCACTGGCATCGGTCGTCTACTACCTGGTCGGCTTCGGCATTGCGTTCGGCGACGGCGGCAACGGCCTCGTTGGCGGCTCCGGGTTCGCGCCGTCCGTGGACGAGCTCTTGACCGTCGGCACGGCTCCGTTCTCCTGGTTCGCGGCCATTCCCGGCGCCGCCGGCTACCTCTTCGAGGTCGTCTTCTGCGCGGTCTCGCTGGCAATCGTCTGGGGCGCCATGGCCGAGCGCACGCGCCTCTGGGTGTACTTCGCCTTCGGGATCGCATACACGCTCGTCTACTCCGTCGTCTCGCACTGGATCTGGAGCCCGGACGGCTGGCTCTTCGCGCGCGGCATGCAGGACTTCGCCGGTTCGACGGTCGTGCACTACCAGGGAGCGCTCGCAGGCCTCGCCGGCGCCCTCCTGCTCGGCCCGCGCATCGGGAAGTTCGCCTCGGACGGGAAGGCGAACGCCATCCCGGGGCACAACATGGCGTACACGACGCTCGGCGTGCTCATCCTCTGGTTCGGATGGTTCGGCTTCAACCCGGGTTCCACGCTGAGCGTGGACTTCGGCGGGATCGGCTTCTTCGCCTACGTCGCCCTGAACACGAACCTCGCCGCCGCGGCCGGGGTGCTCGGCGCCGTGGCGACGTCCTGGATCGTGGTGAAGAAGCCTGACCTCTCGATGATGCTGAACGGCGCCATCGCAGCGCTCGTGGCCATCACCGCGGCGTGCGCCTTCGTGGCGCCATGGGCCGCGATCGTGATCGGCTTCGTGGCCGGTGTCATCGTCGTCGTCGGCGCGCTGGCCGTCGAGCGGGCCCGCATCGACGACCCCATCGGCGCCATCGCCGCCCACGGAATGGCCGGCGTCTGGGGCACGCTCGCGCTCGGCTTCCTCACCGTTCCGGAGCTCGCCGAGACTCTGGCCACCGGCTCCGCCGGGCTCTTGTACGGCGGTGGCCTACACCAACTCGGTGTCCAGGTCCTCGGGCTGGCGGCGGTCGGCGCCTTCACCTTCGGAGCGTCGTTCCTGATCCTGCTCGTCATGAAGGTAACGGTGGGGATTCGCACCGAGCCGGAGACCGAGACCGCCGGTCTCGACGTCTCCGAGCACGGGATGTGGGGCTACCCCGAGCTCTACATCCCCGTCCCAGGTGGCTACGGGACGGAATCGCACGGACATCTGCTCGGCCGCGCTCCGACACCTGCGCACGCAGCTCGTGTGCGCGCCGAGCCGGTCCCCGAAGCGGGCTGAGCCTCCCCTCGCTGCGCCGGGCGCCCGGAGCGGGCGCCCGGCGCCCTCCTTAGGGGAGCGCGCGGGTGTCGACGCGTGACGGGTGAGCCGCCTCGAAGGCGGCGATCTCGGCCTCGTGCCGCAACGTGAGCCCGATGTCGTCGAGGCCCTCGAGCAGCCGGCGGCGATCAACGGGGTCGAGCTCGAAGCGGTACGGCCCCACGGTCTGCTCCTCGAGGTCGACGGTCAGCTCGGCGCCGTGGCCGGCAGCCATCAGCGCGCGCACCTCGTCCTCGGGGAGAGCCACGGTGAGCATCCCGATCTTCAAGGAGTTCGAGCGGAAGATGTCGCCGAACGACGGCGCAACGACGACGTCGAATCCGTAGTCCTGCAGCGCCCAGGCCGCGTGCTCGCGGGAGGAGCCGCAGCCGAAGTTCCGCCCGGTGAGGAGGATGGTCGCGCCCTCTGCGTCGGGGTGGTTCAGCTCGAAGTCCGGATCCTTCGCCCAGTCGAAGAAGAGAAAGTCGCCGAAGCCCGAGCGCTCGATGCGCTTCAGAAACTGCTTCGGAACGATCTGGTCGGTGTCGACGTCCGCGCGGTCGAGCACCGCCACCCGACCGGTCGTGCGCAGGAACGGCTTCATGCCACCGGCTCCAACGCCAGCTCGCGGACGTCCACGAAATGACCGGCGAGAGCGGTGGCCGCTGCGACCGCCGGGCTGACGAGGTGCGTTCGGCCTCCGCGGCCCTGGCGCCCCTCGAAGTTGCGGTTGGACGTGGAGGCGCAGCGCTCTCCCGGTTGGAGGATGTCGGGGTTCATGCCCAGGCACATCGAGCAACCCGCCCGCCTCCACTCGAAGCCCGCCGTCTCGAAGACACGGTCGAGCCCTTCCTCCTCGGCCTGGCGCTTGACGCCCGCCGAGCCGGGGACGACGAGCGCGCGCACCCGCGGGTGGACGCGCTTTCCCGCGACCACCGACGCCGCCTCGCGCAGGTCCTCGATGCGCGCGTTCGTGCACGACCCGATGAACACCCGGTCGACCTCGATGTCGCGAATCGGCGTGCCGGGCTCAAGGGCCATGTAGGTGAGCGCGCGCTCGGCGGCGTCGCGCTCGGACGGGTCGTCGAAGTCGGAGGGATCGGGGACCACGCCGTCCACCGGGACGACCATGCCCGGGTTCGTCCCCCAGCTGACCTGGGGGGCGAGCCCGCCCACGTCGAGCTCCACGACGCGATCGTAGGCGGCGTCCGGATCGGAAGGGAGCTCACGCCAGCGGTCGAGCGCCCGCTCCCACTCTGCGCCCTTCGGCACGGCGGGACGACCCTCCAGGAACGCAAAGGTCGTCTCGTCGGGAGCGATCATGCCCGCGCGCGCACCGGCCTCGATCGACATGTTGCAAATCGTCATCCGACCCGCCATCGGCAACCGTCGGACCGCCTCGCCGGCGTACTCGACTACGTAGCCCGTGCCGCCGGCGACCCCGATCCGCCCGATCGCGCCCAGGATCATGTCCTTGGCAGTCACGCCGAGCGGCGGCGACCCGCTGAACTCGAGCTTCATCGTCCTCGGCCTGCGCTGGGGCAGGGTCTGCGTCGCGAGGACGTGCTCCACCTCCGAGGTGCCGATCCCGAAGGCGAGCGCACCGAGCGCCCCGTGGGTCGAGGTGTGGCTGTCGCCGCAAACGATGGTCATGCCGGGCTGAGACAGCCCGAGCTCCGGCCCGATCACGTGGACGATTCCCTCGCGCCCGCTGCCGGTCGCATAGAGCCGCACGCCGAACGCCTCGCAGTTCCGCCGCAGCGCCTCGAGCTGAGCGGCCGCGAGCTCGTCGGCCGGGCGATCGTCCGTCGGGACGTTGTGGTCCATCGTCGCGAGCGTGAGCTCGGGCCGTCGAACTCCCCGCCCCGCCAGGCGCAAGCCCTCGAAGGCCTGCGCGGAGGTGACTTCGTGGACGAGGTGGAGGTCGACGAAGAGGAGCGGCGCCTGGTCGGCAGGCTCGGCGACGAGGTGCGCCTCCCAGACGCGGTCGAAGAGCGTCTTTCCCATCTACGCATTGTGGCGATCGCGCGCCCGCTGCGAAGGCTAGAAGCCGCGGCACTGGTCCTCCTTGTTGCCTCCGACGCGGTTGCCGGCGCCCCGTGGCCTCGGCGAGTTCTCCTTGCACTGGAGATTGCCGTCGACGACGTTCCGGTAGATGCGGGCGCCGCCCGAGTTGCCCATGACCTGAATGCTGCCTCCGATGCGATTGCCATTCGCCTCCAGCAGGCCGCGGTTCGCGTCGTACTGGACGTCGCCGTTCACCCGGCTCGACAGCACCTTCGCCCGCCGGCCCTGCTTCACCTGGACGCTGCGGCCGATCCGCGACCCGCTCCGGACGAGCACGTTGCGCGCCCCCTCGGCCTGGACGTTCGCAACGCGGACGCGTTCCGCAACGAGCGTCGCCCCGCGCTGGACCTTGATCGTCCCTTGACGTACGTTCGCGTGAGGCGGCAGGTCGCACCGGCCGGGACACGGACGTTGTCGAGCGTCCGCGCGCCGATCGCGCCTCTTCAGACACGCTCCTCGGCGTGCGCCGTCGCCGGCACCGACGCCGCCACCGCGACGGCCGCCGTCGTAGCGGCCAGCAGCTTGATCCCTGTCTTGGTCGTCACTCCCCCTGTCGTCGTTGTCACGGCGGATGGTGTCCGCGAGGGATGAGCGGGACCTGAGAGGGGCATGAGAGTCCTCTTAGTCAGCTGAGGGTGTACCGTCGCGCCGTGCCGGAGCGGACGCTTTCCGTTCGCGAGCTCAACCGAGCCCTGCTGGCGCGCCAGCTGCTCTTCGCGCGGTCGAAGCTCCCGTTGCCCAGGACGCTCGAGCGGATCGGCGGGATCCAGGCGCAGTACGCGCCCTCCGCCTACATCGGCCTCTGGAGCCGGCTGGAGGGGTTCGAGCTGGGCGACCTCACGCGCGCGCTCGAGCGGCGGCGCGTCGCGCAGGGGACGCTTCTGCGCTCGACGATCCACCTCGTCTCGGCCGGCGACTACTGGGCCTTTGCGCTCGGGAGCCGCGCCGGCCGGCAGGAGACATGGCTTCGCTTCGACAAGAAGCGCCTCTCCCGCAAGGACTTCGAGTCGACCGCCGAGGCCGTCAGGAACAAGCTCGCGGGAGGGGTGGAGCACCGCGACGAGCTGCTCGAGCTCGCACGGCGTCGAGACCCAGCGCGGGCGTCCCATCTCTGGAACGGAGTCAGCGCCTGGATCGAGCTCGTCCGGGCACCGCCCTCAGGCACCTGGAAGCGCCGACGCGCCGACCTCTACGCCCTCGCCGAGGACTGGCTCGGAGCACCGCAGGTCACGGCGGAGCAGGGAGTCGAGCTCTTGCTGCGCCGCTATCTCGGCGGGTTCGGGCCCGCACGGCTCGCGGACGCGGCGAGCTGGTCCGGTGTTCCCCTCGCCAACTTGGAGAGCGCCGCCGAGAGCCTCCCGCTGCGCCGCTTCCGAGACGACGAGGGTCGCGAGCTGGTCGACCTCCCGCGCGCGCCGCTCCCCGACGGCTCGGCGCCGGTCCCGGTGCGGTTCCTTCCGACGTGGGACGCCACTCTCCTCGTGCACGCACGCGGGACGCAGATCCTTCCGGAGGACTATCGCCCGCTCATCTTCGACACGAAGACGCCCCACTCCACGCCGACCTTCCTCGTGGACGGCCAGGTCGCCGGAAAGTGGAAGGTCGACCGAACGGGAAAGACGGCGACGCTGTCCCTCGAGCCCTTCGCGCGGCTCCCCGCCGTCGCACGACGCGAACTGAAGGAGGAGGGCGAGCGCCTCTTGCGCTTCCACGAGCCCGACGCGGAGGACTATCGGATCGCCTGAGCGGCGAACGTCGCTGGGTGGACTCGAGCCGGTAGCCTGGAAGACACGATGGCGACGACGAAGACGGCAAGCGACCGGATCATCGAGGAAGTGACGTCCTGGCCGGGCGTGAGCATCGCGCCGGGCACGAGGGGCGAGCTGAGCTTCAAGCTCGACCGGCGGGAGCTCGGGCACCTGCACGGCGATTGGGCGCTGCACATCGGCTTTCCGAAGGCGATCTGGCACGAGCTGCACGACGACGGCCGGATCGACTACCACCCGGTGTTCCCCGGCAAGCCGGGCTTCGGGTCACGACGGATCGAGACCGACGAGGACGTCCTCGACGCGATCGCCCTGCTCCGGCTCAACTACGACCGCGCGGTCGCCCGGCGCAGCGCCACCGAGCACGCCCCGGGCACTACTGAATGAGCGCGAGGCGCGCCGCCTCCAGATCGTCGACCCGCTGCGCAATGGTGTAGCCGGCGAGATCGAGCTCAGACCGCGAGACGATTTCGAGTCCTACTCGCGGGGGAGACACACCGCGGCCATCTCCGCGGAAGCGCCAAGCCCTGCAAGCGCGAAGGGCTCACAGGGCTTTGGCCGTCAGGGGGACAGGCGCGTTCTCAGACGACGAGCGTGAGGATGAGTACCGCGAGGAACACGCTCTGGGCGCTGTGCACCGCGATCCCGATCCAGGCGCTCCGATACCGCTTCGTTGGGTACGCGGTGGTGAACATCTCGAGGAGCGACCCTGGGATCGCCCACGGCACGTGCAGGTGGTAGCCGGCGAAGAGGAGGCCGTTTGCCACCCAGTCGCGACGGCCGAAGGCGCCGTTCATGCGCGGCAGGAGAAACCCGCGGAAGAGGAGCTCCTCGCCGAGCACGGTGTTGAAGATGAACATCACCACGATGAGGCCGTACCAGCCGAAGGCCCCGTCCAGGAACGCCTTGCCGGCGTCCGATTCGAGGAGCGCGGCGAAGTCCCGGTTCTCGGGCGCCGCCACGATCGCGACCACCTCCTGCGCCACGGTGAATGCGACGATTAGCGGGATCACGACCAGCCACACTCGACCGCCGATGCGGCCGCTGCGCGGGCTCCGCGGAGAGCGCAGCCAGAGCGCCTCCCGGACGGTCGACCAGCGGAGGGTCCGCTGCTCGCGACGGACGAGGGTCGCAACGAGGACGAACTGCCAGACCATGCCGATCGCGAGGGACACGATCAGCGCCTTCGCCATCGGCACGTGGCCGTCGCCGGCGAACCGGTCGGCGAGCACGGGCGCGACGAGCCAGGCGAGCACTGCCATCGGGAGCGCGGCGGCCGCCCAGATGGCGAGGATGCCGCGCAGGGGCAGCTGCGGAATCTCGACGCTCGAGGCGGCGACCTCGGCGCGGGCAGTGCTTGGGAGTGGAAGCGAAATGCTCATTTGCATCCTCCTTTTGCGGGTCGATAGCACCGGCTCGACACTAGGAGGCGGGTCCGCAGACCGCCTCGTCGAAAGGCCGGAATCGAACTCCGACGACTCGACGATTCCGACTCCTACTCGGGTAGGAGGCGCATCACGAGAGCGTGCGATAGGTTCAGCGCATGAGCCGGATCAGCTACGTCACGCGCGAATACTGGTTCGAGCTTCTGGTCGCGTTCCTGGCGGTTGCGGGCATGGTGGAACTCGTGGTCGGACGCGACTTGCCGGGCGCCCCGCCGACGACACTGTGGTTCGCCATACCCGCCATAGGGATCCTGGTGTCGACGCTTTTCGCGCGCCGGCGCTTTCCCTTCGCGGCGCCGGCGGCCTACTGGCTCCTGGCGACCGCGCTCACGTTCGTCGACGGCGTGCTGATCGCGTTCGTCGGCAGCCTCGGCGTCGTCGGGCTGGCTTCCGCGTTCATGCTCGGGAACCTGCGCGACAGCCGAAAGGCGGGCATCGGCTTGGTGATCATCCTCGGCTGCATTGTCACCGTGGTCGTCAACATCCCCGGGGCGCAGTCGACCGGCGACCTCGTCTTCATCCCCCTCCGATTCGTCGTCGCTTGGGTTGCGGGCTATGCCCTCCGCGAGCGGGCCGAGCAGGCGGAGGCCGCCGAGGAGCGCGCGACCCGGGCCGAGCGCGAGCGTGAGGCGGCGGCACGCGTTGCGGTAGCTGAGGAGCGCGCGCGGATCGCCCGTGAGCTCCACGACATCGTCGCCCACGCCGTCAGCGTGATGGTGCTTCAGGTCGGGGCGGTCAGGCACAGGCTTCCCACTGCGCTCGACGAGGACCGCGATGCGCTCAGACGTGTCGAGCGCGCCGGTCGCACGGCGCTTGCGGAGATGCGCCGGCTCCTCGCCGCCATGCGCCCCGACGGCGACGAAGCGGAGTTGCTGCCTCAGCCTGGCCTCGACGGTCTCGACTCGCTGCTTGCAGAAGTCGGCCGCGCCGGTCTCCCCGTCGAGCTGCATGTGGACGGGGAACCGGTCGCTCTCCCGCGAGGCGTCGACCTCTCTGCCTATCGCATCGTGCAAGAAGGCCTGACCAACGCCCTCAAGCATGCGCGCGCGAGGCAGGCAGATGTGACGGTCCGGTATCGACACGACGAGCTCGAGCTCGAGGTGCGCGACAACGGTATGGGTACCGCGACAAGCGACGGCCTCGGGCACGGCCTCGCCGGGATCCGCGAACGCGTCAAGATCTACGGCGGTGAGATGACCGCAGGAGCGGCAACCGGAGGGGGCTTCGTCCTCAGCACGCGCCTCCCGCTCAGCGGCGACGGATCATGACGATCCGTGTGCTCGTCGCCGACGACCAGTCGATGGTCCGCGCAGGCTTTCGCATGCTTCTAGCCGGCGAGAAGGACATCGAAGTCGTGGCCGAGGCGAGCAACGGCCTCGAGGCGGTTGAGAAAGCCGCCCGCTTTCATCCCGGCGTCATTCTCATGGACATTCGCATGCCCGACCTCGACGGGCTTCAGGCAACCCGGCGAATCCTCGCGCAGGATAATGGCGCGCGGATTCTCATTCTCACCACCTTCGACCTCGACGAGTACGTCTACGAGGCGTTGCGAGCCGGGGCGAGCGGCTTCGTCCTCAAGGACGACTCTCCCGAACAGCTGATCGCCGCGATCCGCACCGTTGCCGACGGGGAGGCGCTTCTCTCACCGACGGTGACGAAACGCGTGATCCAGAAGTTTGCTCGCACTTCCCGTCCACCGAGCCCGAAGGAGTTCGACGATCTCAGTGTGCGTGAACGAGAGGTCTTTCGCCTGATAGCCCATGGCCTCTCGAACGAGGAGATCGGGCAAGAGCTCTACATCAGTGAAACGACAGTCAAGACGCACGTCACGCACATCCTCCGGAAGCTCAACCTCCGGGACCGTGTCCAAGCAGTCGTGCTCGCCTACCAGACAGGAGTCTTCGAGGCCGAAACGCGGCGATAGAGAGATCGTGTTCGGCTTGTCAGACCTTCGCAAGCCGGCTCGAACGTTGCGTCATGCACCGGTGATGCACAGCTGAAGTTGCCTGCCTCGCCGACCGGTGTAGGGTGGAAAGGGCAGGAGCGAGACGCAATGTCTTACGCGAGGAACCCCGTAGACGGGGTCCGCACGTACTTCGAGGATTCAGACGGCGCAGGCGCGCCCGTCCTTTTCTACACCGGCTTCGCGGATCCCCTTGAGGTCGCGAGGAGATCGCGTCTCGCCCAAGTGCTGACCGAGCGGTACCGCCTGATCTTCGTCGACCACCGCGGTCAAGGCGGCAGCGACAAGCCACAGGGCGCTGCGGCTTACGCGCTCCGGACGCGTGTTACGGACGCCGTCGCGGTTCTCGATGCAGTGGGCATCGAGCGTGTGCACTTCCTGGGCTCCTCATGGGGAGCGCGGCTCGGCTTCGCGCTCGGCGAGCATGCGCCGGAGCGGGTGCTCTCGCTCGTCCTCTGCGGCAATCAGCCGTACGCCTGGGACCTCGAGTCACCGACTGCGAAGGCGGTCGCCACAGCCATCGCGGCATCGAGACTAGAAGGCATGGCGGGCTTCGTGCAGACGTTCGAGGCGGCGCTGGACTACCGCTTCCCCGAACCCGATCGAACATGGATGCTGGATAGGAACGACCCCGCCGCGCTCGAGGCCGCCTGGCGGTCCGTCGAGCTCGAGGGAGCCGTCTCGCCGGACCTGAGCGCATGGCGGCTGCCATGTCTCATCTGTGCTGGCGAAGCGGACGAAATGCACGACGACGCCAAGAGGGCGGCTGAGGAGATCCCCGGGGCGAGATTCGTCTCGCTTGTCGGCCACTCGCACATCTCCGCCTTCTACGAGGCGGACGATGTCCTACTGCCCCACATCCTCGAGCTCCTTCACTCAGCGACGGTCCCTCATTGAGCAAACGCCTTTCTGAGCCAGGGGACCAGCCGGGTGGGCTCCGCAACTTCCGCTCAACCAGGCGGTTTTACGGTCGCTGGCCCCCGCTGAGAAGCGCTCAGCGATGGTCATTTCGGAACCTCGTGATGCACGGGTGATGCACGCCCAAATAGAAACCCCTGCCTTTGCAGGGGTTTCCTTAGCAGGCCTGTAAGCCGGATTCTGTCGAGGATGACCATCCATCTCGGCCCCCGGTTTCGCGGAGGCTCGTGCGGCGCACCCGGCTCCTCGGCGGGCCACCTGAGGCGGAGCCTGTTCGCCTTGCACCGGACGGGGTTTGGCAGCCGCCGTGTCACCACGACGCTGGTGGGCTCTTACCCCACCTTTTCACCCTTACCGCCGGCGTCTCCGGAGATGTGGTTTCGCCGGTGGCGGTCTCCTTTCTGTGCCACTTTCCGTCGGCTTTCGCCGCCTGGGGTTTCCCCAGCGTCCTGCCCTACGGTGTCCGGACTTTCCTCGAGCCGCTTGCGCGGCCCGCGGTCACCCGGCCTGCACGTCCAAGTGTAGCGTCGCCGCGCCCGCCTTCCTGAGGCCGGAGCCGCACTCGGGGCACTCGATCGACCCCGCCCGGTGCAGGACGAACTCCCCGCAGGCCGGGCATTCGAGGCTCGCGCCGCGCATGAGCGCCATGAGCTCCTGGTCGAGGGTGCGGTTGAGCGTGACGACCTCCATCCGCGTCTATCCCACTCTCCGGAACACACCGACGACCTTGCCGAGGATGCTGACGTGCTCGGGGTAGAGCGGCTCCATGCTGGAGTTCTCCGGCTGCAGGCGCACGCGCCCCTGCTCGCGGAAGAACGTCTTCACCGTCGCCTCGTCGGCCGCTTCGTCTTGGCCCGCGAGCGCGACGACGATGTCCCCGTCCTTCGCGGTCTGCTGTCGCTGGACGACGACGAAGTCGCCGTCGAGGATCCCCGCTTCGACCATGCTTTCGCCCTTGACGCGCAGGAGGAACTCCTCCCCGCCGCGCGAGAGCGTGTCCGGCACGGCCAGGTGGTCCTCGACGTTCTCCTCGGCGAGGAGGGGGCCGCCGGCCGCGATCTCGCCGACGAGCGGCAGCACGCGCACCTCGCCCACGTCCGGGAGAGAGACCGACGCACCCGCGGCGGCGCGCTCGCGCTTGGTGAGCTCGAGGGCGCGCGGCTTCGTCGGGTCGCGCCGGAGGTACCCCGCGCGCTCGAGGTTGGCCAGGTGGGCGTGGACCGTGGACGGCGACGCAAGCCCCACCGCCTCTCCGATCTCGCGGACCGTGGGAGGATACCCGTGCGAATCCACGTAGCTCACGACGAACTCGTAAACCTCCCGCTGACGCTCCGTGAGCATCTGCCTCCTCTCGCTGGTCGAACGTCTGTTCGCACAAGGTAGCGCGGCCGTCGGACGAAGTCAAACGGATCGCAGCCGCTACAATTGGCCCGTCCACGCGCTGGTGGCGGAATTGGTAGACGCGCAAGGTTGAGGGCCTTGTGGCCCGAACGGGCCGTGGAGGTTCAAGTCCTCTCCAGCGCATTCGAGGGCGCCCGCGGGGCGCCCTTTCCGCGTGAGCGGCGTATCTTCGGTAGAGATGCGCCGCCTCTTGACGTTCTTGCTCGCGGTCGGCCTGCCCGTCCTCGTCGCGGCCGCGGCCGTCGACGCGCTGCGGGGCGCGGAGCCGTCCGCCGAGACCGGCACCCGCACGGTCGAGACGGTCCGGACGCCGCCGGCTCCGGCCTGGCTCGAAGGAGGCGTCGGGGAGGTTCAGCGACTCGCGCGGGAGGGTGTCCGGGGCACGCTCTACCTGAACGCCGACGGCTGCCTCGACGGGAACGTCAGGCGGCTGCGCGCGCTCGGGCTTCCCACGCTCGAGTTCGCTGAAGGGCCGCGGTCACAAACCTGTTCCTTCACGCTGTCCGCGGACGGCGAATACACCGCCGGCGCCGAGGCCGTCTGGAGCCCCCAGGGCCCTCTCTTCGCGTCGACGACCGGGCCGGCCGAGCTCACTCTGATCAACGCGGAGCAGCCGGGAGATCTCAAGCTCGCCGGCTCTGCCCCGGCGTTCCGGCCCGACGGGACGTTCACCCACATGCACGCGGGCCGGGTCGTAGAGTGGACGACGAACTGTGCGGAAGCCACGAGCGTCGTGTCTCCGGCGATCTCGCCGGGCCCCGACGTCGGACCCTATTGCGTGCGGCCGGTTGTCTCGGCCGCTGCGCTCGGGCGGGCTCTGCCGCCGGACGTCCGGCTCCAATCAGTCGACGCCCTGGCCTGGCTCAGCGACTCACACCTCCTGGCCCTCCTCGAGACGCGTGAGCGGGTGTGGGTAGCCGCGTACGAGAACGGAAGCCCGCGGCACGCGAGTCCGCTCGCCATCAGCGCGGACGCCGTGCGGGTCGACCCGACCGGAGAGTATGTGGGCATCCTCGCCCGCAGCACCGTCGTGCTCCACGACCGCGACACGGCGATCCCCTGGGGCTCGTCCCTCGAGACCCGCGCCTTCGACTGGTCGCCTGACGGCGAGTGGCTCGCCTACGCCACCACCGGCAACGTCTATCTGGTGCGCACGTCGGACTGGACGACCCAGTTCCGGCTTCCGCTCTCCACCACCGGTCTCGCCTGGCGCTGAGTGCCCCGCGCCGCTGACCGGCGTCAGTAATGTACGTCCGCCGTGCAGCACCTCACCGAGAACGCAATCGACGCGGCGGTCGCCGCCGGAGCGGGCTACGCGGACGCCCGCATCGTCCGCCGGCGCGCGCAGCACGTGGCGACGAAGAACGGTGAGGTCGACACGGTCTCCGACGCCGAGACCGAGGGCATCGGCGTCCGCGTGCTGGTCGACGGCGCCTGGGGCTTCGCCGGCGACCCGCGGCTCTCCGAGGAGGGAGCGCGCGATGCCGCCCTGCGTGCGGTCGCGTTCGCGCGCGCCAGCGCGTCTCGTGCGCGCGCGCGCGTGAGACTGGCCCCGATCCCGCCCGCGACCGGCGAATACGCGGCGCCGATGGAGCGGGACCCGGTCGAGGTGCCGCTGGAGGAGAAGATCGCGCTCTGCCTGCGGGCCGAGGAGGGCATGCGCCGGCCCGAGGTGAAGATCACGGAGGCGACCGTGCGCGCCATGCGCGAGGAGCGGGTCTTCCGCTCCTCCGAGGGCGCGAGCGTCAGCCAGCGCTTTGCCGAGTGCGGCGGCGGCATCGACGCCCTGGCCGTTTCGGACGACGGCCGCGTCCAGAACCGGAGCTATCCGAGCGCGCACGGCGGCTCGAGCGGCCAAACGGGCTGGGAGTTTGTGGAGGGCCTGGGCCTCGACCGCGAGGCGCCGCGGGTCGGCGAGGAGGCGGCCGCGCTCCTTACCGCAGACGCATGCCCCTCGGGCGTGACGACGATCGTCGTCGACGCCGAGCAGATGGTGCTCCAGGTACACGAGTCGGTCGGCCATCCAACCGAGCTCGACCGCGTATATGGGACCGAGGCCGCCTACGCAGGCACGAGCTTCCTCAAGGCGGACGACCTCGGCAGCCTTCGCTACGGCTCCGAGCTCATGAACGTCACCGCCGACCCCACAACTGCGCTCGGCCTCGGCACGTTCGGCTGGGACGACGAGGGCTCGCCCGCTCGGCGGCAGCCCGTCGTCGAGGAGGGCGTCCTCACGGGCTACCTGGCCTCGCGCGAGACCTCGGCGCTGATCGGCCGCGAGCTCGGGGGCTCCATGCGCGCCGACAGCTGGAGCAGGATGCCGCTCGTCCGCATGACGAACCTCCACCTCGAGCCGGGCGCCGGGTCCCTCGAGGACCTGCTCGCCGACGTCGACGACGGCCTCTACCTCTCCACGAACAAAAGCTGGTCGATCGACGACAAGCGCCTCAACTTCCAGTTCGGGACGCAGGTCGCCTGGGAGATCAAGAAGGGGAAGCTCGGAAAGCTGCTGCGCGACCCGACGTACATGGGCGTGACGCCGGAGTTCTGGGCGCGGCTCGACGCGGTCGCCGGCCCGGAGGAGTGGACGATGTACGGCCTCACGAACTGCGGTAAGGGCCAGCCGGGCCAGCACGCCCACGTCTCGCACGGGACCTCTCCGGCCCGCTTCCGCGACGTCCAGGTGGGCGTCCGGAAGTGACCAGGGCGCTGGATCTCGCCGAGCGCGCCGTCAAGGCCGCCGAGGGCGATGAGGCCGACGTCTCGGTCCACGTCGAGAGCTCCGGCTTCGCGCGTTTTGCGGCGTCGGCCGTGCACCAGCCGACGCTGATTCGCGACGAGACCGTGACCTTTCGCGTCGTCCGCGACGGCCGGATCGGGTGCGCGACGACCAACCGGACCGACGACGAAGGGCTTGCCGCCGCTGCGCGCCACGCGGCCGAGGCGGCCGACAGCGCGCCGGTGGATCCATCCTTCCCGGGGCTCCAGGAGCCCGCACCCGTGCCCGACGTCGCGGGCTATGACGAGGCGACGGCTACCCTGACGCCCGAAGACCAGGCCGACGCGGCCGCGGAGGCAATCGCGGGTGCATCCGAATTCGGCCTCTACGGCTACTACACGAGCGGCGTCACGGAGATCGCCGTCGCCTCGACGACCGGGCTGGCCGTATCCCAGTCGACGACGGACGCGAGCGTGCTCGCGCTCGCCGCCTCGGACGACGCGTCCGGCTACGCCGAGGCGACCTCGTGGCGTGCCGGCGACCTCGACCCGGCGGCTGTCGCGCGCGAGGCGGCGGAGAAGGCGAGCCGGACGCGCGGCGCGACCCAAATGGAGCCGCAGACCTTCCGCGCCGTGCTGGAGCCGTACGCGATCTCGGAGCTCCTCTTCTACTTCGGCTTCACGTCGCTGAACGCGCTCGCGCTGCTCGAGGGCCGCAGCTACCTCTCCGGGAGGCTCGGCGAGAAGCTCTTCGACGAGAGCTTCACGGTGGCGGACGACGGTCTCGACCCGGTGAACTACCCGAAGGCCTTCGACATGGAGGGCGTCCCGAAGCAGCGCGTGTCCATGGTCGAGGAGGGCGTCGCCCGCGACGTCGTCTGGGACCGGCGGACGGCCAAGCAAGCGGGCGACGGGCACGTCTCCACCGGACACGCTCTGGCGCCGCCCGCCCAGGCGTTCGGCCCCATCCCCTTCAACCTCTCGATGGCCGCCGGGGACGCCGCGTCCGTGGACGAGCTCGCCGAGCGCGTCGGCGACGGCATCTACGTCACGCGCCTCCACTACCTCGGCGTCGTCGATCCGCGCGAGGGGATCATCACCGGCATGACCCGCGACGGGACGTTCCGGATCGAGGACGGCAAGGTGACGACGCCGGTCGTCAACCTCCGCTTCACCACGTCGTTCCCAGCCCTCGCCGCCGGTCTCCTGGGGCTCACCCAGGACGCCACGCTCGTGAACCGCAGCGACTTCTACGACGAGCGCTATCCGTTCGGAACGCTGGTGCCGGCGGTGGCGACGGACGCGTTCACAGTCGTCGGAACGGGGTCGGGCCCCGGGCTCTAGACAAGAGACGCCGTCCTCGAACGTCTACCTCGACATCTCGCAGCGGGAGAGCATGCTCGGGTTCAGCGAGAGCGGGGAGCCGCTCGATGTGTACGCGCCGGACGATGCGCACGTGCCGTCGTGGCCCGGGCAATCCCACGGGGACCGTGATCGTTCGGATCAACGTGTCCGACTACGGCGAGTACCGCCGGCCCGACGAGTCGGCGCCGGACTGCAACCGGACGTTTCTGGCTGTGAGGAACGAGAGCACGGACGGGGTGTAACGGGATCGCTATCGTCCCGGGCGATGGGCGTCCTCGTCCTGGTCGGCACCCGCAAGGGCCTCTTCCTCCTCGATGGCATCGACGACCGCCGCGACTGGAAGCTCGCAGGCCCCTACCTCACCGGCTGGTCGATCTTCCACGCCGTCCTCGATCCGCGGGACGGGACGATCCACGCCGCGACCAACAACGAGGTGTACGGCGCCACTGTCCACCGCTCGACCGACCGGGGCGAGAGCTGGACGCGTGCCGACGAGCTCGGGCTCCCGAAGGACACCGGCCTGACGCTGGAGAAGACCTGGCACGTCGAGCCGGGGCGGGAAGGCGAGGACGGTCGGCTGTGGCTCGGCGCCGCGCCGGGTGTCCTCTTCCGCACGGACGACGGCGGGTCCACCTGGCAGGCCGTGGACGGCATCGTCAAGCACGAGACCCGCGATCGCTGGAACCCGGGTGCCGGCGGGATGTGCTGTCACTCGATCGCGCTCGACCCGGACGAGCGGGAGCGCATGTACGTCGGCATCTCGGCCGCCGGAGTCTTCCGCAGCGAGGACAGCGGCGAGACCTTTGTGCCTGCGAACAAGGGCACCGCGGCCGACTTCCTTCCCGAGCCGTTCCCGGAGCTCGGCCAGTGCGTGCACAAGGTGCTCGTCCACCCCGCTCGGCCAGAACGGCTCTGGCAGCAGAACCACTGCGGCGTCTACCGCTCCGACGACCGCGGCGAGACCTGGGAGCGGCTCGAGGAGAACGGGCTGCCGAGCGGCTTCGGCTTCCCGCTCGCGCTCGATCACCGCGACCCCGACGTGGCGTTCGTGATCCCGGAGGACAGCTCCGAGAACCGCGTCACGCCCAACGGGCGGCTGGGCGTCTATCGCACCCGCGACCGCGGCGCCTCGTGGGAGCTCCTGACCGACGGACTGCCCCAACGCGCCTGGGCGTCCGTCATGCGGGAGGGTTTCGGCTCCGACCGACTCGAGCCGCCGGGGATCTACTTCGGCACGCAGAGCGGCTCGCTCTTCGTCTCGCCTGATGCCGGCGAAACCTGGCTCGAAGCCGCCGGGCAGCTTCCGCCGATCCTGTCGGTGGAAGCGGCAGAGTGGCGGTAGTCCTTCTCCCCTCGCTTCTCGCGGCCGAGGCCGGCGGGCGCAACCGCTTCGAGCTGCACGCCGCCACCGTCGGGGACGCTCTCCAGGCGCTGCCGGTGGCGAACCTCGTCTTCGACGAGCGCGGCCGGCTGCGGACGCTGGTGAACGTCTACGTCGACGGAGTGGACGCCCGCGACCGCGACGGCTTGGACACCCCGCTCGCAGGCAGCGAGGAGATCCGCCTCGTCGCCGCGATCGCCGGCGGCTGAAACGGCCAGCCCCCGTCACACTTTCGTGACACACATCCCGGCCCGAGGGGACATACCCAGGGGTCAGACCCCAGGACGTGGCCGGAGAGGACAGGCGGATGGCCGCGGCGGGGGCGGCTAGTCGAGCTGGTAGAAGAGCACGACGGTGTTCACGGCGAAGAGGAGCGCCACGAAGATCGTCAGCCGGGTCAGGTTGCGCTCGACGATGTGCTGGCCGCCCTGCGAGGCTGGCGTGAAGCCCATGCCGCCAAACCCCGTGTCGCGGCCGGAATGCATGAGCACGAGGCCGATCAGCGCGGCGGAAAGCAGAACCTGGATGACTGCGAAGAGCCCGGTCACGGCGATCAGGCTAGCAGGTCGCCTCTCGACCCCGAGCGGGTGATCTCGAGGCCGCGCGCCGTGCCCACGTGCTCGACTTGAAGCGTGGTGTGGTCGATGCCGAAGCGTTCGTGCAGGAGGGTCTCGAGCTCCAGCCGTATCCTGTGGCAGTCGGCGCCAGGCTGCACGAGGACGTGCGCCGAGAGCGCCGGGAAGCCGTCCGTCACCGTCCAGACGTGGAGGTCGTGGGTCTCGACCACCCCCGGGTGAGCCACGATCGCCGGCCCAACGTTCGCGGGCGGGGCGGACTCGGGCGCGCCCTCGAGGAAGATGCGCCCGGACTCGCGCAGGAGCGACCACGCCGCCGCGAACATCAGCCCTGCCACGAAGACGGAGGCGGTCGGGTCCAGCCGGTTCCAGCCGGTCAGGAGGATCAGGACCGCCGCGACGCCGGTGCCGACGAACGCCGCCAGGTCGGTGACGATGTGGAGGTACGCGCCCCGCACGTTCAGGCTCTGCCGTCCGGCGCGCGAGAGCAGCGCGGCGACGACGAGATTGACCGCGATGCCGGCGACGGCGACCAGTGCGACGACCGCGGCGTCGACGTCGGGCGGGTCGATAAGCCGCCGCACGGCCTCGTAGAGGATCCAGACGCCGAAGAGGAGAAGGGTGAGGCCGTTCACCTGCGCGGCGAGGATCTCGACGCGCCCGAAGCCGAACGTCCAGCGTCCGCCGGCGGGTCGAGCCGCGAGCGATGCCGCCAGGAGCGCGAGGGCGAGCGCCGCGGCGTCGGTGAGCATGTGCCCGGCGTCCGCGAGGAGCGCCAGCGAGCTGGCGAGGATGCCGAAGACCACCTCGGCGACCATGAAGCCGAGGAGGAGCGCGAGCGCGATGCCGAGCAGACGCCGGTCGGCGGCGCCGCTGATTCGCGCGGCATGACCGTGCCGCTGGTGATTGTGCATCTCGCTCATTGTGCCGCGGCGGCCTCGAGCACCCGCTCGACCTTCTCGGCCTGAGCCCGCACGTCGTGTCGGGCGGCGGCCTCGCGGGCTGCCGGATTCGGGCTCGGCAGCTCGGCGGCCTGCGCAAGCCCGCCGGCGATCGCCTCGACGTCGGTCGGGTCGACGAGCACGCCCGCCTCGGCCGGGACGAACTCTGGGGGCCCGCCGATCCTGGTCGCGACCACGGAGCGCTCGCACGCGAGCGCCTCGAGCAGGGCCTGCCCGAACGGCTCGACGAGGCTGGGCTGGCAGACGACGTCGCTGGCGCCGATCCACTCGGCCACCGCCTCGTGTGAAACCCGGCCGACTAGTCGGACGCCGGGCCGACCCTCGAGCAACGGGCGCAGCGGGCCGTCGCCGACGAAGACAAGGCTGCCGCGACCGAGACGCGCCCACGCATCCGCAAGCCGCACCGGGTTCTTGCGCTCGTCGAGGCTGCCGACCGCCAGGAAGCGCGGCGCCTCTCCGTCCCAGGCGACGCGGACCCGCAGCTCCCCGGCGTCACGCGGTCGGAACCGCTCGAGGTCGACTCCGCAGTCGATCACCTCCACGCGGCCGGCGAGCGCCGGGAGTCGGGCCACGAGCTCCTGGCGCAGGAAGTCTGAGACGGCGATCACGCGGGCCGAGCGGAGCGCAAGCCGGGTCGCGTTGCCGAACCCGGGGATCGAGCCGATGTTGCGGACGTCCCTGCCGTGCGCCGTGACCACGAGCCCCGCCCCGGCTGCCCGGGCGGCGGCGGCCGCCGCGCCGCCGGCCGGGAAGAGGAAGTGGGCGTAGACGACGTCCGGCCGGAAGCGCCGCGCCAGGCGGACCGCGTCGGCGCCCATTCGGACGTGCTTCGTGGGCCGGCCGCCGCGCCCGGACGGGACTACGTACGCGAGCGCGTGGCCTCGACCTTCGAGCTCGGCCGCAAGATCGGCCACGAAGGTCCCGAAGTCAGGGGCTTCGGCGCTGGGATACATCTGCGAGACGAGGAGAATGCGCATGTTGACTTTTGTTGTGATCCCCCGAACGGAGGGTGACCGCCTGCCCGGGCGCCGCTACGGTCGAAGCATGGCGAAATCTGCGGCCGTAGGCGTTGACGTCGCCGTCGTCGAGGAACACCTTGCCCGCTACGCGGTCTCCTGCCCGCTCTGCAAGGCCGTCGACCGTCTCGGCGTCGGGCAGCAGCCGTGCGAGCTCTCGTCCAGCGCCGGCACCAAGGACTCGATCTCGGTGATCATGGTGGTCTGCACCCGTTGCGGCTACCTGATGCCGCTCGCCGCCGACCGCATCGCTCCCGCAGAAGAGAAGGCGGCCTGAGCCGCCTTCTCGGGCCGCCGGCTAGGCGGCCTTGAGTCGCCGCGAGTCGCGCTCGAGCCGCTCTTCGGCCCGCGCGCGGGCGCGGATCTCGTCGGACGGGCCAAAGCGGTCGTACGCCCGCAGAGCGCGCGCCTCCGCCCACAGCTCGTCGATCTTGTCGGACAGCTCGGCAGCCTCGGCCGACTTCGAAGGGTCGGCCGCGCCGGTCAGCTCGTGCCAGAGTTGGGCACGCCGTTCGACGGCACGCTCGAGCTCATCCCGGATGTCCTTCATCGTTCTCATGACGTCTACTTAAACGAGGGTGCAAGGGCCGGAATTCCGCTCAGGCTATGCGGCGTGCGCCCGCTCGCCCGCCGGCGGAAGCAGACCGGGCGGGCCGAAGAGATCGATGTCGGCGGCCGCCGCCAGGGCTGCGACGGTCGCCGCGTCCTCATCCGTCGACCAGGCTCCGTCGGGAGCAACGGGCCCCGTCGCCCGCAGGAAGCTCTCGTAGCCTGACCCCGACGCGGTCAAGGTCGTGAAGACGGAACGCGCGGGCGCGTCGACTCGGTAAGTATGCAGGACGCCCTCGCGGACGACGAAGGTCTCGCCGGGACTGACCTGCATCGTCTCGTCACCCGCATACACGGTGAGCGAGCCCTCCACGACGTGCACCGCCTCGTCCGCGCCGTGAGCATGCAGAGGAGCCATGAAGCCCGCGGAGGCTGCGACTTCGACCGAGGCGACGCGTTGTCCCATAGCGCGAATGTTCGCGAACCGAGCCGGGCGCCGGAAGGCGGCCACCCTGCCTCTGGCAGGGGGGTTATCCGAACTTACGGTTCGTCGCCGGCGACGCCGGGGAGCTTGCCGAGGAGCTCGCCGAGCGCGTCGATCTCCTCCGCGGTCAGATGCTCATGCAGCAAAGCCCCCACCGCTTGCTCGTGGTCGCGGGCGGCCCGCGCGAGCGTCGCCGCCCCGGTCTCGGTCAGCCGGGCGTAGGTCACCCGCAGGTCCGTAGGGCACGACGCGCGCTCAACCAGGCCCGCATCCTCCAGTCCCTCCAGAAGGCGTGTGACCCCCGAGGGCGTGAGCGCCAGGGACCGCGCCAGGTCGATCCGCTTCATGAGCCCGCCCTCCGCCTGCGAGAGAGCGTGCAACGCCTCGTAGTCGCTGATGCTCAGGCCGTGATCGGCGAGGAGCGCGGCGCTGAGACAGCGGGTCGTGGCCGCGCGTGCACGGAGCAGCCGTGCGTAGACGCGGGCGGCAGCCGGAAGCGCTTGGGCCTCGGAAGGGAACATTTGCGAGCGCAAGTTCGTTCTGCTAGTTTGCTTGTGTTCTCAATAGTACATAAATCAACAAGATGGAGGTCGAGCACGTGAGCACAACCGAGATCACCCGCATCGCACCGGCCGGAACCTGGTCTTCCGACCCAGTCCATTCACTGGTCGGCTTCGAGGTTTCCTACCTCGCGGGAACGTTCAAGGGTGAGTTCGAGGAGGCGTCGGCTGTTCTCACCGTCCACGACGCCGGGAGCGGCTCGCTCGAGGGCCGCGCTAAGGTCGCGAGCGTTGACGTCAAGGACGAGAACCTGAACGCGCATCTGCAGAGCCCGGACTTCTTCGATGCGGAGAACTTCCCCGAGCTGACTTTCAGAGCCGAGGAGATCACCATTGACGGCGATCGGATCAGTGCAGACGGTGAGATCACGATCCGCGGCATCACCAGGCGGATCACCGTGACCGGGACGGCGTCCGCCCCGATCGAGGATCCGTGGGGGAACAAGCGCCTGGGCCTGACCCTCACCGCGACTGTAGACCGGAGGGACTTCGGGCTCAACTGGAACAACCCGCTCCCCGGCGGAGAGCCCTCCCTGGGGAACGACGTCGCGATCGTCGCCGAGCTTCAGCTCGTGAAGGCGGCCTAGCCGATGCGGATCCTCGGCATCTCCGGCAGCCTCCGCCGGGACTCGCACAACACCGCGCTCCTCCGCGCCGCAGCAGAGCTCCTGCCGGACGACGTCGAGTTCGAGATCTGGGACGGCCTGAAGACGGTGCCGCCCTACGACCAGGATGACGACACGGCCGAGGCGCCGGCGGAGGCGGTGGAGCTCCGTTCCCGCTTCGCCGGCGCCGACGCCGTGCTCATCGCGACGCCCGAGTACAACGCCTCGATCCCCGGCCAGCTCAAGAACGCGCTCGACTGGGTCTCGCGGCCGGTGATCAGCAACCCCTTGCGCAACAAGCCGGCCGCGGTCGTGGGCGCCTCGACGGGCGCGTTCGGCGCCGTCTGGGCGCAGGCCGAGCTGCGCAAGGTGCTCTCCACGATCGGCGCCCGGACCCTGCCGAACGAAGTCGCCGTCCGCCATGCCGACACGTGCTTCGAAGACGGCCGGCTGATCGACGACGGTGTCCGGGCGCAGCTGGCGGAGACCCTCGACGACCTCGTGGCCGCCACCCGAGCCCGCGCGGAGGCACGGGCCGGGGCGCCTTTCGCGGCGTAGATCGCGGCGCGGACGCCGAGGCGCCCCGCTAGTTTCAATTCCCTTTGGTCTCGGCCGGAGTGGATTCCTTACGGCAGAGGTCCGTCAGCGCTTGGCCGTCCTCGACTATGACCCGAGCTATCTCGTAGGGGTCTCCCGATCGGACGCCGCGCTGCTGCCCATTCCGCGCGTGCTCTATTCGCAGCGCCCCCTCAACCTTCACCGGCAGATCTTTGATGGGTACTAGATACGTAGCACCGGTCTCCGGGCAGTACACGGCAAAGCAGTCGATCTCCCCCAGATAGTCACGCCGAAGCGCTTGAAGGCGCGAGTGATGGGCGTAGGAGCTGCACGTCGAGAATCGCACTGCTCCGTCGCTTAGCCTTCCCGTCTTTCACTGGACGCGGAGCAGACTGATGCCGTCGTCAATGACCAGATCAGAGCGGGTGTTCTCACCGAATGGGAGGAACACCCGCAGCCCGCACGGTGCAGCGCGAGCATCACCGCCAGGGTGGATTGATCGCCGACAGCCTTCGGGTGGGCCATCAGCAGATCGTGGCGCAGGCCCCGGATGGGGCCACGGCCGAAACCGTCAGTACCGCTTCGCTTACCATGTTCCTCGTGCCGGAGTAGCTCAGCTGGTAGAGCAACGGATTTGTAATCCGTGTGTCGTGGGTTCGAGTCCCGCCTCCGGCTTCTTGCCAACGCGGCGGCTAGTCGTCTAGCACCGCGCGGTTGGTCTGGTGCTGGAGCACCTTGCGCTTCACGCGCTGGAGCGCGTTGTCGATCGTCTTCGTGTCGCAGCCGAGCTCCTCGGCCATCTCCTCGTACGAGTTGCCCTCGAGGTAGAGGCGCAGCGCGTCGGACTCGAGTGGCGAGAGACCGGTGCCGAGGCAGAAGACGAGGCTTTGGAGCTCCTGCGTCGAGATGACGCAGACCGCGGGGTCGTCCACGCCGGGGCCGGGAAGCGCGTCCCCGAGGGTGCACTCGCCGTCGTCCTGGCCGGCGGGCGTCTGGCTGAAGGAGACGTACGTGTTGAGCGGGGCGTGCTTGAAGCGGGTGGCGGTCTTGATCGCGGTGATGATCTGCCGCGTGATGCAGAGCTCGGCGAAGCTCCGGAACGAGGTCTCCTTGTCCGGGCGGAAGTCACGGACGGCCTTGTAGAGGCCGATTAAGCCCTCCTGGTTCAGGTCGTCCGACTCGCCGCCGGCGAGGAAGTACGAGCTCGCTTTCAGCCGGACAAAGCCGGTGTAGCGGCGGATGAGCGCGTCCATGGCCGCCGAGTCGCCGTTTCGCGCCCGCACGACGAGCTGCAGGTCGGCGAGCTCTCGCTGGCTTCGTTCTTGAGCGCTGCGGGCGGTAGCGGGCTGACGGCGGGCCACGACGTTCCTCCTGGGATCGGTGTCCGGAGGGCCGAGGGGCCGACCTCTCCACAACCCTAACCCTCAAGTTGAGGTCTCGATCGTAGCAAGGAGCCCTGGAAACTTCAACGACTCCGGCGAAACCGCTCGAGGCGCTCCCGCGTCTCGTCGTCGAGGGCGTCCTCGATCCGGGACCGCCCTGGAGCGCCGGCGGCCGCGGGCCTGCGCTTCCGCTCTCCTGCGAGCTCGCGGACGAACGTGTTCGACGAGAGCCGGCGCGTCTCCTGCCCTGCGGTGCCGCGGACCGCGCGATCGGACGAGATCACCCAGACCTCCTCTGCGCGCCGGTGCTCGGCCGCCAGGCGCTCGAGCAAAGGATCCGCAGGAGAGGCGAAGCGGACTTCGAGGGCTCCGTAGGAGGCGTCCTCGCCCGTTCCGTCGAAGACGACGACCCCGCGCGCTCCGCGCAGGGCGACGAAACTCGCGAGCGCGTCGACGAGCTCGCGTCGATCGGCGAACTCCCCCGCGTGCAGGATGTTGTAGCCGTCGAAGAGATAGAGCACGCTCTAAGCATGCCTGCGCACGGCGGCCGGAAGCGCCTGCCTGGATGCGGCTGCGGCGAGGGCGAGTACCAGCGCAATCGCCGCCAGCAGGCCGATTCCGGCCCGCAGGTCGAAGGCGCCGCTGGCCGCTCCGATCAGCGGCGGGCCCGCGAGGAACCCAAGGTAGGAGATCGTGGTCACTGAGGCCACGGCGCTTCCGCGCTCGGCCTCTGTCGCTCCTCGCCCTGCCGCTCCGAAGAGCGTCGGCGCGGCGACCGAGATCCCGGCGCCGCCGAGCGCAAACCCGAGAAGCGCGACGGGCACCGTCGGCGCGACCGCGGCGAGCGCCAGGCCCGCTGCCGCCGTCGTCGCGCCCGCGCTCAAGAGTCTTCGGTCACCCATCCGCAGCTCCAGCCACTGGCCGAGCAGACGCCCCGCGACCATCGCGGCGGCGAAGCACCCGGGGCCGAGCCCGCCGAGGGACGGCGACGCGCCCAGCTCGGTCTCGAGAAAGAGCGCGCTCCAGTTCTCGATCCCGCCCTCGACGACGAACGCGACCCCGCAGAGCAGCCCGAGGACGAGGAGCCGGCGCGAAAGGGTGAATGGCCGTTTCGGTGCGGCCTCGTCGGACGCGGGATATCCCCGGTTCGCGCGGCCGCGGCCAGTACCAGGCCACAGACGCCCACGAGAACCGGAAACGGCCCCGCCCCGGCGCCGCGCGCGAGGCCCACGGTGACCGCCGCGACCAGGAACCCCGCCGAGTAGAGGGCGTGGGCGACCTGCATTACCCGTGGGCCTCCTGAGGTCTCGACGTTCGTGGCGGCGACGTTGATGACGACGTCTACGGCCCCCGACGACGCTCCGACGAGGAGGAGGGCAAGCGCGAGCTGCCACACCGAGCCGGCGAGGGCGGGCAGGATCACGGATGCCCCGAAGAGGATGAGCGTGAGCGGCATGATTGTCGGCCCCACCCGGTCGACGATGCGGCCCGTCACGAGCATCGCGGGCAAGGCCGCGACCGCCACCGCGAGGAATGCCACCCCCAGCTGGGTCACGGACGCGTCCACTTGGTTCTTGATGTCGGGGACGAGCACGCCCCAGGCGCCCCAGTAGGCGCCGAAGGCGGCGAAGGCGAAGAGCGGGCCCCGGGCCGCCTTCACGCAGCGCGCCGCTGCCGGGCCGCTTCAAAGAGCGTGACGCCGGCCGCGACGCTGACGTTCAGCGACTCGATGCTCCCGGCGAGCGGGACGGCGAACGCGTCGTCGCAGGCCCGCCGCACTCCGGGTCGGAGTCCGCGCTCCTCCGAGCCGAAGACCAGCGCGACTCCCGTGGTCAGGTCGGCCGCCCACACGGGCGTGTCGGCCCCTCCTTCGGCCGCCCACGCCCAGAGGCTCGGGCCCTTGATCTCCTCGAGGTACCGGCCGAGGTTGACCACGACCCCTACAGGCAGGTGCTCCACGGCGCCTGCCGAGGCCTTGCAGACGACCGCCGTCACGCGGGCCGCGTTCCGTTCGGTGATGACGACCCCGCTCGCGCCGGCGCCCTCGGCGCTGCGAATGACCGCACCCAGGTTGTGCGGGTCGGTGACCTGGTCGAGACAGACGATCAGCGGCTGCTCGCCCGCGGCCAGCTCGTCTGCGACCGCGTAGCGGTATGGCTCACAGAACGCGACGACGCCCTGGTGGTCGGAGGTGCCGGCGGCTTCCCGCAGCCGGCGCTCGGGGACGATCTGGAGCCGGAGACCGGGGACCTCCCGAAGCCAGGGCTCGGCCGAGAGCGCCCGCTCCGTGGCGAGCAGCTCGAGGACCTGCCGCCTGCCGGCGCGCACGACCTCGCGCACCGGCCGGCGGCCGTAGACGAGCTCGCGGGTCACGCCCTCGGCACGAGCCTGAAGCCGCCCGGCGCGTCCTGGGCCTCCCAGCCGAGGCGCAAGATCTCCTCGCGAAGCTGGTCCGCACGGTCGAAGTCACGCGCATCCCGGGCGGCCTGCCGCTCCTCGGCCAGGCTCACGACCTCCGGCGGAGCGTCGCCCGCGTCCTCGACCCGGAGGCCGAACACGTCGAGGCCGCGGCGGAGGAGCTCGAGCTCCCCTGCCGCCCGCCACGCGTGGAGGATCGAGAGCGCCAGCGGCGTGTTGAAGTCGTCGTCGAGGGCTGCCGCGAACTCTTCCCACGGAGGGGCGCCCTCGACGCGCTCGACGACCCTGAACGCGGTCCGGAAGTCCTCGGCCTGCGTTCGTGCCGCCTCCATCGCCTCGTCCGAGTACTCGACCGGGCTGCGGTAGTGGGCACCGAGGAAGAGGACCAGGATCGGCTCCGGACCGTACTCGTCGAGCACCTCGCGCAGCGAGACGATGTTTCCGAGCGACTTCGACATCTTCTCCTCTGCGAGCTCGAGCATCCCGTTGTGCGCCCAGAGCTGCGCGAACTCGCGCCCCGCCCCCCGCGACTGGGCGAGCTCGTTCTCGTGGTGCGGGAAGCGGAGGTCGATGCCGCCGCCGTGGATCTCGAAGACGGGCCCGAGGAGCTTCTCGGCCATGGCCGAGCACTCGATGTGCCACCCGGGCCGGCCGCGACCCCACGGGGAGTCCCAGGACGTGTCCTCCCGTGGCTTCGTCGCCTTCCAGAGGGCGAAGTCGCGCTGGTCCGCCTTGAGGTCACTCGGCTCCTGGGCGACCATGTCCTCGAGCTTGGCGCCTGAGAGCTGCCCGTAGTCCGGATACGACGCAACGCGAAAGTAGACGTCGCCATGGGACTCGTATGCCAGGCCGCGCTCGATCAGCTCCTCGATCAGCGCGACGATCTCCGGAATCGTCTCGCTCGCGAGCGGCTCCTGGTCGGGCCGGTCGAGGCCGAGGGCGTCGGTGTCCTGGAGGTACAAGCGGGTCGCCTGCTCGGCGAGCTCCGCGCTGCCGATGCCCTGCTGCTCGGCCGCGTCGTAAATCTTGTCGTTCACATCCGTGATGTTCTCGACGAGCGTGACGTCGTAGCCCTGCAGCTCGAGCCAGCGTTTCATCCAGAGGAAGACGACGTACGGCCGTGCGTTGCCGACGTGAATCCGCTGGTAGACCGTCGGCCCGCACACGTACATGCGGATCGGGCCTGGCGGCGGTGGCAGCTCGCGCTTCTCGCGGGTGAGCGAGTCGTAGAGGAGCACCCGGGCGTTATAGCCGCTCGGGCGCTCCCCTACCGCCGTCAGCTATGCCTGGAACTGAGCCTCTTCGGTCGAGCCCTTGAGCGCGAGGGTCGAGCTCTCGCCGCCCGAGACAGCCTGCGCCACGAGGTCGAAGTAGCCCGCACCGACCTCGCGCTGGTGGCGCGTCGCCGTGTAGCCGACCTCCTCGAGCCCGAACTCGCGCTGCTGGAGCTCGACGTATGCGGTCATGCCCTCGCGGGCGTAGCCGCGAGCCAGCTCGAACATGGACTCATTGAGGGCGTGGAAGCCCGCCAGCGTGATGAACTGGAATCGGTACCCCATCTCCCCCAGCTCGGCCTGGAAGCCCGCGATCCCGTCCTCGTCGAGGTGGCGCTGCCAGTTGAACGACGGCGAGCAGTTGTAGGCCAGAAGCTTGCCGGGGAACTGCTCGTGGATGGCGGCCGCGAACTCCCCCGCCTCGCCGAGGTCGGGCGTCGAGGTCTCGCACCAGATCAGGTCGGCGTACGGGGCGTACGCGAGGCCGCGGGCGATCGCCGACTCGATCCCGCCCTCGACCCGGAAGTAGCCCTCCGGCGTGCGCTCGCCGGTCAGGAACGCGTGGTCGCGCTCGTCCACGTCACTGGTCAGGAGCGTCGCGCTGAGCGCATCGGTCCGCGCCACGAGCACGGTCGGGACGCCGCAGACGTCCGCGGCGAGGCGCGCAGCCGAGAGCGTCCGGATGAACTGACTCGTGGGAACGAGCACCTTGCCGCCGAGGTGCCCGCACTTCTTCTCGGAGGCGAGCTGGTCCTCGAAGTGGACGCCCGCAGCCCCGGCCTCGATCATCGTCCGCATGAGCTCGAAGGCGTTCAGCGGGCCTCCGAACCCGGCTTCGGCATCGGCGACGATGGGGGCGAGCCAGTGCCGCCCGGTGCCGTTGCCCTCGGCGTGCTCGATCTGGTCGGCGCGCAGGAGGGCCTGGTTCAGCCGGCGCACGAGCGCGGGCGCGCTGTTCGATGGATAGAGGCTCTGGTCGGGGTACGTCTGGCCGGCCACGTTCGCGTCGGCCGCCACCTGCCACCCGGACAGGTAGATCGCCTGTAGGCCGGCCTTGACCATCTGCACGGCCTGCCCGCCCGTCATCGCGCCGAGCGCCGCGACGTAGGGCTCCTCGTTCAGGAGTTGCCAAAGCCGCTCAGAGCCCAGCCGCGCCAGCGTGTGCTCCACGGTGACCGACCCGCGGAGGCGCTCGACGTCGCCCTCGGTGTACGGCCGCTCGATTCCTTGCCACCTGTCCATGCCGCATGTCCTCCTAGTCGATGAGCTCGTACGCCGGAAGCGTGAGGAACTCCTCGAGCTCCTCCGAGAGCGCGACCCTGTCGAAGAGCGCCCGTGCTTCCTCCCACCGGCCCTCGCCTGCTTCGGCGAGCTCCGCCTCCTCGAACGCGACCACCTGCTCGCGCTCGACCCGGCCGTGGCGAAGCCACTGCCAAATCTGCGAGCGCGAGATCTCCGCGGTCGCCGCATCCTCCATCAGGTTGTAGATCGCGACGGCCCCCGCCCCTCGAAGCCAGGACTCCAGGTAGCGGAGGCCGACGCTGACGTTGTTGCGCGCCCCGCCTTCGGTGATCTCGCCCTCGGGGACGCGCACGTCGAGGAGGTCGGCGGCCGCGACGTCGACCTCCTCGCGCAGGCGCTCGACCTGGTTCGGCCGGCGGCCGAGCACCGCATCGAACTCCTCCGTCGCCGCCGGCACGAGGTCCGGATGGGCGACCCACGTGCCGTCGAAGCCGTCGCCGGCCTCACGCTGCTTGTCGTCCCGCACCTTGGCCAGCGCGACCTCGTTCACGTCCGGGTCGCGCCGGCTGGGGACGAACGCCGCCATCCCGCCCATCGCGTGGGCGCCGCGGCGGTGGCACGTCTTCACGAGGAGCTCCGTGTAGGCGCGCATGAACGGGACCGTCATGGTTACCTGCGCGCGATCGGGGAGCACGAACTCCGGGTTTTCCCTGAACCGCTTGATGATGCTGAAGATGTAGTCCCAGCGACCGGCGTTGAGGCCGGCTGCGTGGCCGCGGAGCTCGTAGAGGATCTCCTCCATCTCGAACGCGGCCAGGATCGTCTCGATCAGGACGGTTGCTTTGATCGAGCCCGCCGGCAGGGCGAGCTCCTCCTCCGTCACGTCGAAGACGTCGTTCCAGAGCCTGGCCTCGAGATGGCTCTCGAGCTTCGGGAGGTAGAGGTACGGGCCGCTGCCCTTGTCGAGCAGGCGTCGGCCGTTGTGGAAGAGGTACAGACCGAAGTCGAAGAGGCTGCCGGCGACCTCGTCGCCGTCGATGAGGACGTGGCGCTCGGGGAGATGCCAGCCGCGCGGGCGAACGAGCAGCACGGCCGGATCGTCGCCGAGGCGGTAGGTCTTCTCGCCGGTGTCGAGCTCGATCGTGCGCTCGATCGCATCGACGAGGTTCGCCTGGCCGTCCAGGTTGTTCCGCCACGTGGGCGTGTTGGCGTCCTCGAAATCGGCCATGAAGCAGCGCGCGCCCGAGTTGAGGGCGTTGATGACCATCTTCCGGTCAACCGGCCCAGTGATCTCCACGCGCCGGTCCTGGAGGTCGGTCGGGACCGGCGCGATGCTCCAGTCGCTCTCGCGAACCTCGCGCGTCTCGGGGAGGAAGTCGGGCAGCTCCCCGGCGTCGATGCGCGCGTGGCGCTCGACCCGAGCGGCTAGAAGCTCGCGGCGCGTGGCGTCGAAACGGCGGTGCAGCTCGGCGACGAACGCGAGCGCCTCGGCGCTCAGGATCTCCTCGTCGCGCCCTTCGACGGGCGCGCGAAGCTCCACCCCGGCGGCGACCTCCGTTCCCCGCACAAGCCCTGCCTAGTCGCGGTCGTGGTCGCGGTCGCAGAAATCCGGGCAGGTGCACTCGACCAGCTCGGCCGAGCTCAGGACGACGACGGTCTCCTCCTTGCGCGGAACGTCACGAAGTGGGCGCTTGAATGCTCTCGTGTCGACCGTGGCTGCTTCCATGACCCGTGTATCCATCGTATGCGCAGGCCCGATATTCACCAAATTGTTTTTTTCGATTCTCGCTATAGACTGAATCTATGCTGCTGGCGCAGATCGAGGCCTTCGTCGAGATCGCGCGGACGCGGTCGATCAGCCGGGCGGCGGAAACGCTGTTCGTCACCCAGCCCGCGCTGACGGCGCGGCTGCAGCGGCTGGAGGAGGAGCTGGACACCAAGCTCTTCGTTCGGACACCGCGAGGAATGAAGCTGACCGAGGCGGGCGAGGTCTTCCTCCCCCATGCCGTCAAGGCGCTCGACAGCCTGGCCGACGGGCGCCGCATCGTCAACGCCTTCGAGCGCGGCGGTGCCGGCCGGCTGACGCTGGGCGCCGCGCCGGCGATCTCGACCTACGTCCTCCCTCGCATTCTCAAGCGGTTCTCGATCAGCCACCCGCGCGTTGGAGTCAGCGTCCGCACCGGCCACTCCGAGGAGGTCCTGGAGCTCGTCCTGCGCGAGCAGGTCGACCTCGGGCTCGTCCGGGAGCTGCGCCACCCCGACATCGCGAGCACGCCGCTCTACGAAGACCGGGTAATCCTCGTCGTCGAGCCGGGCCACCGCTTCGCCGGACGGGGCCGGATCCGCCTCGACGAGATGTCGCGCGAGCAGCTCGTCCTCTTCGACCGAACGTCGAGCTACTCGGAGCTCACGAACGCGGTCTTCCGGGGCGCGGGCGTCAGCCCGGAGGGAGTGATGGAGCTGGACAACATCGACGCCGCCAAGAAGATGGTGCAGGAGGGCTTCGGCGTCGCGCTCATCCCCTACACCGCCGTGGCCGACGAGCTGGACGCCGGCCTGCTCCGCCGGGTCGCGATCGAGGACGCCGAGCCGCTCCGGCGGCAGATCGTCGCCGTGCGGCGGCGCGACCGCACCGCCGCGGGCGGCGCGGCCGAGTCGTTCCTCGCCACGCTGCGGGAGATGCAGCCGGAGCTCAGCCGCTCCTAGCTAGGGCCTCTTCGCGCGGCAGGGCGACGAGCACCGCCCAGAGCTCCGGGCCGCGCTCCGCGCCCGTGAGCGCAATACGAAGGGCGCGCAGGTCGCCCCCGACGGCCTTCAGCTCGCGGACGATCTCCTTCGCGCCGTCCTTGTCGAGGTCCTCCGGAGCCGCCTCGCGAAGCTCCCGGAAGCGCTGAAGCGTCTCGGGGGAAGTCGTCGGTGGGGGCGAGGGCGGCCGCGCCAGCTGCTCGGCCAGGGCACGCGCATCGACGAGGTCGCGGGCCCCGCGCAGCGCCGGACCGAGCCGGGCGTCCGCGCCGGCTCTGGCGGCCAGCTCCTCGTCCGAGAGCGCCCCGAGCGCCTCGACGGCGAGCCGGCGGAGGCGGGCCTCGTCGAAGTGAACGTCGCCACGCGGGAGGCCGAGCTCCTCGAGGTAGGCGCGCACCGCCTCCGGCGGAATGCCGAGGTCGCGCACGCCGGCGACGGACGCCGCCTGCTCCCGCTTCGAGAGCTTGCGCCCGTCGTCGCCCACGAGGAGCCCGTGGTGGATGAACTCCGGCGGCTCGGCGCCGAGCGCGCGGGCGATCGCCACCTGGAGCGGCGTGCTGGGCAGGAGGTCCTTGCCCCGGATCACGTGCGTGATCCCCAGGTCGAGGTCGTCCACCACCGAGGCGAGGTGGTAGGTCGGCCGCCCGTCGGCGCGGACGAGCGTGGCGCGCTGGAAGCGCAGCGCGCCTTCGGAGTCGGGTGTACCGATCTCGCGCGCCGCCTCGACGTGACGCTCGGCCCGCCTGCTCTGCCGAACCGGGCCCTCGTCCCATTCGAGCCCGAGCCATTCGAGGTCGCCGATGATCGCCTCCTCCGCGCCGGGCACGGTGCGGGCCACGTCGGTGTTGTCGATGCGCAAGACCAGGGCGCCGCCGCGCTCGTCGGCGAACCGTCGGTTGGCAACGGCCGTGAGGGCGCCGCCGAGATGCAGCGACCCGGTCGGGCTTGGAGCGAACCGCACCCTGACCAACGCGGCTAGGCCTTGGCGTTCTTGGCGACGTCCCAGCCGGCGCTGACCGGCGCCTGAGGCTTCCCAGCCGCATCGACCGGTGTGTAGGCCAGCTCGATCTTCCCGTAGTTCAGCGCCACCTGGTCGAGCGGCCGCTCTTCGTCGGCGCCGTCCGCTTCATAGGACGTGATCGTCACGTCCGTGAGCGTGACCTTGAGGAACTCCACCTGCGTCTTGACCGCGGTGCGGCGGCACGTGAGAACGGCGGTCTTCACTTGCTGCCCGGAAGCACAGGCGAGCCAGAGGAGCGGCGAGGCCTTGCTCGTGGGAGCCAGCACGACGAGGTCGTCGAACACGGCCTTGCCGGCCCCGCCGCCGCGGCCCGAGGGCGCCGCCTCGCTGTTCACCCCGAAGCTGAACCCGAGCACGTCGATCTCGCCCTTGTGCTGAGCGTCCGCGCTCTCGCCGGCGATCCCGTCCACCTCGAGGAAGTAGTCGACCGCCATGTCGCCGGGCACTGTACCGGCGGAGTAGGCTCCGCGGGGTGAGCGTCACGGCCCTTCCCGACTCCCGCGCCGCCGTGCCCTTGGTTGCTCCACACGTCCACCGAACGCCGCTCCTGACTTCCCGGAGCCTGAGCGAGGAGACCGGCTTCGACGTGCGCCTGAAGGCGGAGCTCTTCCAGCGGACCGGCTCCTACAAGATCCGCGGGTCGCTGGTGAAGCTCGCCAGGCTCTCCACGGAGGAGCGGGAACGCGGCGTCGTCTGCTCGTCGGCCGGGAACCATGCCCAGGGGGTCGCGCTCGCGGCGGCGATGCTCGGCGTACGGGCGGTCGTCTGCATGGCCGCCAACGCGACTCCGTCCAAGGTCGAGGCGACGCGCGGCTACGGCGCCGAGGTCGTCCTCCACGGCTCCATCTGGGACGAAGCAGATGAGAAGGCCCGCGAGCTGGTCGCCTCGGAGGGGCTGACCTACGTGCACCCGTTCGACGACGTCGACCTGATCTCGGGCCAGGGGACGGTCGGGCTCGAGATCCACGAGGATTGGCCCGAAGCCGAAGTCGCGGTCGTTCCGATCGGGGGCGGTGGGCTGATCTCGGGGATCGCCGCAGCCTTGAAGCGCGAACGCCCGGACATCCGGATCGTGGGCGTCGAGTCCTCCGACGGCCCTGCGATGCAGCGGAGCGTCGAGGCCGGAGAGCTGGTGACGCTCGACCGGTGCGACACGATCGTCGACGGTCTGCGCGTCAAGCGCGTCGGAGAGCATACGTTCGAGCTCGTCCGGCGCTTCGTCGACGAGATCGTCGCGGTGCCCGACGAGGCGATCTTCGCGAACGTCCTCTGGACGATGGCCCGCTGCAAGCTCGTGGCCGAGGGCGCCGCGACAGCGACCGTCGCCGCCCTGCGAGCGGGCCTGGTGGAGGCGCCGTCCGGGACAAGGGTCGTCTGCGTCCTCTCCGGCGGGAATCTGGATCTCGCACAGCTCCGCGGTCTTCGCTGGAACTAGGAGGGTTTGACGAAATGACGGCTGTGCCGCCCGGCCGCGCTGCTCGCCCCGAGGACTGCGTCCTCAGTCGCGCCCGTAGCTCATTCGCTACGGGCGCTCCCTGCGTCCTTGTCTCGGAACGACCATCGCTCCCGGGCAACGAGCGACATTCCGCCAAACCCTCCTAGCTGTGGATGCCGCGCTCCTGGCCTGGTTCGAGGGGAACGCCCGCGACCTTCCCTGGAGGAAGACGCGCGACCCCTACGCAATCCTGGTCTCCGAGGTGATGCTCCAGCAGACGCAGGTGGAGCGGGTCGTGCCGCGCTACCTCGCCTGGCTCGAGCGCTGGCCAACGGTCGAGGCGCTCGCGGCCGCACCTGCCCGCGACGTCATCCGCGCGTGGCAGGGCCTCGGCTACAACCGGCGCGCAGTGAGCCTCCACCGCGCCGCGCAGCACGTCGCCTCGCGCGGATGGCCGGACGACCTCACCGACCTTCCAGGCGTGGGGCGCTACACGGCGGACGCTGTAGCGGCGTTCGCCTTCGGCGAGCCCGTCCTCCCCGAGGACACCAACGTGCGCCGCGTGCGTGAGCGGACGGGCCACCGCTTCGGCCCCCAATGCGGGCAGGCGCTCATGGACCTGGGCGCGACCGTCTGCCTCGCCCGCGTGCCTCGCTGCGGCGTCTGCCCGCTCGCCGGGGACTGCCCCTCCCGCGGGCGCCGCTATCCGCCGCTTCGCCGGCAGGGCCCGCTCGAGGGCTCGTTTCGGCAGCGGCGCGCGCGGGTGCTCCGGGCCGTCAGCGAGCGGCCACGGCTCGTCGCGACGCTGGACGCAGACGCGGTCGTCGCGCTCGAGCGAGACGGCCTCGTGCGGGTCGAGAACGGCCGCGTAGCGTTGCCGCGCTAACGAACGGCGCTACTCTGGAGCGGTGGCCCGCATCGAGCGCTACAGCTTCGGTCGCGTCACGGTCGACGGACGGGAGGAGACGGCCGACGTCATCGTGCTCCCCGAGCGGGTCGTCCACAACTGGAGGCGGAGGGACGGCCACAGCCTCGTCCTCGAGGACCTGGACGAGGTCCTCGACGAGCTCCCGGGCCGCCTCGTGATCGGCACCGGCGCGAGCGGGCGGCTCCACCCGGACCCCGTCACGCTGGAGCTCCTTCGCCGGCGCGGAATCGAGGTCGAGTCGCTGCCGACGGAGGAGGCCGTGCGCCGGTTTCAGGAGCTCGATCCCGCCGCGACGGCGGCGGCGCTCCACCTCACCTGTTAGGAGGGACTGGCGGAACGTCGCTCGTCGTCGGCGTGCGATGGTCGTTCCGAGGCAAGGACGCAGGGAGCGCCCGTAGCAATCTGCTACGGGCGCGACTGAGGACGCCGCCTCGGGGCGAGCAGCGCGGGCCGACGGCACAGCCGTCGTTCCGTCAAGCCCTCCTGACCAGAAGGGCGACGGCGTAGGCGGCCAGGCCCTCGCCGCGGCCCGTGAAGCCGAGGCCGTCCGTGGTCGTGGCGCGCAGGGAGACCTGCCCGGCTTCCACGCCCAGAGCGCCGGCCAGCCGCGCCTCCATCTCGGCCCGGAACGGCGCTATGCGCGGGCGCTCGCCGACGAGCACGCAGTCCGCGTTGACGAGCTCGAAGCCCGCTCCGCGAACGGCCGCCATCGCCTGCTCGAGGAAGAGGAGCGACGACGCGCCCTCCCACTCGGGCTCGTCCGAGGGGAAGAAGCTGCCGATGTCGCCGAGGCCGGCAGCTCCTAGCACGGCATCGACGAGCGCGTGGGCGACGACGTCGCCGTCCGAGTGACCGGCGAGGCCTGGCGCGCCCGGCACTGCGACGCCGCCGAGCAGGAGCGCCGCCTCGTCTGTGAAGGCGTGCGCGTCGACGCCGATTCCCACGCGCAGGCTCATCCGAGCGATTCCTGCCGCCCGACGCGGCCGTTGGCCGGCCCACGGAGGTGCATGTGGTAGTCGACGATCATCCCTCGGCCCGGAGCAGCGTCTCCACGAGGTCGAGATCGGCAGTGGTGGTCACCTTCACCAGGCGACGGTCGCCCTCGACGATCCGGACGCGGCCGCCCGCGGCCTCGACGAGGCCGGCGCAGTCGGTCGCCTCGTGCTCGCCCTCGAAGGCGTGTCGGAGGGATCCCGCGAGGAAGCCCTGCGGGGTCTGGGCGACGTACAGGCCGTCGCGGTCGACCGTCTCCGCCACCGCATCGCCCTCGGCCCGCTTGACGGTGTCGGCGAGCGGAAGTCCGGGCACCGCGCCGTCCCACTCGTCGCCGAGACCGCTGACCACGCGCTCCAGGACGTCTGCCGGGAGCAGCGGCCGGGCGGCGTCGTGGACGACCACGACCGCCGCCTCCTCCGGCACCTCGGCCAGCCCACGGCGGACCGACTCCTGCCGCGTCGCGCCGCCCGGGACGGCGGAGTGCACCTTTCCCGCTCCGAGCTCCTCGGCGAGGAGGATGGTCGGCTCCTCCCACTCCTCGGGGGTCACGACGACGAGCGCCTCGATCCACTCCGAGGCGTCCAGCCGCTCGAGGCTCTCCGCCACGAGCGGCCTCCCGTTCAGGTTCGCGAAAGCCTTCGGGCGCTCGGAGCCCATCCGCTCCCCGCGGCCGGCGGCCACCAGCACCGCCCAGACGCCGCTGCCGCGCGTCCCGGTCATTTCCAGAGGACGAGCTTGCCGTCGCGCTCCACGTAGACCTCCGGGCTGAACGGGTTGTCGGACGTCTCGAAGTCGCGCTGCACCTTGGTGCGGAAGAGCTCTTCGGTCCTCCCGCGCTCGAGAAGGTCGAGCGGCAGGGCGACGAAGACGTTCTCCATGGGTGCGGCGTAGGCGGCCGGGCCGCCGTACTCTCGCACGATCTGGCGGCGCAGGCCGGGGACGACCATCCGCGTCGCGTCGTAGCCGTCGGAGGTCGACCAGCCGCAGAGCTCCCGGTTTCCGGACGGCTCGCAGAGGAGCTCCTCCTCCTCGTTCGTCATACGCAGGAGGTTGTCCACGGCGAACTCGTGCAGCTGCTCAACGGACGTGCCCCACCGCTCGACGTCCTCGGGCCGAACGACGGTGTAGGAGTCCTCGGCGTCGACGACGTAGACGACCGACGCGTTCCCGGGAAACTCGCCCTCGGCCGGCTGGAAGCCGTAGGTGCGCAGATCGAAGGTCCCCTGGAGGAGCGGCATCAGGTCGACGCGCACGTCGTCGAGCGAGAGCTCGCTCAGGCCCTCTTCCAAACGCTGCTGGGCCTCCTCGACGAGTCCGGCCACGATCTCCTCCTTGCGGTCGGGATCGGCCTCGTACTGCGCGAACGCGTCGTCGAGTGCCAGGTCGACCCGGTTCGGCCCCTCGAAGGCGGAGACGTTCAGGTCGATCCCCGGCTCGGCCTCGAGCCCCGCGCTCTTCAGCTCCGCGACCACGACCTCCCGGAAGGACGACTCGACGACGGGGGCCTTGTCGGCCGAGTCGTCCTCGCCGTCGCCCGCGCAGCCCGCGAGGGCGGCGGCGAGCAGGCAGGCGATGAGGGCGGCGCGCTGCAGCACTCAGGAAGGATGCCTATGCATCCGTCACCGGGGTCGCGCTACGAGCTAGGAGGCAAGCTTCGCGCCGACCGAGTCCAGCTCCTCGTCGAGCCAGACCGCGGCGTCGTCCTCATCCATGCCCTTGGCGTACATGAGCTCGGAGGCGAGGATCTTCTTCGCCTTCACGAACATCTGCTTCTCGCCGGTCGAGAGGCCCTTCTCCTGGTCGCGCAGGGAGAGGTTCCTGACCACCTCGGCGAGCTCGAAGATGTCACCGGTCTTCATCTTGTCGCGGTTGTACTTGAAGCGACGGTTCCAGTTCTTCGGCATCTTCGTGCCGTTGCCGTGCAGAACCTTGACGACCCGGACGACCATCTCCTCGTCGATCACCTTGCGGAGCCCGACCCGGTCGGCGTTCTCAGTCGGAACGTTCACGGTCATGTCGTTGTGCAGGATCTTGATCGTGAGGTACTCGCGTTCCTGGCCCAGAATCGTTCTCGTCTCCTTCTTCACCACGGTCCCCGCGCCGTGATGGGGGTAGACGACCTTATCGCCGACCTTGTACAAGCCTCTCCTCCTCTATGTGAAACGCGGGCGCAAAAAGAGACGCCCAAGACGCCTGCGGAATACCGCCATTGTACCGGAAACCCGCTTGGGAAGCCAACTTGAGGTGCTTTGCAAAGGTTCTCTAAAGCTGCAAATAGCGATCCACGAGGTTGTGCTCCTGGAGGCGCCGCAGGCCTTCGCGGATCTCGCGGGCCCGGACGGAGCCGACGCCGTCGACGGCCTCGAGGTCACGATGGCTCGCCCGCACCACCGCGTCGAGGCTCTCGAAGTCCCTGACGACATGTCGGATCACGGAGTCGGGAAGCCGCGGGATGCGCGAGAGGACGCGATAGCCGCGCGGCTGCACGGTGTGGTCGAGCGGGTTCGTTTCCTCGTAGCCGAGCAGGTGCGCGAGCGCGTCGAACTCGAGCAGCCGCATGTAGTCCATCTGTGAGAGCCGCTCGAGCACGCTCGAGCCCGCCGCGGGATCGCCGGAGCGCTCGTAGTCGTAGACGACCGCCGCCTTCTCACGCGGCACGTCCTCCATCAGCTCGTCCAGCTGCATCCGGATGAGGCGGCCCTCCTGTCCCAGCTCGACGCAGTTGCGCTCGATCTCTTCGGCCATCCGCGTCGTCATCTCGGCGCGCTGGAGAACGACGAGCACGTCGTCGAGAACGACGGCGCTTTGGAACTCGAGCGCGGTGAGGCGTGTGAGGCCCTGGTCCAGCCGAGTCCGGTACGTCTCGAGCGTCCCCAGCGCCTGGTTCGTCCGCGCGAGCATGTCCGAGATCTCGCCGAGCTGGTAGCGCAGGTCGCGCACGAAGACGGTGACCGTCTCGCGCTGCTGCGAGATCGACACGACGAGCGCGTCGACCTGCTTCGCGACCCGCTCGGCGGTGCGGTGCCGCGTGCCCGTCTCGTTCGTCGGGATCGAGGCGTCGGGCATCAGCTGGACGTTGGCGTAGACGAGCTTCTGCCCGTCGGCGGTGATGATGATGGCTCCGTCCATCTTCGCCAGCTCATAGAGGAGCTGCGAGGTGAGGGGGAGGTCGAGCCGCATCCCGCCCGAGAAGAGGAACGCGAGCTCGTTGGGGTCGCCGATGACGATGAGCGCGCCGAGCTCGGCGCGGATGATGTCGTCGATTCCTGCCCGCAGCGTCGTGCCCGGCGCGACCTGCTTGAGCGCCGAGAGGAGGGTCTTATCCTTCCGAGGATCCGCTCGCATCGAGCCCCGCAGTGATCGCCGTCCGTAGCGTTCCCGCTGCTGTCAGGCGCATTCTGCCATGGGGCTCCGTCCCGTCAGGCACGAGCGCCTCGGCAAAGCCGAGCTTGGCGCATTCGGCCAGGCGCCGCTCGGCCTGGCTGACCGGACGCAGGCGACCTGTGAGGCCGACCTCGCCGAAGCACGAGACGCCGTGCTTGACCGGCATGCCGCGCGCGGCGGAAGCGATGGCGAGGGCCACGCCCAGATCGGCTCCGGGCTCGTCGATGCGGACGCCGCCGGCGACGTTGACGAACACGTCGGCCTGGCCCAGCGCGACGCCGGCGTGCCGCCCGAGGACGGCGACGATCATCGAGAGGCGCTTCGGGTCGACGCCCGTCCCGACGCGCCTCGGCATCGCCAGGTCCGTCGGGGAGACGAGCGCCTGGATCTCGAGAAGAAGGGGGCGCGTGCCCTCGATCGTGCAGACGACCGCCGAGCCGGCCTGCTCCTCCTCCGGACGCCCGAAGAGCTCGGACGGATCGGCAACGGCGGCGAGGCCCGTCGAGGTCATCTCGAAGACCCCGAGCTCGTTGGTCGAGCCGAAGCGGTTCTTCACGGCGCGCAGGATCCGGTGCGAGCGGTACCGGTCGCCCTCGAAGTGGAGGACGCAGTCGACGAGATGCTCGAGGACGCGCGGCCCCGCGACCGCTCCCTCCTTCGTGACATGGCCGACGAGGAAGGTCGCGATCCCCTGTTCCTTCGCAACTCTGAGGAAGCGCCCCGCCGCTTCGCGCACCTGCGCCACCGAGCCGGGCGCAGAGCCGAGCTCAGGGGCATAGAGCGTCTGGACGGAGTCGACGACGCAGACCTCGGGCTGCTCGCGCTCGAGCGTGGCGCACACCTCGTCCAGATTCGTCTCGGCGAGGATGTGTACGTCGCCGGCACCTCCGAGCCGGTCGGCCCGGAGCTTCACCTGCGCCGACGACTCCTCGCCGGTAACCAGCACGACCTTGCGCTCGGTGGACATGGCCTGGAGCGCCATGAGCAGGAGGGTCGACTTGCCGATGCCGGGATCGCCCGAGACGAGCACAAGGCTCGCGGGGACGAGCCCGCCGCCGAGGACACGGTCGAGCTCGGCGACGCCGGTGGGGACCCGCTCTGCGTCCGAAGCCTCGACGTCGACGAGACGCAGGAGCGGGCGCCCCTGCGCCGCAGCGCCGCGCACGCCCGGCGCCGGGGCGAGGGGACGCTCCTCGACGAGCGTCCCCCACTCCCCGCACGCGGGACAGCGACCGAGCCACTTCCCGGTCGTGTACCCGCATTCCGAGCACGCGTGCTGGACAGAGGCCGCCTTCGCCATGGGCGACCCAGTCTAAGCAGGCGGTCCGACGCCGAAGCCTCGCGGCTTCGTGACGGGATCGTGTCGGTTACGACCCGAGGATCTTGGCCTTCTCGGCCGCGAACTCCTCCTCGGTGAGGACGCCCTGCTGCTTGAGCTGGGCGAGCTTCTCGAGCCGCGCGAACTTGTCGTCCTCGGCGGGCGCGGCGGCCGGCGGAGCTTGCTGTGCTGCCATCGCCTGTTGCTGCGCCATTTGCTGCTCGTACTCGGCCTGGTCCTGCGCGGCCCACTTCTTCTGCTGATGGTGTTGGACGGCGCCCATCGTGCCGGCGAAGACGGCGGTCCTCGCGGCGGTCCCGATCAGGCCCGGTCCGCGTCTCGCGAACATGTTCTCCTCCTTCTTACGCGGATTCGGCGGCAGCCATGGCCGCCTGGACGACCTCGTGCGGAATGCGCTCGTTCGCGACGAGCCGGCCGTCGGCGTTCCGAACGGCCTCGGCGAACTTGGTCGCCCAGACGTTCTCGAACACGAGCAGTCCTGCGGACGAGTTGTTCTCCAGAGCTTCCGCCGCGAGCTGGATGTCCTCCTCGTTCAGGAGGCCCTGGTCGATCTGCGCGATATCCGACATCCCGGCCGCCTCGTGGTCGGGATCGAAGCTCCGCGAGCTCGACGGCGCCGACGTTGCCCTCCTCGTCCTTGATAATGAAGACGAGGTCGAGGATACGGATGATCTCGTTCTCGACGAGCTCGGCCAGCGCCGGGACGATCTCGCCTTTGAACTTGTTGCCGGGGAACGCCACGACGAGATACTCGATCGGGCCGATGCTCATGGACATGCCTCCCTGGGGGTTGGGTCGATCGCTGCGGAGTCTGCCACAAACGCCTAGCCCGGAGCGCGACGGCCATGTCCGGGGTCTGACCCCGGCCATGGCCGCGGTGGACCGCGAGCTGCGGCCGGGTCTGTGGAACGTGGCGAACGGGATGGATGCTGGCCTCCTGCGGTCGAGCACCGTCCGTCGGGGACGGGAATCCCTCCCCAGTATTGTCCCTTGCGGGCATGCCAGGGGTCAGACCCCGTCCGTGGCCGGATGGGACGTGGCTAGCGACGGAACGCGTCGTCCACGGGGACGCCGTAGCCGGTGGCGAGCGCGTTCGTCTCGTTCGCCATGCCGACGACCGCCAGGAGCTCGGCGAGCTGCCCCTCGCTCATGCCCTTCTTGCGAGCTGAGGCCGTGTGCGAGGCGATGCAGTACTCGCAGCCGTTCGTGACCGAGACCGCGACGTAGAGGAGCTCCTTGGTCAGCGGGTCGAGCGCACCCGGCGCCATGACCTCCTTCACCGACTCCCACGTGCGCCGAAGCGACACCGGATCGACGGCGAGCGCCTTCCAGAAGTTGTTGACCCAGTCGACCTGCCGAGTCTCCATGATGTCGTCGTAGACCGCGCGCACCTCGGGCGAGGCGTCGTCGTACTCGATCAGCGGCATGCCGCCCGGGCTACTCGTCGTGCGACGGCTCGTCGCCGTTCGTCTCCGCCGAGGGCTCCTCGGCGGGGACGGTGACCTTCTCGGGCTCAGGCGGGACCTCGCCCTCGATGATCGAGATGTCGACCTCTTCCTCGTCGGCCTTCTTGTCGACGACGATGGTCGAGCCGGACTTGACCGACCGGCCCAGGACGAAGTCCGCAAGCGGATCCTCGATGAAGCGCTGGATCGCGCGGCGGAGCGGGCGGGCGCCCATCGCCGGGTCGTAGCCCTTTTCGACGAGCAGCTCCTTTGCGGCCTCGGTGAGCTCGATCGCGGCCTCGTGCTCGCCCATCTGCTCCCGGAGCCGCTTCATCATCAGGTCGACGATCGTCTTGATCTCGTCCTTCGTCAGCTTGTGGAAGACGATGACCTCGTCGATGCGGTTCAGGAGCTCGGGACGGAAGACCTTCTTGAGCTCGCCCATGATTCGGTCCTTCATCTCCTCGTACGAGAGACCCGTGTCGTCGCCGACCGAGAAGCCGAGAGACTGGTTCTTGGAGATCGTGGCCGCGCCGATGTTCGACGTCATGATCACGATCGTGTTGCGGAAGTCGACCTTGCGCCCCTGGGCGTCCGTGAGCTTCCCGTCCTCGAGGATCTGGAGGAGGATGTTGAACACGTCCGGGTGGGCCTTCTCGATCTCGTCGAGGAGGACGACGGAGTACGGCTTGCGGCGGACGGCCTCGGTGAGCTGGCCGCCCTCGTCGTAGCCGATGTAGCCGGGCGGCGAGCCGACGAGCCGGGACACGGAGTGCTTCT
>Ga0081538_10000267_pt1 | contig 59638 bp, 44 predicted proteins | sample TabmetS5T2R1_FD_71022 | JGI IMG/M metagenome (GOLD analysis project Ga0081538, IMG submission 71022) | Tabebuia heterophylla rhizosphere microbial communities from the University of Puerto Rico - S5T2R1 | ecosystem: Host-associated > Plants > Roots > Rhizosphere ...
GGTGTCGTGGCTCACGTGCGTCTCGGTCGGGGCGGGCGTCGCGGTCCAACTGGCGAGCAGGTCCAGTGCCTGCTGGGAGGCGGATCCGGCTTCGGCGGTGTAGAGCGCCAGGCGAAGGCCGTCGTCGGCGTCGAGCGTGAGCGTCTCGTAGCTGAGTGTCAGCTCACCGACGATCGGGTGCTGCAGGCGCTTGCTGCCGGTGCGGTGGAAGCGCACGTTGTGCGCGGCCCAGCGCACGCGGAACTCCTCGCTGCGCGTCGAGAGCTCGCCGATCAGGTCTTGGAGGCTGCGGTCATACGGGTTGCGTCCGGCCTGCGAGCGCAACGCCGCGACCAGCTCGGTCGCCAGCCGCTCCCAGTCGGGGTAGAACTCGCGCGCCGCCGGGTCCAGGAAGGTGAAGCGCCCGCTGTTGGCCGGCTGCTCGGGGCTGTCGAACACCGGCGCGTACAGCGCGCGGCCGAGCGCGTTGGCGGCCAGGTAGTCGCCGTAGACGGTGCTGACGATCGCCGGCGCCTCGATCTGGTCGAGCAGGCGCTGCACGACCGGGCGCACCCGCGTCTTCGGCGGCCGCGAACGCCGCGGCGCGACCGGACTCGCGGCACGGGCCAGGTCGAACAGGTGCGCGCGCTCGGCGTCGTCGAGCTGCAGCGCCCCGGCCAGCGCTTCGAGCACGAGCTCGGAGACGCCGCTGACCTGGCCGCGCTCCAGGCGCCGGTAGTAGTCGGCGCTGACCCCGGCCAGGGACGCGACCTCCTCGCGCCGCAGGCCGGGAACCCGTCGCTTGCCGTAGCTCGGCAGGCCGGCCTGCTCGGGCGTGATCTTCGCCCGTCGGCTGGCGAGGAACTCGGCGATGTCGCTGGCGGCGTCCACGGTCAGACGACAGTAGATCGTCCGCGCAGTCCTTGAGGGGCCTTGCTGGTCCCCCTCTCACAGGGCCTCTCACAACCTCGCATCCGCGGGCACAGTGAGAGACAAGCCCAAGACTCTGCGAGGAGAAGTCCATGAGCACCCAACCCACCCCCGGCCGCGTCGCGGTCATCACCGGAGCCTCATCGGGCATCGGTGAGGCGACCGCCCGCGCGCTGGCCGCCGACGGCCACCGCGTCGTCCTGGTGGCCCGCCGCGCCGACCGCATCCAGGCGCTCGCCGACGAGCTCGGCGACGGAGCTGTCGCTATCGAGGCGGACGTCAGCGACCGCGACGCGCTCGTCGTCGCCGCCCGACGGGTCCAGGACGAGCTCGGCGGCGCCGACGTGCTCGTCAACAACGCCGGCGTGATGCTGCTCGGCCCGTTCACCTCCGACCAGCGCGCCGAGCAGCGCCAGATGGTCGAGGTCAACCTGCTCGGCGCCATGACGGCGACCGAAGTGTTCCTCGACCAGCTCCGCGACGGCGGCGGCGACCTCATCAACATCTCCTCGGTCGCCGGACGCACGGCCCGCGCCGGCAACGCCGCCTACGCCGCGACCAAGTGGGGCCTGAACGGCTGGTCGGAGGCGCTACGCCAAGAGCTCCAGCCCGACGTGCGCGTGATCGTCATCGAACCCGGCGCCGTGGCCACCGAGCTGGTCGACCACATCACCCACGAGGAGACCAAGCAGGGGATCGAGCAGTTCTACGACGCCACCTCGATCACCGCCGAGGACATCGCGCAGATCATCGCCTTCGCCGTGTCCCGCCCGCGAAGCGTCTCGATCAACGAGATTCTCGTTCGTCCCACGGCCCAGGCGCTCTGAGGAGGTGCCGATGCCGGACCCGATGCGACGACGCTCCTTTCTCCGGCTCGCCGTCGCGGGCGTCGGCGGCGCCGCGATCGGCGCGCCACTGAGCGCCTGCGGCGGAGGTTCCGCTCCTGATGCTCGACCCGATCCAACCCGAGAGCCACCGCAGGCTCGGGGCGAGCTTGGAAACCGGATCCTGCTGGCGTACTTCTCGCGCCCCGGCGAGAATTGGTGGTACGGCGGCAGGAGGAACCTCAAGGTCGGCAACACCGAGGTGCTCGCCCGCGCGATCAGCGAGCGCCTGACCTGCGACGTGCACCGGATCGAGCCCGCCGACCCTTACCCCGCCGACTACGACGCCACCGTTCAACGCAACGTGCGCGAGCAGGACACCGACGCGCGGCCGGCGATCGCCAACCCGCTCGCGTCGATCGACGAGTACGACACGATCCTGCTCGCCAGCCCGATCTGGAACGTCAGAGCGCCGATGATCATGACCACGTTCACCGAGAGCTACGACTTCGCCGGCAAGACCGTCCACCCCGTCACGACCTATGCGATGAGCGGCCTCGGCACCACCCCCGAGGACTACGCGCGCGAATGCCCGGGCGCGCGCGTCGCCCTGGGACTCGCGGTTCGTGGCGAGCAGGCACGCTCGGCCGGCGCAGACGTCGAGGCGTGGCTGCTCCGGACCGGCCTGCTCGACGGCGAGGCGCGCCCGGGGTGACCGGACGCTATGCCAGCGTCACTGGTTCGAGCCCAGTATCGCCCATCAAAGGTCCGCATTTGCGGGCCTTTTGTGGTTGTGGTTCGAGACCAGTTCGATCGGTCCCCCTGATCGTGCGCCGCCGCGCTGCGGCCGCAGCCCATCACACGTTGCACCTTGACGCGGAACACGGATCGGCGGGCAGAGCGTTCTCAGGCGGTCTCCGGTCTCGATGCGCATCGAACCGAAAGTCGTCGATGACCCACTGGAGCTCGGTGAAGCTCGCGTCGAGGTCGTCGCGCATCACCGGCAGGGCGACGATTGACGACGGTGACGTCGAGCAGCGGCATCGCGGTGCCGGCCGGGAAGACGGCCAGCGTGAGCCGCCGCTGCGCGCTCACCTGCAGCCGTCGTAACCGAGCAGCGCGCAGACGCGCTCAAGCGCGCCGTCCGCGACCGAGAAGTAGGCGAACGAGCCGCGCTTCTCGCGCTCGACGATGCCTGCTTCGAGGAGCTGCTTGAGGTGGTAGCTGACCGTCGGCTGCTTGAGCGGAAGGAGGTCTTCGAGATCGCAGACGCACACGGCCTCGCCGCCCGCTTGCAGGAGGCGGTTGAGGATCTTCACGCGGTGGCGGTCGGCGAGCGCCTTGAACACCCGCTCAAGCTCGCCGGCCTCGTCCTCGGTCAGTCCGGGCTCGGCGAGCGGGGCGCAGCACTGGACGAGCGGGAGTGCGGTCATCTCTTCCATCATATCGAAGAAAGTTGATATGCTTGCAACGTATTGAAAATCTTCAATGTCCTACGGGAGCGTCTGACATGACCCACAGCCAGTTGCCGGTCGCGGTGATCGGCGCCGGCCCGGTCGGCCTCGCGGCCGCCGCCAACCTCGCCTCGCGCGGCATCGAGCCCGTGATCTTCGAGGCGGGCGACTCGGTCGGGGCCAGCGTGCGCGAGTGGGGCCACGTGCGCGTGTTCTCGCCGTGGACCTACAACATCGATCCGGTCGCCGCCGGATTGCTCGACGGGACCGGCTGGGCGGCACCGCCGGGCGACGCCTACCCGACCGGCGACGAGATCGTCCAGCGGTATCTCGAACCGCTGGCGAGTTCTCCTGGCATCGCCGAGAGCCTCCACCTCGGCGCCCGGGTCGTGAGCGTCACGCGTCAAGGGGTCGACAAGCTCAAGGACGCAGGCCGCGAGGACGCGCCGTTCCAGCTCATCGTCGAAGAGGAGGGCGAGGAGCGGCGGTATCTCGCCCGCGCAGTGATCGACGCCTCAGGCACCTGGACGCGCCCGAACCCGATCGGCGCCGGCGGCGTGCGCGCGGCCGGCGAGCGCGAGCACTCCGGGCGCATCGCCTACGGCATCCCCGACGTCCTCGGCAGCGCGCGCCACCGCTACGCCGGCCGGCGCGTGCTGGTCGTCGGCAGCGGCCACTCGGCCTTCAACGCCATCCTGGACCTCGTCGCCCTGCACGACTCCGAGCCCGGCACCGAGATCGTCTGGGCCATTCGCGGCGAGGCTCCCGACCGCAGCTACGGCGGTGGCGGCGATGACCAGCTCCCCGCCCGCGGCGCGCTGGGCTCGACCGTGCGCGGCCTCGTTGCCGACCGCTCCGTCGACGTCGTCGCCGGCTTCCACACGCGAGCGATCGCCGCCGAGGACGGCCGCCTGGTCGTCGACGACGGCGAGCGCCGGCTGGTGGTCGACGAGATCATCGCCTCGACCGGCTTCCGCCCCGACCTGGACGTCCTGCGCGAGCTGCGGCTCGACCTCGACGACCGCGTCGAGGCGCCGCGTGCGCTTGCTCCGCTGATCGATCCGAACCTGCACTCGTGCGGGACGGTGCCGCCGCACGGAGTCGATGAGCTCTCGCACCCGGATCCGGGCATGTACATCGTGGGCATGAAGAGCTACGGCCGCGCACCCACGTTCCTGCTGCGCACCGGCTACGAGCAGGTCCGATCGGTCGTCGCCGCGCTTGCCGGCGACTGGGAGAGCGCACGAGCGGTCGACTTCGTCCTGCCCGAGACCGGCGCCTGCAGCGTCAACCGCGACGTCGCGCCCGCGCCCACCGAGGCGGCGTGCTGCGGCAGCGACAGCCCGCTGTTGGAGATCCAGGCACCCGCGTGAGTGCCGACGAGCGCACCCTCGCCCGCGGCGCGGCTCGAGCGGCCGCGCCCGCGGCGTGGTGGCGCACTCGCGGCTGGGGCATCGTCGGCGCCCTCTCCGTCACCGAGACCGTCTCGTGGGGGATCCTCTACTACGCCTTCGCGGTCTTCCTGATCCCCATGCAGCGCGAGCTCGGATTCACGACCGCCGAGCTGACCGGCGCCTACTCGCTCGCCCTGCTCGTCTCCGCGGTCGCGGGCATCCCCGTCGGCCGGTGGCTGGACCGCCGCAGCCCGCGCGGCCTCATGACCGCGGGATCGATCGCCGGCACCGCGCTCGTGCTGGCGTGGTCGCGGGTCGATGGCCTCGCGGCGTTCTACGCCCTGTGGATCGCGATCGGCGTGGTGATGGCGATCGTGCTCTACGAGCCGGCGTTCACCGTGCTCGCGAAGTGGTTCCCCGATGCCGACCAGCGCCGGCGGGCGATGACCGCCCTGACGCTCGTCGCCGCCCTCGCCAGCTTCATCTTCCTCCCGCTCTCCCAGGCGCTCGTCGATGCCCACGGCTGGCGCGACGCGCTCGTGATCCTGGCCGTCGTGCTCGGCGCGATCACCATCCCGCTGCACGCGCTCGTGCTGCGGCCCCCGCCACGGCGCGACCGCGTCACCGCCAGGCGGGACGGTCAGGCATCCGTGGCAGCCCGCGACGCCTTGCGCAGCGTCCCGTTCTGGCTGTTCTCATCGGCGTTCTTCGTCGGCACGTTCACGGGCATCGCCATGACCGTGCACGCGATCCCGTTCCTGCTCGGACGCGGCTACAGCCCACCGTTCGCCGCCTTCGCCGTCGGGCTCATCGGCTTCTCGCAGATCCCCGGCCGCATCGTCTTCGCGCTGATCGGCTCGCGGCTGCCGCGCGAGCTGGCGGTCAGCGCCGTCTTCGTGCTCATCGCCGCCGGCATCGCCGTGCTCACGGGCGTCGACGCGACGGCCGCCGTGCTCGCCGGGCTCGTCCTGCTCGGCATGGGCAACGGCATGGCCACGCTTGCCCGCGCCACGGCCATCGCCGACCTGTACGGCGGCGCGTCCTACGGGACGATCAACAGCGTCGCCGCGGCCGGCACGACCGGGGCGCGAGCCGCCGGCCCCGTGGTCGCTGCTGTCTATGCCGCCGCGATGGGATACGGCGCACTGCTGTGGACACTCGCGGGCGTCGCCGGCCTGGCCGCCCTGCTGGCGTACCGCGCCGAAGCTACTGCTGCAGCTCAGCAGTGACTGCGTCGTACGGCACAACGACCTCGGCGGCGATAGTGGGCCCGACGTCGGGGTAGAGCGTGCGAACGGCGGCGTAGGCGAGCAGCCCGCCGATCAGTTGCGCGATGACGAACGCCGGGACGGAAGCGGGCGCGATGCCGGCGAAGGTGTCCGAGAACATGCGGCCGACGCTGATCGCCGGGTTGGCGAAGCTCGTGGAGCTGGTGAACCAGTAGGCAGCGCCGATGTAGGCGCCGACGCCGGCGGCCGCGGTAGCCGCGCGGCCGCTGCGGACGAGGGCGAAGATGAGCAGCAGGAGGCCGAAGGTGGCGACGACCTCGGCGAACACGTGCGCCGGGCTCGCGCGGTGGGTGGTGGCGATGCTGACCGCCGAGAGAGCGAACATCGCGTTAGCGACCACGGCGCCCGTCACGCAGCCCGCAATCTGGACCGGGATGTACGCGAACGCGTCGCGGCGGGAGAGGCCGCCGAACGCGGCGTCGACGAGCGAGACGACCGGGTTGAAGTGCCCTCCGGACACCGGCCCGAACATGAGGATGATCGCGAACAGCCCCGCCGCGGTCGCGGCCGCGTTTTCGAGCAGACGCAGGCCGGTGTCGTCGGAAAGCTGCTGGGCGGCGATGCCCGAGCCGATGACCAGCGCGGCCAGGAACGCGCTGCCGAGGTACTCGGCCAGCAACCGCCGGGTCAGAGGGTGCGGGATTCAGGCGGCGGCTAGGAGCTTGTCGGCGTCGCACTGAGCGAACGTCACCGGCCGGCGCCGACCGCGTGTGTGAGCTCGGCGAGCAGGCGCTGCACGCGCTCGCTGATGTCGTCGCGGATCCGGCGTACGCCGTCCAGGTCGGCCTCGGCGGGGTCGGCGACCTCCCAGTCCTCGTAGCGCTTGCCGGGATAGATCGGGCAGGCGTCGCCGCAGCCCATCGTCACGACGGCGTCGGCGGCCTGCACGACCTCGTCGGTCATCGGCTTGGGGAACTCCTTGCTGACGTCGATCCCGAGCTCGGACATCGCGGCGACCACCGCGGGGTTGATCTCGTCAGCGGGCGCGCTGCCCGCGGACCGGACGTGCACACGTCCCTCGGCATAGTGGTCGAGCAGCGCGGCGGCCATCTGGCTACGGCCGGCGTTCTGCACGCACACGAACAGCACCTCCGGGACGGCCTTGGCGATCGTGCCCTGGACCTGCCCGAGCGCGCGCAGGCGCTCGCGCGCGAAGCGGTGCACGAAAAGCGGCACATAGTTCTTCAGTCGTGCGCCGCCGAGCGCTTCAAGGGACTCGGCCATGAAGCGTTCGACCGTCTCCGAGGAGAAGATGCCGGCGAACTCGTCGCGCAGGCGTTCGAGTCCCTTTTCGAGGTGCCCGCGGGTGATCAGGTCGACGTCGAGCTCCCGCAGTGTGGTGGCCATCTCAGATCCTCTCCCGTGCCGGGCTGCGGTCGGGCCGGATGCTACCTATTGACACTTGTCACTTCAATCGATAGAAGTAGATCGATGGCGATCGATCTGGAACTCGCTCCGAAGACCAAGCGCCCGGCCGGCGAGCCGTGCTGCGTGCCGGTCGTCTACCCCGACGTCGAGCGCGAACAGGCGGTCCGGATGGCCGAGGTCGCCAAGGCGCTCGGCGACCCGATCCGCCTGCAGCTCGTCGACGTGCTGCGCAAGCACGCCGGCAAGGTCTGCGTCTGCGAGCTCGTCCCGCTGTTCGACATCTCCCAACCCACGCTCTCCCATCACCTCAAGAAGCTCCGCGAGGCCGGCATCGTCGACTCCGAGCGACGCGGGCTGTGGGCCTACTACTACGTGATTCCGGACGCCCTTGAGGAGCTGACCGCATGGCTGAGCTGACCGCCCGCACTACCTCAAACGCGACGCCGGCCGCCTCGGACTGTTGCGCGGCCGCCGCCCAGGCCACCTGCTGCGAGCCCAGCGAGAAGGCCGCGTGCTGCGAGACCAGCGCCGCCGGGGGGACGTGCGGTTGCAGCGCCGGCCAGAGCGCGATCGCGGCCGACGCCGACGCGCTGCGCGAGACGGTCCGCGAGCGCTACGCGGCCGCCGCCTTGTCCACGACCGACCCCGTCGCGGCCGCAGGCTGCTGCGACCCAGGCGCCGCGGTGATCACCGACGAGCAGGCCGAGCTGTTCGGCGGCGCCCTGTACGCCGACGGCGAGCGCGACGAGCTGCCCGACACCGCCATCCTGGCCTCCCTCGGCTGCGGCAACCCGACCGCGATGGCCGACCTGCACGAGGGCGAAGTCGTGCTCGACCTCGGCTCCGGCGGCGGCATCGACGTGCTGCTCTCCGCCCGCCGCGTCGGGCCTACCGGGGTGGCCTACGGGCTCGACATGACCGACGAGATGCTCGACCTCGCGCGCGCCAACCAGGCCAAGGCCGGAGTGGGGAACGTCCACTGGCTCAAGGGCCACATCGAGGCCATCCCGCTCGCCGCCAACACCGTCGACGTTGTGCTCTCCAACTGCGTCATCAACCTCTCGACCGACAAGCCCCGGGTCCTGCGCGAGACCGCGCGCGTACTCAAGCCCGGGGGGCGCTTCGCCGTCTCGGACGTCATCGCCGACCCCGAAATGGACGACGCCACCCGTGCCGACATGCAGCAGTACGTCGGATGCGTCGCCGGAGCCCTCACGGCCGACGAATACGCCCGTCACCTCACCGCCGCCGGTCTGACCGACATCGAGATAACCGAGACCCACCGAGTGCACGAGCACGCCGGCTCCGCGATCATCCGAGCCCGCAAGCCCGCCTAGGTCACGCCGTCCCGACTCGCAGCCGCCGCTTCGCAAGGCGCTGAGCGTCGACTGCTGTCGGTGACGGACGAGCACGCCTCGCGCGGCGGCAGCAGTCGCCGCGGGGCGTCCTACGCCGGCGTCACTGGTTCGAGCCCAGTGTCACCGATCATCAAAAGGTCCGCATTTGCGGGCCTTTTGACCAGTTCATCCGCCCGCCCGCGTGGGAGTGGCGGCGATCTCGTCTCCGCGTCCGGGACGACTACAGCGTTGAGTTGTCGATGACGAAGCGGTAGCGGACGTCGGAGGCGAGGACGCGTTCCCACGCCTCGTTGATCTGATCCGCGGAGATGACCTCGATCTCGGCGCCGATGCCGTGCTCGGCGCAGAAGTCGAGCATCTCCTGGGTTTCGCCTATGGACCCGATCGCCGACCCCGCGAAGCTGCGGCGCTGCGTGATCAGCGCCATGGCCGGGACAGGCAGCGGCTCGGGCGGCGCGCCGACGTTGACGAGGGCGCCGTCCGTCCTGAGCAAGGTCAGGAAGCGGCCGATGTCGATGCCGGCGCTGACGGTGTTGACGATGAGGTCGAAGCGGCCGGCGAGCTCGGCGAACGTGGCGTCGTCGCTGGTGGCGTGGTAGGCGTCGGCGCCGAGCCTGAGCCCGTCCTCCTGCTTGCGCAGCGACTGCGAGAGCACCGTGACGTCGGCGCCCATGGCATGGGCGAGCTTGACGGCCATGTGCCCGAGGCCCCCGAGGCCGACGACGGCCACGCGCTTACCGGGGCCGGCGTTCCAACGTCGGAGCGGGGAGTAGGTGGTGATGCCCGCGCACAGCAGCGGAGCGGCGGCGTCGAGGTCGAGGCCGTCCGGGATGTTCAGGACGAAGTCCTGGTCGACGACCACGTGATCCGAGTAGCCGCCGTAGGTGACGGTGCCGTCGCGGTCGATCGAGCCGTAGGTCTGCGTGTTGCCTTGCAGGCAGTACTGCTCGTCGCCGGCCTCGCAGTTCTCGCACTCGCGGCACGAGTTGACCATGCAGCCCACGCCGACCCGGTCCCCCGGCACGAAGCGGGTGACCTCCGAGCCGACCTCCGCGACGATGCCGGCGATCTCGTGGCCAGGGACCGCGGGATAGGGGATCTGGCCCCACTCACCCCGCGAGAAGTGGATGTCCGAATGGCAGATGCCGCAGAACTGGATGTCGATGCGGACATCGCTCGGCCCGACGGCTCGACGCTGGATCTCCAGCGCCCGGAGCCGTGCGTCGGGCGCCGACGCGCCGAAGGCCGACGCGGTCGTGGTCTTCGAGGACGTCTCGGTGAAGGTTGTCTCCGTCATGCCGCTCGACGGTAGACGCGCGCAGGGCCGCGAAAGAGGTGCTGTGAGCCCCCCTCAGGGCGTAGCCTCCGACGCGTGGATCGGCGAGGCGAGATCCGTGAGTTCCTGATGTCGCGCCGCGCGCGGGTGACGCCCGAGGAGGCCGGGCTGTACGTGCTCGACGGCGATGTTCGACGCGTGCCGGGCCTCCGTCGCGAGGAGGTCGCGGATCTCGCCGGGGTGAGCGCGGACTACTACACCCAGCTCGAGCGGGGCGATGTCGAGGGGGCGTCCGACAGCGTCCTGAACGCGATATCGCGCGCGCTGCGGCTCGACGATGCCGAACGCCTTCACCTGTTCGATCTCGCGCGGCCCGGTGCGGCGACACGCATCGCGCCGTCACCGGGCGCGATCCGGCCCAGCGTCCAGCGCACCCTCGACGCGTTCACGGGCGGCATGGCGCTCGTGCGCAACCGACGCTGGGACTATCTCGCGGCCAACGCGCTGGGCCGCGCCGTGTACGCGGAGATCTTCGACGGGCGGATCGGCCCGCCGAACCAGATCCGCTACGTGTTCCTCGACGACCGCGCCCGGGACTTCTTCGACGACTGGTCGGCGGTGGCGCACGACACGGCCCGCATCCTGCGTTCCGAGGCCGGACGAGACCCGCACGACCCGGGTGCCGGCGAGCTCGTCGCAGAGCTCTCCGAGTCAAGCGCGGAGTTCCGAGCCGTCTGGCGACAGCACGACGTGCGACTCCCCGCAGCCGGTCGCCACCGGTTCCACCACCCGAGTGCCGGGCTCCTGGAGCTTGTCTTCGAGGCGGCGGAGCTCCGAGCAGACCCCGGGTTGACGCTCCTGCTGGCCACCGCGGATCCGGGGTCGCCGACTGAAGCCGCGCTGCACCGCCTCGCACGATGATCGCGGGTCAGCGCACCGGCTCGCGCCCGGCATCGCCCATCGAACGGCCTGCGTCTGCAGGCCTTTCGTGGTTCAGGGCCCGGCCGATCAGGTCCGCGACGCGTCCGGGGTCGACGAGCCATGGACCATGGCCCGCGGGCAGCTCGACGAGCGTCGCGTTCGGGATCCGGGCGATCGACGGGCGGGCGTCGCGTGGAGCGAGGTAGGCGTCGTCCGATCCGAGGATGAAGGTCGCCGGCACCCGGATCGCGGCGAGCTCGTCGGCGGTCAGGACGCTCTCGGACCGCGGTCGCCGGAAGCGGTCGATCGCGTGCATCAACGAGCCGACGGTGCGGGCGTTCCCGGGCCGGCGCGCGGAGAGGCGCACGACGTCGATCAACGAGTCCGGGGCCAGCTCCACCTCCGCCGAGCCAAGGCCCGGGGCGAGCAGGCGTCGATAGGCGCCGCGCGAGCTCGGCGAGCGGAGGATGGCCACCCCGAGGCCCCGCACCGTCAACAGCGACAGCGGCATCCGCACCCGGACGCCGGGAAGCGCGACCGCCGGCGCGCCGACGGCGATCACCTCCGAGATCCGCCTCGAGCCGGCGGCGACATGCCACAAGGCGAACATCGAGCCGAGCGAGTGACCGACCACCGGTACGGCGTCCAGCTCGAGCGCGTCGACGATGTCATCGAGCAGCCGGTGCGTGTGCTCACGGACGCGGCCGCGCCGGTAGCGGACGGGATCCGACAACCCGTGGCCCGGAAGATCGACCGCCAGCACACGGAAGCCGTTCAGCGCGGCGAACAGCGGCGCCCACGCCGCCCCCGTGAAGGACACGCCGTGCAGGAGCAGGAGCGGTGCGCCGCTGCCGTGCGCCAGGACTCGCACCCGCAGACCCGTCTGCTCGAGGTCGAGGAAGCACTCCTGGACGTCGGCGTCGACTTCTGCGAACAGCGCACTCTCGGCCTCCCGGATGCGGTGCTCGAGCTCCTTCATGACTTCTCCTTCCCATTCGCGTCGGCTTGCGACGGGGACGCCTCGACTGCCGCCAACCCGGCCAGCCACGTCCGCACCGTCGCCTCGTCCTGCTCGCTGACGCGGGAGAACGCGGCGCGCTCGGCTGCGCGGACGCGCTCGGTCGCCGCACGCAGGGCGGCCCGGCCCTGCTTCGTCGGGCGCAGGAGGACGACTCGCTGATTTCTCGCTCTGCGTTCGAGCCAGCCGGCGGACTCGAGCCTGAGGATCGCCGGATGCATCGTCTGCCGCGTCACCTGCGCGACGCGTGCGAGCTCGGAGGTCGACAGCTCGGCCCGGGACTCGAACACGCTCAGGATCCCGTACTCCTGCGCGGACAGCCCGAGTCCCTCGAGCTCTTGCTCCAGCGTCGCACGGAAGCGCTGGTACGCGAGACGGAACAGGTAGCCCAGGTTCGCTTCGGGCCCCGGCAGCGGCTGCACGGGACTTGTCAGGTCGGCTGACATTCCTGGAGCGTAGCAGGTTGTCAGCACAGCTGACAAGTCGCGAGAGCGGGTTGCCGATCGCTGCCTTCCGGGTAGTCCTGCATTCTTTTGCAGGGGACTACGCGGGAGGTTCGTCGTGCTGTCGATGCTCGACCGTGACCGCACGGTCGCAGGGCCTGGATACCGTCGCTGGCTGATCCCGCCGGCGGCGCTCGCCGTCCATCTCTCGATCGGACAGGTCTATGCCTTCAGCGTCTTCAAGGAGCCGCTGGTCGACCACTTCGGCACGAAGCTGACGCCGATCTCGATCATCTTCTCGATCTCGATCGTGATGCTCGGCCTGTCCGCCGCCGTCGGCGGCACCTGGGTCGAGCGCGCCGGCCCGCGCAAGGCGATGTTCACCGCCGCCTGCTGCTGGTCGCTCGGGTTCGTCATCAGCGCGTTCGGCGTGACCACCGACCAGCTCTGGCTCGTCTACCTCGGCTACGGCGTCATCGGCGGCATCGGCCTCGGCATCGGCTACATCTCGCCGGTCTCGACGCTGATCAAGTGGTTCCCCGACCGGCCGGGCCTCGCCACCGGCCTGGCGATCATGGGCTTCGGCGGCGGCGCGCTCGTCGCCGGCCCGCTGTCGGACGCGCTGCTGAGCAGGTTCGCCGACAACCCCGCGGACGCGATCGCGCCCGCGTTCCTCACGCTCGCCGCCATCTACTTCGTGATGATGACCCTGGGCGCGTTCACGGTCCGGCTGCCGGCCGAGGGCTGGAAGCCGGAGGGCTGGGACCCCGACCGCGACGCGGAGCGCTCGATGGTCACGCGCGGCAACGTGACCGCCGCGAACGCGATCCGGACGCCCCAGTTCTGGCTGCTGTGGACCGTGCTCTTCTGCAACGTCACGGCCGGCATCGGGATCCTCGAGCAGGCGTCGCCGATGATCCAGGACCACTTCGACACGGTCGCGGCCGCAGCGGCCGCGGGCTTCGTCGGCCTGCTGTCGCTCTGCAACATGGGCGGCCGCATCGGCTGGTCGGCGACGTCCGACCTCATCGGCCGCAAGCCGATGTACATGATCTACCTCGGGGTCGGCGCGATCCTCTACTTCCTGCTCGCCTCGACGGGCACCGCGTCCGTCGCCTGGTTCGTGCTGCTGACCGGCGTGATCCTGTCGTTCTACGGCGGCGGCTTCGCGACGGTCCCGGCCTACCTCAAGGACCTGTTCGGGACCCTGCAGGTGGGAGCCATCCACGGGCGATTGCTGACCGCGTGGTCGGCGGCCGGCGTCGCCGGACCGCTGATCATCAACGCGATCGCCGACGCGGAGACGGCCGCCGGCAAATCCGGCGCCGACCTCTACACGCTCTCGCTCTACATCATGGTCGGCGTGCTGATCGTCGGGTTCGTCGCCAACCTGCTGATCCGGCCCGTGTCCGACCGCTACATGGAGCCGGCCGAGGAGGAGGGCACCGGCCGCTTCCGCCGCGAACGCGAGCCCGCCCCCGTCACCGCAGAAAGGAGCTGACCGATGATCTCCGACTCCGCCCGCGGCATCGCGCTGTGGTTCCTCGTGATCGCGGCGCTGCTCTACGGCATCGTGAACACGATGACCAACGTCGTCGACCTGTTCGCCTGACGCGCGCCGATCCCCGGGGCAAGACTGGGGACTCACGGATGCGAAGCGCGCGCGGGCGCGCGACACTCGCCGCATGCCGCCGGACTGCCCCGAGCTCGCCACAGCGTGAGCGAGCTCCGCGCGCTCGTCGAGCGCTACCTGGAGACGTTCAACACCCGGGATCTCGACGCCTGGGCCGAGCTGTTCCACGACGACGTCGAGGTCACGGGCGACGGAGGCCCGCTGCGCGGCCGCGAGGAGGCCCGCGCGTTCACGGCCCGGACGGTGCGCAGGTACCCGGGCATCCGCGCCGAGCTCGTCCGCGTCGTCGCCGAGGCCGCCGACACGATCGTCGTGGAGTACCGGCTCGCGAACCCGGATGAGCAGACGTCCGGCTGGCGGCTCGACGGCACGGTCTGCGCCATCTACGACGTCCGGGACGGCCGGATCGCCGCCTCCCGGACCTACTACCTCCCCGGCGAGCGGGACCGGACCGACGCCGCATCCCTGCCGTCGCGGGTCGAGGCGGCGCGCATCGCCGAGGAGCGGGCGGCGCTCGGCCGCGTGGCCTCGCTCGTCGCCCAGGGCGTGTCCGAGGACCGGCTGTTCGCGGCGGTCGACGACGAGGTCGCCCAGCTCGTGGGCGCCGACGCGACGGCCATGCTGCGGTTCGAGCCCGACGACACCGTCACGCTCGTCGCCGCCTGGAGCGCGATCGAAGGGCGGCTCCCGATCGGCGAGCGCCGCCCGGTGGACGACACGCTGCGCTCGCTGCGCGCGAACCCGCGCCCGCTGCGGTTCGAGCCCGGCGAGCTGCCCGCCACCGGACCGTTCGTCGAGGAAGCGCAGCAGCACGGCATCAGCACGTCGGTCGGGGTGCCGGTCGAGGTCGCCGGCCGCGTGTGGGGCGTGTGCTTCGCCGCCGCGACCGGCGAGGAGTCGTTCCAGGACGACACGGAGGCCCGGATCGCGGGCTTCACCGAGCTCGTGGCCACCGCGATCGCCAACGCGGAGAGCCACGCCGAGCTGAGCGCGTCGCGCGCCCGCGTGGTCGCGGCCGCCGACGAGACGCGCCGCCGGATCCAGCGCGACGTGCACGACGGCGCGCAGCAGCGCCTGGTCCACGCGATCATCACGCTGAAGCAGCTCAAGCGCGTGCTCGACCCCGGCGGCGGACCGGAGGCCGACCTGGTCGACGAGGCGCTCGCGCGCGCCGGCGAGGCGAGCGTCGGGCTGCGCGAGCTCGTCCGGGGCATCATGCCCGCCGCGCTCACCCAGGGCGGCCTGAGCGCAGGCGTGCACGCCCTCGCGGACAACATGGATCTCCGGGTCAACGTGGAGGTCCTGCCCGGCCGCCTGCCGACGCCGGTGGAGACGACCGCCTACTTCATCGTCGCCGAGGCCCTGACCAACACGGTCAAGCACGCCGACGCGACGAGCGCGCGTGTCTTCGCCGCCTGTAGCGAGGGGAAGCTGGAGCTCGAGCTGAGCGACGACGGCGTGGGCGGCGCCGATCGCACGCGCGGGACGGGGCTCGTGGGACTGATCGACCGCGTCGCCGCGATGGGCGGCCGGATCGTGATCACGAGCCCGCCCGGCGCCGGCACCACGCTCGCCGTGACGCTCCCGCTCCGCCAGGGGCGCAGCTCCGCAGTGTCCCGGGCCGTGGCGGCGGCCGCCTAGCCCGATTATCGTTCCCCGCGCCGTGACTCACCTGTATCCGGCGTGCATGTGATCCGTGCTCCTCGGGCGCGGCTCCGAGTGTGCGGCCCTCGATCGGCTGCTGGAGGCTGTCCGGGCGGGTGAGAGCCGGGCGCTCGTCGTGCGCGGCGAGGCCGGGGTCGGCAAGTCGGCGCTGCTGGAGTACGTGGCCGAGCGGGGCTCGGGCTGCCGGGTGGCGACTGCGGCCGGGGTCCAGTCCGAGATGGAGCTGGCGTTCGCGGGGCTGCACCAGCTGTGCGGGACGATGCTCGATCGGCTCGATCGCCTGCCGGCGCCCCAGCGGGAGGCGCTGGAGACGGCGTTCGGGCTCAGCGCGGGCGACGCCGCGGATCGCTTCCACATCGGGCTGGCCGTGCTGAGCCTGCTGTCGGAGGTGGCGGCCGAGCAGCCGCTGGTCTGCCTGGTCGACGATGCCCAGTGGCTCGACCGGGCGTCGGCGCAGGCGCTGGCGTTCGTGGCGCGCCGGCTCGAGGCCGAGTCGGTGGCACTGCTGTTCGCGCGCCGGCCGGCGCACGAGGACGAGCTGACCGGGCTGCCGGAGCTGGCGATCGGAGGGTTGGCCGAGCCGGACGCCCGTGCGCTTCTCGTCTCCGCCCTTCGCGGGCCGTTGGACGAGCTCGTGCGCGACCGGCTCGTCGCCGAGTCGCGCGGCAACCCGCTGGCGCTGCTCGAGCTGTCGCGGGACGTGACGCCGACGGTGCTGGCGGGCGGGTTCGGGCTCCCTGACGCCAGGCCGCTGTCGGGGCGCATCGAGGACAGCTTCCGGCGGCGGCTTGCGGCGCTCCCGGCCGACGCCCGGCGGCTGATGCTGGTCGCGGCGGCCGAGCCGGTCGGCGATCCGGCGCTCGTGCTGCGGGCGGCCGAGCGCTTGGGGATCGCCGCGGCGGCGGCGGCCCCGGCCGCCGATGCCGGCCTGTGCGAGTTCGGTACGCGGGTGCGCTTCCGCCACCCGCTCGTGCGCTCCGCGGCCTACCGCGCGGCGTCGACCGAGGAGCGCCAGAGCGCGCACCGGGCGCTGGCCGAGGTCACCGATCCCGAGGCCGATCCCGATCGGCGCGCCTGGCACCGGGCGAGGGCCGCGCCCGGGCCGGACGAGGAGGTCGCGGCGGAGCTCGAGCGGTCGGCCGGGAGGGCGCAGGCGCGCGGCGGGCTCGCCGCGGCGGCAGCGTTCCTGGAGCGCTCGGCGGGACTGACGCTGGACCCGGCGCGCCGGTCGCGGCGGGCGCTGGCGGCGGCGCAGGCCGAGCAGCGGGCCGGCGCGCCCGAGTCCGCGCTCGCGCTGCTGGCGGCGGCGGAGGCGGGACCGCTCGACGAGCTGCAGCAGGCCCGCGTACACCTGCTCCGCGCGCAGATCGCGTTCGCCGTGAACCGCGGCAAGGACGCTCCGCCGCTCCTGCTCGCCGCCGCGCGCCGGCTCGAGCGGCTGAACCTGCCACTGGCGCGCGAGACCTATCTGGACGCCCTGTCCGCCGCAACGTTCGTCGGCCATCTCGGCGAGGGCGCGAGCGTGCTGGCGGTGGCGCGCGCGGTGCGCTCAGCTCCCCCGGCGCCGTCGCCGCCGCGCGCCCCCGACCTCCTCCTGGACGGCCTGGCGCTCCTGCTGACGGAGGGTGCCGCCGCGGGCGTGCCGACGGTGAAGCGGGCACTGGCCGCGTTCGGCAGCCAGGACGTCACCCAGGAGGAGGAGATCCGCTGGATGTGGCTTGCGTGCCTGGCGGCGCTCGACGTCTGGGACGACGACAGCTGGCACGTGCTCGCCGGCCGGCAGGTCGAGCTCGCCCGCCGGACCGGCGCGCTCGCGGTCCTTCCCATCTCGCTCAACACGCAGATCGGCGTCCACCTGAGCACCGGGGAGCTGAGCTCGGCCGCCGCCCTGGTCGAGGAGGTGAAGACGGTGATCCACGCGACCGGAGGCCGGCTGACGCCCTACATCGGTCTCGCGCTGGCCGCCTTCCGCGGTCGCGAGGCCGACGTGACCCCGCTGATCGAGGCCACCATGAGCGACGCGCCGCCGCGCGGCGAGGGCATCGCGGTCACGATCGCGCACTGGGCGTCGGCCGTGCTCTACAACGGGCTCGCGCGCTACGACGACGCGCTGGCCGCGGCCCGCAGGGCCGGCGAGCATCCGGAGGAGCTCCGCTACCACGACCGGGCGCTGGTCGAGCTCATCGAGGCCGCTGCTCGGAGCGGGCGGCCCGAGCTCGGGGCCGCCGCGCTCGAGCGGCTCACCGAGAGCACCCAGGCCTCCGGGACGGACTTCGCCCTCGGGACCGAGGCGCGCTCGCGCGCGCTGGTGAGCGAAGGAGAGGCCGCGGAGGACCTCTACCGCGAGGCGATCGAGCGGCTGGCGCGCACCCGCGTGACCACGGCGCTGGCCCGCGCGCGGCTGCTGTTCGGCGAATGGCTTCGCCGCGAGAGACGCCGGCTCGACGCGCGCGAGCAGCTGCGGACCGCCCACGAGATGCTCACGGCGATGGGCATGGAGGCGTTCGCCCAGCGGGCAGCGCGCGAGCTTCTCGCCACCGGCGAGACGGCCCGCAAGCGCACGATCGAGACGACCGACGAGCTCACCGCCCAGGAGGCCCAGATCGCCCGGCTCGCCCGCGACGGGCTGTCGAACCCGGACATCGCCGCCCGGTTGTTCATCAGCCGGCGCACCGTCGAGTACCACCTCGGCAAGGTCTTCGCCAAGCTGGACATCGGCTCGCGCAGCCAGCTCGAAGCCGCGCTCTCGTCGAGGTCGGCCTGACGCGCGGTCTATCGTCTCCGGACATCAAGCCGCTGGGGCTCGTCTGCGCACCGAGGTGATTCGCAATGGCTGGGAGCAAGCGCACGACCGGCAGGGCGTCCAAGGGGTTCACGGACGAGGAACGCGCCGCGATGAAGGAGCGCGCCCGGGAGGTGAAGGCCGGTGCGGCGGACGGCGAGCGCGACGTGCTCGACAAGATCGCCGAGATGGCGGAACCGGATCGCTCCATGGCGGAGCGGCTCCACGCCCTCATCACGGCCAGCGCGCCGGACCTCTCGCCGAGAACCTGGTACGGGATGCCCGCCTACGCCAAGAACGGCAAGGTCCTCTGCCACTTCCAGCCCGCGGTGAAGTTCAAGACGAGGTACGCGACCATCGGCTTCAGCGACGTCGCGAACCTCGACGACGGCACCATGTGGCCGACCGCCTACGCGCTGAAGGAGCTGACCGCGGCCGACGAGAAGCGGATCGCCGCGCTCGTGAAGCAGGCGGTGAGCTGAGACGTCAGGGCCAGCCGGCGGCGGGCGCCGGCGCCCGGGCGGTGAGGACGCTGCCGGTGCGGCTCGACGTGAGCCGGGCGATGTTGTCCTCGAAGCCCTCCGACATGCGCCAGTCGGCGGTGAGCATGAACAGCGTCCGGCCGTCATCCCCGCCGAGCATGCAGGCGAAGCAGGCCATGTCGAGCTCGACACGGTCGAGCACCTCGCCACCCTCGCGGATGCGGCCGACGACGTGATCGCCGAACCCGCCGGCGTCGGTCCAGATCGCGCCGTCGGCGTCCATGCAGATCCCGTCCGGGCCGACGCCGTCGGCCCACGCCCGCCGGTTCGAGAGACCGCCGTCGGCGGCGATCTCGAACGCGGTCAGCCGCTGGGCGAACGACTCGGCGACGATCAGGGTCGCGTTGTCCGGCGTGACGACCATGCCGTTGGGGAACGCGATCCCCTCGGCGACGCGCCGCACCGAACCGTCCGGCGTCACGAGCGCGATGATCCCGGGAGGCTCCCCCTCGCCGGGATGGAAGTCGACGCCGCCGTTGACGTACACGTTGCCGCGGCCGTCGACCACGATCTCGTTGAAGCCGTCGACGCCGAGACCGCCGAGGTCGGCGTGCGGCACGAGCGTCCCGTCGGGCTCGACCCGCATGAGCCCGGGGCCGGTCGTGAGCAGGCTGCCGTCGGGCAACCAGTCGATCGACCACCCGAGCCCGCCAGGCCCGCGCGCGGCGACCTCGGCGCGGCCGGCGGCGTCGACCGCCACGACCTCGTCCGTGCCCCAGTTCGCGAACCACAGCCGGCCCTCGTGCCAGCGCGGCGACTCGCCGATCACGAGCCCGGTCAGCAAGGGCGTGGCTTCGAGCGTCGACATGGCGCCTCGACATCCTCGCAGCGACGGACGGGATCGCGGCGCCTACTGCCAGACCGACATCGCCGTCCGCGCGGCGGTGAACTGGCGCAGCGACACGACGGTCCGCGCGCCCTTGCTCTGGAACCGCAGCTGGTGCACGCGCCCGTCGCAGCGCAGATTCCGCGTCTCGGAGCCGAACAGCGCGGTCGGCGCCACCGTCACCCTGCCGCCCAGCCGGCTCGTGCAGAGGTAGTGGACGTAGAGCCTGCCGCGCGCCGGCCGGACGGGGACGCTGAAGCCCTCGGTCGTGTGCGCGCGGACGTTGGCCAGCCGCACGTGCAGGCCCTGGTCCTGGGCACCGGCGGTGGCCGGCAGCGCCGCGGCGGCGAGCGCGAAGGCGGCGGCCGCGATCGAGATCCTGCGGGACATGAGATGCCTCCCGGGTCGGGTTGCCTTCCGGCGGCGCCCGGGCGCGCTTCCCCTGCCGAGCTCCCGCCTCGCCCGTAACCGACGTCTCATCCGAGGGCGCTATTCCCGCCGATCGGCGAAATGTCCGCATGCGGACATCCGTGCGGACGAGGCTGACCGCGCAAATCCGCCTGACCGGATATCTGAGGTTCGACGCGGTCGCCGCCGACGGTTAGCGTTCGCCTCAGCATGACGGCAGACGTCGACGTCAGGCTGCTTGGCCCGCTCGACGTTCGTGTCGATGGCCGCCCCGTCCAGTTCGACGGCGCCAAGCAGCGAACGCTGTTCACGGCGCTGGCGCTGCGTGCCCCCGAGCCGCTCACGGTCGACGAGCTGGTCGAGGCCGTGTGGGGCGGGGAGCCGCCTGGGGACGGGGTGCAGGCGCTGCAGAAGCAGGTCTCTCGCCTCCGGCAGCGCCTCGGCGAGGCGGCGCCCGTGCACCGCGGCGCGTCCGGCTACGCGCTGAGCGTCGGGCAGGACGCGATCGACTCACGGCGCTTCGAGGGGCTCCTGCGCCGCGCCCGCGACGCGCTCGGGCGCGACGCCCCGGAGCAGGCGACCACCGACCTCGACGCCGCCCTCGAGCTGTGGCGCGGGCCGGCGCTCGCCGACCAGCGCTTCGCCTCCTTCGCGCAGCTCGAGATCGGCCGGCTCGAGGAGCTGCGGATGGAGGCGATCGAGGAGCGGATCGGCGCGCAGCTCGCCCGCGGGCGCGACGCCGACCTCGTCGGCGAGCTGCGCGCGCTCGTCGCCGAGCACCCGCTGCGCGAGCGCCTGCGCGCCCACCTGATGCTCGCGCTCTATCGCAGCGGCCGGCAGGCCGAGGCGCTCGAGGTCATGCGCGAGGGGCGGCGGATGCTGGTCGACGAGCTCGGCATCGAGCCCGGCCCGCAGCTGCGCCGGCTCGAGCAGTCGATCCTCGCCCACGACCCCGAGCTGCACCCGGGCCGCCCGGCCCGCGCCGTGCCGGCCACGCTCCCCGCGCCGTCCGGCGAGCTGATCGGCCGCGACGGCGAGCTGGCCGAGGTCGCCGCGCTGCTCGAGCGGCCCGGCACGCGGCTCGTCACGCTCGTCGGCACTGGAGGCGTCGGCAAGACCCGGCTGGCGCTCGAGGCCGCCCGCGCCGTCGGCGAGCGCTTCCGGGGCGGCGCCGTGCACGTCGACCTCGAGGGCGTCGAGGACGTCGCGCTGCTCGCCTCCGAGGCCGCCGCGGCGCTCGGCGTCGTCGCCTCGACCATCGAGGAGCTCGCCCAGGCCAGGCTCGAGGGCCCGGCGCTGCTCGTGCTCGACGGCTTCGAGCGCTTCGTCGACGACGCGGGCGAGGTCGCCGCGCTGCTGGCCGCCGTCGAGATCCTCACCGTGCTCGTCACCAGCCGCGCCTCGCTGCGGCTGAGCGGCGAGCACGTCTACGTCGTGCAGCCGCTGGCGGCGCCGAACGCCGCCGCCTTGTTCGAGGCGCGCGCCCGCGCGGCGCGCACCGGCTGGGAGCCGTCCGGGGACGACGCCGAGGTCATCCAGGCGATCTGCGCGCGGCTCGACGGCCTCCCGCTCGCGATCGAGCTCGCGGCCGACCGGATGCGCCTGCTGCCGCTCGGCACGCTGCTCTCGCGGCTCGAGCGGCGGCTCGACGTGCTGACCGCGACCGCCGGCGACCGGCCCGCGCGACACCGCTCCCTGCGCGCCACGCTCGAGTGGTCCTGGGAGGCGCTCGACGACGACGAGCGCCGGTTGCTGGGCCGGCTGACCGTGTTCGAGGGCGGCGCCTCGCTGGAGGCGGCCGCCGCCGTCTGCGACGACGACGCCGACCTCGTCGTCTCCTCGCTGCTCGACAAGTCCTCGCTCCTGCGCATCGACCCGCGCGAGCTCGAGCCGCGGCTGACCATGCTCGACACCGTGCGCGAGTTCGCGGCCGCCCACGCCGGCGACCTGAGCGAGATCGAGCTCCGTCACGCCCGCTACTTCGTCGGCTACTGCGAGCGCCTCGCGAAGGAGGCCTCGCGCTCGCACCGTCGGGACTCGCTCGACTGCCTCGCGGCCGAGCGGGCCAACATCCGCCTCGCCTACGAGCGGCTGGTCAGGGCGGGAGCGGCCGACGAGGCGCTCCGCGTGGCGATCGGCTTCGCCGAGGCGCTCCCGTGGGACGCGCACACCCAGGAGGTGCGCGGCTGGCTGGGGCTCGAGTCCGAGACGCCCGCGCTGCGGGCCACGGCGCTCTACTGGGACGGCCGGCTCGCGATCACCCAGGCCCGCTTCGCCGAGGCCGAGCCGCGGCTGCGCGCCGCGCTCGATGCCGCCCGCGAGGCCGGCGACCCGCATCTCGAGGCCGGCGTGCTGATGGCGCTCGGCCGCTGGGCGACGCTGGTCTCGAGCCCCGAGGTGGCCGACCTCAGCGACGCCGCGCTCGCCGCCGCCCGCTCGACCGGCGACCGCCAGCTGATCGCCGACAGCGTGCTGATCGCGGCCGGCGCGTGCGAGCGCGCGCTCGCGTGGGACCGCGCGGTGGCGCTCGCGACCGAGGCGCTCGACCTCTACCGCGCGGTCGGCGACCCCTACGGCGCGGCCGCCGCGCTGGCCGAGCTCGGCTGGTACGACATGGTCGTCGGCGACGGCCTGCACGCCGAGGAGCGCTTCGACGAGGCGCTCGAGCTGCGCCGCCGTCACGGCGACGACCGCCGGCTCGTCGAGCCGCTCATCGACGGCGCCTGGCTCGCGATCGTGCAGGGCGACAGCGGCACGGCGCAGGCCCGCTTCCTCGACTGCCTGGCCCTCGCCCGCCAGGTCGACGACCGCTTCCTCGTCGGCGAGGCGCTCGCCGGCCTCTCGACGGCCGCCGGCACCGAGGGCCGCTGGAGCGACTGCGCACAGCTCGCCGGGGCGTCGGCGCTCGTGCACGAGCAGATCGGCGCGCCGCCATGGGAGTCCGTGACGCTGCTGCACGACGTCGAGACCTCCGCCGCCCGCGACGCGCTCGGCCAGGTCGCGTACGACCACGAGTTCGCGCGCGGGCGTGCGCTGCCCGTCGACGACGTGGTCCAGCGGACCTCGTGGGGGTTCGTCCCGGCCGAGCGATGAACGAGTTCGTGGCGGTGGAGACCAAGGTGCTCGTGCCCGAGCGCCGGCAGGGGCTCGTGGAGCGCCCACGGCTGATCGACGCGCTCGAGGCCGGGCGCGCGCGCCGGCTGACCGTCGTCTCGGCGCCGACCGGCTTCGGCAAGACGAGCGTCCTGACCGAGTGGGGCGCGGCCAGCCCGGCGCGCTTCGCGTGGGTCTCGCTCGACGAGGGCGACGACGACCCCGCGCGCTTCTGGAGCTACGTGGTGGCCGCCGCCGAGGGTGCGGCGCCCGAGCTGGCCGGCACGTCCGGCCGCCGGCTGCGCGGTGCCGGCGTGGCGATCGCCGACGAGGTCCTGCCCGTGCTCGTCAACGAGCTCTCCGCGGTCGAGGAGCCGCTCGTGCTCGTGCTCGACGACTACCACCTGATCGGCTCCGCGGAGATCCACGCCGGCATGAACTACGTGCTCGAGCGGCTCGGCGCGGACGCGCACGTCGTGATCGCCACCCAGGCCGCGCCGCCGCTGCGGCTGGGTCGGCTGCGCGCCCGCGGTGAGCTGAACGAGTACCGCGCGGAGCAGCTGCGCTTCACCCAGGCCGAGGTCGCCGCGCTGCTCAACGGCACGCACGGGCTCGACCTCGCGCCGGAGGACGTGAGCGGCCTGCACCGCCGCACCGAAGGCTGGGTCGCCGGGCTCAACCTCGTCGCCCTGTCGCTGCGCGACGCCGACGACCGTTCCGCCTTCCTGGCCGGCCTGCCCGTCGACGACCGCTTCCTCGTCGACTACCTGTGGGAGGAGGTCGTCGCCCAGCAGACGCCGGAGACGCGCGAGTTCCTGATGCGCACGGCGGTGCTCGAGCGCCTCTCGAGCGCGCTCTGCGACGCGGTGGCCGAGCGCGGCGACAGCGCCGAGATGCTCGACGCGCTCGAGCGCAGCAACCTGTTCGTCGTCCCGCTCGACGCCGAGCGGCGCTGGTTCCGCTACCACACGCTGTTCCGGGCGATGCTGGTCCGCCAGCTCGAGCGCTTCTCCCCGGGCGCCGTGGCCGACCTGCACCGCCGCGCAAGTGCCTGGTTCGCCGCCCACGGCGACGTCCGCGGGACGATCGAGCACGCGCTCAGCGCCGGCGACGTCCACGTCGCCGCCGACGCGCTGCGGCGCCATTGGCTCGACCTCTACAGCGGCGGCCAGGCCACCGAGCTGCTGGGCTGGATCGACCGGCTGCCGCCGGACACGGTCGCCGACTACCCGGAGCTCGCGCTCGCCCGGGCGGGCGTGGCGCGCGCGATGGGCCGGCTCGAGGACGTCGAGGAGTGGCTCGACCGCGCCGAGCGGCTCGCGCAGCGGGCAGGCAGCGAGCGCGAGCGGCGCGAGCTCGAGGCCGGCGTGGCCCGCCAGCGCGCGATGCGGCGCCTCAGCCTGGCCGACGTCGGCGAGGCGGTCCGGCTGGCGCGCACCGCGGTCGCCCTGCGGGCAGAGGACTCGCCGGAGGCCACGAGCGAGTCGTTCTTCCTCGCCGTGTGCCTGTTCTGGACCGGCTCGACGCGCGAGTGCGAGACCCTGCTGCGCGGCTACCTGGAGGCGGTCGAGCCGGGCGAGGAGGACGTGCGGCGCGTGTTCGCGCTCGCGCTGCTGGCCGTCGCGCACGCCGCCCGCGGCGAGCTCGAGGTCGCGGAAGGGCTCGCCGAGGAGTCGCTCGCCACGTGCCGCGCGCGCGGCCTGACCGAGCACCCGCCGACCGAGATGGTCTACGTCGCGTCCGGCATCGTGGCCCTGGCGCGCGAGGACGTCGAGGCGGCCGAGGAGCGGCTCGAGCACGCCGCGACGCTCGCCCGCCGCGGCGGCGACCTGATCGAGATCGCGCAGTCGCTGCTGTGGCTCGGCCGCTGCCGCGCGCGGGCCGGCGACGTCGCCGGCGCCGCGCTCGCGCTCGAGGCCACGCGGACCCACCTCGGCCGCGCGCGGGTCCCCGGCCTCGTCAAGGTGGCCGAGGCACTCGAGGCGGACATCGCCGCGGGCGGCGGCGTCCCGCCGCGCGAGCTCGAGGACGGCCACGCGCTCGGCGCCTCCGAGCTGCGGATCCTCGAGCTCCTGCCCAGTGACCTGACCTATCGGGAGATCGCCGAGCGCCTCGGGCTGCCGCTCGACGCGGTGCGCGAGAACGGCCGGACGATCCGCCACAAGCTGCACGCGTCGACGCGCGCGGAAGTCGTCACGGCGGCGCGGCGGCTGAGGTTGATCTAGCGCCGTAGCGTCACCCCCAGGTCGGCCACGCGGGTCGGGCCGCTGCCGGCGACCGCCTCGAGGACGGCCGTCACCCGGCGCGCGCGCTTGAGCTTCCGCTTCTCCGCGGCGGTCACGCGCAGCACCAGCCGCGCGGGCGACCCGGCCTGCGCGACCGTGCTCCCGCCGCCGAGGCTGCGCCCGGACGCCGTGAGCGTGGCGCTGATGGGGCACGGCTCCGAGCACACCGCCCACAGCCGCAGCCCACTCGCGGCGATCCGGCGCAGGCCGGCCGTGCGGCGGATCGCGACCGGGCGCCGCAGCGTGAGCGTCCGGCCGCCCTCGGTCACGGTCACGCGCAGCACGGCGCGCGACGCACGGCGGGCGGCGGGCTTGAGCCGGACCTTCGCGACCGCGGTGCCGGCCGCGGGCAGCGCCGCGCTGCCGCGGCCGAGCCGGCCCAGGTCCGCCTTCACCGTGCACGCGGAGGCGCAGGCGGCGAGGACGGTGAGGCGGTCGCCCGGTCGCACCTCGGCCGGCGCGAGCACGAAGCTCGGCGCCTCGGCGGCGGGGAGCGGCTGGTGCGGGACCACGATCGGCTGCGGCGCCGTGACGACCGGCGAGGCGGGCGCCGCCGGCGCGCCCGGCGACGCCGGTGCCACCACCGTGAAGGCGACCTCCGCGCTGCGTCCGACGTTGGCCGGCACCGCCTCGTCGGCCTGCTCGACCCGCGCCGTGTAGTCGCCGGCGGGGAGCGCGGGCGTGATGGCGACGGCCCAGGCACCTGCGGCGTCGCGTGTCGCGGCCAGCGTGCGGACCGCGGTACCGCCGGCCGACACCGTGACCTTCACGGTCTGCGCGTCGCCGGCGGCGGTGCCGGCCGTGCCGCGGATCGTCGCGCCGTCGACCGGCGTACTCACGACCGGCGCCGGGGCCGCCGTGTCGACGGTCCAGGTGCGGCTCGCGGGCGGGTCCTCGACGTTTCCGTGCACGTCGCGAGCGCGGACCTGGAACGTGTGCTCGCCCTCGGCGACCCAGCCGAACTCGTGCGGGCTCGTGCACGCCGCGAAGGGCGCGCCGTCGAGGCGGCACTCGAACGTCGCGCCGGGCGCGCCGAACCGGAACTCGGCGGCGCTGTTGCCCACCCGGCCGCTCAGGCCGCCCGTGAACGTCGTGGCCGGCGGCGTCGCGTCGACGGTCCAGCCGCGGCTCGCGGGCGTCGGGTCGGTCTGCCCGCCGACGACGGCCCTGACCTCGAAGCTGTGCGTCCCGTCGGACAGGCCGCCGTACGACTTCGGCGCCGTGCACGGCGCGAAGGTCGCGCCGTCGAGCCGGCACTCGAAGCTCGCGCCGGCCAGGTCGGAGCCGAAGGAGAACGTCGGGGCCGGGCCGGTGACAGCCCCCTCCGCGGGGCCGGAGTCGATCCTCGTGACGGCGGCGACCGAGCACGTCGCGACGCTCGTCTCCAGGCCCCACGCGCCGAGCGTGCCGGTCTCGCCGTCGCCGAGGTCGCGCACGCGCAGCGTCCACACGCCCTGCTGCTGCTTGCCGTCGAGGCGGGCGAGCTGGTCGTTCTGCGGCCGGAAGCGACCGCTGTACGGCGGCGCGCCGCCCTGGATCCGGCCGCTGGCCTCGTCGTCGAAGACGGTGCCGGTGAGGTCGTCGTTCTGGTTCTGGGGCCCGCCCGGCTGGTCGACCAGCGTCACGACGGTCCCGTCGGGGGCCACGAGCTCGATCCGCAGGTCGCCGGCCCAGGGATGGTCGAGGTCGGCGATGCGCACGTCGACGTCCTTGAGGCGGCCGGCCGCCGGCAGCTCGAGCGTGGAGGTGATCCCCTTCGCGTCGTCGTCGGGGATCGCGAGCCGGGGCGCCGAGTGCGTCCGCGTCACCGCCGCGGGCGCGGAAGGCACGCCGGTGGGCAGCACCAGCGGCACCGTGTGGGCGCCCGCGGCGGTCGTGAGCGAGAGCGTCGCCTCGGCGTCGGCGCCGCACGACGCGTCGCCCGCGAGGGTGCCGGCGAACCCGGTCACGCTGCCCCGGGACGTGCCGGACGCGAGGTCGAGCCAGCGCGACGTGCCGCGGGTCATCGCCAGCGCGCCGCCGGTCAGCGTGCCCGACACCTCGGTCGCCGTCGCGTCGCCGGCGTTGGTCACGCGCTCGTCGAGCGCGAACGACTCGCCGGGCTCGAGCGCGCCGTCGCCGTCGCCACCGGCGGCGATCGAGGTGTCGAGCGTCGTCAGGTCGTGGCTGAGCACCGCGGCGGGCGACGCCTCGGCGTTGGAGACGACGAGCGCGTAGTCCTGGTCGGTCGGGTCGAGGTTGCCGGGCAGGCCGTCGCCGGCGACCGTCGTGCCGACGACCCGGACCGCGAAGCGGCCGTTCGTCCCCGGCGGGAGGTGGACGCTCTCGAGGTTGTTGCGGGTGTCGGCCTCGCCGCCGGTGCGGGAGATCGCGCCGGCGAAGACGTTGCCGCGGTACGTGCGCCCGCCGGCGTCGACCACGAGGTCGAGGTCGTTGACGACCGGGTTGCCGGTGCTCGTCCCGGGCGCGTCGGTCCAGGCCAGCGTCACCTTGACCGGCTGCTCGGGATCGTGCACGGCGTAGCCGCGGATCCGCCGCTCGCCGGACGCGCCCAGCCGGTCGGCCGGCACCTGGTCGCGGAGGTCGCGGCGCGTACCGTCGAGGACGGTGCCGACGTTCACGCGCCCCCAGCCCTGGTCGTGGTTCGGGCCGGGCGCGATCGTGTCGCCCTTGCCGTTCTGGCCGCCCCCGAGGTCGGTGGCGGTGTTGACGAGCAGCGCCTTGGTGAGCGCGGGGGAGGGCGCCGACCCCCGCGTGCGCTGGGACCAGTCGCGCACGAGCGCGGCGGCGCCGGCCACGTGCGGGGCCGCCTGCGAGGTGCCGCCGGCGACCGAGTACCACGTGGTTCCGGCGAAGGCCTTCGTGCACACCCCGGTGCCCGTGTAGCCCGCGTGCTGCGGCGAGGCGCCGACGATGTGGGTGCCGGGCGCCACGAGGTCGGGCTTGAGCCGCCCGTCGGCGGTCGGGCCCCGGCTGGAGAAGTCAGGGATGTCGCGTGCGCTGTCGGCGGCCGCGTCGGTGTGGTTGCAGCCGTTGGTCCCGCTCGGGCGCACGCCCTCGGCGGCGCCGACCGTGATCACGTTCTTGGCCGTCGGCTCGTTGGCGATCGTCCCGTACCCGAGGCGGCCGTCGTTGCCCGCCGCGAAGACCTCGACGAGCGGCTGGTGACCCGCGTCGCGGCTGGCATCGCGGACGAGCTGGTCGTAGGCCGCCGCCAGCACCGTGTACGAGTTCCCGTCGCTGCCCCACGAGTTGTTCGAGATGCGGGCGCCGCCCGCGTAGGCCGTCTCGGTCAGCAGGCCCGGCACGACGCTCGGCGCCGTCGCGTTCGTGCAGTCGAAGAGCTTGGAGGCGCCCACGCGTGCGAACGGCGCGACGCCGAGTCCGTGGTCGAAGCCGCGGTTGTCCTCGAACTCGGTCCCGCCCCCCGGGCGGCCGTGGCCGGCCGCGATCGACGCGACGTTGGTCCCGTGGCCGCCGCAGTCGCGGACGTCGGCGTCAGCCGTGTAGTTGGCCAGGTAGGCGACGCGATCCGCGTCGGTGGCCGAGCCGCCGCGCCTGAAGTCGGGGTGGGCGGGGGGATCGGTGCCGGCGTCGAGGCCGCTGTCGGTGACGTCGATGGCGAAGTCGAACGTGTCGCCGGTGAAGCCCTTGGCGAGCAGCCAGTCGCGATAGGCCGGCGGCTCGGACGGCTGGGTCAACGCCGGAGCGGTGAGGTTGCCGGCCACGATCTGGGCGCTGCGCTCGTCGAGCAGCCGCGGCGGCGTGTAGGCCTCGAGGGCCACGACGCCGGGATCGGCAGCGAGCCGCGCCGCCTCGTCGCCCGACAGCGGCAGGAAGTCCGTGCGCAGCTCGCCCACGGTGAGCGGCGTGCCGGCCGCCTTCCCCGCCGCGGCCCGCGCCCGCTCACCGGCGGCGCCCGCGACGGTCGTGACCGCGAAGACGCCGGACGGGCTCGCGCGGTCCTCGAGCTTGTCGGCCGCGGTCAGCACGCTCACGGCGCGGACGGCCGGGTCGCTGCCGGCCAGCGCGGCGAGCCGGTCGACGGCCTCGCCGCGCGCGTGGACGACGTACGCGTTCTCGGCCTGGTAGGTGACGAGCTCGGCGCCGGTCGCCCGCAGGCGCTCGAGCCAGGCGTCCTTCGGGGGGCCGACGAACTGCACGAGCGCCAGCGCCCGCTCGGGCTCGGGCGCGTCCTTGGCGGCCAGCGAGGCGCGGTCGGCCGCGGGATCGACGGCGCCGGCCGCCGTCTCGACCGTGCGCATGTCGTCGCGGCGGCCGGCGCCCGCGTCGCGCAGGCGCTCGTCGTCCGCGCCCGCCGCCTCGACGAGGGTGAACGCCTCGTAGCGGGCCACCGTGCGGGCGTCGGTGGCGGCCAGGGCCGCCGTGCCCTCCGCCGTGGCCGGGACGACCAGCAGGTGGGCCGCGCGGTCCGGCGGCGGTGCCTGCGCGGGCGCGAGCGCGGCCGCGCCGGCGGCGGCGAGCGCCGCCGCCGGCAGGGCGAGCCAGGTGAGCCGCACCCCGTCAGCTCCGCACGTCGCCCCGGCGCGCGCTGAAGTCGACCAGCCGGTCGGCTCCAGGCGCGGCGTCGAACACGTCGGCTCGCGGGCCGCCGCGCAGGACGTCGTCGCCCGCGCCCCCGATCATGCGGTCCGCGCCGGTGTCGCCGCGCAGCTCGTCGTTCCCGTCCCCGCCCATGAGCCGGTCGTCGCCGCGGCCGGCGATGAGGACGTCGTTGCCGGCGCCGCCGTCGAGCCGGTCGGACCCGGTTCCGCCGCACAGGAGGTCGTCGCCGCCGAGGCCCGCGATCCGGTCGCGTCCGCCGCGACCGAACAGGAGGTCCGGGCCCTCCGTCCCGCGCAGCCGGTCGGCCCGCGCGGTGCCGACGGCGAGCCCCATCGGGATGTCGACCTCGTGCGGCCCGTCGACGACACGCAGCGTCACCGTCGCGCGCCGCAGGCCGGCCGGGCGCGTGATCGAGACCATCCGCGTCGCGCCGCTGCCGCGGATCTGGAGCCCGACGCGGGCGTTGGAGACCGTGCCGGTGACCTCGACGCGCCCGGCGCCGTCGTCCTCGATGTGCACGCGGAAGGTCCCGCTGCTGCTGCGGCCGCAGCGGCCGCCGCGGGCCACGGTCACGGTGGGCGCGGCGTTCGCTCCCGCCCCGGTGACGGTCGTGCCGGGCTCGCCGGTGGCGGGCTGCGCCGGCTGGCCGGTGGCCGGCTGCCCGGTGTCCGGCGGCGCCGGGACGTCGTCGTCGTCCGGGTCGGGCGCCGGCGGCTCGTCCTCGGCGGCCGTCACCGTCACCGTGACCGTCGCGGACGCGGTCTCGGCGCCGTGGGTGGCCTCGTAGCCGAACGAGTCGGTGCCGGTGAAGCCCGCCGGCGGGGAGTAGCGCAGAGCGGTCCCCTCGACGGTGACCGTGCCGCCCTCGGCGGACGCGGCGTCGGCCACGAGCGTCACGGGCCCGGGGCGGACGTCGTTGGCGGTGACGTCGATCATCACCGGCGTGTCCTCCTCGGTCGTCGCGTCGTCGTCGACCGCCACGAGCGTCGCGACCACCCACGAGTACGAGACCGGCGGGTCCTCGACGTTGCCGGCCGCGTCTGAGGCGCGGACGTCGAACGTGTGCGACCCGGCGGCGAGGCCTTCGAAGCGGACGTCGCGGTCGCAGCGCGCGTACGGCGCGCCGTCGACGCGGCACTCGAAGCCCGTCGCTTCGTCGGCGGCGACCGTGAAGTCCGCGTCGGTGCGCGTGGTGCGCGCGTCCGGCTTGCGGGTGATCGTGGTCGCCGGGGCCACGGTGTCGACCGTCCAGGTGTGCGCGGCGGGCGAGTCGTCGGCGTTGCCGGCGGCGTCGACGGCGCGGACCTGGAAGCGGTGCTCGCCGTCGCCGAGGCCCTGCGGGTCCGCGCAGGCGCCCCAGGCGGCGTCGTCGAGCCGGCACTCGAAGCCGGCGATCGCGGTGCCGCCGAGCGGCTCGCCGCGGTAGGTGAACGCGGCCGAGCGCGAGCGGGTGAGCGCCGCCGGCCCGCTGTTGATCGCCGTGTCCGGCGCCACGGTGTCGACCGTCCAGACGTGGGTCGCCGGCGACGCGTCCACGTTGCCCGCGACGTCGACGGCGCGGATGGAGACCGTGTGCCGGCCGTCGCCCAGGCCGGTGAAGCGGGTCGAGCCGTCGCAGTCGGCGTACGCGCCGCCGTCGAGCGAGCACTCGAGACGGTCGAGGCCGGAGCGCCCGTCGTCTCCGCTGAACGTGATCTCGGCGTCGGTCGCGCGGGTGATGGCCGGCGGGCCGCTGTCGATCGTGGTCGTCGGCGCGGTCTTGTCGAGCTTGACGTGCTGCTCGACCGACTGGGCCTGGTTCGCCGCCTTGTCGGCGCACGTGCCGGCCGACTCGACGTCGCGGCCGTCGGTCTCCTCGCTCACGACGATGTCGGCGACCGTGTCGGTCTTGATGCCCGACTGGACGATGCCGGTGTCGGCGCAGTCGAACGCGACGGTCACGTTGCTGCGGTTCCAGCCTGCCGCGTTGGGCGCGGGGGAGACGCTCGCCACACGGACGACGGGCCGCGTCATGTCGATCCTGATCGTCGCGGTGACCGGCGTCGACACGTTCCCCGCGATGTCGTCGCAGCTCGAGGAGGTGAAGTTGGTCCCCGCGGTCTCGGTGCTCACGCTGCCGCCGCCGGTGACGCCGCTGTCGAGACCGGAGCCCGGGACCGGGTCCTCGCACTCGAAGCGCACGCTGGTCGCCGTGTTGTTCCAGCCGTCGGCCGTGCGGTCGGGGCTGTAGATCGGCTCGATGACGGGCTCGCGCGTGTCGAGCTTGAACTCGTGCCAGCTGCTGCTCCCGCCGTTGCCGACGCGGTCGCTCGCCCAGCACCCGAGGCCGTGAGCGCCCTCGGTTTCCAGCGTGGCGGTGAGCGCGGCGCCCGGCGAGTCCCAGCGCTGGTCGCCGCGGACGCAGGTGAGCGCGCGCACGAGGCTCGAGGGCTCAGGGTCGATGGCCCAGGCGTTGACGCGGATCGGGTTGACGAACCAGCCGTTGCGGCCGTCAGGCGCGGGCCGCTCGTAGTCGACGGCCGGCCCCGTGTTGTCGACCAGGCACTCGACCGGGAAGCTGTGGTTCGGCGTGTCCGGGTCGTTGGTCTGCAGGGTCACGGTGGCGCGGTACCAGCGCTCCTGCGGGCCGCCCGTGCACTGCACGTTGCCGAGGGTGAGGCCGCCGACGCCGATCTGGCGCGGGAACCTGAAGGGCTGACCGGGCTGCGGCACCACGGAGAAGTACTGCGCGTCCGCGCCGGTCACCGTGTAGCCGCTCCACGTCAGCGGGGCGAGGCCGGTGTTCTCGACCGTGAGCGAGTTGACCGCGACCCCGCCCGTGCGCACGTAGAGGTCGCCGAGCGTCTCGCCGGCCGGGGGGAGGATCTTCGCGTCCGGGACGCACTCGTCGACGCCGGCGTCGATGCGCAGCGCGAGCCGCTTCTGGTTCGGCGACCGCTTCCACTCGCCGCCGTCGATGCTCTCGAGGACCTCGGAAGCGTCGTCGGTCCAGTTGTTCCAGCCGATGCCGTCGGGGGCGGTCATGACCGCCCAGTACTTCGTGCCGGCGGTGAGCGGCACCGCAGGGCTGAGGCGGCCGCATTCCTTCTTGACCGGGTTGCCGCTGCTGAGCGAGTCGGTCAGGTAGAAGCCCATCGTGCCGAGGGACTCGCCGCTCGGGCGGCCGTTCACATCTCGCTGGATCGACACCTCGCCGATGCCCTGGCACGTCGTCCCCTGCGGATAGGGGATCACGCACTGGCCGCGCATGCTGAGGACGGACGCGTTGCCGGAGCGCGTCGGCACGAACGACGTCGCCGCCCGGAACTCACCGAGGAACGACGGGCCGACGGCGACGGAGTTGATGCCCTGGACCGTCTGGGGACCCTCGATCGTGTTGTAGAGGGTGGTGAGCTGCGCGTTCGCGGCGGGGGCGGCCGCGAGCATGACGAACAGCACGACGCACGACAGGAGGAAGCGGTTCATGCGCGCACCTGACCAAGGAGCGCTGACGTTTCGCGGACGTCTCGCTGACGTGGGTGTCAGCCGCGCAGGCGGTACTCGGCGGGCGGTAGGCCGTAGGCGCCGCGGAAGATGCGGCTGAAGTGCGCCGCGCTCATCAGGCCCCAGCGGGCGGCGATGGCGTGGACCGGCTCGCCGGCGAGGGCCGGGTCGCGCAGGTCGCGCCGGCAGCGCTCCAGCCGCCTGGCGCGGATCCACTCGGCCACCGTGGTCTCCTCGGCCTCGAAGAGGCGGTGCAGGTAGCGGACCGAGACGTACTTCGCGGCGGCCACGCGCCGCGGGGTCAGGCCGGGATCGCCGAGGTTGGCCTCGATGAAGGCCTGCGCCTCGAGCAGCAGCGTCCGGCGTCGCGTGGCGGCCGGGAGCTCCCGGCCGAGACGCTCCGCGAGGACCGCGGCCAGCAGGTCGAACACGGCGCTTCCGAGCCGCGCGCCGTTCCGGTCGAGCCGGCCCGGGAGCGTCCGGACGAGGCCGGACACGAGCGCGGCGAGCCCTTCGTCGCCGCGGATGCGGACGCCGGTGAGACGGTCGGGCGAGAGCGGCAGCAGCGTTCGCGGGAACGTGACCGCGATCATGCGCGCGGGCGCGTTGGCCCACCGCGCCGGTCGTCCGAGGTCGACGAGCGCGAAGTCGCCGGGCGCCAGCGCAGCCTGGCGGCCGTCCTGCTCGATCACCCCGTGGCCGCCCGCGAAGAGGTCGATCTTGCACAGGTCGTCGCGCGAGCGGCTGACGTGCGCGCCGGTGCGCGCGGCCGCGCCGGGCAGGCTCGCGGTCAGCTCGGCCACGCCGACAGGCCCGGCTTCGCCGACCAGCAGCCGGTCGGGCACGTGCTCCGGGCCCGGGATCCGCAGCTCGAGCGGGCAGAGCGCGTCCCCGACGACCTCCTGCCAGTAGTCGGGACGCGACGCGACGGGCCGGTCGCCCGCCTGGAAGACGGCGCTCATCCACGGCCACCGTAGCCCCTGTGCGCGGACGGTCAAGCGAGTGTGCGCTGTGCGTCAAGCCAGCAGGCGGATCGCGCCCGAGACTCGGACGCATGCCGATGACGACCTCACCGCCGCTCCATGAGCTGGCGCTCGCCGACATCCCGGCGCAGATCGTGTACGCGGCCGCCGAGCTGCGGATCGCCGACCTGCTCGCCGACGGGCCCCGCACCGCCACGCAGCTGGCCGACGCGGCCGGGGCCCACGCCCCGTCGCTGCGCCGGCTGCTGCTCGCGCTCGCCGCGCTCGGCGTCGTCGCCCACGTCGACGACGACCGCTTCGAGCTCACCGACGCCGGCCGGCCGCTGATGACCGGCGCGCCGGACTCGGTGCGCGAGCTGATCCGCATGCTCCGCGGGCCCGAGATGGCGCGCAGCTGGGGCGCGCTCGTCGAGGGCCTGCGGACCGGCGCCTGCCCGTGGGAGCTCGCCCACGGCATGCCGGTGTTCCAGTACTACGGCGAGCATCCCGAGGCCGCCGCCACCTTCAACGCGGCGATGGCCGAGCACACGCGCGACGCCGCGCCCGGGATCGTCGCGGCGGGCGACTTCTCGCGCTTCCGCAGCGTCGTGGACGTCGGCGGCGGCGACGGGACCCTGATCGCCGCGATCCTCGCCGCCCACCCGCAGATCGACGGCGTGACCTTCGACGCCGCCGAGGCACTCGACCCGGCGGGGCCGGGGCGCGTCCTGGCGGGCGATTTCTTCTCGGCCGTGCCCGAGGGCGCCGACGCCTACGTGCTCAAGCAGGTCCTCCACGACTGGGCGGATGACCCCGCGCTCGCGATCCTGCGCAGCTGCCGGCTGGCGATGTCGCCCCACTCACGGCTGCTGATCGTCGAGCGGGTCGTCCCCGAGCGGGTCGGCGAGGGCGACGTCCAGCCGCTGCTCGTCGACCTCGTCATGCTCGTCGCCACCGGCGGCCGCGAGCGCACCGAGCCCGAGTTCCGCGAGCTGCTGGCCGCCGTCGGCCTGGCCCTCGTCAGCGTCACCGAACCGATCGCGCCGTTCGACTACCGGGTCATCGAGGCGCGCAGGGCGGCATGATGCGCGCGCGTGCCCCGCTTCGTCATCCAGCAGCACTCCGCCACCACCGTGCACTTCGACTTCCGGCTCGAGGCGGGCGGCGTGCTGAAGTCGTGGGCGGTGCCGAAGGGGCCGTCCACGGACCCGCGCGAGAAGCGGCTCGCGGTCGAGGTCGAGGACCACTCGCTCGACTACGGCGACTTCGAGGGCCGGATCGGCGAGGGCTACGGCGCGGGGCGCGTGATCGTCTGGGACGCGGGCACGTACGAGCCGCTGACCGACGGGCCGGTCGAGCAGGCGATCGAAGACGGCCACCTGTCGTTCTGGCTCGAGGGCTCAAAGCTGCGCGGCGGCTGGACCCTGCAACGGACCGGGGGCGGCGCCAAGCCCCAGTGGCTGCTGATCAAGCGCCGCGACGAGGGCGCCGACGCGCGCCGCAACCCGGTCAGCACGCAGCCCGAGTCCGTCCTCAGCGGGCGTACGATCGAGGACCTGTGACGGCGCTCCCGGACAGGGTCGAGCCGATGAAGGCGGTCCTCACCGACGACCGCTTCTCCGACCCCGAGTGGATCTTCGAGCGCAAGCTCGACGGGATCCGCTGCGTGGCGATCAAGGCCGACCGCCGCGTGCGGCTGCTCTCACGCAACCACCTCAGCCTCAACTCGAGGTTCGGGGACGTCGTCGAGGCGCTCGAGACCGACCCCGCCACCCAGTTCGTGCTCGACGGCGAGGTGGTCGCCTTCGCCGGCTCGCAGACCAGCTTCGCACGCCTCCAGCAGCGCGGTGAGCGGCCGGTCTCGGTCTTCTACTACGTGTTCGACATCCTCCACCTCGGCGGCGAGGACGTCACCGGCCTGCCGCTGCGCGAGCGCAAAGCGATCCTCCGCCGCGCGCTCGCCTTCCACGGCCCCGTCCGCCTGACGCCGCACCGCAACGCCGACGGCGAGGCGCTGTTCCGCGAGGCCTGCCGCAAGGGCTGGGAGGGGCTGATCGCCAAGCGCGCCGACTCGACGTACGTGCAGGGCCGCTCGCGCGACTGGCTCAAGTTCAAGTGCTCGGCCGAGCAGGAGCTGGTGATCGGCGGCTACACGCCGCCCAAGGGGAGCCGCACCGACCTCGGCGCGCTCCTGCTCGGCTACTACGACGACGGCCGCCTGCGGTACGCCGGCAAGGTGGGGACCGGCTTCACGCGCGCCACGCTCGCCGATCTCGCGCGCCGCCTGGAGCCGCTGCGGCGCGACGCGTCGCCGTTCGCCGAGGAGGTGCGCGAGCGCGGCACGACGTGGGTCGAGCCGCGGCTCGTGGCCCAGGTCGGCTTCAGCGAGTGGACGCGCGACGGCCGCCTGCGCCACCCGCGCTTCCTCGGCCTGCGCGAGGACAAGGCGGCCGCGGAGGTGGTCCGCGAGACCCCGCGCGCGTGACCCGCGTGCGCCAGACTGTCGGCATGGCCACGTGCTCCCACCTCGACCAGGTCGCCTACCGCGAGCTCCCGAACCGGATCGACGGCTGCGAGGAGTGCCTGAAGACCGGCGACCGCTGGGTGCACCTGCGCATGTGCCAGTCGTGCGGCAAGATCGGCTGCTGCGACTCGTCGCCGAACCGCCACGCGAGCCGCCACGCCCGCGAGGAGGGCCACCCGATCCTGCGCTCGGCCGAGCCGGGCGAGGAGTGGTCGTGGTGCGCGGTCGACGAGGTGATGTTCGTGCTGCCAACGCGGACCTGATCCGAATTCGGACAGTCCGAGGATTAGTTCGCGGCCCTTCTGGTAACTTCCGCCATAAGTCCACCGGACCTCGGGCAGAAGCGGGGATGGCCGTCAGGAGCGGCTGCTGATGCGCGGGTCGCACGGAAGAGGGGTACGTCCGTCGTGGACGGAGGACACAAACCAGACGGGAGGGAGGCTCCCCAATGCGAACGGCAGCCAAGACGGCCTGCCTGCTCGCCGCGCTATGCGCTACCGCAGCATTGCCATCGGTAGCGGCGGCCCAGGATTTCCCTGACGCAACGCGGTTCCAGAAGGTGACGCTCAACGACCGCCCGGGCGAGCCCATGAGCCTCGCCGTACTGCCCGACGGACGCGTGCTCCACAGCGCGCGCACGGGCGAGATCCGCATCCACAACCCGCGCACCGGCCTCAACCGGCTGGTGGCCGACATGCGCGAGAGCCCTGAAGGGCTCTACCAGCACGACGAGGAGGGCGTGCAGGGCATCGCCCTCGACCCGAACTTCGACAACAACCGCTGGGTCTACGTCTACTACTCGCCGGCGCTGGACACCCCGGTCGACGACCCGGAGACGGGCGGAGCGGTGAACGAGGGCGACGCCCCGTTCGACATCGAGACCGAGGAGGACCGCGAGCGGCTCGAGCTGTTCAAGGGCTACCTTCTCCTCTCGCGCTTCAAGCTGGCCGGCAGCGAGCTCGACTTCGACTCCGAGCAGCAGATCCTGCGCGTGCCGGTCGACCGCGGCATCTGCTGCCACGTCGGCGGCAAGATCGACTTCGACGGCGAGGGCAACCTCTACCTGTCGACGGGCGACGACACCAACCCGTTCGAGTCCGAGGGCTACTCGCCGATCGACGAGCGCGAGACCCGCAATCCGGCCTTCGACGCCCAGCGCACGTCGGCCAACACGAACGACCTGCGCGGCAAGATCCTGCGCATCCGCGTCACGTCCGACGGCGACTACTCGATCCCCGCGGGGAACCTGTTCCGTCCCGGTACGGCGCGGACCAAGCCCGAGATCTACGCCATGGGCTTCCGCAACCCGTTCCGGATGGCGGTCGACAAGACGTCGAACAACGTCTACGTCGGCGACTACTCGCCTGACGCGGACGAGGACGATCCCGCCCGCGGCCCGGCGGGCTACGGCCGCTGGATGCTGATCGAGCGGCCCGGCAACTATGGCTGGCCGTACTGCTTCACCCGCACCCTCGGCTACGTCGACTACGACTTCGAGACCGAGGCGTCGGGCGACGAGTTCAACTGCAACTCGCCGCGCAACGACTCGCCGCACAACACGGGCCGGCGCCAGCTGCCCGACATGGTCAACCCGGACGTCTGGTACAGCTACCCGGACTCCGACCCCGGCCTGTTCCCCGAGCTCTTCGAGGACATGCTCGAGGGCGACGGCATCGGCCCGATGGGCGGCCCGGCGTACGAGTTCCGCGCAAGCAACCGCTCGGAGACGAAGTGGCCGCGGGTGTTCGACGGGCAGCCGCTCTTCTACGAGTGGACGCGCGACTACGTGAAGGTGTTCGAGCTCAACCGCCCGCACGGCAACCGGCTGACGCAGATCCACAACCTGTTCCCGGGTGGCCCCGGCGGGATCATCCAGGACAACCCGATGGACATGGAGTTCGGGCCTGACGGCGCGCTCTATACGCTCGAGTACGGCGACGGGTTCTTCGTCGAGAGCCCGGACGCGGCGCTCAGCCGCATCGACTTCGTGCGCGGCGGCGAGCGGACGCCGATCCCGAAGGTGACGGCGGACAAGACCAGCTCGCTGACCCCGCCGCTGACGGTGAACTTCTCGAGCGCGGGCACGAGCGACCCCAACGGCGACCGTCTCACGTACGCGTGGGACTTCGACGCCGACGGCACCGTCGACTCGCGCCAGCCGAACGCGTCGTTCACCTACACCGAGCGCGGCATCTGGGACGCCACGCTGCGGGTGACCGACTCGACGGGCCGCTCGGCCTCCGCGTCGGTCGAGATCATCGTCGGCAACCAGGCGCCGGTCGTCGAGCTCACGATCACGGATCCCTCGCCGCCGTTCGCCTTCGGCGACGCGGTGAACTTCACCGTCGAGGTGACCGACGAGCAGCCCGTCGACTGCTCGCGCGTGAGCGTGGCCTACATCCTCGGCCACGACCAGCACGGGCACCCGCAGTCGTCGACCGGCGGCTGCTCGGGCACGATCCAGACGCCGCCGCCGGACGCCGGCCACCAGGGCGAGAACATCTTCGCCGTGTTCGTGGCCAGCTACACCGACCAGCCGGCCGGCGAGGAGCCGCAGACCGGCAGCGACGAGGTCGTCCTGCGGCCGGGCGAGTAGGTCAGCTGTCCTCGAGCTCCAGCCATTTCCCGATGGCTGGAGCTCGGAAGGCGGCGAGCCGGTCGAGCAGCTCGGCCGGCTCGCCCGCCACGCTCAGGACCGCGCGGTGCTGGGGGCGCAGGAAGCCCTCGGCCACCGCGTGGTCCAGCAGCGCGGCCAGGTGGTCGTAGTAGCCGCGCACGTTGAGCACGCCGCACGCCTTGTCGTGGATGCCGAGCTGGCTCCACGTGTAGACCTCGATCAGCTCCTCGAGCGTGCCGATCCCGCCGGGGACGGCGACGAAGGCGTCGGCCAGCTCGGCCATCTGCGCCTTGCGCTCGTGCATCGAGCCGACGACCCGGAGCTCGGTGAGGCCGGGGTGGCCGATCTCGCGGTCGACGAGCGCCTGCGGCATGACGCCGATCGCCTCGCCGCCGCGCGCGAGCATCGTGTCGGCGAGCACGCCCATGAGCCCGACCCTGCCGCCGCCGTAGACGAGGCCGATGCCGCGCTCGGCCATCGTGGTCGCCAGGGCGGCCGCGGCCTGGGCGTAGACGGGGTCGCTGCCGGGGTTGGATCCGGCGTAGACGCATATGTGGCGCACGGCGTGGCAAGTTAGTGGCCTATGGAGACGACATCCCTTGGACCCCTGACCGTGAGCCGGCTGGCGCTGGGAGCCATGCTCTTCGGCGGCGCCACGCCTGAGGACGAGAGCTACCGGATCCTCGATCGCTTCCTCGACGCCGGCGGGACGCTGATCGACACCGCCGACGTGTACGGGGACGGCCGGTCGGAGGAGGTGCTGGCGCCGTGGCTGGCACGGCATCGCGAGGAGGTCGTGGTCGCCACGAAGCTGCGGATGAAGGTCTCCGACCCGCCGGGATCGGGCCTGGCGCCCGACCGGGTGCGGGCGGCGTGCGACGCGTCGCTGCGCCGGCTGGGGATCGACGTCATCGACCTCTACCAGGTCCATGCGCCCGACCCGGCGGTGCCGCTCGAGGAGACGCTGGAGGCGCTCGACGGGCTCGTCCGGGCGGGCAAGGTCCGGGCGCTGGGGGCGTCGAACTACACCGGCTGGCTGCTGGCGTGGGCGGTCGCGCTGCAGGACCGCAACGGCTGGTCGCCGTTCGTGAGCCTGCAGCCGCAGTACTCGCTCGTGCAGCGCTCCGCGGAGCTGGAGCTGCTGCCGTTCGCGCGCGCGGCCGGGCTCGGCGTGCTGCCGTGGGGCCCGCTCGGCGCGGGGTTCCTGAGCGGCCGCCACCGGTCAGGCGCGCTCGCCGAGGGCACGCGCATGGCGGAGGCGGGCGACGACCTCGAGGAGGCGCCGAAGCGGCGCGCGGTGGAGCGGAACTTCCGGGTCGTCGAGGCGGCCGAGGAGATCGCCGCCGCGCACGGGGCGACCGTCCCGCAGGTGGCGATCGCGTGGCTGCTCGGCGTGGACGGCGTGACGGCGCCGATCGTGGGGGCGCGGACGCTCGAGCACCTCGAGGACCTGCTCGGCGCGGTCGACGTGGAGCTGTCGGCCGAGGAGCGCGCCCGGCTCGAGGCGCCGGCCCCGCCGCCGGAGATGTACCCGCAGCGGATGCTGTCGGAGCAGCTCGGGCTCGAGCGGCTCACGGGGCCGCTGCGCTGAGCAGGCGCTCGAGGTCGCCCTCGTCGTTCCAGGCGCCGACCGAGGCGCGCAGGAACGGCGTGCCGGGGAGGTCGCGGACGATCACCCCGAGGCCGGCGAGCCGCTCCCGGGTGGCCGGCGGATCGGGATCCTCCCAGGAGACGAGCGTGGTGCCGTCGCGCGGCGCGACGGCCCGCGCGCGTGCCTCCAGCGCCTCGGCGAGCCGTGCGGCGAGGCCCGAAGCGCGGGTGTGGACCGCTTCGAGGCCGGCACCGGCGAGGAGGTTGACGGCGGCCAGCGAGAACGCGGCCGCCTCCCGCGAGAGCGAGGCGGTGTCGAAGCGGCGGGCGTCGGCGTGCAGGGTGGCGTCGAAGCGCGCGTGGTGGTCGGCGAACGAGACGAAGCTCGGGGCGTGGACCCGGATGCGCTCGGCGAAGGCGGGCTCGACGTAGAGCATGCCGGTGCCGTCGGAGCCGCACAGCCACTTCTGGCCGGAGGCGGCGTAGGCGGCGCAGCCGAGCTCCCCGACGTCGACCGGGATCGCCCCGACGCCCTGCGCGCCGTCGAGGATGACCGGCACGCCGGTGTCCTTGAGGTCCGCGGGGGCCCGCTCGCCGGTCATCCACGAGACGTGCGAGCAGGCGACGAGCGTCGTGCGGGCCGTGACGGCGTCGGCGACGTCCTTGAGCGGGACGGCCTTGATGTCGACGCCGCGGTCGCGGGCGGCGATCAGCGGCCCGATCAGGCCCGGGTGCTCGGTGTCCGAGGTCACGATCTCGTCGCCGGGGCCGAGCTCGAGGCCGGCGAGCACGGTGCCGAGGCCTTCGCTGGTCGAGGTCTTGAGCGCGACATGCTCGACGGCGCAGCCGAGCAGCTTCGCGTAGGCCTCGCGCAGTGCCGCCTGGGCCGCGGAGCGCTGCTCGAAGTGCGGCTGGTAGCGGCCGGCCTGCGCCTCGTCCTCGAGCGCCTCGGTCGCGGCCCGGACCGCCGCCGCCGGGACCGGCCCGTCCGTGCCCGCGTTCAGGAACGCGAGCCGGTCGAGGACGGGGAACTCGGCACGGAGGGCGGCGGCGTCCATGGCCGGCCGCAGGCTAGCGGGCGCCGGTCGGCGCCCGCCGACGGGGCCGCACCGGAGGTCAGCGCCCGCCGATGGGCGGGCCGGACCGGCGGTCAGCGGCCGCAGACGGGCGGGCCGGACCGGCGGTCAGCGGCCGCAGACGGGCCAGGGCGAAGCACCGGCCTGCTCGTAGAGCATCGCCGCGCGGCGGTCCTGCTCGGCCTCGGAGGCCTGCGCGGGGTTGCCGGAGCCGCCCACGGCCTGCCACGTCCCGAGCGTGAACTGGTACTTGCCGTAGAAGCCGTTGCCGGTGTCGGTCGTGGGGTCGCCGCCGGACTCGCAGGCGGCGATCGCCTCGAGCGCGGGGGAGGCGGCGGGGGCCTGCGCCTCGCGCAGGTCGCGGCGCAGGCCGCGCAGGCGGGTGAGCAGCGCGCTCGGCGCCTCGCCGCGCAGGCGGACGCGCACGCGGTCCTCCGCGAACCGGGTGCCGCGGGCGCCGGCGATCCGGCGCTCGAGCCGGACGGCCCGGCGGATCAGGTCCTGCTGGCGGTTGGCGCGCGCCTCGGCGCGCATCTGCTGCGCCATCGTGAGGTGGCCGGCCACGGGTGCCCGCAGCGCGGCCTCGGCTGGGGAGGGCGGGTCGTCGGCGGCGGCCGCCAGGGCGGCCGGAGCCGCGAGCAGCGTGCCCGCGACCGCGAGCGCGCTCGTCGTCTTCGGTCTCATGACACATCCTTCACGGCCCGCGCGCAGGCAGGCCGAATCGGGTCCAAGGTCAGGACGGCGTCCATCCGCGGGCCCATTCCGCTCGTCGCGCTCGAACCAGCGCGGCGCATGGCCCAGCGGCGGTTCCTCCACCGTCGCGGCCGATCAGGCTAGCAAGCCGGCGGCGAACACCCGTTCGAGGCCGCGGCCTAGGGACGAACTTCGGCTGGGTGGGGGAGGTGGGGGTGCATTTCGTTCCGGTCTCCGCGCTCGTCGGCCTCGGAGGAACGTTTCGCACCTATACGGTGCGTTTCGTTCCCCGGCGGCGCGGTCGACGGACGAGTGGAACGAAATGCACCCCCGCCGCCCTACCCAGCCGCAGTTGACGTTCGCTCACAGTTCCTGCACGGCATCGTCGAACCCCAAGCGGTCGGCGGCCTCGATCCAGCGCTCCGGCGGGCGGCGCTCAGGCGACGCCGGGCGGATGGGATAGCCGAAGGAGACGACGATCGCGGCCTGCTCGCCGTCCGCGAGGTCGAGCGCGCTGCGCATCGCGTCGGCGTCGGCGATCCCGTTCGGGCACGAGCCGATGCCCTCGCTCCAGGCCGCCAGCATCATGTTCTGGGCGGCACGGCCGGCGTCGAAGCCGAGCGGGCCCTTGCCGAACGTCACGACGGCGACGACGAGCGTGGCGCCGCGGACGTTGCCTGCGTTCCAGACCGCCGCCGCGACCTCCTCGATCCGCGTGCGGACCACGATGAACCGGCGCGCCTGGCGGTTCTTGCTGCTGCCCGCGAGCCGCCCGGCGTCGAGGATGCGGCGGACGGCGTCCTCGGGGAGCGGGCGGCTGTCGTACCGGCGCACCTCGCGGCGGCTGACGATCGCGAGGAAGGTGTCCACAGCGGGAGTATCGCGGCTGCGGTCCGCGGCGACTCATACCCTCACGCCGGATGCTGCACCTCCACCGATCCGAGCGGGCCGACGGCCTGGTCGCGGCGCTCCGCGACCTCCTCGCCGACCCGCTGCCCGACCCGTTCGCGCCCGAGGTCGTGTGCGTCCCCACGCGCGGGATGGAACGGTGGCTGAGCCAGCGGCTCTCCACGGGCCTCGGCGCGCAGCCCGGCCAGACCGACGGGATCTGCGCGAACGTCGACTTCCCGACCCCGCGGCGCCTGACCACCGACGCGATCGCGGCCGCGACCGGGATCGCGCCCGACACGGACCCGTGGCTGCCCGAGCGGTCGGTGTGGCCGCTGCTGGACATCGTCGCCGGCTCGCTCCACGAGGCCTGGCTGCGCCCGCTCGCCACCGCCGCCGAGGGGTCGCGCCGCTTCGCCGCGGTCCGGCACATCACCGACCTCTTCGACGCCTACGGCCTCCACCGGCCCGAGCTGCTCAACGACTGGGCGGCCGGCCGCGACGACCACTGGGAGGCCGAGCTGTGGCGGCGCCTGAACGCCGCGATCGCCGCGCCCGGCCCGGCCGAGCGGGCCCAGGCCGCCTGCGCACGCCTGCGCTCGCAGCCCGACGTCGTCGATCTCCCGCCGCGCCTGAGCCTGTTCGGCCTCACCCGGCTCCCGGCCGGCCGCCTCGCGATCCTGCGCGCGCTCGCCGAGCACCGCGACGTCCACCTCTTCCTCCTGCACCCGTCGCCGACGCTCTGGGAGCGCTGCCGCGGCCAGGGCCCGGTCATCAGCCGCCGCGACGACCCCACCACGGGCCTCCCCGCCCACCCGCTGCTCGCCTCCTGGGGCCACGACTCGCGCGAGCTCCAGCTCGTCCTCGGCGACGAGGCGCAGGATCACCGGCACCCCGTCGAGCACCGGACCGACACGCTGCTGGCCCGCATCCAGGCCGACGTCCGCGAGGACCGCGCGCCGCCGCGCGCCGACGACCCCGGCCGCCCGCCGCTCGACCCCGCCGACCGCAGCCTCGAGGTCCACTCCTGCCACGGCCGCGCCCGCCAGGTCGAGGTCCTGCACGACGCGATCCTGCACCTGCTCGCCGACGACCCGACGCTCGAGCCGCGCGACGTGATCGTGATGTGCCCGGACATCGAGACGTTCGCGCCGCTCATCCACGCCACGTTCGGGGCGGGCGCCGAGGAACGCCCGGGGGCACCGGACCTGCGCGTCCGCCTCGCCGACCGCAGCATCCGCCAGACCAACCCCGTGCTCGGCGTCGTCGCCCGCCTGCTCGAGCTCGCCGACGAGCGACTGACCGCCTCGCAGGTGCTCGACCTCGCCGACCGCGAGCCCGTCCGCCGCCGCTTCGGCTTCGACGACGACGCGCTCGCCCGCGCCGAGGAGTGGGTGCGCGAGAGCGGCATCCGCTGGGGCCTCGACGCCGTCCACCGCGCCCCGTTCAAGCTCGAGCTCCACACCGGCACCTGGCGCGCCGGGCTCGACCGCCTCCTGCTCGGCGTGACCATGACCGAGGACGAGCAGCGCCTGTTCGCCGGCGTCCTCCCGCTCGACGACGTCGAGAGCGGCGCGATCGACCTCGCCGGCCGCGTGGCCGAGCTGCTCGACCGCCTGCACGCCGCCGTCGACGCGCTCGCGCACCCCAAGTCCGTCGCGGCCTGGGCCGAGGCGATCGCCGCGGCCGCCGACGCCCTCACCGACACCGCCGGCCGCGACGCCTGGCAGCGTGCCGAGCTGCAGCGGCTGCTCGACGACGTCGTCGGCGAGGCCGCCGGCCACGAGAGCGAGCTCAGCCTGCAGGAGGTCCGGGTCCTGCTCCAGGACCGCCTGCGCGGGCGCCCGACGCGCACGAACTTCCGCACCGGCCACCTGACCGTCTGCACGCTCGTGCCGATGCGCTCGGTGCCGCACCGGGTCGTCTGCCTGCTCGGCCTCGACGACGGCGCCTTCCCGCGCAAGTCACCGCACGACGGCGACGACCTCATGCTCGAGGACCCGCACGTGGGCGAGCGCGACGCCCGCACCGAGGACCGCCAGCTCCTGCTCGACGCGCTGATGGCGGCCACCGACCGCGTGATCGTCACCTACACCGGCAACGACGAGCGGACCAACCTGCCGCGGCCGCCCGCCGTGCCGGTCGGCGAGCTGCTCGACGTCGTCGAGCGCACGGTCGCCGCGACCCGCGAGCGGATCGTGGTCCGGCACCCGCTGCAGCCCTTCGACGAGCGCAACTTCACGCCCGGCGCGCTGGTCCGCGACCGCGTCTGGAGCTTCGACGCGGTGACGCTCGACGGCGCCCGCGCCCTGACCGGCGAGCGGCGCCCGCCCGCCCCGTTCCTGGCCGGTCCGCTGCCGCCGCTCGACGACCCGGTGATCGAGCTGACCGACCTCGTGCGGTTCGTCGAGCGCCCGGTGCGCGCGTTCCTGCGCCAGCGGCTCGGCGTCCGCCTCGGGAGCTTCGACGACGAGCTCGAGGACGCGCTGCCGGTCGAGCTCGACGGGCTCGCCCGCTGGCACGTCGGGCGGCGCCTGCTCGAGGCGCGCCTGGGCGGCGTCGAGCCGCGCACGGCGATCCTCGCCGAGATCGCCCGCGGCACCTTGCCGCCCGGCCAGCTCGGGAGGCCGGTGATCGAGCGCGTGCAGCCGACGGTCGAGGAGATCGTGGAGGCCGCGCCCGCCGGCGAGGCCGCCTCGCTCGACGTCCGCATCGCCCTCTCGCGCGGGCGGACGCTGAGCGGCACCGTCGGCGGCCTCGTCGGCGACACGCTGCGGACGCTGACGTACTCGCGCGTGAGCCCCCGCCACCGGATCGCGGCCTGGGCGCGGCTGCTCGCGCTCGCGGCCGGCCATCCGGCTCGTGAGTTCGAGGCCGTGACGGTCGGCCAGGCGCAGGACCCCGACCGCACGGTCACCGTCGCCCGCATCCCGCCGCTGGACGCCGCGACGGCGCTGCACTACCTCGAAGGCCTCGTCGACCTCTACGACCGCGGCATGCGCGAGCCGCCCCCGCTCGCGTGCCTGACCTCGGCCGCCTACGCGGACGCCGCGCGCCGGGAAGCGGACCCCGCGATCCCCGCGCGCAAGGAATGGGAGGGCTCGCACCCGCGGGCCGGCGAGGGAGCCGAGCCCGAGCACCGGCTCGTGTGGGGCACGAGGAGCTTCGACGAGATGCTGACCGCGCGGGCGCGCGAGGACGAGCGCGCCCCTGGCTGGGATGCCGACGAGCCGCGCCGCTTCGGGCGCTGGGCCCGCCGCCTGTGGGACGACCTGCTGAGGCACGAGCGGTGACCGAGCCGTTCGACGTCTGCGGCCCGCTGCCGACCGGCGTCACCGTGCTCGAGGCGAGCGCGGGCACCGGCAAGACGTGGACGATCGCCGCCCTCGCCGCCCGCTACGTCGCCGAGGGGACACCGCTCAAGGAGCTGCTGCTCGTCACCTTCACGCGGATGGCGACCGGCGAGCTGCGCGACCGCGTGCGCGAGCGGCTGGTGGACACCGAGCAGGCGCTCGACCGCGTGCTGGCCGGCGAGGAGCCCGCCGACGACCCGCTCGTCCGCCTCCTGGCGCGCGAGGACGTCGCGCGCCGACACGAGAACTTGGCCCGGGCGCTCGCCGACTTCGACGCCGCCACCGTCGCCACCATCCACGGCTTCTGCCAGGAGGTGCTCGGCGGGCTGGGGATCGCCGCCGACGTCGACGGCGAGTTCGTCGAGGACGTCGCCGACCTGCGCGAGGAGGTGGTCGACGATCTCTACGTCCGCCGCTTCCTGCGCGAGGACCGGCCCGAGATCACGCGCGACGAGGCGGGGCGCGTGGCGCGGATCGCGGTCGACAACCCGGTCGCGCCGATCGAGCCGGGGGAGGACGCGGGCGGCCGGCCCGGCATGCGCCGCCGGCTCGCCGAGGCGGTCCGCCGCGAGCTGGCGGCGCGCAAGCGCCGGGCCGGCGTGCTCACCTACGACGACCTCCTGACCGAGCTCGACGCGGTCCTTGCCGGCGCGGGCGGCGAGGGGATCGCCGCCCGCCTGCGCCGCCGCTGGAAGATCGTGCTGGTCGACGAGTTCCAGGACACCGATCCCGTCCAGTGGAGCATCATGCGCCGCGCGTTCGGCACCGGCACCCTGGTCCTCATCGGCGACCCGAAGCAGGCGATCTACGCGTTCCGCGGCGCCGACGTCTACGCCTACCTCGACGCCAAGCGGACGGCCGACGCCCATGCCACGCTCGACGTCAACCGCCGCAGCGACCAGGGCCTGATCGACGCCTACGACGCATTGTTCGCCGGCGCCCGGCTCGGCCACGAGGGGATCGTCTACCGCCAGGTCAAGGCCGCGCGGCCGGGACCCGGGATGCCGGGCGTGCCGCTGCGGATCCGCGTCGTGCAGCGCGGCGACGTGCGCAGCACGCCGCGCGGCTACGCCGAGCTGGCCTCGGCGCGCGAGCACGTCGCCAAGGACGTCGCCGCCGACCTCGTGCGGCTGCTCTCCAACCAGGCGGCCGTGCCCGGCCAGGTCGCCGTGCTCGTCCAGACCAACCGCAACGCGGCGCGCATCCGCGACGCGCTGGACGTCGCCGGCATCCCCGCGGTCATCAACGGCGCCGGCAGCGTCTTCGCGACGCCCGAGGCCGACCAGTGGCTGCGACTGCTCGACGCGCTCGAGCGGCCGACCTCGGAGCCGCGCGCCCGCTCGGCCGCGCTGACCCCGTTCCTGGGCTGGAGCGCCGAGGAGGTGGCCGGCGCCGACGCGGCGGCGTGGGAGGACGTCCACCGTCGCCTGCACGAGTGGGCGCGCGTGCTGCGGCGCCACGGCGTCGCGTCGCTGGCCGAGACGATCACGCTCGCCGAGGGGCTGCCGGAGCGCGTCCTGGCCGGCGCGGGCGGCGAGCGGCGGCTGACCGACCTCCGCCACGTCGGCGAGCTCCTGCACGCCGCCGCCACCGGCGAGCAGCTCGGCACCACGGCGCTGGCCGGCTGGCTGCGGCGCCGGATCGCCGAAGCCGACCGCGACACCGGCGACGAGGACCGCAGCCGCCGCCTGGAGTCCGACGCCGAAGCGGTTCAGGTGCTGACCGTCCACCGCAGCAAGGGGCTCGAGTTCCCGATCGTGTACTTCCCGGACCTGTGGGAGCCGGGCTTCATCCCCGAGGGCGAGCCGGTCACCTTCCACGACGAGTGGGGCGTCCGGACCGTCGACGTCGGCCTCGAGGGGCCGGACTACCGGCGCCACCGCGAGCAGCACGTGGTCGAGCAGCGCGGGGAGGACCTGCGGATCGCCTACGTCGCGCTCACGCGCGCGCGGCATCAGGCCGTCGTGTGGTGGGCGCCGTCGTTCGGCAGCCGCAACTCCGCGCTCGGGCGCCTGCTCTTCGCGCGCGGGGAGGACGGCACGGTGCCGGCGGCCGGTCGCAGCACGCCCTCCGACGACGAGGCGTGGCAGCGGTTCGAGCGGCTGGCGGCGGACGCGCCGCGGCGGATCGACGTCGAGCGCTCGCAGCTCGGGCTGCCGTTCCCGTGGCCGGGGCTGCCGCGCACGGCCGCCGAGCTCGACGTCGCCGCCTTCGCGCGCGAGCTCGACCTGCGCTGGCGCCGGACCTCGTTCACCGACCTCACGTCGGGCGCGCACGAGGCGCGGGTCGGCAGCGAGCCGGAGGAGCCGGTGGTCGACGACGAGCCCGAGGCACCGGCCCCGGTGCTACCGGGCGAGCTGCCGCTGGCGGCGATGCCGGCCGGCGCCGAGATCGGCACGTTCGTGCACCGCGTGCTGGAGGCGACCGACTTCGCGGCCGCCGACCTCGACGCCGAGCTGGCCGCCCGGATCGCCGAGGTGCAGGAGCGCCGCCGCGTCGAGATCGGCGACCCGGCGGACGTGGCCAGCGGCCTGCGGGCCGCGATCGAGACCCCGCTCGGGCCGGTGCTGGGCGGGATGCGCCTGCGCGACGTGCGGCGGGTCGACCGCCTCGACGAGCTCGACTTCGAGCTCCCGCTCGTGGGCGGCGACGAGCCGACCGGCGAGCTCGAGCTCGAGGCGCTCGACGGCGGCGACCTGCCGTTGAAGCTCGCGGATCCGCTGCTGCGCCACGACGTCCGCGGGTACCTGACCGGCTCGATCGACCTCGTCGTGCGCGCCGGCGAGCGGTTCGCGATCTTCGACTACAAGTCGAACTGGCTCGGCCCGAGCCCCGCGGACTACCGCCCGGGGGCGCTGGCGGCCGAGATGGAGCGCGCCCATTACGGACTGCAGGCGCTGCTCTACCTCGTCGCGCTCCACCGCTACCTGCGCTGGCGGCTGCCGGGCTACGACCCGGACCGCAACCTGGCCGGCGTCGGCTACCTGTTCCTGCGCGGCATGACCGGGGACGGCGGCGTCTTCGCGTGGCAGCCGCCCGGCGCGGTGGTCGAGCGGCTCAGCGACGTGCTGGAGCGCGGCCGGTGAACGCCGCCATCGCCGCCCGCGCCACCGGCCTCCTGCGCGCGTTCAACGAGGCGGGCGTACTCGCGCCCGCCGACGTGCACGTCGCCGGCCGGCTCGCGGCGCTCGTGGGGGAGGAGGACGAGCGGGTGGCGCTCGCGGCCGCGCTCGCCGTCCGCGGCCCGCGGCTCGGGCACGTGTTCGTCGACCTGGCCACGATCCGCGAGACGGCGACGGTCGACACCGACGAGCCCGTCGATCTGGCCGCCCTCCCGTGGCCCGACGGCTGGCTCGAGGCCGTCGCCCGCAGCCCGCTCGTCGCCGTCGGCGAGGACGGCGATCCCGAGCGGCCGCTGCGGCTGGTCGGCTCGGCCCTCTACCTGGACCGCTACTGGCGCGAGGAGCGGCAGGTGGCGGCCGACCTGCGCGCGCTCGGGCCGCGGCTCGAGGTGATCGCGGGCGGACCGGGCACCGGCAAGACGACGATGGTCGCGCGGAACCTCGCGCGCATGCTCGAGGCGGGCGCCGATCCGGCGCTCGTGGCGCTCGCCGCGCCGACGGGCAAGGCCGCCGCGCGGCTGACCGAGGCGGTGCACGAGGAGTCGCGGCGGCTCGAGGTTCCGGCGTTGCTCGGCCTCGAGGCCTCGACCCTGCACCGCCTGCTCGGCTGGCGGCCGGGCACGCACAGCCGCTTCCGCCACGACCGCGCGAACCGCCTGCCGCACGACGTCGTCATCGTCGACGAGACGTCGATGGTCTCGCTCTCGCAGATGGCGCGCCTGCTCGAGGCCGTGCGCCCGACCGCGCGGCTGATCCTCGTCGGCGATCCCGGCCAGCTCACCTCGATCGAGGCCGGCGCCGTGCTCGGCGACATCGTCCAGGCCTCCGAGGGGATCACCGTGCTCGACCGCGTCCACCGCTTCGGCGGCGCGATCGCCGACGTGGCCGCCGCGATCCGGGGCGGAGAGGCCGACGCCGTCGTCGCGGCCCTCGGCGGCGCCGACGATGCGGCCACGGGCCGTGTCACGTGGGCCGGCGACGCCGACGTCGTCCGCGAGGGCGCGATCGCGTGCTTCCGGGCGGTCCACGAGGCCGCCCGCGCCGGCGACGCCCGCGCCGCCATCGACGCGCTCGGCGGCTTCCGGATCCTCTGCGCGCACCGTCGCGGCCCGCACGGCGTCACCGGCTGGACCGCGCAGGTCGAGAGCTGGCTCGCGCAGGCCGGCCTCGCGCCCGACGGCGAGTGGTACGCCGGCCGCCCGCTGCTGGTGACCGAGAACGACTACGGGCTCGGCCTCTACAACGGCGACACGGGCGTCGTCGCCGCCGAGGAGGGGCGCCTGGCCGCCGTCTTCGAGCGCCGCGGCGAGCTCGCCGAGTTCAGCCCGACGCGGCTCGGCGCGGTCGAGAGCGTCTACGCCATGACCGTGCACAAGAGCCAGGGCTCGCAGTTCGGCACCGCCGCCGTCCTGCTGCCCGACGCCGGCTCCCCGATCCTCACCCGCGAGCTCCTCTACACCGCGGTCACGCGTGCCAAGGAGCACCTGATCCTCGTCGGCAGCGAGGAGGCGGTTCGAACCGCGGTGGCGCGACCGGTGGCGCGAGCCTCGGGGCTGGCGCGGCGGCTAGCATCACCCGACCGATGAGAGTGACCCTCCCCGACGGCTCCGAGCGCGAGCTCGCCGACGGCGCCACCGGCGCCGACCTGGCCGCCTCGATCGGCGCCGGGCTGGCACGCGCCGCGCTCGCCATCCGCGTGCTCGACGGCACCGAGGAGCGGCGCGACGGCAGCGCGTACGACGAGGGCCGGATCCGCGACCTCGCGGCGCCGCTGCACGACGGCGAGAAGGTCGAGATCGTCACCGCCTCCAGCGACGACTGGGACTCCGTCCAGCTCATCCGCCACGACACCGCGCACGTGCTGGCCGCCGCCGTGCTCGACCTCTACCCGGGCACCAAGATCTCGATCGGCCCGCCGATCGGCGAGGGCTTCTACTACGACTTCGAGTTCCCCGACGGCGTCACGGTCTCCGAGCACGACTTCGAGGCGATCGAGGCGAAGATGCGCCAGCACGTCAAGGCCGACGAGCCGTTCGTGCGCGAGGACATCCCGGTCGGCGACGCGCTCGAGCGGTTCGTGCGCGAGGAGCAGGACTACAAGGTCGAGCTGATCGAGGACCTCGTCAGAGATCAAGGCGTGGAGACCGTCAGCCTCTACACCAACGACGGCTTCACGGACCTCTGCCGCGGCCCGCACACGCCGTCGACCAAGCGGGTGAAGGCGTTCAAGCTGCTGTCGGTGGCCGGCGCCTACTGGCGCGGCGACGCCAAGCGCCAGATGCTCACCCGCATCTACGGCACCGCGTTCCACTCCAAGGACGACCTCGAGCAGTACCTGCACCAGCTCGAGGAGGCCCGCGCGCGCGACCACCGCCGTCTCGGCCGCGACCTCGGGCTGTTCATGTTCAGCGAGCTGAGCCCCGGCTCGCCGTTCTGGCAGCCGCCCGGCAAGGCGATGCTCAACCAGCTCCAGAGCCTCTGGCGCAAGGAGAACACCGACCGCGGCTACCGCGAGGTGCAGACGCCGATCCTCTACGACGTCAGCCTCTGGAAGCAGTCCGGGCACTGGGACGTGTACCGCGACAACATGTACTTCACGGACGATCTCGAGGGGCACCCGATGGGTCTCAAGCCCATGAACTGCCCCGCCCACGTCCAGCTCTTCAAGGACGGCCGGCACTCGTACCGTGACCTGCCGATCCGCTACTCGGAGGCCGGCCTCGTCCATCGCCACGAGCCGAGCGGCACGCTGCACGGGCTGCTGCGCGTCCGCCACATCACGCAGGACGACGCCCACATCTTCTGCACCGAGGAGCAGGTGCCGGAGGAGATCGGCCGCTGCCTCGACTTCGGCTTCGCGATCTACGACACGTTCGGCTTCGAGCCGCGGCTGGAGCTCTCCACCCGGCCCGAGAAGCGCGTCGGCACCGAGGAGATGTGGGACCGCGCCGAGGCCGGGCTCGAGCGGGCGCTCGTCGACAAGGGCCTGGCGTACGACCTCAACCCGGGCGACGGCGCGTTCTACGGCCCCAAGATCGACCTCCACATGACCGACTCGATCGGCCGCCCGTGGCAGCTCGGCACCGTTCAGCTCGACTACTACATGCCCGAGCGCTTCGAGCTGACCTACACCGGCGCCGACAACCACGACCACCGGCCGGTGATGATCCACCGCGCCCTGATGGGCAGCTTCGAGCGCTTCATGGGCATCCTCATCGAGCACTACGCCGGCGAGTTCCCGCTCTGGCTGGCACCCGTCCAGGCCGCCGTCCTCCCGCTCGCCGACCGCCACGTCGACTACGCGCGCGAGGTCCACCAGGCGCTGTCGGCCGCGGGGCTGCGTGCCGACGTCGACGAGCGCACCGAGTCGGTCGGCCGCAAGATCCGCGAGGCCGAGCTGCGCAAGGTCCCGTACATGCTGGTGGTCGGCGACCGCGAGGCCGAGCAGGGCGCCGTCGCCCTGCGCCGCCACCGCGAGGGCGACCAGGGGACGGTCCCGCTCGGCGAGGCCGTCGAGCGCCTGGCCGCCGAGGCCGCCGCCCGCGGCTAGCCGTTGCGCGGCGCCGGCTGGCCGAGCAGCGAGCGCACGGCGCGCAGCAGCGAGAGCTGGTCGAACGGCTTCTCGAGGAACGCGCTCCCGGCCGGGAGCCGCCCGCGCCCGCGCACCGTCTCGGCCGTGTAGCCGGAGACGAAGAGCGTCCGCAGTCCGGGCAGGACCGGCTCCAGCCGCCGCGCCAGCTCGGGGCCGGACATGTCGGGCATGATCACGTCCGAGACGAGCGCGTCGATCCCGGCGCCGTGGTCGATCGCGCGCTCGACCGCCTCGTGCGGCCCGCCCGTCGACAGCACGCGGTAGCCGTGTCCGGTGAGGATGTACTCGATCAGGTGGCGGACGCCCTCCTCGTCCTCGCACAGGAGGATCGTCTCGCTGCCGGCGAGGCGCTCGAGCTCGTTGCCGTCGCCGCCGTCCGACGCCTCGGCGGCCCCGCCCGTCACCGGCAGGTAGATCTTGAAGCTCGTCCCCAGCGCCGGCTCCGAGTAGACGTTGATGTGCCCGCCCGACTGGGTGACGATCCCGTGCACGGTCGCCAGCCCGAGCCCGGTGCCCTGCCCGACCTCCTTGGTCGTGAAGAACGGGTCGAAGGCGCGCGACATCGTCTCCGGCGTCATGCCGACGCCGGTGTCGGTCACGGTCAGGCACACGTAGTCGCCGGCCTCGATCGTGCCGCGTTCGCCGAGCGAGGTGCCGCGCGCCTCGATCGTCAGCGTGCCGCCGGTGGGCATCGCGTCGCGGGCGTTGACCGCGAGGTTGATGAGGACCTGCTCGATCTGGGCGCGGTCGGCGAGGACCGACGGCAGCCCGTCGTCGGTCAGCATGGCAACCTCGATGTCCTCGCCGATCAGGCGCCGCAGCATCGGGGCGAGCCCGCTCGCGACCTCGCCGAGGTTGAGCGGGACCGGGTCGAGCACCTGCTGACGCGAGAAGGCGAGCAGCTGCTTGGTCAGCTGGGTGGCCCGCTCGGCGGCGCGCTCGACCTCGAGCAGCTCGTTGCCGCCGGGCCCGGCGCCGATCCGCCGCCGCGCGATCTCCCCGTACCCCCCGATCACGGTCAGCAGGTTGTTGAAGTCGTGCGCCACGCCGCCCGCCAGCTGCCCGATCGCCTCCATCTTCTGCGCCTGCCGCAGCTGGTCCTCGAGCCGGCGGCGCTCGGTCACGTCGCGCATCACGAACAGGTGGCGGCCGGGCACGAACTCCGGATGCGAGCGGACCTCGAGCACGATCGGCCTGCCGTCCTGCTCGCCCTCCCAGGTGTCCTCCTGCATGCCCTTGGCGACCCGCTCCTCGCTGAGGAACTCCTCCCAGTCGCGCGCCGCGCGATCCGGGCCGATGAGGTCGTCGAGCCGGGCGCCGAGCAGGTGCGTGCGCGGGCGCTCGTAGAACCGGCAGGCCGCGTCGTTGACCGACACGAAGCGGCGGTCGGAGTCGAGGACGACGATGACGTCCATCGTCGCGTCGAGGATCGCCTGCAGCTCCATCGCGATCCGCTCCGCCTCGTTCAGCCTCCCAGCCACGCACGCAGACGATAACCGGGGCCGCTGGTAGCGTCCGCCCGTGCTTCGCCGCCGAAGCCCGGACGTCCCGCGGCGCGACTCGGCGCGGCTCGTCGCCGCGCTCGGGTTCGGGCTCTCCTTCCGGCCGACGCTCGTGCGCCGCACCGCGCGCGACCAGGCGATGGTCTCGGGCACCGCGGCGGTCTTCGGCGCGGTGGCGGGGACCGGGACGGAGCTGATGGTGAGCGCGCTGGCGCGGCGGCTCGGCGGCCGCGAGGGCGCGGCGCGCGGGATCGTGATCGGCGCCGGGGCGGTGGCGATCCTGGGCCAGCTCCCGGCCCACCGGCGCTCCCCGGTCGCCTTCGCGGGGAGCGTCGCGCGCGTGTGCGGCATCTCGGCGATCGTCGGCAGCGTGGCGCCGATGCAGCGGGCCGACGACCCGCTGCACGACCCGCGGGCGATCGCCGCCGCGGGCGTGGTGGGCGGCGCCGCGCTGATGGGCTGGAAGCAGCTGATGAAGCGGTCGCGGCCGCGGCGGGTGCGGATGACCGAGTGGCCCGACGCCGAGTACCTGCCGACCGTCTCACACGGGCCCGGGTCGCTGATCCCGCAGGAGACGCTCGACTTCGAGGCGAGCCGCTTCCTGGCCGGCACCGAGAAGGACCTCCCCGTCGACCCGATCCGCGTCTTCGTCGGCGTCCACTCGGCGCCGACCGTCGAGGAGCGGGCCGAGCTCGCGGTCCGCGAGCTCGCGCGGCTCGGGGCGTTCGAGCGCAGCCGGATCGTCGTCATCTCGGCGACGCTGCGCGGCTACGTGAACCCGATCATCCCCGACGCCGTCGAGCAGTTCTCGCGCGGCGACTGCGCCTGCGTGGTGATCCAGTACTACGACAAGCGCACGCTGCTGATGCCGCTCAAGGTGGGGATCGCCGCGCGCACGCACCGCGAGCTGCTGCGGCAGCTCGTCCGCCACCGCGGGCCGGCCGACGTGTTCGTCTACGGCGAGAGCCTCGGCGCGTGGGCGAGCCAGAACGTCTTCCGCGCGGGCGGGACGGCGGCGCTCGACGCCCTCGGCGTCGCCCGCGCCCTGTGGATCGGGACGCCGTACTTCTCGCTCCTGCGGCGCGACTTCGAGCGCGGCAAGCTGCCGGTCGACGACCGCGTGGCCACTGTCCGCGCCACCGACCTGGTCGAGGACGACCCCGCTGATGCCGAGAAGCTGCGCTTCGTCTTCCTGCACCGCATGACCGACCCGGTCGTGCTCTTCCCCGGCCTCGAGCTGTTTTGGCGCAAGCCGGACTGGATGCCCTCGAGCGAGTGGCGCCCCGGGATCACCTTCGTGCAGACGCTGATCGATCTCATCAACGCCACCAACTGGACGTCGGCGCTCCCGCAGGCGCTGGCCCACGACTACCGGCTCGAGGGGCCGCTCGGCGTGCGGCTCGCGTTCGGCCATCACGACGTCCCCCGGGACGAGGCGGCGCGGATCGCCGACGAGCTGATCGCGCAGGAAGTCGCCAACGGAGCCTATTTGCGAGCGGCCCGTCGCCGCTATACTGCCCGGCGTTGACCACGCGTTCCGACTCAGCGCCGCGCACTTCTTGACGCGACGCCATCAAGCCTAGTGCCGGTCCCGAGACGCTTCGACCGGCAGCCGCCTGAGCGCGACCCCACACGGATCAACGAGCGCATCCGCGTTCCCGAGGTCCGCCTGATCGACGAGAACGGCCAGCAGGTGGGGATCATGCGCACCCAAGAGGCCCTGCGCTACGCGCAGGACCGCGACCTCGACCTCGTCGAGGTGGCTCCCGATGCCAAGCCGCCCGTCTGCCGGGTGCTCGACTACTCGAAGTACAAGTACGAGCAGAACCAGAAGCAGAAGGCCGCCCGCAAGCACCAGCAGCAGATCAACGTCCGCGAGATCAAGTTCCGGCCGAAGATCGCCCAGCACGACTACGACACCAAGAAGGGCCACGTCGAGCGCTTCCTCAAGGGGCGCGACAAGGTCAAGGTGACGATCATGTTCCGGGGCCGCGAGATGGCCCACCCCGAGCGCGGGGAGATGATCCTCAACCGCCTCGCGGAGGACCTCGGCGACCTCGCCGTGGTCGAGCAGCGGCCCCAGCAGGACGGCCGCAACATGACGATGATGCTGGCGCCCCAGCGGGCCGCGGCGACCGAGAAGCCCGCCTAGCGGCAAATCCGGCGCGTCGCGGGTATGCCGTGGCGCGCTGATACCCAACCCTTTGACCAGCGCGGCCCCTCAGGGGATCCACCGCGGAGCTGGTCGGCAGGCCAGTCATTCGTCCGCTCTGTCCGCCGGCGGACAATTCCGAGTTGCTGATGGCTCTCTACCACTGGCAAGCTCTGCGTAATGCCGACGAGTAGCGCTGCGCAGTGCGACGGTGCCGGCGTCGGTCCTCACGCAAGCCCGTGAAATGCGCTCGCCGGCAGGTGAGCGAGTCACGCGGTGCGCACCGCGAACTGGTCAACAACAACTCGGGAGAGGTAGGGATGCCTCGCTTCAAGCGGCCCAACGCGGCCACGATCCTCGCCTTCGTGGCGCTGTTCGTCGTCATGGGCGGCTCGGCTTACGCCGGTGCCACGATCACTAGCAGCGACATCAAGAACGGCACGATCAAGATGTCGGACCTGTCTAAGAGCGCAAAGAAGGGCCTCAAGGGCAGCAGGGGCAGCCGTGGTCCCAGCGGTCCCGCTGGTCCCGCTGGACCTGCAGGACCGGCCGGAGTGCTCGGTACCCAGGTCGTCGAGGTCGCGACGACCGTCCTGCCCGGCGACGTGAACGGCCCGCAGGCGTTCTGTCCGGCTGGCAAGGTTGTGGTCGGCACCGGCTTCAAGTCCTCGATCACGCACGTCGGCTTCGTCATGGTGTTCGGCAACTCGGTCGGCATGGGCGTCATCAACGACTCGAGCATCCCGGTCGACACGAGCGTGCAGGCCGTCTGTGCGAACGGCAGCGCGGCTGCGGGCGCCGCGCGAGTCGCCTCTGCATCGAGCGCGCGCGCGCAGTTCGACCGTGCCCTGGCAAAGCTCAAGGCGGCCAACTAGTCATGGCGCTCACATCGCCCACTTACGACAAGCAGGACCAGTACGACAAGATCGCCCAGGGCCTGATGGAAGGCGAGAGCATCCTCGCCGTCTACGACTGCATCGGGGCCGGAACCGGCTTCGTCGGCCTCACCGATCGCCGCGTGATCCTCCAGGACAACTCGTTCGTGGGCAAGAAGGTGGCCCTGACGAGCGTGCCCTACAGCCGTGTGCAGGCGGTGTCGTTCGTGTCCAACAAGAGCATGCTCGGCAAGTGGTCCTCGTCCAGCGAGATCGCGATCCTGGTCGGTGGGACGACGCACGAATGCGAGTTCCGCGGCGACGAGAAGGCGCGGCTCATCCATGACGTGATCCTGCGGCACATCACCTAGTCGCAGGCCCTGGCACACGTGGGCCAGGTCAAGAGGTGGCGGCCGCCGGCGCGGCGAGGTTGAGAACCTGTGCGGCGTGCCGCCACTTCATGTCGAGCCGTTCACGATCGAGGTCCCCGAGCGGACGTTGTCGGACCTGCGCGAGCGGATCCGCAGCACGCGCTGGCCGCCGCCCTCGCCCGAGCCGGGGTGGGGGCAGGGGACCGAGATCGGCTACCTGCGGGACTTGCTCGCCTACTGGGCCGACGGCTTCGACTGGCGCGAGCAGGAGCGGCGGCTGAACGAGCACGAGCACTACATGGCGGACGGGATCCACTTCGTGCACGTCCGCCGCGGCGGGATCCCGCTGATCCTCACGCACGGGTGGCCGAGCACGTTCGTCGAGCACCTGCAGCTCGTGCCGCACCTCGAGGGCTTCGACCTCGTCATCCCGTCGCTGCCGGGCTACGGGTTCTCGGAACGCCCGCCGCGCACGACGATGCGCGAGACCGCGGCGCGCTGGCACGCGCTCATGCAGGGCCTCGGGTACGAGCGCTACGGCGCCCAGGGCGGTGACTTCGGCGCGGCGGTCACAGCGTTCATGGCGCTCGACGACCCCGAGCCGCTGCTCGGGATCCACCTGCACCAGATCGACACGCCGCCGCCGGTCGACGCCCCGGCGACCGACGCGGAGCGCGAGTACCTCGAGGCGGTCGCGGCGTGGGACGCGGTCGAGCGCGGCTACAGCTCGATCCAGTCGACCAAGCCGCAGACCGTCGCCTACGGACTCAACGACTCACCCGCC
>Ga0081538_10000268_pt1 | contig 59529 bp, 52 predicted proteins | sample TabmetS5T2R1_FD_71022 | JGI IMG/M metagenome (GOLD analysis project Ga0081538, IMG submission 71022) | Tabebuia heterophylla rhizosphere microbial communities from the University of Puerto Rico - S5T2R1 | ecosystem: Host-associated > Plants > Roots > Rhizosphere ...
TTGCTGGCCGGACGGTTCGCGCCCGCGGGCGGCGACGGCGCCGTGCCGCCGCCGCCGGGGCCGCCGGCCGCCGACTCGGCGGGCACGGTCGCCAGGCTCCAGGCCGAGCTGCGGCGGCGCCCCGACGAGCCCCGGCTGCTCACCCGGCTCGGCGTCGCCTACGTCACCAGGGCGCGGGAGACCGCCGACCCGAGCTTCTACGCCAAGGCGGCCGGCGTGCTGGAGCGGGCGGGCGAGCTCGCGCCCCGCGACGCCGCCACCATGACCGCGCGCGGCCTGCTGGACCTCGGCCGCCACGACTTCCGCGCCGCGCTCGGCTGGGCCACCAGGGCGCTGCGGGCCAACCCCGACGCCACCGAGGCGTACGGCGTGCTGTTCGACGCCCAGGTCGAGCTCGGCCGCTACGACGCCGCGGTGACCACCGCCCAGGCGATGGTCGACCGCAAACCGACCCAGGGCAGCCTGGCCCGCGCCGCCTACGCCCGGGAGCTCCTCGGCGACGCCGACGGCGCGCTGACCGCCATGACCCAGGCGGCCGCCGCCGGCAGCGGCACCGCCGGCGACCGCGCGTACGTCCACACCCTCACCGGCAACCTGCACCTCGGCGTCGGCCGCCTGCCGCAGGCCGAGGCCGCCTACCGCCGGGCGCTGGCCGGCCTGCCCGGCTACGGGCCCGCCGAGGTCGGCCTGGCCCAGGTCGAGGCCGCCCGCGGCGAGCTGCCCGCGGCGGCCCGGCGGTTGGAGCCGGCCGCCACCCGCCTGCCCCTGCCCGCCACCGTGGCGCTGCTCGGCGACGTCCGCGCGGCCCAGGGCGACGCCGGCGCCGCCGACCGCCAGTACCAGCTGGTGCGCGCGATCGAGCGGCTCAACCGGGCCAACGGCGTCGCCGTCGACCTCGAGCTGGCCCGCTTCGAGGCCGACCACGCGCGCGACCGGGGCGCCGACCCGGCGCGCGCGGTCGCCATGGCCAGGCGCGCCCTGGCAGACCGGCCCACGGTCTTCGCCGCCGACGCGCTCGGGTGGGCGCTGCGGCAGGCCGGCCGGGCCCGCGAGGCGCTGCCCCACGCCAGGGCCGCGGTGCGGCTCGGCACCCGCGACGCGCAGCTCTGGTACCACCTGGCCGCCGCCGAGGCCGACCTCGGCATGACCGCGGCGGCCCGCCGCCACCTGGCGACCGCCTTCGGCATCAACCCGTACCTGACCGTGCGCGATCGGCCCGCCGCGCTGGCCCTGGCCGGGCGGCTCCAGATGCCCGCCCCAAGCCAGGTGGGCGGCCGGTGAGGCCCTTCGCGCGCCCGGGGCGCGCCACGGCGCGCCGGGCCGTCGTCCTGGCCGCCCTGGCCGCCGCGCTGGCGGTCGCCGGGGCGGCTCCGGCGGCCGCCCACCCGCTCGGCAACTTCACCGTGAACGGCTACAGCGGCCTGCGGGTCGGCCCCGACCGCCTGGTGGTCGACTACGTGCTCGACCTGGCGGAGATCCCCGCGTTCCAGGCCAGGCAGGCGATCGACGGGGACCGCGACGGCACCGTGAGCGGCGCCGAGGCCGCCGGCTGGCGGGCGCGGGAGTGCCCGCGGCTGGCCGGCGGGCTGCGCGCGACCCTCGACGGGCGCGCGCTGCCGCTGCAGGTCACCGCCTCCACCCTCGCCTTCCCGCGCGGGGTGGGCGGGCTGCCCACGCTGCGCCTGGAGTGCGCGCTGGCGGCCCGGCTGCCGGCGGGCGGCGGCCACCGCCTCGCCTACGCCGACGGCAACCACGCCGGCCGGGTCGGCTGGCGGGAGGTCACCGCCACCGGCGACGGTGCCACCCTGGACGCGGCCGACGTCCCCGCCCGCAGCGCCAGCGCCCGCCTCACCGCCTACCCCGAGGACCAGCTCCGCTCCCCCCTCGACCAGCGGACGGCCGCCGTCCGCTTCCGTCCGGGCGGGCCGCGGGCCGCCGAGGCGGCCGCGACCGGCGCCGGCGGGGGGGCGGCCGCCCGCGGGGGCGTCGACCGGGCCACGGCCGCGTTCACCGCGCTGGTGGCCGAGCGCCGGCTCTCCGCCGGGTTCGGGCTGGTCGCCCTGGCGCTGGCGCTGGCGCTCGGCGCCGCCCACGCGCTGGCGCCCGGGCACGGCAAGACGGTGATGGCCGCCTACCTGGTCGGCCTGCGCGGCTCGCTGCGGCAGGCGGCCACCATCGGCGCGACCGTCACCGTCACCCACACCGCCGGCGTGCTGCTGCTCGGCCTGGTGCTCAGCGCCTCCCGGGCGGTCGCCTCCGAGCGCGTCTACCCCTGGCTGGGCCTGGCCAGCGGCCTGCTGCTGGCCGCCGTCGGCCTGACCCTCGCGGTCCGCGCGCTCCGCGGCCACCACCCCCATCCCCCCGGCCACCCTCACCCACACGGCACCGACGGGCACCCCCACGACCACCCCGCCGGCGGCGGTGGCGGCGGCGGCGGGCGGGCGCCCGGCGGCGGCTGGGCGGGGCGGCCGCTGGGGCGGCGGGGGCTGGTGGCGCTCGGGCTGGCCGGCGGGCTGGTGCCCAGCCCGTCGGCGGTGGTGGTGCTGCTCGGCGGCATCGCCCTGGGGCACGCCTGGTTCGGGGTCGCGCTGGTGCTCGCCTACGGGGTCGGCATGGCCGCCACCCTCACCGGCGTCGGCCTGCTGCTGGCCCACCTCCGCACCCGGGTCGACCGGCGGCTGGCGCTCCCCGCCGGGTCGCTGCTGGCCCGCGCGGGCCGGCTGCTGCCGGTGGCCGCCGCCTCGGTGATCGTGGCCGTCGGCCTGGCCCTGGCCGCCCGGGGCGCCGCGCAGCTCTAGGCCGGCGCGGCCGCGCCGCCGCGGCGCCCGCCGGCACCCTCAGCCTGCCGTCTTCGCGCGGGTGCGCCTGGGCGTGGCGGCGGCCCGCGGGGGGGCGCCGTTGCCGGCGGGGCCGGGGATCGGCACCGGGTCCAGGCCCAGGGCGGCGGCCAGGAACTGGCCGGTGTAGGAGCCGGGCGCGCGGGCGACCCGCTCGGGCGGGCCCTGGGCGACCACCTCGCCGCCGCGGTCGCCGCCCTCGGGGCCGAGGTCGACGACCCAGTCGGCGGTCTTGACCACGTCCAGGTTGTGCTCGATCACGATCACGGTGTTGCCGGCGTCGACCAGCCGGTGCAGCACCCCGAGCAGCTTGTCGACGTCCTGGAAGTGCAGGCCGGTGGTCGGCTCGTCCAGGACGTACAGGGTCCGCCCGGTGGCCCGCTTGGCCAGCTCGCTGGCCAGCTTGACGCGCTGCGCCTCCCCGCCCGACAGCGTCGGCGCCGGCTGGCCGAGCTTGATGTAGCCGAGGCCGACGTCGTTGAGGGTCACCAGGTGGCGGGCGATCGCCGGGATGCTGCCGAACAGCCCCAGCGCCTCCTCCACCGACATGTCGAGGACGTCGGCGATGGTGTGGCCCTTGTAGTGGACCTCCAGGGTCTCCCGGTTGTAGCGCTTGCCCTTGCAGACCTCGCAGGGGACGTAGATGTCGGGCAGGAACTGCATGTCGATCTTGATCGTGCCGTCCCCGGCGCAGGCCTCGCAGCGCCCGCCGCGCACGTTGAACGAGAACCGGCCCGGCTGGTAGCCGCGCACCTTGGCCTCGTTGGTCTGCGCGAACAGGCGGCGGATGTGGTCGAACACGCCGGTGTAGGTGGCGGGGTTGGAGCGCGGCGTGCGGCCGATCGGCGACTGGTCGACGTCGATCACCTTGTCGAGGTGCTGGTCGCCGTCGAGCGAGCGGTAGCGGCCGGGTGAGGTCCGCGAGCGGTACACCGCCTGCATGAGCGCCTTCAGCAGGACGTCGTTGACCAGGGTCGACTTGCCCGACCCGGACACCCCGGTGACGCAGGTGAAGACCCCGAGCGGGAAGCGGGCGGTGACCTCCTTGAGGTTGTGCTCGCGCACGCCGGCGATCTCCAGCCAGCGCTCGCCCGGCTTGCGGCGGCGGGCCGGCACCGCGATCGACCGCTTGCCGGCCATGTACTGGCCGGTGAGCGACGCCTCCACCCGCTCCAGGTCGGCGAGGGTGCCCTGGGCGACGACCTGGCCGCCGTGCTCGCCGGCGCCCGGCCCGATGTCGACCAGGAAGTCGGCGGTGCGGATGGTTGCCTCGTCGTGCTCCACCACGATCAGGGTGTTGCCGAGGTCGCGCAGCCGCACCAGCGTCTCGATCAGCCGGTGGTTGTCGCGCTGGTGCAGCCCGATGGACGGCTCGTCGAGCACGTAGAGCACGCCGGTCAGCCCCGAGCCGATCTGGGTGGCCAGCCGGATGCGCTGCGCCTCCCCCCCGGCCAGGGTCGCCGAGGCCCGGTCCACGGTCAGGTAGTCGAGGCCGACGTCGAGCAGGAAGCCGAGGCGGGCGTTGATCTCCTTGAGGACGCGGGCGGCGATGAAGGCGTCGCGGTCCGACAGCTGCATCTCGGTGAAGAAGCGGGCGGCCTCCCCCACCGACATCGCCGCCACCTCGGCGATGTTGCGGCCGGCGACCGTCACCGCCAGGCTCTCCGGCCGCAGCCTGGTCCCCTTGCAGGTCGGGCAGGGCACCTCGCGCATGTAGCTCTCGACCCGCTCGCGGACGCTGTCGGACTCGGCCTCGGCGTAGCGGCGGTTCAGGTAGGGGACGACCCCCTCGTAGCTGGTGTGGTAGGCGCGGGTGCGCCCGTAGCGGTTCTTGTAGCGCACGTACACCTGCTGGCCGGCGCCGTAGAGCAGCACCCGCCGCTGCTCGTCGTCGAGCCGCTGCCAGGGGGTGTCGGGGTCGAAGCCGTAGGACTCGGCGACCGCGACCAGCAGCCGGTCGAAGTACTCGCTGGCGCCGCGGCTGCCCTGCCACGGCTGGATCGCGCCCCCGGTCACCGGCAGGGTCGGGTCGGGGATCACCAGCTCCGGGTCGACCTCCTGCTTGACGCCGAGGCCGGTGCAGTCCGGGCAGGCGCCGTAGGGGGCGTTGAAGGAGAAGTTCCGCGGGGCCGGCTCCTCGAACGACAGGTTGTCGTAGAGGCAGGCGAGGTGGGTGGAGAACTGCAGCTCGCGGCCCTCGTCGACCAGGTCGACCAGGACCAGCCCCTCGGCGATGCCGACGGCGGTCTCGACCGAGTCGGCCAGGCGGCGGCGGGCCTTCTCGTCGGCCTCCGGGCCGCGGGCGACCAGCCGGTCGACCACGATCTCGACGTCGTGCTTGTAGGTCTTGGCCAGCCGGATCGGCTCGGACAGGTCGCGGATCTCGCCGTCGACCCTGGCCCTGGCGAAGCCCTTGGCCGAGTAGCTGCGCAGCAGCGCCTCGTACTCGCCCTTGCGGCCGCGGACCACCGGCGCCAGCAGCTGGAAGCGGGTGCCGGCCGGCAGCTCCAGGATCCGGTCGACGATCTGGTCGGGGGTCTGCCGGGAGATCGGCCGGCCGCAGCGGGGGCAGTGGGGCTGGCCGATGCGGGCGTACAGCAGCCGTAGGTAGTCGTAGACCTCGGTGATCGTCCCCACGGTGGAGCGGGGGTTCTTGGAGGTGGACTTCTGGTCGATCGAGATCGCCGGCGACAGCCCCTCGATGAAGTCGACGTCGGGCTTCTCCATCAGGCCGAGGAACTGGCGGGCGTAGGCCGACAGCGACTCGACGTAGCGGCGCTGCCCCTCGGCGTAGATGGTGTCGAAGGCAAGCGAGGACTTGCCCGACCCGGACAGCCCCGTGAACACGATCAGGGCGTTGCGGGGCAGGTCGAGGTGGATGTTCTTGAGGTTGTGCTCGCGGGCGCCCCGGATCACGAGGCGGTCGGTGATGCTCAGGTTCCCTTCCTCGGTTCGGGGGGAAGCTCGGCTCGGCAACGACATTGTAAGGACGGCTGTGACAACAATGTCCTCCAGGACGCGGACATTCCACAGGAGGCGCCGATGGCCGACTTCGATCCCGCCCACGTCGAGCAGGGCGGGCCGCCGCACCGCTACCCCGGCGGGCCCCTGGAGGTGACCAAGCTGCACGTGGGGCCCTACGAGAACAACGCCTACCTGCTGCGCGACCCGGAGGCCGGCGACGCGCTGCTGGTGGACGCCGCCGACGAGGCCGAGCGGCTGCTGGAGCTGCTCCGCGGCGCCCGCCTGGTCGGCGTGGTCACCACCCACCGCCACGCCGACCACATCCAGGCCCTGCCCGGCGTGCTCAAGGCCCACGACGTCTGGAACGGCGCCCACCCCGCCGACGCCGACGCGATCGCCGAGCAGGTCGGCGTCACCCCCGACCGCGTGCTGGGCCACGGCGACACCCTGGCCGTCGGACGCTGGGCGGTCACCGTGCTCCACACCCCTGGCCACACCGAGGGCAGCATCTCCTTCAAGCTGCCGTCCAGCCAGGTCCTCACCGGCGACGCGCTGTTCCCCGGCGGGGTCGGCAGGACCAGCGGCCGGGCCGCGTTCGAGCAGGCGATCTCCTCGGCCGAGCGGCACCTGCTGCCGCTGCCGGGCGGGACCCGGGTCTCGCCCGGCCACGGCGACGACACCCTGGTCGAGCGGGAGCTGCCGCAGCTCGACGGCTGGAAGGCGCGGGGCTGGTGACCGCCGGCCGCCGCCCCAGGGTCCTGGCCGTCGCGTTGCTGGTCGCGGCCGTGCCGCTGCTGGCGGCCTGCGACGCCGCCCAGCAGGCGCAGGACGTCGCCCAGGGGGTCGACAAGGCCGCCGACTGCGCCGCGCTGGTCGGCGAGCTGAGCGGCGTCGACTGGGGAGCCGTGCGCCGCAACGCCGCCGAGGCCGAGCAGGCCGCCCGGAACCTCGACGAGCGCCTCCGCGAGGTCAACGACGCCGACGTCCGGCGGGCCGGGGAGGCGCTGGCCGACAGGGCCAGGGGGCTCGCCGACGCGGCCAGGGACGCCGACGCGGCCGCGATCCAGCGGCGGCTCGCCGAGGTGGAGTCGGCGGCCAGGGACCTGGCCGCCACCTGCAACGTCCCCGTCGACCAGGTCGGCGGGTAGCCGCCGGGCGGCCGTACCCGTCGGCCCGGCTGGTCGCCCCGATCGTCCGGCGATCACTTCGCAAGTGGACACTCGCGAAGTAGCCGGTGGAAGGGTCAGGGCAGGGCGCGGAGGAAGCGGGCGGCGAGGGGGGCGGCGACGCGGCCGCCGACGCCGCCGTCCTCGACCACCAGGGCGAACGCCAGGTCGCCGCGGAAGCCGATGAACCAGGCGTGGGTCGGCAGCGGGTCGCCGCTGCCGAACTCCGCGGTGCCGGTCTTGCCGGCGGTGCCGGCGGGCAGCCCGGCCGAGCGCGCGGTGCCCTCGGTGACCACCAGGCGCATCAGCCGGCGGAGGGTGTCGGCCACGCCGCGGTCCAGCGCGCCGGGCGCCTGGCCGCCGTCGCCGGCCCCGTCCTGGCCGTCGACCAGCCGCGGCGAGCGCCATTGGCCCTCGGCCGCCGTCGCGGCCACCATCGCCATCTGCAGCGGGCTGGCGGTGATCCGGCCCTGCCCGAACCCCTCGGCGCCCAGGTCGGCCTGGTCGGCGGGGGGCGGCACCCGGCTGGTCACCGCCGGGACGCCGGGCGCGGGCTCGACCCCGAAGCCGAAGCGCCCGGCGGCGGCGCCGAGCTCCTCGCCGTCCAGGCGCTGCGCCGCCAGCCGCACGAAGGCGGTGTTGCAGGAGTGGGCGAAGGCGCTGCTGAACGGGACCCTGCCGAGCACCTCGTCCTCGAAGTTCCCGAACCTCCTCCCGCCGACGTCGGTCTCCTTGGGGCAGTCGACCGGGTCGCTGGGGCGCAGGCCGCCGTCCAGCAGCGCCGCGGCGGTGACCACCTTGAAGGTGGAGCCGGGCGGGTAGCGGCCGAGCAGCGCCCGGTTGTACTCGGCGGGGGCGTTGACGACGGCCAGCAGCTCCCCGGTGGACGGGCGCACGGCGACCAGGGCGGCGGGCTTGCCGACCCCCGCCAGGGCGCGCTCGCCGGCCCGCTGCGCCCTGGGGTCCAGGGTGGTCCGCACCGGGCGGCCCTCCTCGCCGGGGAAGCGGTGCAGCACCTTGGCGGCGGCGCCGTCCCGGCCGGCCAGGCGGACCTCACCGGAGGGGGAGCCGGCGAGCTGGCGTTCGAACGACGCCTCCAGCCCGTTGCCGTGGCCGGTGAGGTCGCCGGTCTGGTAGGGCGCGCCGAGCCGCTTCAGGTCGTCGGCGGTGACCGGCTCCACCGTGCCGACCAGCACCCGGGCCGAGGCGGGGCCGCCGGCCTTGCGGCCGGACTTGTCCTGGAACGACAGGCCGGGCACCGGGTAGATGGCGTCCCTGACCGCCTCGTAGCGGTCCCGTGGCAGGACCGCGACCGGGACGCGCTGGTTCGGCCGCCGCTCGGCCTCGGCCAGCGCGGCGCGCGCCTGGGCGGTGGTGACCCCGGCGTGCCGGCGCAGCGCGGCGGCGACCTCGGCGGGGTCCTTGACCCGCTCGCCGACGACCTGGACCTCGACCATCGGGCCGGGCCCGGCGAGCACGCTGCCGTCGCGGGCCAGGATCGGCGCCCGCTCCGGCCAGCTGCGCACCCGCTGGAGGCGGAGCCCGGCGGCGAGGTCGGGATGGATCGCCGCCGGCGACCAGTCGACCCGCCAGCGCCGGTCGCGGCGGACCATGCGCAGCAGCCCCTGGTAGGACCACTCCCCCAGGGCCCGCAGCTGCAGCCGCGCCCGGAACGGCACCTCGGCGCGGCCGCCGTCGGTGCGCGCCGGCTCGGCGGTGAAGCTCGCCGCGGTCGCCCGCAGGTCCTGGAGCGCGCGGGCGTGCTGGGCGGCGAAGTCGGCCGGTGGCGCGGCGGCCAGCGCCTGCATCGCCGCCCAGTCGCGCCGGCCGAAGGCGTCGAGGTAGGCGGCGGCCACCGGGCCCGGCTCCCCGCGCGGCCGCAGCACCAGCCAGGCGCCGCCGCCCGCGGCCGCCAGCAGCACGACCACGATGGCGACGACCATCCACCGGCGCACGGCCACCTCCAGGCTTCGTGGGCGAGGCAAGCAGTCTACCCGGGGCCACCCTTCGGGTTCCCCGGAGGGGTGCCCCGGACCCTCCGCTAGCCGACCCCGGCCTCGGTCATGCCGCGGAGCTCGCGGCGCAGGTCGCCGACCTCGTCGCGCAGGCGCGCCGCGTACTCGAAGCGGAGGTCCTTGGCGGCCTCGTGCATCTCCTCCTCGAGGGAGGCGATCAGCCGCTCGAGGTCGGCCCGTGGCATGCCGCTGACGGCGGGCTCGCCGCCCCGGCGGCCCGCCGGCCCGCGTGCCGGGGTGGGCGCGCGGCCCTTGCGGCCCCTGGCGCCGACGGCGGCGCCCTCCTCCTCGCCCCGCAGCGCCTGGATGATGTCGGTGACCCGCTTGCGGACCGTCTGCGGGTCGATGCCGTTGGCGGCGTTGAAGTCGAGCTGCAGCTTGCGGCGGCGGTTGGTCTCCTCGATGGCCCGCTGCATCGACGGGGTGACCTGGTCGGCGTACATGATCACCTGGCCGTCGACGTTGCGGGCGGCGCGGCCGATGGTCTGCACCAGGGAGGTCTCCGAGCGCAGGAAGCCCTCCTTGTCGGCGTCCAGGATCGCGACCAGGGTGACCTCCGGCAGGTCGAGGCCCTCGCGCAGCAGGTTGATGCCGACCAGCGTGTCGAACTCGCCCAGCCGCAGGTCGCGGAGGATCTCGATGCGCTGCACCGTGTCGATCTCGGAGTGCAGGTAGCGGACCCGCAGGCCCATCTCCAGCAGGTAGTCGGTCAGGTCCTCGGCCATCTTCTTGGTCAGGGTGGTGACCAGCACCCGCTGCCCGCGTTCGACCCGCTGGCGGACCTCGTGGATCAGGTCGTCGATCTGGCCCCTGGTCGGGCGCACCAGCACCTCGGGGTCGACCAGCCCGGTCGGGCGGATGATCTGCTCGACCACCGTGCCCGACTCGCGCCGCTCGTACGGGCCGGGGGTGGCCGACACGAACACCCGCTGGCCGACCCGCTCCCAGAACTCGTCGAAGCGCAGCGGCCGGTTGTCCATCGCCGAGGGCAGCCGGAACCCGTGCTCGACCAGGGTCACCTTGCGGCTGTGGTCGCCCTCGTACTGGCCCTGGAGCTGGGGGACGGTCACGTGCGACTCGTCGAGGAACACCACGAAGTCGTCGGGGAAGTAGTCGAGCAGGGTGAACGGCGGGGAGCCCGGCGCGCGGCCGTCGATCGGGCGGGAGTAGTTCTCGATGCCGTTGCAGCTGCCGACCTCGCGCAGCATCTCCAGGTCGTAGCTGGTGCGCATGCGCAGCCGCTGCGCCTCCAGCAGCTTGCCCTCGCCCTCCAGCTGCCGCAGCCGCTCGGCCAGCTCGGTCTCGATGGCGGCGATGGCGCGCCGCATCCGCTCGGAGCCGGCGACGTAGTGGGTGGCGGGGAAGACGTGCAGGGTGCTGCGCTCGCCCACGATCTCGCCGGTGACCGGGTCCATCACCAGGATGCGCTCGACCTCGTCGCCGAAGAACTCCACCCGCATGGCGCGCTCCTCGTAGGCGGGGAAGACCTCGAGGGTGTCGCCGCGGACGCGGAACTTGCCGCGGACGAAGTTCAGGTCGTTGCGGTCGTAGTGGATGTCGACCAGCTTGCGCAGCACCGCGTCGCGCTCGTACTGCTGGCCGGCCTGCAGCCACAGCATCTGGTCGCGGTACTCCTCGGGGTTGCCGAGGCCGTAGATGGCCGACACCGACGCCACGATGATCACGTCGCGGCGGGTCAGCAGCGACAGGGTCGCGGAGTGGCGCAGCCGGTCGATCTCCTCGTTCATCGAGGAGTCCTTCTCGATGTAGGTGTCGGTCTGCGGGATGTAGGCCTCTGGCTGGTAGTAGTCGTAGTAGGAGACGAAGTACTCGACCGCGTTGCCGGGGAACAGCTCCTTGAACTCGTTGGTGAGCTGCGCGGCGAGCGTCTTGTTGGGGGCCATGACCAGGGTGGGCCGGCCGAGCCGCTCGATCACGCCGGCCATCGTGCGGGTCTTGCCGGAGCCGGTGACGCCGAGCAGGGTGGCGGCCTGCTCGCCGCCTTCCAGGGCGCTGGCGAGGTCGTCGATGGCGCGCGGCTGGTCGCCGGCGGCGGGCATATCGCTTTGGAGCTTGAATCCAGGCATCACGATCCTCAGTGTACGAGCCCGTCATGACACTGGGGGCAGGCGACTGCGAGCGGCTGCACGACGGGCTCGTCGCGCAGCCGGTCAACGCCGCCTCGGCGCTGGCCTACGTGCTGGCCGGCGCCTGGCTGGCGCGCCGCGCCTGGCGGGGCGGCGGCCCGGCGCGCGGCGAGGCGCTGGCGTTCGGGCTGGCGGTGGCGGCGGCCGGCGTCGGCAGCGTCGACTTCCACGGGACGGGCTCGCCGGCCGCGCGCTGGCTGCACGACGCCGGCCTGCAGGCCGCGGTGTCGTTCGTCGCCGTCCACGACCTCGCCCTCCTGGCCGGGGCGGGGGCCCGGGTGGTGCCGGCGTGGACGGGGGCGGCCGGCGCGGGCGGGGCGCTGCTGGCGCTGGCCCCAGGGGCGGGCGGCGGGCTGACCGCCGGGCTGGGGCTGCTGGTGGCCGGCGCCGAGGTCGCGGCGGGCCGGCGCGGCCTGCGGGCGGGGTGGTCGCCGCGGCGGCGCGGCGCCTACCGCGCGGCGGTGGTCGCGGTCGCCGCCGGGTCGGCGTGCTGGCTGCTGGGGCGGACCGGCGGGCCCTGGTGCGACCCCGACAGCCCGCTGCAGCCCCACGCGGCCTGGCACCTGCTGACCGCGTTCGCCCTGGCCGCCTGGGGTCGCGCCAGCCTCGGCGGCGCCGTCGAAGGTGCCGCTCAGGCGAGGTCGTAGAAGCCGATGTCGGCGCGCTTCAGCGCGCCGAGGATTCCCTCGAGGGTCTCGCGGGCGTCCGGCGGCGGGATCTCGCTGAGCAGCACCTGGAAGTAGAGCGCCCGCAGGAAGGCGCTGACGTTGACCCTGGCCGCCGACTCGCCCTCGCTGGCGAAGGCCGAACGCCAGGAGTCCTGGCCGGGCGGGGCGGTGAAGCGGTCCAGCCAGGCGGCCAGCCGCGGCCGGTCGACCAGGTCGCGCCGCAGCACGTTCAGCACGGCGTAGGCCAGCCGTTCGTCCTCGTGGTGGACGAACACCACCGGCGCCGGGGTGAGCAGCCGCTCGGCGATCGCGTCGAGGACCCGCTGCAGCTCGGCGGCGCCCAGGTGCGGGCTGCGGGCCAGCATCATCAGCAGGTCGGCGGTGTGCCCGACCGCGTTGGCCCACCCGGGGCCCGGGACGTAGCTCCTGAGGTCGCGTTCGCGGCGGAGGTAGCCGAGCGCGGTCTCCAGGAAGCCGTCCAGGTCGGTCCGCTCCAGGAACGGGCTGGCGTTGTCGAGGGCGACGATCTCCATCAGGATCAGCACCGAGTAGGTGCGCAGGAAGACCGAGTCGGTGCCCTCCTCCCCCAGCCCCGCCTCCAGGTTGGCGGTCATCTGCTTGGCCATGGTGCGGAGCTGGTCGGGCGCGTACTGGCCGCGCTCGATCCAGGCGGCCAGGATCCGGTAGGCGAACTCGTCGCGCAGCTCGGCGTCGGTGGAGCCGAGCCAGCCGAGCAGCTCCGGGGTCAGCTCGGCGACCCACTCGCCCTGTGGGAGCGCGTTCTCGTCGTTGGCGATGACGCGCCAGAAGCTGCGGTCCATTCCCTACGCTCCCCTGCGGAGCCCGTTGCGGGCGAGCAGCGCGACCAGCTCGGTCAGGCTCTCGACCCGGTGCCCGCCAGCCTCGGGCACGCGGGCGAACCGGTCAAGCAGCACCGGGGTGATGCCGACCGCCATGGCCGCCTCCACGTCGTTGACCGGCTGGTCGCCGACGTGCACGGTCGCGTCGGGGGCGGCGCCGGCCTGCTCCAGGGCGGCCAGGAAGATGCCCGGCTCCGGCTTGGCGACCCCGAGGGTGCCGGAGATCGCCAGTGCCGAGAAGTACCCGTCGACGCCCTCCAGCACCAGGACGTCCTCCAGCCACGGCTCGAAGTTGGACACCACCCCCAGCGTGATCCCGCGGCCGGCCAGCGCCTCCAGGGCGGGCCTGGCGTCGGGGAACAGCTTGTAGGTGGCGGGGTCGCTGAAGGTGCGGTAGAGCGCCTCGGCCAGCGCCGCCCCGTCGCCGCGGTGGCCGAGCTCGACCAGCGTCCTGCGGTAGAAGCCCAGCCAGAACGACCGCTGGGTCGCCGGGTCGGTCCAGTCGGTCGGCCACTCGGCGGCCCGGACCGCGGCGGCGATGGCGGCCGCGGCGTCGGCCTCCCCCAGCTCGACGCCGTGCCAGGCGGCGACCTGGACGAAGCGGCCGTGGAAGCTCGGGCTCGGTGCCAGCAGGGTGTCGCCGGCGTCGAAGAGCACGCACTCCAGCGGGTCCGGAAGGGGGGGCAGACCGCTCATACCGCGCAGGCTACAGCCCGCGGGTGGGCGCAGTCACGGGAGGGTCCCGCGGCTGGCGCTGCCGGTCCGCTTCGCCAGCCGGCGCTGCAGGTCCTCCCAGACCTCCTCCACCCGCTGCGCCAGCTCCTCGAGCGACCCGGTGTTCTCGATCACGACGTCGGCGCGGGCCAGGCGCTTCTCCGGTGCGAGCTGGGCGCCGATGCGGGCGTCGGCGTCGCGGGCGCCCATGCCCTTGGCGGCCAGCCGCTCGACCTGGATCTCCCGCGGCGAGTGGGTGACCACCACCACGTCGGCGCCGTCGGCCAGGCCGGCCTCGATCAGCAGCGCGGCGTCCAGCACCACCACCACGTCCTGGTCGTGGAAGGTCTCCAGCCGGTCGGCGATGCGGGCGAAGATCTCCGGGTGGGTGATCTCGTTGAGGACGGTCAGCTTGGCCGGGTCGGAGAAGACGATGTCGGCCAGCGCCTGGCGGTCGATGGTGCCGTCGGCGAACAGCACCCCCGGCCCGAAGTGCTCGCGGATCTTGTACCAGGCGTGGGTGCCCGGCATCACCACCTGGCGGGCGATGTGGTCGGCGTCGATGACCTCGGCGCCCCGCTCGGCCAGCAGCGCCGAGACCGTGCTCTTGCCTGACGCGATGCCCCCGGTGAGCCCCACCAGCAGCATGGCCGCCCCCTCAAGGTCCGTCCCGCTGAGTCCGGTGCCGCGCCCGTCCGGGCGCTACTCGCCGGCGTTCTTGCGCTTCAGGTCCTCGACGATCTCCTCGAGGGTGTCCTGCCCGTCCTGGTCCTGCTGGCCCTGGCGGGCGTCGGGGGCCTCGGCCTGCTCGCCCGCCGCCGCCTCGGTGGCCGCCCCGGCGCCCTCCGCGCCGCCGGCATCCTCGGTGCCTTCGGTGCCTTCGGCGCCCTCCGGCTGGTCGCCGTAGGTGTTGTCGTAGTAGCCGGCATCCTGGAACGCCTCGGCCATGGCCGTGCCCGGCATGACCCCGATCGGCTGGCCCTGCTCGTCGTAGACGTAGGTGCCGTCGGCGTAGTCGCCCTCCGCGTAGGCGCCCTCGGCGTACTCCCCTTCGGCGTAGGCGCCCTCGTAGCCCTGGTAGGCGCCCTCCTCGAGGGCCAGCTCGTCCTCGGCGGCGACCATCTGCTGCTGGTCCTGGGCGGCCTGCTTGAGCGACAGGGAGATGCGGCGCCGGTCGAGGTCGATGTCGATCACCTTGACGGTGATCTCCTCGCCGACGCTGACCACCTGCTCGGGGATGTCCACGTGGCGCTCGGCCAGCTCGGAGATGTGGACCAGGCCCTCGATGCCGTCGTCGACCCGCACGAAGGCGCCGAAGGGCACCAGCTTGGTGACCCGGCCGGGGATGAGCTCGCCGATCTGGTGGGAGCGGGCGAACTGCCGCCAGGGGTCCTCCTGGGTGGCCTTGAGCGACAGCGACACCCGCTCGCGCTCCAGGTCGACGTCGAGCACCTCGACCTCGACCTCCTGGCCGACCTCGACGACCTCGGAGGGGTGGTCGATGTGCTTCCAGGACAGCTCGGAGACGTGCACCAGCCCGTCGACCCCGCCGAGGTCGACGAAGGCGCCGAAGTTGACGATGCTGGAGACGACGCCCTTGCGGATCTCGCCCTTGCGCAGCGTGTGCAGGAACGCGCGGCGGGTGGCCGACTGGGTCTCCTCCAGCCAGGCGCGGCGGGACAGCACCACGTTGTTGCGGTTCTTGTCCAGCTCGATGATCTTGGCCTCGAGGGTGCGGCCGACGTACGGGTGCAGGTCGCGGACCCGCCGCATCTCGACCAGGGAGGCCGGCAGGAAGCCGCGCAGGCCGATGTCCAGGATCAGGCCGCCCTTGACGACCTCGATGACGGTCCCCTCGACGATCTCGTCGTTCTCCTTCTTCTTCTCGATCGTGCCCCAGGCGCGCTCGTACTGCGCGCGCTTCTTGGACAGGATCAGGCGGCCGTCCTTGTCCTCCTTCTGCATGACCAGCGCCTCGATGTGGTCACCGAGGGCGACGACCTCGTTGGGGTCGACGTCATGCTTGATGGACAGCTCGCGCGAGGGGATGACGCCCTCGGACTTGTAGCCGATGTCGAGCAGCACCTCGTCGCGGTCGACCTTCACCACATATCCGTCGACGATGTCGCCCTCGTCGAAGGCCTTCAGCGACTCCTCGTAGGCGGCCGCGAGGTCCTCGGCGGAGCCGACGTCGTTCTGGGTCACCTGGGTGGTTACCCCAGGCATCTCCTGCTCGGAACCGGTGGTGGGTCGATCGGTGGACTCGGTCAACTGCTCGTCTCCTAGACTGTCGGACAGAAGGCTCCCGGTGAGGACGATTCCGTGGCGGTGAGGCGACGCGATGAGCGTCAGAACACACTGGCAGAAAAGCCCACAGTGGTTCGGCAGATGGTAGCCGTCGTTGCTCCACCCCGTCAACGGTTCATGCACGCATGACCTGCGAGTTTACGGCCCTAAGCGAAAGGCGGTCGCGGTGAGCGAGGCCCTCTACCAGCACGACGCCTACCTGGCCAGCTTCGACGCCGTGGTCGAAGGGCGCGAACCCGACGGCGTGGTGCTGGACCGCAGCGCCTTCTTCCCAGGTGGCGGCGGCCAGCCGGCCGACGTCGGCGTGCTGGAGCACGAGGGCGCCGAGCTGCCCGTGCTCGGCGTGGAGCGCCGCGACGGGCGGGCGGTGCTGCTGCTGGAGGGCGAGCCGCCGCCGCCCGGGGCCAAGGTGCGCGGCCGGCTGGACTGGGAGCGCCGCTTCGCGCTGATGCGCACCCACACCGCCCTGCACGTGCTGTCCGGGGTCATCGGCCGCGACCACGGCGCGCTGGTGACCGGCGGCAACATGGAGCCGCTGCGGGCGCGCATGGACTTCGAGCTGGCCGCCATGAGCGCCGGCTTCGCCGAGGCCGTCGAGGCCGCCCTGCGGGAGGAGGTCGCCGCGGACCGGCCGGTGCACGTCTCGTTCCTGACCCCCGAGGAGTTCGTCTCCCGGCCGGAGCTGATCCGGACCAGGACCAACCTGCTGCCGCCCGGCCTGGAGTCGGTCAGGGTGATCGACATCGAGGGGCTGGACCGGCAGGCCGACGGCGGCACCCACGTGGCCCGCACCGGCGAGGTCGGCGCGGTCCAGGTGGTGGGCCACGAGTCCAAGGGCAAGGGCAACAAGCGCCTGCGGATCGCGCTGGACCCCGCCCCGGCGCCGCCGCCGCGGTCCTAGCGGCAGGGCTCAGAGGCCGGGCCTGGAGGCGCGGCGGCGGGCCACCAGCAGCGCGGCACCGGCCACGGCGAGCGCCAGCAGCACCGCCCCCGGCAGCGTCCAGGGCACGCCCTGCGCGGCGGCCGGCTCGGCGGCGACCCCGGCCCCGGCGGCGGGCGGCGCCGCCGGCGGGTCGGCCACCCCGACCGGGGCGGCGGCGGCCGCCTTCCCGAGGCCGTCACCCACGACCACCACGCCGATCATGCCGAGGTGCTCGTGGCAGAAGTACGGGTAGACGCCGGCCTGGTCGAAGCGGACCGTGGCGCGGCCGGCGGCCGCGACGTCCGCGAACCAGTCGCTCCCCCGGCTCGCCGTCGGGTGCGCCACGTTGTCGCCGTTGACGAAGGTCACCTGGCCGCCGGCCGGCACCCGCAGGACCGTCGGGCTGTAGCAGTAGTCGCGCATGGTCACGGTCGTGCCCCGCCCGTCGGTCGCGGGCTCGTGGCAGTAGCCGCCGGCGAGCGCGGCCGGGACCTGGAGCAGGGCCGCGACCAGCGCGGCGGTGAGGACGGCGGCGAACAGGAGCGGGCGTCGGCGCATGGCAGCCTCCCTCTGGGCGGACACACCTGCACCCGGTACACCGCCGGGGCGGCGGTGGTTCCCTGCGTCCATGGCCAGCGGGCGGGCGCAGGCCCGTCAGTGCTGCGCCTCCGCCCAGGAGCGGCCGGTGGCCATGGAGACCTCCAGCGGCACCCGCAGGCGGTAGACGCCCCGCATCTCGCGGCGGACCAGCTCCGCGAGGCGCTGCCGCTCGCCGGGGGCGACCTCGAACACCAGCTCGTCGTGGACCTGCAGGACCATGCGGCTGGCGAGCCCCTCGGCGGTCATCGCCCGGTCGACGGCGACCATCGCCATCTTGATGATGTCGGCCGCCGAGCCCTGGATCGGCGCGTTCAGCGCCATCCGCTCGGCCATCTGGCGCCGCTGGTGGGAGTCGGAGGCCAGGTCCGGCAGGTAGCGCCGGCGGCCGAGGATCGTCTGGGTGTAGCCGTCGCGCCTGGCCTGGGTGACGACCCCGTCCAGGTACGCCTTGACCTTGCCGAAGCGGTCGAAGTAGGCGTCCATCAGCGCCCTGGCCTCGTCGGGGGGGATGCCGATGCCCTGCGCCAGGCCGTAGGCGGAGAGGCCGTAGGCCAGCCCGTAGGTGACCATCTTGACCCTGGCGCGCAGCTCGCGGTCGACCTGGTCGGGCGGCAGCCCCCAGACCATGCCGGCCACGGTGGCGTGCACGTCCTCGCCGCCGAGGAACGCCGCGATCAGCGCCTCGTCGCCGGCCAGGTGGGCCAGCACCCGGAACTCGATCTGGGCGTAGTCGGCCACCAGCAGCCCCTCGGAGCCGGGGCCGGCCACGAACGCCCGCCGGATCTCCCGGCCGGTCTCGGTGCGGATGGGGATGTTCTGCACGTTGGGGTTCTGCGTGGAGAGCCGCCCGGTCGCGGTGATCAGCTGGTTGAACTGCGCGTGGATGCGGCCGTCGGCGGGGTCGACCAGCTTCGGCAGCGGGTCGATGTAGGTGTTCTTGAGCTTGGCGACCTCCCGGTAGCCCAGCAGGGCGTCCAGGATCGGGTGGGGGTTGGTCGCCGCGAGCTGGGCGAGGGCGCCGGCGTCGGTGGTGTAGCCGGTCTTGATCCGCTTGGTCTTCGGCAGCCCCAGCTTCTCGAACAGGATCTGCTGCAGGTGCGGGTTGGAGCCGATGTTGAACTTCTCGCCGGCGAGCTGGTAGACGTGGGTCTCGTGGTCGGCGAGCCGGGAGTCGAGGCGGTCGCCGATCTCCTCCAGCACCGACAGGTCCACGGCGATGCCGGTGCGCTCCAGCTTGGCGAGGATCGGCACCAGCGGCAGCTCGACCTCGCGCGCCAGCCGCTCCACCTGCATGGCGGCCATCTCTGTGGCGAGCGCGCCGGCCAGCTCGCCGACCGCCTGGGCGCGCAGGCACCAGTCGGGCCAGTCCTCCTCCTCGTCGCCGGTGTCGAGGGCCAGCTGGGTGGCGCCCTGCGACAGGGTCTCCTCGCGGGCGGTCCCCTCCGGCCGCAGCTCCTTGCGCAGGTAGCGCAGCGCCAGGTCGGCGAGGTCGTAGGTCCGCTGGGCGGGCAGGGCCAGGTAGGCGGCCAGGGCGGTGTCCATCTCCAGGCCCTCCAGCCGCCAGCCGCGCGCCCACACGGCCAGGTAGAGGTTCTTGGCGTCGTGGGCCAGCTTGGGCCGCGCCGGGTCGCCGAGCAGCGCGGCCAGCGCCTCCAGGTCGTCGGGCGAGGCTTCCTCCAGGTCCAGCCAGACCGCCCCGGCGCCGGGCCCCTCGGCCCACAGGCCCAGCCCGGTCAGCTCCGCGTGGCCCGGTCGCGTCGCCAGCCGGCCGGCCAGCGCCACCGGCGCGCCCGCCGGCACCGCGGCCAGCCACGCCGTCAGCTCGCCCGGGGCCAGCGCCCGGGCGTCGACCTCGAAGCCGGTGTCGACGGGGCCGGTCTGGGCGGTGGTGGCCCACAGCCGCTCGCGCAGCGGGTGGAACTCGAGGGTGTCGAACAGGCGGTGGATCTCGGCCCGGTCCCAGGGGCCCATGCGCAGGTCGCGGACGCCGACCGGCAGCGGGACGTCGCTGCGCAGGGTCATCAGGCCCTTGTTGCGGAGCACCTCGTCGGCGTGGGCGAGCAGGTTGTCGCGGAGCTTGCCGCGCTGCTCGCCGGCGTGGGCCACGACCTCCTCGGCCGTGCCGTAGGTCCGCACGAGCTTGATGGCGGTCTTGTCGCCGACCCCAGGCACGCCGGGCAGGTTGTCGGAGGTGTCGCCGCGCAGCGCGGCGACGTCCAGGTACTGGGTGGGCGGCACGCCGTAGCGCTCCTCGCAGCCGGCCTCGTCGTAGACGGCGGTGTCGGTGATGCCCCGGCGGGTCATCATCACCCTGACGTCGGCCTCGTCGTTGATGAGCTGCAGGTTGTCGCGGTCGCCCGAGACGATCAGCACCGGCAGCCCCTCGTCCCTGGCCTGCCCGACCAGGGTGGCGATGAGGTCGTCGGCCTCGTAGCCCTCCACCTCGACCACCGGGATGCGCAGGGCGGCCAGCACCTCGCGGATCAGGGGCATCTGCGAGCTGAACTCGTCCGGGCTGGTGCGGCGGTTGGCCTTGTAGCCCTCGTAGACGTCGTGGCGGTAGGCGGGCCGGCCCTTGTCGAAGCAGACCGCGATGCGGTCGGGGGCGAAGTCGCCGAACAGCTTCACCAGCATGGTGGTGAAGCCGTAGACGGCGTTGGTCAGCTGCCCGGTGGTGGTCTGCAGGTCGCTCGGCAGCGCGAAGAAGGCCCGGTAGGCGAGGCTGTGCCCGTCCAGCAGGACCAGCGGTGCCGTCGCGGTGCCGGTGCCCGACGGGGACGTGGAGGTGGCCACAGGGCGAGTCTACCAACCGCGCCGGTCACGCTCCGCGGGTCCCCCCGGCGACCCGGGACGCGGCGCGGCGGCGCAGCGCCAGCCGCACCCCGCGCCGCCAGCGCTCCACCTGGAGCTCGTCGACCAGCTGGGCGATCAGCCACAGGCCACGGCCCCCGTCGGCCAGGGTCGGCGGCGGCCCGGCCGGCACCCGGGGCAGGGTGGCGGTGGGCCCGTGGTCGCGGACGCTCATCTGCACCCAGCCCCGGTCGACCTCGACGGTGACCAGCACCGGCTGGCCGCCACGGGAGCCGTGGCGGATGGCGTTGCCGACCGCCTCGTCGAGGGCGAGCAGCACGTCCTCGGCGACGTCGCCGTCCACGCCGCGCAGCGCCCGCCGGGCAGTGCGGCGCAGACGCGGGAGGCAGCTCGACAGCGGGGGCAGCGTCAGGTCCACGCCAGGCTGGTACCCATGCCACCGCACGCCCCAAACCGCGCGGCCCTGGTTGGGCAGCTGCGGCGTCTCGGCCATCGCCGCAGGTGCCACCTGCGGCGATGCTGAACCCGTTGCGGCGCAGGGGATTCGCCCGGTTGACCCACCCGTCCGCGGCTGTTAGCGTGCCGCCAATCGGGGCCCCCACCGGGGCCCCGAGGTCCGTCCGGTGTGGGGTCCGAGGACCGAGTAGAGAACGCGCGCACTCGGGGAAGGTGCGCGAACGGAGCCAAAGGCTCTCGGATCCCCCGCCGGACAATCCTTTCCTGGGGCGCGGGCGTCAGGTCAGCTCGCCGAGGTAGGCCTCGCGCATCTGCGGGTTCTTGAGCAGCGCCTCCGCGGTGTCGGCGAGCACCACCTGCCCGGTCTGCAGCACGTAGCCCCGGTCGGCGATCGACAGGGCCATGTTGGCGTTCTGCTCCACCACGAAGATGGTGGTGCCGAGCTTGTTGATGTCCTGGATGATGTCGAACACCTGGTCGACCAGGACCGGTGCCAGGCCCATCGAGGGCTCGTCCATGAGCAGCACCTTCGGGTCGGCCATCAGCGCCCGGCCCATCGCCACCATCTGCTGCTCCCCGCCCGACAGGGTCCCGGCCTTCTGCGTCAGCCGCTCCTTGAGCCGGGGGAACTGCTCCATCACCCGCTCCAGGTCCTCGCGGACCTTGGCCTTGTCGGTGCGCAGGTAGCTGCCGAGCTCGAGGTTCTCCCGCACGGTCATGCGGGTGAACAGCCGCCGGTTCTCCGGCACCATGGTCACCCCGCGGCCCACGATCTCGGTGGTCGAGCGGCCGCTGATCCGCTCGCCGTCGTAGACGACCTCGCCCTCGCTCGGCGTCACCATGCCGAGGATGGTCTTCAGGGTGGTCGACTTGCCGCTGGCGTTCCCGCCGAGCAGGCAGACGACCTCGCCCTGGTTGATCTCGACGTTCACGTCGCGGAGCACGGCGATCAGCCCGTAGTGGGTGCTGACGTTGCGCAGCTCCAGCAGCGGTCCCCCGTCGGCGCTCATCCGGCCGCCTCCGCCGCCCGCTTGCCCAGGTAGGCCTCGACCACCCGCTCGTCGTGGGCCACCTCGTCGTAGGTGCCCTGGGCGATCCTGCGCCCGTAGTCGAGCGCGACCACCCGGTCGGAGACGCCCTTGACCAGCCGCATGTCGTGCTCGATCACCACGATCGTGAAGCCCCGCTGGTCGCGGAGCTGGCCGATCAGGTGGGTCATCTCCTGGGTCTCCCTCGGGTTCATGCCGGCGGTCGGCTCGTCCAGCAGGATGAGCTTGGCGTTGGTCGCCATCGCCCTGGCGATCTCCAGCCGCCGCCGGTTGGCGTAGGAGAGCACGAACGCCGGCTGGTCCTCGCGGTAGCTGGCCAGGCGGCTGCCGAAGAACGACAGTGCCGAGCGCGCCTCCTCCCGCACCCGCCGCTCCTCGGCCCTGGTGCCGGGCAGCCGCAGCACCGCCCCGAACACCCCGGATCGGGTGCGGCTGTGCTGGCCCACCATGGCGTTCTCCAGCACGGTCATGTTGGTGAAGAGGCGCACCGTCTGGAAGGTGCGGGCGATGCCCAGGCTGCAGATCTGGTTGGGCTTGAGCCCCACCAGCTCGTGGCCGTTGAAGCGGATGGAGCCGTCGTCGGGGGCGTACAGGCCGGTCACGATGTTGAACAGGGTGGTCTTGCCGGCCCCGTTGGGGCCGATGACGCTGAGGATCTCCCCGGCCTCCACGTCCAGGTCGACGCCGTCGACGGCGTAGAGGCCGCCGAAGTGCTTCTTCAGCCCGCGGACCTCCAGCAGCGCGCTCACTGCGCACCTCCCCCGCCCACGGACACCGGCGACGCCTCCTCCTTCTCCTTCAGCCACTGGTCCTGGGTGGCTTCGTCCTCGTGCAGCTCGCGGCTGCGGCGCACGTTGGGGACCAGCCCCTGCGGCCGCAGGATCATCACCATGATCAGCGCGGCGCCGTAGATCAGCAGGCGGTACTCCTCGAACTCGTCGAGCAGCCCGGGCAGGCCGATCAGCAGCAGGGTGCCGACGACCACGCCGGGGATGCTGCCCATCCCACCGAGGATGACCACCGCCAGGACGGTGATGGACACCAGGATGGTGAAGCTGGCCGGCGCTAGCGAGCCGATCTGGACCCCGAACAGCATGCCGGACAGCGAGCCCACCGCGGCGCCCATGGCGAACGCCAGCAGCTTGTACTTGATGGTGCTCACGCCCATCGCCTCGGCGGCGAGCTCGTCCTCGCGCATCGCGTTCCAGGCCCGCCCGACCCTGGAGTCGGCCAGGCGGTAGGAGACGAAGATCGCCACGGCGCAGAACACCAGGACCAGGTAGTAGAACGGCTGGGGGTCGCGGAAGCCGAACCCGCCGATGGCCGCGTCGGTGACGTCGCGCAGCCCCTGCGGCCCGCCGGTGTAGCGCTGCAGCCAGGAGGACTGCAGCACCACCCTGGCGATCTCGCCGAACCCGAGCGTGACGATCGCCAGGTAGTCCCCACGCAGCCGCAGGACCGGCGCGCCGATCAGCACGCCGATGATCGCCGTCACCACGACCACGACCGGCAACGCCACGTAGAAGTTGAGGTCCACCACGAACGCCGGCGGGACCAGGTCGCCGATGGAGGTGACCAGGTTGGCGCCGGTGAACAGGGCGGTCACGTAGGCGCCGGTGGCGAAGAAGGCCACGTAGCCGAGGTCGAGCAGGCCCGCGTAGCCGACCACGATGTTGAGGCCCAGCCCCATCAGCAGGTAGACGCCCACCTGGCCGAGGACCTGGGAGAGGGTCGAGCCGATCAGCAGCGGCAGCACCGCCAGCGCCACCGCGAGCAGCATCAGGCTGGTGGCGTTGAACAGCCTGCGGCCGGAGGGCGGCAGCTCCTCCACCCGCCGGCGGACCGCCGGTCCCCTGGCGGACCACAGCGCCGCCAGCCCGGCCGAGACCGCGAACACCACCAGCGCCCCCGGGACCGTCAGCCCCAGCAGGGTCGGGCTGTACAGCCACCTGGTGTCCAGCCCCAGCTCGAACAGCAGCGGCGGGATGATCCGCTGCAGCAGCGCGAAGGTGATCGTCACCGCCAGCCCGACGCCGAGGGGGACCCGGTAGGGCCGCGGCAGCACGCGGTACCCCGCGCCGAGCGCGCCGAGCACCGCGCCGGCGGCCAGCAGCAGCGCCACCGCGACGGGCAGGCTCTGGCCGAAGGTGAGGATCTCGAGCAGCTCCGGCGAGACCGCGATGAAGATGCGCCGCACCGCGCCCTCGGGGAGGGCCTCCACCAGCGTGACGCCGGCGGCGACCATGCCCCCGGTGACCGCGCCGCTGACCAGCCCGGCGACCAGGGCCGGCCCGGGCGCGGGCTGCTCGCTGCGCCCGGCCACCAGGCGCGGCCGGGTGGCGAAGTAGCCGGCCAGCAGCGGCGGCAGCATCAGCAGCAGGTTCCCCAGGGTGAGGAGGCTGCCGATGAGGTTGCGGGTGTCGAACTTCTCGATCATCCCCGCCAGCGCGAGGTAGATGGCGGCGGCGCCGCCGACCAGGCCGACCCTGGCCGCCCTGCCGTTCAGCTCGGACCCGGTCACCGCGGCCTACCCTCTCTCCGGCTCGCCGGTCCCCAGGATCCCTCCGGGCCGGAAGATCAGGACCAGGACGAGGATGGTGAACGCGACCACGTCCCTGAGCTGGTTGGGGGCCGGGACGTGGATGCCGGTGAGCAGCAGGACCGGCCCGACCGACTCGACCACCCCGATGATGAGGCCGCCGATGGCCGCCCCGGTGACGCTCCCGATGCCGCCGAGCACCGCGGCGGTGAAGGCCTTGATCCCGGGGACGAAGCCCATGTTGTACTGCACCAGGCCGAACACCAGGGCGAACATCACGCCCGCCACGCCGGCCAGGATCCCGCCGATGGCGAAGGTCGTCACGATCACCCGGTTGACGTTGATCCCCATCAGGCTGGCGATCTCCTTGTCCTCCGCCACCGCCCGCATGGCCTTGCCGACCTTGGTCCGGTTGATGAACAGGGTGAGGCCGACCAGCATCAGCACCGCCGCGACCACGGTCAGCACCAGGGTCTTGGCGACCGGGACGCCGAGGATCGTCCAGTTGCCCTCCAGGCTGGGGATGCTCGGGTAGCCCCTGGACTGCGACCCGAAGAAGCTCGCGAAGGTGTACTGCAGGAACAGCGAGGCGCCGATGGCGGTGATCAGCGGCACCAGGCGGGGGGCGTTGCGCAGCGGGCGGTAGGCGACCCGCTCCAGCAGCACGGCCACCAGCATCGACACCGCGGTCGCCGCCAACAGCAGGATGAGGATGCTGAGCACCGGGTTGCTGTCGAGCAGCCCCCCGGTCTCCAGGGACTGGGCGACGAAGAAGGAGGCGAACGCGCCCGCCATGAACACCTCGCCGTGGGCGAAGTTGATCATCAGCAGGATCCCGTACACCAGGCTGTAGCCGAGCGCGATCAGCGCGTAGATGCTGCCCAGCGCGATGCCGAAGATCAGGAAGTCCCGCCAGCCGGCGCCGCTGATCCGGCCCTCGGACAGGGTCAGCGTCTTCCACGTCCCGGCGGTCACGCCCACGGCGATCAGGATGCCCAGGACCACCAGGATGACCCGGCGGACCGGGAACCGCTCCACCAGGACCGCGGTCCTGGTCGGCGCGACCGTCTCGGCCGCCTCGGCTACGTCCTCACCGCGCTGCTGCGTCATGTCCACCCCGGTCTCGATGCCGCCGAAGATCGTGTAGGCGCCGACCGTGAGGTCGGCCTTCCAGTTGGAGCGCTCCAGGTCGGACCGGGTGAACCGGGCGCACCGCCCTCCGCTCCACGGGTCCTCCTTACAGCACTGGGCGAGGGCGCCGGTCGGCCCGCGGCTCGACCGACGCCCCCGCCCTCCTGCCGTCCTCCTAGGCCGAGGCCTCCTCCAGCGTCTTGGTCTCGGTGAACACCGGCTTGGCGTTGGGGTTGCCACCCTCGATCGGCCAGTCCGGGACCTTGTAGACCGCGATCGATGCGGACGTGGCGCAGTCCCCCGTGGGGGTGCAGGTGAGGGTCCCGCTCAGTCCCTTGAAGTCGCTGGTCTTGAAGATCTCGTCCTTCAGCTTGGTGCGGGGGATGGTGAGCGTGCCGCCCTCGTCGGTGGCGACCTTCTTGATCGCCTCCTGAAGGATGTTGAAGGCGTCCCAGGCGTGGGCGTTGAACACCGAGATCGGGTTCTGGCCGAACTGTTGCTTGTACGCCGGCAGGAACTGCTGGCTGTAGATGGGGTTGTTCTCGGTCTGCGCGGTGACGTCCGGCGACGACGACCAACTGCCGTAGGTGGCCTTGCCGCCCGCCTCCACGTACTCGGGCGCGGCGCAGCCGTCGGAGCCCGCCAGCGCGGCGTCGGCCAGCCCCGCGATCCCCTGGGCCTGCTTGGCGATCAGCCCGCAGGCCGGGTTGAACGCCGGGTAGTAGAGGAAGTCGGGCTTGTTCTGCGCGATGCTGTTGAGCACCGGCTTGAAGTCCCGGTCGGCGGCCTGGATGGCCTCGTCGTTGGTGATCTTGCCGCCCAGCTTCTCGAAGACCTGGCGGAACACCGCGGCCAGGCCGTCGGAGTAGGGGCTCTCGTCGTGGATGGTGGCGGCGGACTTGGCCTTCAGGTGCTGCCAGGCGAAGTCGGCCACCACCGCGCCCTGGATCTTGTCGTTGTGCGCGGTCCGCAGGTAGAAGGGCTGGTGCTGGCCCTCGGCCGTCAGCGACGGACCGGTGTTGGAGGGCGAGATCAGCAGGATGCCCTTCTTGGAGAAGATGGTGTCGGCCACCCCCAGCGCCGCGCTGGAGCAGCTCGTCCCGATCACCGACAGGAGCTTCGGGTCGGCCGCCAGCTTGGTGGCGCCGGCCTGCCCGCCCTCCTTGGAGCAGGTCTCGTCGTTGTTCAGCAGCTCGACGTTGTGGCCCATCAGCTGGCCGGCCTTGCCGTCCAGCTTGCCGTCCAGGTTGTCGACCGCCAGCTGGACGCCGCGCTGGCTGTCCAGGCCCAGGCTGCGGTTCTCACCGGAGATCGACAGCAGCGTGCCGATCCTGATCGGCTCGCCCGACGCCAGCGTGAGACAGCCGAACTGGTCCTGCGCGCACTCGTCGGCCTGGGCGCCGCCCCCCCCGCCTTCGTCGCCCGCGCACCCGGCCAGCGCGAACACCATGAGGAACGCGGCCGCGACGGCCACGCCCATCACCCACCTTGGTTTCCTCATCCGGCTCCTCCTCTTGGGCTGGACGAATCCGTGTGCGGGACAGGCCGCTGTGGCGCGAAGATAATCACAAACCCGCAGCGGAGACTAGCTACTGGCAAGGGCATTCCCCCGCTGGCCGCGTATGGCGGACGCCTGGGCCGCGGTCGCCGGCGATGCACTGACTCTCCCACCACCTGACTCGACATGGCACCGGGTCCGGTCCCGTCCGGAACTGCAGTATAAGCGGGATTCCGCCGCTGTGCGTGCTCCTGGCGCTACGGCCGCTCGCTCAGCTGGCCGGCTCGGGCGCGCGCGGGTGGGGCTCGCGCCCGCCCCCGCTGCCGTGGACCACCGCGACCACGTAGCGCAGCGGGCCGTCGCCGGCGTTGCGGTAGGTGTGGGGGCGGTCGCCCAGGAACGCGATCGCGTCGCCCGGGCCGACCCGGTGGCTGCTGCCGTCCAGCTCCATGGTGAGCTCGCCCTCGACGACCAGGAGCAGCTCGCGGGTGTCCTGGGGGTGCGGCTCGGAGGCCAGGGCGTCGCCGCCGGCCATGCTGACGTCCCACAGCTCGACCTGGTCGCTGGTGCCCGAGCCGACCATCAGCCTGGCCAGGCTGCCCGGCTTGGAGGACCAGAGCGGGACGCCCTCCTGGCCGCGGACGATCCGGGTGGTGGGCACCTCCGGCGCCTCCACCAGCGAGGCGACCGAGACGCCGAGGGCGTCGGCCAGCCGGCAGATGGTGGCGATGCTCGGGTTGGAGCGGGCCTGCTCGACCTGGATGAGCATCCCCTTGCTGACGCCGGAGCGGGCCGCCAGCTCGTCCAGCGTCCACGCCAGGCGGGCGCGCTCGGCGCGGACGTGGCGGCCGACCGCCGCGGTCACCAGGGAGGGGTCGGGCATCGAGGCTCCTCGGTACAAGATATTGGTCGACAAGACCACTCGAAAGAATTACACTCTAATGGACTGATAGTCCAGGATACATGACTCGCCTTCCAGCGATGGAGGCCCCCATGGCGCTCCTCGTCCTGCTCGCCGTCGTGGTCTTGATCGACCTGCTGACCTGGTACTTCGGGGCCGACTCGCGCGACTACCGCCAGGCGGAGCACCCGCTGGCCGGCTCCCGCGACGCGGCCCGCTGAGCGGCCCGGCGCGACGCCCTGGGGCGGCCGCGCTGCTACCCTCGTCGTCCCATGGATGCCGATGCGCGGCCGCTGCTGCTGGGCGCCGCCGAGGTCGCCGAGGTCTTCGACCTCGACACCGCCCTGGCGTCGCAGCGGGAGGCCTTCACCCGGCTCGGCCGCGGCGAGGCCGACCTGCCCGCCCGGCTGCACCTGCCTGTCCCGGCGGACGGCTCGCTGGCCTTCTGCTACGCCGCGCGCCTGGCCCCCGGCAGCGGCGCGGTCAGCAAGTTCGGCAGCGTGAACCCGCGCAACGCCGACGCCGGCAGGCCGACCGTCAGCGCCACCGTGCTGGTCCTCGACCCCGACGACGGCCGCCTGGTCGCGGTCGTCGAGGGCACCAGCCTGACGGCGCTGCGGACCTCCGCGGCCAGCGCCCTGGCGGCGTCGCTGCTGGCCAGGCCAGGCGCCGCCACCGCGGCGGTGCTGGGTCCCGGCGTGCAGGGCCGCGGCCACGTCCGTGCCCTCGCCCACGCCCTGCCCCTCCGGGAGGTCCGGCTCTGGGGCCGCGACCCGCAGGCCGCCGGGCGTGCCGCCGCCGAGCTCGACCGGGAGGTTCGCCCGCGGGTGCTGGCGGTGGCCTCGGTCGGCGAGGCGCTCGCCGGCGCGGACCTGGTCGCCACCTGCACCGGCAGCCGGCAGCCGCTGGTCGAGGCCGGGGCGCTGGCGCCCGGCGCGACCGTCATCAGCATCGGCTCGATCACCCCGGACCGCAGCGAGGTCGGCCTCGGCGTGCTCGCCGCGGCCGCGACGGTGGTGGTCGACCACCCGCCGGCGGCGCTGGAGCACGCCGGCCCGGTGGTCCGGGCGCTGGCCGCCGGGCTGCTCCGCGAGGCCGACCTGGTCGGCCTCGGCGAGGTGGCGACCGGCCGCCACCCGGGGCGGCGGGCAGCAGCGGACCTGGTCTTCTACAACAGCCTCGGCCTCGGCGTGCAGGACGCGGCCGCGGCCTGGGCGATCGTCGAGCGGGCCCGCGCGCTGGGGGTCGGCGTGCGGGTGTCGCTGTGAGCGCGCCGGGGGCCGGGCTGCCGCGGCGGGCCGGCGTGGTGGTGGTCGGCGGCGGCGTGATCGGCACCAGCATCGCCTTCCACCTCGCCGAGGCCGGCGTCCCCGAGGTCGTGCTGATCGAGCGCGACGAGCTCGGCGCCGGCTCGACCAGCAAGGCCGCCGGCGGCGTGCGGGCGCAGTTCTCCGACGCCCTCAACATCCAGCTCGGCGCCCGCAGCCTGCGCGCCTTCGCCGACTTCGGCCAACGGCCCGGCCAGGAGATCGACTTCCGCCGGGTCGGCTACCTGTTCCTGCTCAGCCGCCAGCAGGACGTGGCGGCCTTCGAGCGCAGCGTCGAGCTGCAGAACCGGCTGGGGGTCCCGAGCCGGATGATCGACCCGCGCGAGGCCAGGCGGCTGTCGCCGCCGGTCGACACCGGCGGCCTGCTGGCGGCCGCCTTCTCCCCCGAGGACGGCCTGGCCACCCCGGAGGCGGTCGTCCAGGGCTACGCCGCCGGCGCGCGCCGCCACGGCGCCCACCTCGAGACCGGCTGCGAGCTGCTGGAGGTGCGCGTCCGCGGCGCGGCGATCCGGGCGGTGGCCACCTCCAAGGGGGTGGTCGAGACGCCGGCGCTGGTCTGCGCCGCCGGCGCCTGGTCGCGCCGCGTCGGCGCGATGGTCGGCGTCGACCTGCCGGTCACGCCCTACCGCCGCCAGGTGCTGCTGACCGAGCCGCTGCCGGGCCTGCCGGAGCGCCTGCCGATGACCATCGACTTCACCTCGAGCTTCTACTTCCACCGGGAGGGCCCCGGGCTGCTGATGGGGATGTCGCTGGACGACGAGCCGCCCGGGTTCAACCTGGGCCGCGACGACGCCTGGATCCCGCGGCTGGCCGAGGTGCTGGCCCACCGTGCCCCCTCGCTCGCCGAGGCCGGCGTGGCCGGCGGCTGGGCCGGCCTGTACGAGGTCACCCCCGACCACAACGCCCTCATCGGCGAGGCGGCCGGGCCGGCCCGGCTGCTGTACGCCACCGGCTTCTCCGGGCACGGCTTCCTCCAGGGCCCCGCCGTCGGCGAGGTCGTGCGCGACCTGTTCCTCGGACGGCCACCACCGGTCGACGTCGCGCCCCTGTCCGTCGACCGCTTCCGGCAGGCGAAGGACCGGCCCGAGCTGAACGTCGTGTGAGCCGCGTGCGGCTGAGCGAGGCCGACCGGGCGATGCTGGCGGGCGCCGACGGCCCGGCCAGCCAGCTCGCCATGGGCATCGTCGTCAGGATGGCCGAGCTGGCCGGCGCGGCCGAGCTGGTCGACGTCGCCTCGGCCCACGTCGACGGCTGCCTGTTCCACGGCTACGCCGGGCTGGACTTCGCCGAGCGGCTGGCGGGCGGCGGCGGCGCGGTGCGGGTGCCGACCACGCTGAACGTCTCCTCGCTGGACCTGCTGCACCCCGACCGCTACCGCGGCGACCCGGAGACGGCCAGGGCGGCGCGGCGGCTGATGGACGCCTACGTCGCCATGGGCTGCCGCGAGACCTGGACCTGCGCGCCCTACCAGCTGCCGGAGCGGCCCGCCTTCGGCCAGCACGTCGCCTGGGCCGAGTCGAACGCGATCGTGTTCGTCAACTCCGTGCTCGGCGCCCGCTGCGGCCGCTACGGCGACTTCATCGACATCTGCGCGGCCATCACCGGCCGGGTGCCCAACGCCGGCCTGCACCGGACCGAGCGCCGCCGCGGCCAGCTCCTGTTCGACCTGCGCGGCCTGCCGGACCGGCTGCTCGACGAGGACGCCCTGTACCCGCTGCTCGGCCACCTCGTCGGCGCCGAGAGCGGCGGCCTGGTCCCGGTGCTGGACGGCCTGCCGCCGGGGGTCGGCGAGGACCGGCTCAAGGCGGTCGGCGCCGCGGCCGCCTCCTCCGGCGCGGTCGCGCTGCTCCACGTGGTCGGCTCCACCCCGGAGGCGCCGACGCTGGCCGACGCGTTGCAGCGCCAAGGGCCGCAGCGGGTCGTGGAGGTCACCCCGGCGGCCGTGCGGGCCGCCCGCGACGCCCTCACCACCGGGCCCGACCAGGGCCGCCTGGCCGGCGTCAACGTCGGTACCCCGCACTTCTCGGTCGAGGAGTTCGGCGGGCTGCTGGCGCTGCTCGCCGGCCGCCGCGTCCACCCGGAGGTGGAGTTCTACGCCAACACCGGCCGCCACACCCTCGCCCGCATCGCGGCCAGGGGCTGGCCGGCGGCCCTGGAGGCCGCCGGCGTGCGGCTGGTGGTCGACACCTGCACCTACGTCACGCCGATCCTGCGCGACACCGCCGGGGTGGTGATGACCAGCTCGGCGAAGTGGGCCTGGTACGCCCCGGGGAACCTCGGCGTCCGGGTGGTGTTCGGCAGCCTGCGGGAGTGCGTGGAGTCGGCCGTGGCGGGGAGGGTGGTCCGCGATGCCGCGCTCTGGTCACGGCGCTGAGCTCGCGGCCCGGCCGCTGGTCGCCGGGGAGGCCGCCGGGCCGGCGCTGGTGCTGGAGGCGCCGCTGAGCCTGTGGGGCGGGATGGACCCGCGCAGCGGCCGCGTCGGCGACCACCACCACCCGCAGTTCGGCGCGTCGGTGCGCGGCCGGATCCTGGTCATGCCGTCCGGCAGGGGCTCGAGCTCCAGCTCCAGCGTGCTCGCCGAGGCGGTCCGGCTCGGCACCGCGCCGCTGGCCATCCTGCTCGCCGAGCCCGACGAGATCCTGGTGCTCGGCGCCCTGGTGGCCCAGCACCTCTACGGGCGGACCTGCCCGGTCCTGGTGCTGCCGGAGGCCGCCGGCGGCGCCGTCGCCACCGGCGACCACGTCACCGTGGCCGCCGACGGCACGGTCACCGTCGCCGCCGCGCCGGCGCCGTAGCTCAGCAGCCCAGGTCCGGCCGCTCGGCGCCGGTGAAGGCGGTCAGCACCACCACCGGCGTGGACGGCAGCGCGTCGCGGACCAGCCGGGTGGCGTCCAGCCCGTTCAGCACCGGCATCGAGAGGTCCATCACCACCACGTCGGGCTGCAGCTGCTTGGCCAGCGCGACCGCGTCGGCGCCGTCGGCGGCCTGGCCGGCGACCTCGAACCCGTCGAGCTCCAGCACCGCCACCAGCGCCTCCCGGAGGCGCTGGTGGTCGTCGGCCACCAGCACGGTCGGGCGGCGGGTCACGGGCCCGCCCCCGCCGGCACCCACGCCTCGACGTAGGTGCCGCCGTCGCCGGTCTCGACCACGAGCTGGCCGCCGAGCGCCTGCACCCGCTCGCGCATCGAGGTCAGCCCGAAGCCCTGGTTGCCGGCGAGCACCTCGACGTGGGTGGGGCCGAACCGCGGCCGTCGTCCTCGACCCGCAGGACCGCCCCGGGGCCCCGGCCGCTCGAGCACGACGCGGGCGTGCCGCGCGGCGGCGTGCTGCTCGACGTTGGCCAGCGCCTGCTGGGCGACCCGGAACAGGGCCGTCTCGACCTCGGGGCCGAGCGGCGCGCCGCCGAGGCGGTCGGTCACCGAGCAGTCGACCAGCGCCGCCCTGGCGCAGGTCGCGTCGGCCAGCTCGCGGACCGGCGCGGCCGCCCGAACCGTTCGGGCGGGACCAGCTCGGCGAGGGTGCGGCCGAGGATCTCCTCCGGGCGCCAGCCGGTCTCGGCGACCGCGGCGCCGCTGGCCAGCTCGAAGCGGAGGCCCCGGTCGAAGGCGAACACCGCCACGTCGGGCAGGTGCTCGGCGACCGCCCGGTACGGGCACGGGTCGGTGCCCACCGCCCCGCAGTCCACCCGTGTCGCGTTCGCCGTCACGCCGCCCCTTCGCCGAGCTCGGCCCGGCCGAGGCCAACAGACGCCGCATCCGGCGCACGAATCGCCGTCCGGTCACCGCCGCGGGTCAGCGCTTGGGCCCGACGAACGCATCCAGCAGCGCCACGCTCCCCCGCCTGGCCACCGACAGGCTGACGCGGTTGTGCGGCCGCCACTCGACCCCGAGCGCGTCGCAGGCCCGCCCGAAGATCGCCCGGATGTCGGGCGACACGTTGCTGAAGTGGTAGCGCGGGTACGGGGTCCCGTTGACCCAGTTGAGCACCCGGCATCCGTCCGAGTGCAGCAGCCCGCGCAGCAGCGGCCGCGGGTCGAGGTCGACCAGGTCCTGCTGCCAGCCGGCCAGCTCGATCCTGCGCTCGTGCTTCCGCCCGGGCCCGTGCTGCGGGAACAGGCATATCCAGTGCTTGGAGAAGGCGTAGACCTCGACGCAGCCGGCCTGCTCGACTCGTCCGACCTTGTTCGGCAGCACCTGCGCCGTGGCGACCTCGCAGCGCTTGATGAGCTCCGGGTAGCGGTTCGCGCAAAAGATGCGCAGCTTGTAAACGCCGCGCGGATGGGTGGAGATGTGGCCGTCGCCGAGGTAGAGCCCGAGCAGGTAGGTGTACGAAGCCTGCGGCAGCGCTGAGGGCTCCCCGAGGCAGACGGTGCAGGTCGCTTGCGCGCGGTCGAAGTTCGGCCGGCGGCCCAACCGCCAGTCGCTGACCGTGCCGCGCGGGATGCCGGTGCGGCGGGCGATCTCACAGTTGTTCAGCCCCTCCGCGGCAAGGGTGAGCACCAGGGCGACTTCCTTCGGAGACCGCACTTCCGCTACCCTCCCAGGTGACGAGCCCGAGTGGCGTAATCCGGTAGGCGCTGAAGGCTCAAACCCTTCTGCCCGTAAGGGCGTGCGGGTTCGAATCCCGCCTCGGGCACCCTCCACGCGAAACCTAGCCGTTGGCGAACGCAAGTTCGATCCTGTCCGAAAGTCTGTGGACAGCCGGCGCCGCGCCCGTGGGGTCCAGACGGCGGGCGCGTGTGGCCCGCCGGGCTACCGGTGGTCCAGGTCGCCTGGGCGGGGCGAACGGGCCGCCCTGGCGAGCGCGGCGATGCCGATGGCCGCCCACAGCAGGTTCAGGGCGGCCGACGGCCAGGCGTGGTGGACGACCGCGTTGACGGTCAGGCCGGCGGCGCCGGCCAGGTTGAGCAGCTGGTAGGCGGCACCGGCGGCGGCCACCCGGTGGGTCGAGACCAGGTAGTAGGCGAGCAGCAGGCAGCCGGCGCCCGCCCAGCCGGCCACCTCGGCGGCGAGGCTCACGGCTCGGCGCTCACCCGGTCAGGTCCTTGCCCATGCAGAGGCTCAGCGGGGCCGAGGCGTACTCGCCGAAGCAGGGGATCCGGGCGAAGCCGGCGCGCTCGTAGAGGCGGACGGCGCTGGCCTGGAGCTCGCCGGTCTCCAGCACCAGCCGGCGGATGCCGAGCGAGCGGGCGTGGCGTTCCAGCTCGGCGAGGATGCGGCCGCCGACGCCGGTGCCGCGCGCCGGCGGCGCCACGTACATGCGCTTGATCTCGCCGGTGGCGGGGTCGAGGCGGCGCAGCGCGCCGCAGCCGACCGGCTCGCCCCCGACCCTGGCGACCAGCAGGACGCCCTGGCGTCCGTCGACCTGCTCCTCGCCCAGCTCGAAGAAGTTGTCCGCGGGGTTGGGGTAGCTCGCGGTCAGCTCGGCGTTCAGCCGCGCGATCAGGTCCTGGACCTCCGGGCTGGTCAGCGGCTCGGGGGCGATGACGAACGTGGGCACGCCTGGAGCATAGGGCAAGGCCGATGGCGCCGCCGCTACCATGCCCGGGCCGCTCCCGCGACGTCCCGGAGGCTGATCGCCGCATGCGCTACCCACCCGCCCGACGGCTCGACCTGGTCGAGCGGCTGCACGGCTTCGAGGTCGCCGACCCGTACCGCTGGCTGGAGGACGCCGGCTCCCCGGAGACCGAGGCGTGGAGCCGCGCGCAGGACGAGCTGCTGGCCGGCTGGCTGGAGGGCCGCCCGGGGCGGGAGGCGTTCCGCGGGCGGCTGGAGCGGCTGCTCGGCGCCGGGCTGGTCACGGTGCCGGTGCTGCGCGCGGAGCTGGCCTTCTTCGAGCGCCGCCGCGGCGACCAGCAGCACCCGGTGCTGCTGGTCCGGGAGCCGGACGGGACCGAGCGTCCGCTGGTGGACCCGAGCGCCCTGTCCGACGACGACACCGTGACCCTGGACGGCTGGGTGCCGTCGCTGGAGGGCGAACGGCTCGCGTACTTCCTCTCCAGCGGCGGCGACGAGGAGGCGTCGCTGTGGGTGCTGGACGTCGCCAGCGGCGAGCCGGTCGAGGGCCCGATCGACCGCACCCGCTACTGCCCGCTGGCGTGGCTGCCCGGCGGCAAGGCCTACTACTACGGCCGGCGCCTGCCGGCCGAGGCGGTCCCGGAGGGGGAGGCGGCCTTCCACCGGCGGGTGTGGCGCCACCAGGTGGGGGCCGACCCCGACGGCGACGAGCTGGTCTTCGGCGAGGGCCGCGACAAGACCGAGTACCACTCGCTGCGGGTCTCCCTCGACGGCCGCTGGCTGCTGGTCGGCGCCTCCGCGGGGACCGCGCCCCGCAACGACCTGTACGTCGCCGACCTGGCCGGCGACGGGCTGCTGCGCCCCGTCCAGGAAGGCCTCGACGCCCAGACCGACGGCCAAGTCGGCACCGACGGCCGCCTGTACCTGCACACCAACCTGGACGCGCCCCGCTTCCGGGTCGCGGTCGCCGACCCGCGGGCGCCGCAGCCGGCCGGCTGGCGCGACCTGGTCGCCGAGGCCGACGCGGTGCTGGAAGGCTTCGCGCTCACCGACGACGCCGCGGTGGTCGCCTGGAGCGAGCACGCGGTCGGCCGGGTCACGGTCCACGACCGGCGCACCGGGTCGCGGCGCGCCGAGGTGGAGCTGCCAGGGCCCGGCTCGGTGCTGGGGCTGTCGGCCCGTCCCGAGGGCGGCGACGAGGCCTGGATCGGCTACACCGACTTCACCACCCCGCCGCGGGTGTACCGCCACCGGGTGTCGACCGGCGCGGTCGAGCTGTGGATGGACGCGCCCGGCCAGGCCGACCTGGCGGTCGGGGTCAGGACCCGCCAGGAGACCTACCGCTCCGCGGACGGCACCCAGGTGCGCCTGTTCGTGCTGCACCGGGAGGGCCTGGAGCCCGACGGCGCGCGGCCGACCATCCTGTACGGCTACGGCGGCTTCAACGTCGCGCTGACCCCCGCGTGGAGCGCGGTGGCGGCCGCCTGGGTCGAGCGCGGCGGGGTCTACGCGATCGCCAACCTCCGCGGCGGCAGCGAGGAGGGGGAGGCGTGGCACCGGGCCGGTATGCGGGACCGCAAGCAGAACGTCTTCGACGACTTCGCCGCCGCCGCCGAGCACCTGATCGCCGGCGGCTGGACCTCGCCGGAGCGGCTGGCGATCTCCGGCGGCTCCAACGGCGGGCTGCTGGTCGGGGCCACCCTGACGCAGCGGCCGGAGCTGTTCGCGGCGGTGGCCTGCAGCGCCCCCCTGCTCGACATGGTCCGCTACGAGCGCTTCGGCCTCGGCGAGACCTGGAACGACGAGTACGGCCGCGCCGACGACCCGACCGAGCTGGGCTGGCTGGTCGCCTACTCGCCGTACCACCATGTCGTCAAGGGGACCGGGTACCCGGCGGTGCTGTTCACGGTGTTCGACTCCGACACCCGGGTGGACCCGCTGCACGCCCGCAAGATGTGCGCGGCGCTGCAGTGGGCGACCGCCTCGGAGCGGCCGGTCCTGCTGCGGCGGGAGCGCCAGGCCGGCCACGGCGCCCGCTCGGTCCGGCGCACCGTCGAGCTCCACGCCGACGTGCTCACCTTCCTGGCCGCCGAGGTCGGCCTGGACCTGGAGGGCGCGACCGGCTAGCGCGCCCGCGCGCCGTGGACGGCGGCGGCCAGCTCGCTGGTGAGGGCGCGCAGGCCGTCGACGCCGGCGTCGCCGAGGCGGCGGACCAGGGCGCTGCCGACCACGGCGCCGTCGGCGAAGCGGGCGACGGTGGCGGCCTGCTCGGCGTTGGAGATGCCGATGCCGACGCAGACCGGCAGGTCGGTGTGGGTGCGGACGCGGGCGACCAGCTCCGCGGTCCCGGCGGCCAGCGCCGCCCGGAACCCGGTCACCCCCAGCGACGCCTGCGCGTAGACGAAGCCGCGGCCGGCCTCGGCGACCGCCCGGAGGCGCCGGTCGGCCGAGGTGGGCGCCGCCAGGAACACCGGCGCGATCCCGGCGGCCTGGGCGGCCCCCCGCCACTCCCCCGCCTCCTCGGGCGGCAGGTCGGGCACGATCGCGCCGCAGGCGCCGGCCGCGGCCAGCTCGGCGGCGAACCGCCGCGGGCCGCGGTGGGCGACCAGGTTGTAGTAGACCAGCAGCACCACCGGGGCCTCGACGCCGGCGGTCAGCTCGGCGACCAGGCCGAGGACGTCGTCCATCCGGGTGCCGGCCGCCAGCGCGGCCGCCACCGCCCGCTGGATGACCGGGCCGTCGATCAGCGGGTCGGAGTACGGCGGGCCGACCTCGAGCACGTCGGCGCCGGCCTCGGCCATCGCCCGGAAGGCGGCGAGCGACCCGGCCAGGTCCGGGTAGCCGGCCACCCCGTAGGCGACCAGCGCCGCGCGGTCCCGTCGCCGCAGCTCGGCGAGGCGGCCCTCCAGCCGCTCGGCCGGCGCCGCGGCGGAAGCGCCGTCGGGGTCGGCGGCGGGAGCGGCCGGCGCCGCGGCGGGCGGGCCGGCGGTGACCGGGATGGCCGGGGCGGCCGGCTCCGCGGCGGCGGCGCCTGGCTCAGCCACCGTCCAGCTCCGCCTTCAGCAGGCCGGCGACGGTCTCCACGTCCTTGTCGCCGCGGCCGGAGAGGTTGAGGACCACCAGCGACCCCGGTTCCACCCGGCCGTCGCGCGCCGCCTCGGCCAGCCAGCCGACCGCGTGGGCCGGCTCCAGCGCCGGCAGCAGCCCCTCGGTGCGGGCCAGCAGCCGGAAGCCGGACAGCGCCAGGGTGTCGGGGGCGCGCTCGTAGGCGACCCGGCCGGCGTCCTTCCAGCCGGCGTGCTCCGGGCCGACGCCCGGGTAGTCCAGGCCCGCCGAGACCGAGTGGGTCGGCAGCACCTGGCCGTCGTCGTCCTGCAGCACGTAGGACCTGGCGCCGTGGAGCACGCCCGCCTCGCCGAGGCCGAGCGAGGCGCCGTGGTCGCCCGGCCCCGGCCCGCGGCCGCCGGCCTCCACCCCGACCAGCCGCACGTCGTCGTCGACGAAGGCGGCGAACAGCCCGGCGGCGTTGCTGCCGCCGCCGACGCAGGCGACCGCCAGGTCGGGCAGCCGGCCCTCGGCGTCCAGCAGCTGCGCGCGGGCCTCGTCGCCGATCACCCGCTGGAACTCCCGCACCATCACCGGGAACGGGTGGGGCCCGACCACCGAGCCGATCGCGTAGTGGGTGCTCTCCACCGACTCCACCCAGTCCCGCAGGGCCTCGTTGATGGCGTCCTTGAGGGTGGCGGTGCCGGCGGTGACCGGCCGGACCTCGGTGCCGAGCAGCCGCATGCGGACCACGTTGAGGTGCTGGCGGCGGGTGTCCTCCTCACCCATGTAGACCACGCACTCCTGGCCGAGCAGGGCCGCGACCGTGGCGGTGGCGACGCCGTGCTGGCCGGCGCCGGTCTCGGCGATCACCCGCGGCTTGCCCATCCGCCTGGTCAGCAGGTGCTGGCCGAGCGAGTTGTTGAGCTTGTGGGCGCCGGTGTGGAGCAGGTCCTCGCGCTTGAGCCACAGCCGCACGCCGAGCTCCTCGGACAGGCGCCTCGCCGGGCTGAGCGGCGTGGGCCGGCCGGCGTAGGTGCGCCGCAGGTCGTCCAGCTCCGCCAGGAACGCCGGGTCGGCGACGGCGTCCTCGAACGCGGCGGTCAGCTGGTCGAGGGCGGCCATCAGCACCTCCGGCACGAACCGGCCGCCCCAGGGCCCGAAGTGCCCGAGGCGGTCCGGCGGGTGCGCCACCCGCGGCGCCACCCCGACCCCTCCGGCCGCCTCGTCCAGGCCGCCGGCCGAGGCGCCGTGCCCCCTGCCGGCGGGGCCGTCGCTAGACATCGAGCAGGTTCCCCGACAGGTAGTCGTCGTAGGCCTTCATGTCGAAGTGGCCGTGGCCGCAGAGGTTGAAGACGATCGTCTCGGAGCGACCCTCCTCCTTGCAGCGCAGCGCCTCGTCGATCACCGCCCGGATGGCGTGGGCGGGCTCCGGCGCCGGCAGGTGGCCCTCGGTGCGGGCGAACTGCACGGCGGCCTCGAAGATCTTCGACTGCGGGTAGGCGACCGCCTCGATGTGGCCCTCCTTGGCCAGCAGCGACACGATCGGCGAGTCGCCGTGGTAGCGCAGGCCGCCGGCGTGGATGGGCGCCGGGATGAAGTCGGCCCCGAGGGTGTACATCGGGATCAGCGGGGTCATGCCGGCCTGGTCGCCGAGGTCGTAGTCGAAGCGGCCCTCGGTCAGGGTGGGGGCCGCGGTCGGCTCCACCGCGACCACCCGCGTGCCGGTGCGGCCGGCGAGCTTGTCGGCCAGCAGCGGGAAGGTGAAGCCGCCGAAGTTCGACCCGCCGCCGACGCAGGCGACCAGCACGTCCGGCTGGACCCCGGCGCGCTCGAGCTGCGCCTTCAGCTCCAGGCCGATGACGGTCTGGTGCAGCAGCACGTGGTTGAGGACGCTGCCGAGGGCGTAGTGGGTGTCGTCGCGCTGGGCGGCGTCCTCGACCGCCTCGGAGATGGCGATGCCGAGCGACCCGGGCGAGTCGGGGTCGCCGGCCAGCACCGCGCGGCCGGCGGCCGTCTCCTGCGACGGCGAGGGGATCACGCCGGCGCCCCAGGTCTCCATCATCGAGCGCCGGTACGGCTTGCCGTCGTAGGAGGCGCGCACCATGTAGACCTTGCACTCCAGGCCGAAGCGGGCGCAGGCGAACGCCAGCGCGCTGCCCCACTGGCCGGCGCCGGTCTCGGTGCTGAGCCTCGCGGTGCCCTCGGCCTTGTTGTAGTACGCCTGGGCGACGGCGGTGTTGGGCTTGTGGGAGCCGGCCGGGGAGCCGCCCTCGTACTTGTAGTAGATGCGCGCCGGCGTGCCGAGGGCGCGTTCCAGGTCGAGGGCGCGGACCAGCGGGGTGGGCCGCCACAGCCGGTAGGTGTCGATCACCGGCCCCGGGATGTCGACCCACTCGTCGGTGGAGACCTCCTGGCCGATCAGGGCCATCGGGAACAGCGGGGCGAGCGCCTCGGGGCCGACCGGCTCGCGGGTCTGCGGGTGGAGGTAGGGGCCGGGCCTGGTCGGCATCGACGGCACCAGGTTGAACCAGGCGCTCGGCAGCTCGTCCTCGCCCAGCAGGATCTTGCGCGGTTCAGGCATGGTCTCCTCCAGTTCGGGCTCGGGCCGCGAGCAGCCCGGCCACCGCGGCGGCCGGGTCGTGGGCACGCACCAGGGACTCGCCGACCAGGACGGCGTCGGCGCCGGCGGCCGCGGCGGCCTCGACGTCGGCGCGGTCGCGGATGCCGCTCTCGGCCACCAGCACCGCGCCGCCGGGAAGGGCGCCGCGGACCGCGGCGAAGCGGCCCGGGTCGACCTCGAGCGTCGCCAGGTCGCGGGCGTTCACCCCGACCAGGGCGGCGCCGGCCGCGGCGGCGGCGGCCGCCTCGGCCACGGTGTGGACCTCGACCAGCGCGTCGAGGCCGGCCGCGTCCGCCTCCGCGAGCAGGGCCCGCAGGGCCGCCGGCTCCAGCGCGGCCACGATCAGCAGCACCGCGTCGGCACCCCAGGCGCGCGCCTCCCAGACCTGGTAGGGGATGGTGACGAAGTCCTTGCGCAGCACCGGCAGGGCGACGGCGGCCCGCACCGCCAGCAGGTCCTCGGGGCTGCCGGCGAAGTGGCGCGGCTCGGTGAGCACGCTGACCGCGGCGGCGCCACCGGCGGCGTAGGCGGCGGCGAGGGCGGCAGGGTCGAGGTCGGCGCGGATGTCGCCCCTGGACGGCGACCGCCGCTTGACCTCGGCGATCAGCCGCGGCCCTTCGGGGCCGCGCCGGAGCGCCTGGCGCAGGCCCCTCGGGGCTGGGGCGGCGCCGGCGGCGGCCCGCACCGCGGCCAGGGGCAGCCGTTCCGAGCGCCGCTCGGCGGCCAGCCGCGCGTCGGCGACCGCCCGCGCCAGGAAGGAGTCGGTCGAGGTCACGGGCGCGATTGTAGTGCCCCTGGCCAGGACCGGGGCGGCCCGGTTGGCGGCAGGCCGAAGATGCCTGCTGGCCGCAATGACGGGCGGTGGCACCATCTGCTTGGGTGCAAGGTGGACTCGGAAGGAGGCGGTCGGGTGACAGCGGGGCCCTCGGATGCCGGCGCGGTGGTGGTGCGCGACCTGGTCAAGCGCTACCCCAAGCGCGACACCAACGCCGTCGACGGGCTGTCGTTCGAGGTCGGCCAGGGCGAGGTCTTCGGGCTGCTGGGCCCGAACGGCGCCGGCAAGACGACCACCGTCGGGATCCTCACCACCCGGGTGACGGCCACCTCGGGCGGCGCCTGGGTCGCCGGGGTCGACGTGCTGCGCGACTCGGTCGAGGCCAGGCGGCGGCTGGCGGTCGTGCCGCAGCGGGTCAACCTGGACCGGTCGCTCACCGCCCGCCAGAACCTGATCTTCCACGCTGCCTACCACCTGGTCCCGAGCGGCGAGCGCCGCGCCAGGGCCGACCGGGTGCTGGAGGAGCTCGGCCTCGGCGACCGCGGCAACGACAAGGTGGACTTCTACTCCGGCGGCATGGCGCAGCGGCTGATGATCGCCAGGGCGCTGATGCACGAGCCGGAGGTGCTGTTCCTGGACGAGCCGACCACCGGGCTGGACCCGCAGGCGCGGCTGTTCGTCTGGGACCGGATCAGGGAGCTGCGCGGGCGCGGCGTGACGGTCCTGCTCACCACCCACGACATGGACGAGGCGGCCGAGCTGGCCGACCGGGTCGGGATCATGGACCACGGCAGGCTGCTGGCGCTCGACACGCCGGCGGCGCTCACCAGGGGGCTGACCGGGCAGGCGGTCCTGGACGTCGCCGTGGTCCCGGCGGCCGGCGACACCGCCGAGCGGCTGCTGGAGGCGCTCGCCAAGCTGGAGGGGGTGGAGCGCGCCGAACGGGTCGCGACGGCCGCGCCCGCGTTCGCGGTGCCAGGGCCGGGCGGCTTCGGTCCCAGGCCGGGCGGCAACGGCCCGGGGCCCGGCGGCAACGGCCCCGGGCCCGGCGGCAGCGGCGGCGGGCCGCCGGGCATCGGCCAGGACGGCGGCGAGGTCCGGCTGCGGCTCTACCTGGGCGGCGAGCCGGCGCTGCTGCTCAGCCCGGTGGTGGAGGCGCTCGCCGGCCTCGGCGCCACCCTGAAGGACGTCCACATCGGCGAGCCGACGCTGGAGGACGTGTTCATCGACCTGACCGGAAGGGGGCTGCGATGACCGCCACCGGCGCGCCGGCGCGGGCGCCCGGGCGGGCCGGGAGCGGCCCGGCCGGGGTGTTCCTGGCCATCCTGTGGCGCGACGTGTTCGTCACCGGCCGCGAGTTCTGGGTGTTCCTGGCGCAGGTCGCGATCCAGCCGCTGTTCATGCTGTTCGTCTTCGCCAAGGTGCTCGGCGAGCTGGGCTACGTGAGCGCCGCCTACGGCCACCTGCTGCTGCCCGGCATCGTGGCGCTGACCGCCTTCCTGACGGCGCTGCAGACGGTGGCGTTCCCGCTGGTGCTGGAGTTCGGCTGGACCAAGGAGATCGAGGACCGGCTGCTGGCGCCGATCCCGATCCCGCTGGTGGCGGTGGAGAAGGTGGTCATCGCGACGCTGCGCGGGCTGGTCGCCGCCGCGCTGCTGTTCCCGATCGGGGCGCTGGTGCTCGGCTCGGCGCCGTGGCGGGCCGAGGGCCTGCCGCTGCTGGTGCTGGCGCTGGTGCTCGGCGGCTGGGCCGGCGGCGCGGTCGGGCTGGTGGTCGGGACCTCCGTGCCGCCCAACCGCATCAACATCATGTTCGCGCTGATCCTCACGCCGCTGCTGTTCACCGGCGCGACCCAGTACCCGTGGCCGTCCCTGGACCGGCTGCCCTGGTTCAAGGTGGTCACCGCGTTCAACCCGCTGACCTACTGCAGCGAGGCGGTCCGCGCCGCGGTGGTGCCGGAGGTGCCGCACATGGCGCCGTGGATCAGCGTGCCGGTGCTGCTCGTCGCCGGCGCGGCGTTCACCGCGGTCGGGATACGGGGCTTCCAGCATCGCGCGGTGGACTGAGCGCCGCCCGCGGGGTGCCGCGGGATGGCGGCAGCGCGAGGCGGAAGGCGATGCCGCCGCCGTCGCCGGAGTCGGCGCGGACCGCCACCCCCATCGCGTCGCAGAGCGCCTTGACGATCGCCAGCCCCAGCCCCGACCCGACCGTCCGCGTGCCCCGGTAGCGGGCCCACAGGTAGCCGCGGTCGAAGGCGTGCGGCAGGTCCTCGGCGGCGATCCCCGGCCCCTGGTCGACCACGGCCGCCTCGACCCCGCCGCCGGGCAGGGGGCGGGCGGCGACCAGCACCGGCTGGCCGGGCGCGCTGGACCGGGTGGCGTTGTCGAGCAGGTTGTCGAGCACCTGGCGGAGCCGGCCCGGGTCGACGTGGGCGTGGAGGTCGCCGCTCAGGCGGGTGCCGACGGTGACCCCGCGCACGGCGGCGCGCTCGGCGGCGGCCGCGGCCGCCTCCCGCAGCACCGTGCCGACGTCGGTGTCGACCGGGTCGACGGTGAACTGGCCGCGGCCCAGCCGCGCCAGGTCGAGCAGGTCCTGGACCAGCCGGCCCAGCCGCATGGTCTCGGCGTGGATGCGCAGCAGCGAGCGGCGCTGGGAGGCCGGGTCCTCCACGGTGCCGTCGAGCAGCGCCTCGGTGTAGCCCTGGACGGTGGTCAGCGGCGTCTTCAGCTCGTGGCCGACGCTGGCCAGGAACGCCCGCTGCTCGGCCTGGGCGTGCTCCAGGCCGGCGGCCATCTCGTTGAAGGCGGCGGCGACCTCGGCGACCTCGTCGTCGCCCCCGACCTGCACGCGGGTGGAGAGGTCGCCGGCGCCGACCCGGCGGGCCGCCTCCACCAGCCGGCCGAGCGGCGCGGTGAGCCGCGCCGACAGCAGCCAGGCGACCAGGGCGGCGGCGGCGACCGCGACCGCGGTGGCCACCAGCAGGCGCGGCCCGATCGCCGGCAGCAGGCTGAGGCCGAGGCGGTTGACCTCCTGGACCAGCAGGATCCCGACGAAGCCGCGGCGCGGGGTCGCCAGCGGCGCCGCCGCCCACGCCAGGCCGTCGCTGGTGCCGGTCACCGCGCGGCCCTCGGCGAGGGTGGCCTGGAGGTCGAGCTGGGGCGCGGGCGCGACCGGCCGGCGCCCGCCGGCGCGCGCCTGCGGGCAGCGCAGCGCCTGCGGGCGCCGCGGGGTGCCGCCCTGGTCGACCAGGTACACCTCGGTGCGGCTCACCCGCAGGCCCCTGACCACCGTGCAGAGCTGGGCGGGCCGGGGATCGCCGGCGGTCAGCAGCTCGACCTGGCCGGCGAGCTGCTGCTCGAGGTTGCGCTCGGGGATCAGCCGCACCAGCGACAGGGTGATCGCGCCGGCGAGCAGGACCGCCAGGCCGGCGACGGCCACCAGCGACCAGACCAGCCGCCGGCGCAGGGACCCCCGGGTCGCGCTCACCCCCGGTCCCTGGGCGGCGGGTCCGGCCCGGGGGCCGCGCCCGGGCCCCCAGGGACCCCCCGGTCGTCGGCCTTGTAGCCGACCCCGCGGATGGTGACGATCGGGGCCCGCTCGCCCAGCTTGGCGCGGAGCTGGCGGATGTGGACGTCCACGGTGCGGGTGTCGGCCGGGAACGAGTAGCCCCACACCCGCTCCAGGATCTGGTCGCGGGTCAGCACCAGGCCGCGGTTGCGGACCAGGTAGGAGAGCAGCTCGAACTCGCGCGCGGTGAGCTGGACCGGCCGGCCCTCGAAGCTGACCTCGTGGCGGCCGGGGTCGACCACCAGGCTGCCGAGGTGCATGGGCGGCTCCGGGCCGTCCTCGGGCTCCGGCTCCGCCCGGCGCAGCACCGCCTTGACCCGGGCGACCAGCTCGCGGGGCGAGAACGGCTTGGTGACGTAGTCGTCGGCGCCGAGCTCCAGGCCGAGGACGCGGTCGGCCTCCTCCTCGCGGGCGGTGACCACGATGATCGGCACCCGCCCGCCCCGCTCGCGCAGCGCCCTGGTCACCTCGAAGCCGTCCAGGCCGGGCAGCATCAGGTCCAGCAGCACCAGCCGCGGACGCTCGGCCTCGACCGCCGCCAGCCCGGAGCGTCCGTCGGTGCGCCACACCACCCGGAAGCCGTCGCGCTCCAGGTACAGCCGCACCAGGTCGGCGATCGACTCCTCGTCCTCGACCAGCAGCACGGTTCCCCGTGACGGGTGCTCGGCGCCCACGCTCCCTCCTCGTCGCGGCCCGCGGAGGCCTGCGGGCCGACCGTAGCATCGGCGGCGCAGGTTCGGGGGTGTCCCCGCCGATTGTTCGAGGGAGGTGAAGATCCTGCTCAGTCGCCCTGCCAGGGCGGCTCGCCGTCCGCGGTGGGCTGCGGCTGGGCCCGGTCGGGCGGGGCCCGGAAGGCGTCGCCGAGCGCCGGCCAGCGCGGGCCGCGCCGCAGCGCCTCGACCCCGGCGGCGCCGAGCAGCAGCCCGCCGGCGACGACCAGGGCGGGCCCGGCCCGCGGGGTGGCGACCTGCAGGCCGGTCCCGGCCGGCACCCCCTGCAGCTCCCCGCGCCTGGCGCGGGCCTCCGCCTCGGCCCTGACCCCGGCGGCGCCGGCGGCCGCCTGCACCGCCAGGGCGACCCCGAGGGCGAGCAGGGCGAGCCCGACCGCCCAGCGGCCGCGGCCGCGGGTGACGGCGACGCCGACCAGCAGCACCAGCCCGAGCAGGGCGAGCCCGCCGAGCGGCGCCAGGTCGTTGCCGGTCAGCTCGGCCGCGCCGAGCGGCGCCCGGCCGAGGCCGGGCAGCTCGACCGCGGCGCTCACCAGCGCCCACGGCCGCCCCGCCCCGACCGTCGCCAGCAGCACCCCGGCGACCACCGCGACCAGGGTCAGCTGCAGCGACCGCCGGGCCGCCGCGGGCTCAGCCACCGGACCGGGCGGCGCCCACGGCCGGGACCGCCGCGGCCGCGGCGGCCTGGGCGTCGGGGTGGGCGGGGAGCGCCTCGGCGGCGGCGACGGCGGCGAGCACGGCGCGGGCCTTGGCCTCGGTCTCGCGCTCCTCCAGCTCCGGCACCGAGTCGGCCACCACCCCGGCGCCCGCCTGGCAGTGGGCGACCCCGCCGACGAACACGCAGGTCCGGATGGTGATGCAGGTGTCCAGGTTGCCGGAGAAGTCGAAGTAGCCGACGCAGCCGGCGTAGGGGCCGCGGCGGTGGCGCTCCAGGTCGTCGATGATCTCCATGGCGCGCACCTTGGGCGAGCCGGAGACGGTGCCGGCGGGGAAGCCGGCCGCCAGCACGTCGAAGGCGGCCACGCCCTCGGCGAGCTCGCCCTCCACGTCCGAGACCAGGTGCATGACGTGCGAGTAGCGCTCCACCCGCATGAAGTCGGGCACCCTGACGGTCCCCGGCCGGCAGACCCGCCCGAGGTCGTTGCGGGCCAGGTCGACCAGCATGACGTGCTCGGCGCGTTCCTTCTCGTCCGCCCGCAGCTCGGCCTCCAGGGCGAGGTCGGCGGCCTGGTCGGCGCCGCGCGGGCGGGTGCCGGCGATCGGCCGCATGGTGGCGCGGCGTCCCTGCACGGTCACCAGCACCTCCGGGGAGGAGCCGGCGACGGTCACCCCTGGCAGGCGCAGGAAGTACATGTACGGCGAGGGGTTGACCACCCGCAGCACCCGGTAGACGTCGAAGGGGTCGGCGGCGGTCGGCACCGAGAACCGCTGCGACGGCACCACCTGGAAGACGTCGCCGGCGCGGATGTGCCGCTTGGCGGTGCGGACCATCTCCTGGTAGCGGCCCGGCTCCAGGTCGCTGGTGGCCGCCGCCGGCGGGCCGGCCGCCGGCAGCGGCGTCGGCGCGGCCGGCAGGGCCAGCGACAGCCGCCCGGTGAGCGCGTCCAGCCGCCGTCCGGCGTCGGCGTAGGCGGCGGCGAGGTCGGTGGCCTGGTCGACGACCACGTTGGCGACCAGCACCAGCCGCTGGCCGAGGTGGTCGAAGACCACCACCGAGCGGGGGAACAGCAGCACCCCGTCGGGCAGCCCGAGGTCGTCCTCGGTCTGGTCGGGCAGCCGCTCCAGCTCACGGACCAGGTCGTAGCCGAGGTAGCCGACGGCGCCGGCGAACAGCGGCGGCAGCCCGGGCAGCGACGGCGAGCGCAGCCGCCGCAGCGCCTCGCGCAGCACCGCCAGCGGCGGGCCGTCGGGCAGCCCGGCCGGTGGGCTGCCCGACCAGGCCGCGCGGCCGCCGCCGATGGTGAGGGTCGCGAACGGGTCGGTGCCGATGAACGAGTAGCGGCCCCAGCGTTCGCCGTGCTCGACGCTCTCCAGCAGCACCGAGCCCACCTCGGCGCCGAGCTTGCGGAACGCGCCGACGGGGGTCTCCAGGTCGCCGAGCAGCTCGCGCCACACCGGCACCACCGTGTGCTCGCCGGCGAGGCGGGCGAACTCCTCCATGGTGGGGCGCACGCCGCTCACCGCGGCCCCTCCCCCGCCGCGGCGGCGGAGCTCCCCCGCACGGCCGGCAGCGGCGCGTCGAAGCAGCTCCGGGTGCCCAGGTGGCAGGCCACCCCCACCTGCTCGACCCGGACCAGCAGGGTGTCGCCGTCGCAGTCGGCGGTGACCGAGCGGACGTGCTGGGCGTGCCCGGAGGTGTCCCCCTTGCGCCAGTGCGTCCCCCTGGAGCGGCTCCAGAACCAGGTGCGCCCGGTGGTGAGGGTGCGGCGCACCGCCTCGGCGTCCATCCAGGCGACCATCAGCACGGTGCCGTCGCGGTCGTCCTGGACCACCGCCGGCACCAGGCCCGCGGGGTCGAAGGTGAGGCCCGCCAGCGCGCCGGCGACGGCGTCGCTGTCGGTGTCGGGCTGGGGCTGTGGCACGCTGGCGCTCCTGGGTCGGTGTGGTCCGCCGATGCTATCGCTACCACCGTGGATGCCGATCTGCCATCGTGGACGCCAACGCCGGACGCAGAGGGGAGCCGGTCATGTCGACGCAGCAGCCGGAGCAGGCCAAGGCCGAGATCCTCGACCGCATCGTCGCGACCATCCACGAGAAGGTCCCCGAGGAGCGCCGCGAGCAGCTCGCCAGCTTCGCCCGCCAGTACTACCAGCGGACGGCGCCGGAGGACCTGCTGGAGCGCGACCCCGACGACCTGTACGGGGCCGTCCTGGCCCACTGGCGCGCGGCCCAGCACCGCCGGCCGGGCACCGCCAAGGTCCGGGTGTACAGCCCCCGCTTCGAGGAGCACGGCTGGCGCTCGGTCCACTCGATCGTCGAGATCGTCACCGACGACATGCCGTTCCTGGTCGACTCGGTGACGATGGAGCTGAACCGGCACGGTCTGGTCATCCACCTGCCCATCCACCCCGTGATCGCGGTGCGCCGTGACGAGGCCGGTGAGCTGCTGGAGGTCCTGTCGCCCGAGGCCGCCCACGACCTGGAGGGGTCCGGTGAGGGCGGCCCCGGCGTGCGCGAGTCGTACATCCACGTGGAGGTGGACCGCCAGAGCGAGCCGGAGGTGCTCGACCGGCTCAGGGCCGAGATCGAACGGGTCCTCGCCGACGTGCGCGCGGCGGTGGAGGACTGGGATCCGATGCGCGGCGAGGTCCGCCGCATCCTGGCGGAGTTCGACCAGCGGCCTCCGCCGGTGGACGAGGCCGAGCTGGCCGAGGCGAGGGCGCTGCTGGAGTGGATCGAGGACCACCACTTCACCTTCCTCGGCTACCGCGCCTACGACCTGCTGCAGGTCGACGGCGACGACGTGCTGCGCCCGGTCGAGGGCACCGGGCTGGGCATCCTCCGCCAGGCCACCAAGCCGGCCTCCGGCAGCTTCGCGAAGCTGCCGCCCGAGGCGCGGCGGCTCGCCCACGAGCCGCACGTGCTGATCCTGACCAAGGCCAACTCGCACTCCACCGTGCACCGGCCGTCGTACCTGGACTACATCGGGGTCAAGCGCTTCGACGAGCACGGCAGGGTGGTCGGCGAGTGGCGCTTCCTCGGCCTGTACACCTCGGCCGCCTACAACCGGAACCCGCGCGACATCCCGGTGCTGCGCCGCAAGGTCGCCACGGTGCTCGACCGGGCCGGCCTGCCCAAGTACAGCCACGACCAGAAGGCGCTGCTGAACATCCTGGAGACGTTCCCGCGGGACGAGCTGTTCCAGATCTCCGACGAGCAGCTGTGCGAGACCGCCACGGGCATCCTGCGGCTGGAGGAGCGCCGCCGCGTGCGGGTCTTCATGTGGCGCGACGACTACGGCCGCTTCGTCTCCGCCCTGGTGTACGTGCCCCGCGACCGCTACACCACCACCGTCCGCCGGCGCATCGAGGAGGTCCTCGCCGAGGCGTTCCCCGGGGCGAGCTTCGACTTCCAGGTGTGGCTGTCGGAGTCGGTGCTCGCCCGGCTGCACTTCATCATCCGGATGCCGCCCGGCCGGATGCCCGACGTCGACGCCAAGGAGATCGAGGCGAAGCTGGTCACCATCACCCGCTCCTGGACCGACGAGCTGCACGCGCTGCTGCTGGAGCTGCACGGCGAGGAGCAGGGCAACCGGCTGTTCGCCCGCTACGGCGAGGCGTTCCCGGCCGCCTACATCGAGGACTTCCCCGCCCGCAACGCCGTCTACGACATCCAGCGGATCGAGGACCTGGAGGCGGAGGGCGGCCTGAACATGAACCTGTACCGGCCGCTGGAGGCGACCGGGGAGCTGCTGCGCTTCAAGCTGTTCTTCGCCGAGCGGCCGCTGCCGCTGTCGGACGCGGTGCCGATGCTGGAGGACATGGGCGTCGGGGTGGTCGAGGAGCGGCCCTACGAGATCCACCGTCCCGGCGCCGGCCCGGTCTGGATCCACGACTTCGGCATGACCTACGCCGGGGACCGGGAGCTGGACCTGTCCAAGGTCCGCGACGTGTTCCAGGAGGCGTTCGCGGCGATCCTGCGCGGCCAGGCCGAGAGCGACGGCTTCAACCGGCTGGTGCTGGGGGCGCGGCTGACCTGGCGGGAGATCGTGGTCCTGCGGGCCTACTGCAAGTACCTGCGGCAGACGCGGCTGACCTTCAGCCAGGACTACATGGAGCAGGCGCTGGCGTCCAACCCGGCGATCGCGCGCGGCCTGGTGGCGCTGTTCCACGCCTACTTCGACCCGGCCAGGCCGGATGACGCCGACCGCCGCGTCCAGGAGCTGCGCGGCGAGCTGGCCGACGCCATCGACCAGGTCGCCAACCTCGACGAGGACCGCATCCTGCGGAGCTTCCTGGGGATGGTGGAGGCGACCCTGCGGACCAACTACTTCCAGACCGTCGACGACGGCCAGCCCAAGCCGTACCTCTCGTTCAAGCTGGACCCGTCGATGGTGCCGTCGCTGCCGAAGCCCCTGCCGATGTTCGAGGTGTTCGTCTACTCGCCCCGCACCGAGGCGGTGCACCTGCGCGGCGGCCGGGTGGCGCGCGGCGGCATCCGCTGGTCGGACCGGCGGGAGGACTTCCGCACCGAGGTCCTCGGCCTGATGAAGGCGCAGATGGTCAAGAACGCCGTGATCGTCCCGGTCGGGGCCAAGGGCGGCTTCGTGGTCAAGCGGCCGCCCGCCGACGGCGGCCGCGAGGCGCTCCAGGACGAGGTGGTGGCCTGCTACTCGACCTTCATGCGGGGCCTGCTCGACCTGACCGACAACCGCGCCCCCGACGGCAGGGTGCTGCCGCCGCCCCAGGTGGTCCGCTACGACGAGGACGACCCCTACCTGGTGGTGGCCGCCGACAAGGGCACCGCGACCTTCTCCGACCTGGCCAACTCGATCGCCGCCGAGTACGGCTTCTGGCTGGACGACGCGTTCGCCTCCGGCGGCTCGGCCGGCTACGACCACAAGAAGATGGGCATCACCGCCAAGGGCGCCTGGGAGTCGGTCCGGCGGCACTTCCTGGAGCTGGGGGTCGACACCCAGACCACCGACTTCACCGTGGTCGGCATCGGCGACATGGCCGGCGACGTGTTCGGCAACGGCATGCTGCTGTCGCCCCACATCAAGCTGGTCGGGGCCTTCAACCACCAGCACGTCGTCATCGACCCCGACCCCGACCCGGAGGCCAGCTTCGCCGAGCGGCGGCGGCTGTTCGAGCTGCCCCGCTCCTCCTGGGCCGACTACGACACCAAGCTGCTCTCCGACGGCGGGGGGATCTGGCCACGAACCGCCAAGTCGATCAAGCTCTCGCCGCAGGCGCGCCAGGCGCTGGCGGTGGAGGCCGAGGCGCTGACCCCCAACGAGCTGATCAGCGCGCTGCTGAAGGCGCCGGTCGACCTGCTGTGGAACGGCGGCATCGGCACCTACGTGAAGGCCACCCGCGAGAGCCACGCCGACGCCGGCGACCGCGCCAACGACGCCGTCCGCGTCAACGGCGCCGAGCTGCGCTGCAAGGTGGTCGGCGAGGGCGGCAACCTCGGCTTCACCCAGCTCGGGCGGGTCGAGTACGCGCTCGGCGGCGGCCGGATCAACACCGACTTCATCGACAACTCCGGCGGGGTGGACTGCTCCGACCACGAGGTCAACATCAAGATCCTGCTGAACCAGGTGGTCGCCGACGGCGACCTGACCCGCAAGCAGCGCGACAACCTGCTGGCCAAGATGACCGACGACGTCGCCGCCTCGGTCCTGCAGGACAACTACCGGCAGGTGCTGGCGATCAGCGTCACCGAGGCGCAGGCGCCGCAGCTGCTGGACGAGCACGCCCGGCTGATCCGCAGCCTGGAGCGGGCCGGGCGGCTGGACCGGCGGCTGGAGTTCCTGCCCAGCGACGAGGAGCTGGCCGAGCGCCGCGCCGCCGGCCGCGGCCTGACCCGCCCGGAGCTGGCGGTGCTGCTGGCCTACTCCAAGATCGTGCTGCAGGACGAGCTGGTCGCCTCCGACGTGCCCGAGGACGACTACCTCGCCGACGACCTGGAGCGCTACATGCCGGTGGAGCTGCGGGAGCGGTTCCGGCAGCAGCTGCGCCGCCACCCGCTGCGGCGCGACATCATCGCCACCTACATCACCAACAGCATGGTCAACCGCGCCGGGAGCACCTTCGCGCACCGGCTGTCGGAGGAGACCGGCGCCAGCCCGCCCGACATCGCCCGCGCCTACACCGTCGCCCGCGAGGTGTTCGACATCCGCCGGCTGTGGAAGGACCTCACCACCCTGGACGACGTCGTCCCCGCCGAGGTGCTGACCGAGCTGATGGCCGAGGCGCGCAACCTGATCGAGCGGTCGGCGCTGTGGTTCCTGCACAACCGGCGCCAGCCGCTGGACATCGCCGCCACCGTGTCGCGCTTCGCGCCGGGGATCACCTCGCTGGCCCAGGAGCTGCCGAAGCTGCTGGCCCCGGCCGACTCCGAGGCGATGGAGCGGATGGCGGAGCGGTTCGTCGCCGAGGGCGTCCCCGCCGACCTCGCCAACCGGGTCGCCAGCCTGGACGCGCTGTTCTCCGGCCTGAACGTCATCGAGGTGGCCAGCACCTGCGGCGAGAGCGTGGAGGCGGTCGCGGCCGTGTACTTCGGTCTGGGCTACCGGCTGGACCTGCACTGGCTGCGCGACCAGATCGCCAAGCTCCCGTCCGAGACGCGCTGGCAGGCGCTGGCGCAGGGCGCGCTCCGCGACGACCTCTACTCCGAGCAGCGCGAGCTGACCGCCGAGGTGCTGCGGCCGGGGCTGGAGGACGGCGACGCCGAGGCGCTGATCGACGCCTGGCTAAAGGACAACGCCGCCTCGGTGGCGCGCGCCACCGCCATGCTCGACGACCTGCGGGAGGCGGACGCGCTCGACATCGCCATGCTGTCGGTGGCGCTGCGGGAGATCCGCAACCTGAGCGAGGCGACCGCCGCCAGCGCCCCCAAGGCGGGGTGAGCGGGCGCGGAGCTCACGTCCGGACCGGCAGGCCGGCGCCGGCCAGGGCGGCCTTGACCTCGGCGATGGACAGCTTGCCGAAGTGAAACACGCTGGCGGCCAGGACCGCGTCGGCGCCGGCGTGGCAGGCGGCCGCGAAGTGCTCGACCCGGCCGGCGCCGCCGCTGGCGATCACCGGCACGTCCACGGCGGCGGTGACGGCCCGGATCAGGTCGAGGTCGTAGCCGGTCTGGCGGCCGTCGGCGTCCATGCTGGTGACCAGCAGCTCGCCGGCGCCGCGCCTGGCGCCCTCCTCCGCCCAGGCCAGGGCGTCGCGCCCGGTGGGGGTGCGGCCACCGTCGACCACCACCTCCCAGCCGCCGAGGCGGCGCCGGGCGTCGATGGCCAGCACCATGCACTGCACCCCGTAGGTGCCGGCGCCGGCCGACAGCAGCTCGGGGTCGCGCACGGCGGCGGAGTTGACCGAGACCTTGTCGGCGCCCGCCCGCAGCAGCCGCTGCACGTCCTGCACGGTGCGGACGCCGCCGCCGACGGTGAGCGGGATGAACACCTGCTCCGCGGTGCGGGCGACCGCGTCGTAGAGGGTGGCGCGGGCCTCCACGGTGGCGGTGATGTCCAGGAACACCAGCTCGTCGGCGCCTTCGGCGTCGTAGGCGGCGGCCAGCCCGGCGGGGTCGCCGGCGTCGACCAGGTCGACGAAGGAGACGCCCTTGACCACCCGGCCGGCGTCCACGTCCAGGCAGGGGATCACCCGCCGCGCGAGCGTCACCGGGAAGCTCCCGTGCCGGCCAGGGTGGCCAGCGCCTCGGCCACGGTGAGGCGGCCGGCGTACAGCGCCTTGCCGACGATCACACCCTCCAGCCCCTCGGGCTCCAGCTCGGCGAGGGCGCGCAGGTCGTCGGGGCCGGCCACGCCGCCGGAGGCGATCACCGGCCGTGCGGTGGCGGCCAGCACCTCTCGCAGCCGCCCGGTCGCCGGGCCGGTCAGCATGCCGTCGCGGGCCACCTCGGTGTGGACGAAGCGCCGGCAGCCGGCCGCCTCCAGCCGCCGGAGGGCCTCGAACAGGTCGCCGCCGCTGCGGGTCCAGCCGCGCGCCTGCAGGGTGCGGCCGCGGGCGTCCAGGCCGACGGCGACCTGCTCGCCGTGGCGGGCGCACGCCTCGGCCACCCAGGCGGGGTCCTCCAGGGCGGCGGTGCCGATCACCACCCGGGCCGCGCCGAGGTCGAGCAGGGCGTGCAGGTCGGCGGCGGTGCGCACCCCGCCGGAGGCCTCCACCCGGACCGGCGCCACCGCGCGGACGATGCGGCCGAGCTGCTCGCGGTTGCGGGGGCCGCGCCCGAAGGCGGCGTCCAGGTCGACCACGTGCAGCCAGCGGGCGCCCTGGGCGGCGAAGCCGGCCGCCGCCTCGACCGGGTCGCCGTAGGCGGTCTGGGTGCCGGCCACGCCCTGCCGCAGCCGGGCCGCCTGCCCGTCCAGCAGGTCCACCGCCGGGAGCAGCTCAAGCGTCACGGCAGACTCCAACGAGGCCCGCACCGCGCCAAGAACCCCGGGATCCCGTAGCAGCCAGGTGAGCGGTCATGGCGCGGCACGGACCTCGTTGACGAAGTTCCCGAGCAGGGTGAGGCCGGCGTGACCGGACTTCTCGGGGTGGAACTGGGTGCCGAACAGGTTGCCGGACTCCACCGCGGCGGCGAAGCGGCCGCCGTGGTCGCAGACGGCGGCGACCGCGTCCCCGTCCGGCTCCGGCGCGTAGGAGTGGACGAAGTAGAAGCGGGTGCCGTCGGGCAGCCCGGCGAACAGGCGGCTGCCGGGCCGCACGGTCACCTGGTTCCAGCCGATGTGGGGGATCTTCTCGCCGCCGCCGAGGCGGCGGATGCTGCCGTGCAGCGCGCCGACCCCGCCGACGACCGGTCCCTCCTCGCTGGCCTGGAACAGCAGCTGCATGCCGACGCAGATGCCGAGCAGCGGCCGCCCGCCGGCCAGCCAGTCGGCGACCGCCGCGGGGCCGCCGGCGGTGCCGAGCCCCTGCAGGCACGCCCCGTAGGCGCCGACGCCGGGCACCACCAGCCCGGCGGCGCCCGGGCCGGCGTCGGCGACCGTGGTCACCACCCGGACGTCGGCGCCGGCGCGGTCCAGCGCCTTGGCGGCCGAGTGGAGGTTGCCGACCCCGTAGTCGACGAGCGCGATCGGCGGCCTCGTGGTCACTGGAGCACCCCCTTGGTGCTGCCGCTGCCGGCGCGCGGGTCGGGGGCGCAGGCGTCCCCGAGGGCGCAGGCCAGCGCCTTGAAGCAGGCCTCCAGGCAGTGGTGGGGCAGGTCGCCGGCCTCCAGCACCACGTGGACGGTGCAGCGGGCGTTGGCGACCAGCGCCTCCAGCAGGTGGCGGGCCTGGCGGGGGTCGAAGCCGCCCAGCTCGCCGGCGGTGGCCTCCACCGCCACGTCCCAGACCAGGAAGGGCCGGCCGGACAGGTCGACCGCGGCGCGTGCCCGCGCCTCGTCCAGCGGCACCACCGCGTCGCCGAAGCGGCGCACGTCCGCCTTGTCGCCGAGCGCCTCGGCCAGCGCCTGGCCGAGGGCGATGCCGGTGTCCTCCACGGTGTGGTGGGCGTCGACCTGGAGGTCGCCCTTGGCCTGCACCCGCAGGTCGAAGCGGGCGTGCTTGCCGAGCTGGGCGAGCATGTGGTCCAGGAACGCCACGCCGGTGTCGGCGCCGCCGGCGCCGCCGCCGTCCAGGTCGAGCTCGACGGTGACGGCGACCTCGGCGGTGCGGCGCTCCACCCGGGCGCTGCGCGGCCCGGCCATCAGGCCAGCTCCGCCGCGAGCGCGGCCAGGAAGGCGTCGTCCTCGGCGGGGGTGCCGACGGTGACGCGCAGGTGCCGGTCGAGGGTCGGGTAGCGGGACACGTCGCGGACCAGCACCCCGCGGTCCAGCAGCCCGCGCCACAGCCGCGCCGGCTCGGCCGGGGTGTGGAAGCACAGGAAGTTGGCGTCGCTGGGCAGCACCCCGACCCCTGGCAGGCGCCGCAGCCCCGCCGCCAGCCGCTCCCGCTCGCGTGCGGTGGCGGCGATGTGGTCCATGAGCGCGCCCTTGTGGCGCAGGGCCCGCAACGCCACCGCCTGGGTGAGGGTGGACAGGTGGTAGGGCAGGCGGACCAGCCGGATGCCGTCGACCACGGCCGGGTCGGCGAGCAGGTAGCCCAGCCGCAGCCCGGCCATGCGGAACGCCTTGGAGAAGGTGCGGGTGACGACCAGGTTGGGGAACCGCGACAGCAGGGCGGCGGCGTGGGAGCTGCCGAACTCGCCGTAGGCCTCGTCGACCACCACCAGGCCGGGGGCGGCGGCGCAGACGGCGGCGAGCACCTCGGCGCCGGTCGCCTCGCCGGTGGGGTTGTTGGGCGAGCACCAGAAGGTCAGCTCGGCGCCGGCCTCGGCCACCAGGCCGGCGGCGGCGTCGGGGTCGAGCAGCTCGTCGCGGGCCTGCACCCGGGCGACCACGCGGGTGCCGGTGGCGCGGGCCAGCAGCGAGTGCATCGCGTAGGTCGGCTCCACCACCAGCGCCGCCCTGCCCGGGCCGGCGAAGGCCAGCAGGAGCTGCTGGAGGACCTCGTTGCTGCCGTTGGCCGCCCAGGTGCCCTCGACCCCGTGCCCGGCGTGCAGGGCCAGCGCCTCGCGCAGCGCGGCGGCCTCCCGGTCCGGGTAGCGGTGCAGCGACAGCCCGCGGACGACCTCGGCCAGGTCGTCCAGGACCGCCTGGGGCACCGCGTAGGGGGTCTCATTGGTGTTGAGCCGCACCGGCACGTCGAGCTGTGGCGCCCCGTAGGGGGTCATGCCGGCCAGGTCGTCGCGGACCCGCACCCGCCCGGCGGTCGATGCGCTCACCTGGCACCTCCTCCCGGCGCCGGCGTGGCGAGGCGGGCGGCGACCGCGCGGCCGTGGGCGGGCAGGCCCTCGGCGCGGGCGAGGGCGGCGACGGTCGGCGCGGCGGCGGCCAGCGCGTCGCGGTCGAACTCGACCACCTGCACGGCGCGGAGGAAGTCGAAGGTCGACAGCCCGGCGGCGAACCTGGCCGTGCCCCCGGTCGGCAGCACGTGGTTGCTGCCGGCGGCGTAGTCGCCGAGGGCCACGGGCGACCAGGGGCCGACGAACACCGCGCCGGCGTTGCGGACCCGGCCGGCCAGCTCGCCCGGGTCGCGCACCAGCAGCTCCAGGTGCTCCGGCGCGAACGCCTCGGCCACCGCCAGCATCGCCGCGCGGTCGTCGCACAGCACCACCGCCGACTGGCCGGCCAGGGCGGCCTGGACGCGGTCGCGGTGGGTGGCGGCCGCGACCTCCTCGGCGAGCAGCGGCTCCACCGCCTTCCACAGGCCGGGGTCGTCGGTGACCAGCAGGCAGGCGGCGAGCGGGTCGTGCTCGGCCTGGGCGACCAGGTCGACGGCGACGTGCAGCGGGTCGGCGGTGGCGTCGGCGAGCACGGCGACCTCGGTGGGGCCGGCGAAGCCGTCGACGCGGACCCGGTCGGCGACCTCCCGCTTGGCCAGGGCGACGTACAGGTTGCCGGGGCCGGTCACCGAGTCGACCGCCGGGACCGTCGGGGTGCCACAGGCCAGCGCGGCCACCGCCTGGGCGCCGCCCAGCAGCCACACCTCGTCCACCCCGAGCAGCCGGGCCGCGGCCAGCACGGCCGGGTGGCCGCGGCCGCCGGGGCCGGGCGGGGTGGCCAGCGCGACCTCGTCCACCCCGGCCGCCTGCGCCGGCACGACGTTCATCACCACGCTGGACGGGTAGGCGGCGAGGCCGCCCGGCGCGTACACCCCGGCGCGGCGCAACGGCACGAACCGCTGCACCACGCGGGCACCCGGCCGGCCGTCCCAGACCAGGTCGGCGGGCCGCTGGGCCTGGTGGAAGGCGCGGGCCCGCTCGATCGCGTCGGCCAGCGCGGCGCGCAGCCCGGGCGCAAGGGCACGCTCGGCGGCGGCGAGCTCCTCGGCGGTGGCACGCCACGCGGCCGGCGGGGCCTGCGACCCGTCGAAGCGGCTGGCCGCGTCGGCGACCGCGGCGTCGCCGCGGGCCGTGACGTCGGCGACCAGGTCGCGGACGGCGGCGCGGGCCTCCTGGACCGCGGCGGCCGGGGCGCGCGGCAGCAGCTCGGCCGGGTCGCGGTCCGAGCCTCGCAGGTCGATCACGGGCAGCACACGCAGCTCCCAGGCGGGACGACGGCGGGGTCGGGGCTCCACCCTACCGCACGCGCAGGTACCTGGCCGCGCCTACCATGGCAGGGACCGTCCTCGACCACGAGGTTGCCGTGGAGCTGCCGCTGTTCCCCCTCCAGACCGTCCTGTACCCGGGCGTGCCGATCCCGCTGCACGTCTTCGAGGACCGCTACCGCCAGATGTTCGCGCGGGTCCTGGACGGCGAGCGGCGCTTCGGGGTGGTGGCGATCACCAAGGGCAGGGACGTGGACCGCGACGCCACCTACCACCCGGTCGGGTGCGTGGCGGAGGTCCGCGACGTGCGCCACCACGCCGACGGCCGCCTGGACGTGGTCGCACGCGGCCAGCGCCGCTTCAGGATCGACGGGGTGGTGCAGGCAAGCCCCTACATCGTCGCCGAGGTGAGCACGCTGGCGGAGGCGGCCGGGGACGCCGCCGAGCAGCGGACGATCAAGGCGGGCAGGCTGTTCACCCGCTACGTCGCCACCCTGCTGCGCATGGCCGGCGAGGACGCGCAGCCGATCGACATCCCCGACGACCCGGTGGCCGCCTCCTACCTGATGGCGGCCGGGCTCCAGGTCGACCTGACCGACAAGCAGCGGCTGCTGGCGATCCCGTCGGCGGCCGAGCGGCTGGCCGCCGAGACGTCGCTGCTGAAGCGCGAGCTGACGCTGCTGGAGCACCTGCGGGTCGCCGGCCCGGCACCGGCGATGACGCCGTTCTCGGCGAACTGACCGCGCCGTGGGCGGGGGCGCGGACGGGTTGGTGCGGCTGGCCGGGCCGCTGGACGTGCCCGGCAGCCTGGAGGGGTTCCGGCGCTCCGGTGACGACCTGCTGGACCGCTGGGACGGCGCGGTGTGGCTGCGGACGCTGCCGCTGGACGGCCGGCCGGTCGCCGTCGCCGCCCGCCCGGTGGGGACCGTGGCCGCGCCGGCGCTCCAGGTCGCGACCGGCGACGGCGGCGACCCCGCGGCCGCGGGCCGGGCCCTGGCCGGCGCCTTCGTGACCGCCCCGGCGGCGCTGCGGGAGCTGGCCGCCGCCGACCCGGTGGTGGCCGCCGCCGCCGCGCGCTGGCCGGGGGTCGGCCCGGTCCTCCAGCGCGACCTGCTCACCGCGGTGGTGCGCGCGATCAGCGCCCAGCAGATCACCCTGCGCTTCGCCGCGGTCCTGCGCGCCCGGCTGGCCCGCCGCTTCGGCGTCCGCCACACGGTCCCGGTCCCGGGCGGGACGGCACCCACCGGCCCGGAGGGGCCCGGGGAGCCTCCCGGCGGCGAGGTCTGGAGCCTGGACGCCGGGGCGCTGGCGGGCGCCGAGGTCGCCGAGCTGCGGGCGCTCCAGTTCTCCAACGCCAAGGCGGTCGCGATCGTCACCTTCGCCGCCGCGGTGGCCGCCGGCCGGCTGCGCCTGGACGAGCTGGAGGCGCTCGACGACGAGCAGGTCGTCGACCGCCTGGTCGCCTACCCCGGGATCGGCCGCTGGACGGCCGAGTGGCTGCTGGCGCGCACCCTCGGCCGGCCGCGGGGGGTCGCCGGCGACCTCGGGGTGCGGAAGGCGGGCGGCGCCGCCTACCTGGGCGGCCGC
>Ga0081538_10000269_pt1 | contig 59492 bp, 51 predicted proteins | sample TabmetS5T2R1_FD_71022 | JGI IMG/M metagenome (GOLD analysis project Ga0081538, IMG submission 71022) | Tabebuia heterophylla rhizosphere microbial communities from the University of Puerto Rico - S5T2R1 | ecosystem: Host-associated > Plants > Roots > Rhizosphere ...
GGCGCTCGGTAACAACAGCGAGTTGCCACTTTGGATCGGGGGAGCCGCTCGTCCTGTGTCCTGCGACGTTTTGTCATAATGTCGCTTATCGGACAACCGACACCGAATCTGTGTAGGCACGCATTGCGGCCGGTACCTGCTAATTGACTGGAAACCCACGACGTCTGCCAGCGGTTGGATCCCCAATTACTTGTAGTGAAAACGAGCCTGCAAGATGACCAGGTCGTCATTGTCCACGAGATATACCAGACGGTGCTCGTCAGTGATCCGACGGGACCATGAACCGGTCAGCAGGTGCTTAAGCGGCTCGGGCTTCCCAATCCCGTTAGTTGGATCTCTCGACGCGTCGTCGATGAGACGGTTAATCCGTTTCAGAATCTGCCGGTCAACCTGGAGCCAATGCTTGTAGTCATCCCAGCCGTGCGGGGTAAAGACGAGCCTCACTCTGCGAGTTCATGCTCGTACCGTTCGCCAACCATGGCCTGCTGCAAGCTCTCCAAGAGGCGCTTCGCGTTGGCCGGCACTCGCAGCAGGTAGGCCGTCTCCTCGAGAGCGGCGTACTCCTCAGCAGACAGCAGTACAGCGTTGCCGCGCCGCGACGTGATCTCGACTGCCACACGGTCGTTGTTTACCTTCTCGATCAGCGGGAACAACTGCTTACGCGCTTGGCTAGCTGTGACCGACACCTGACCCCTCCATACAGTGGTACAGCATTATGGTACCACTCTCAACTCGGAAACGCGCGTCCCGGCAGCCATCGGTCAGGTGCCAACGTATGCCGCAAGGTGCTCGCCGGTGAGGGTGGAACGGGCGGCCACAAGATCGGCTGGATTGCCCTCGAAGACGATCCGGCCGCCGTCGTGGCCGGCGCCAGGACCGAGGTCGATGATCCAGTCGGCATGCGCCATGACCGCCTGATGGTGCTCGATGACGATGACCGACTTGCCGGAGTCGACGAGCCGGTCGAGCAGGGCGAGCAGCTGCTCCACGTCGGCAAGGTGAAGGCCGGAGGTCGGTTCGTCGAGAATGTAGACGCCACCCTTCTCGGCCATATGGGTGGCCAGCTTGAGCCGCTGCCGCTCGCCTCCGGACAGTGTGGTGAGCGGCTGGCCGAGGGTGACGTAGCCGAGCCCGACGTCGGCGAGCCGTTCGAGAATGGCATGCGCCGCCGGAGTACGCGCCTCACCGGCGCCGAAGAACTCCTCGGCCTCGGTCACCGGCATTGCTAGCACCTCGCTGATGTCGCGACCGCCGAGGTGGTACTCCAGCACCGATGGCTGGAAACGCTTCCCTTCGCACTCCTCGCAGGGCGTGGAGACGGTCTCCATGAATCCCAGCTCGGTGTAGATCACGCCCGCGCCGTTGCAGTTCGGGCAGGCGCCCTCGGAGTTGGCGCTGAACAGCGCCGGCTTCACGCCGTTGGCCTTCGCGAACGCCTTGCGGATTGGGTCGAGGAGTCCGGTGTAGGTGGCCGGGTTGCTCCGTCGCGAGCCCTTGATCGAGCCCTGGTCAACCGTCACTACCCCGTCCCGGCCAGACACCGAGCCGTCAATCAGCGAGCTCTTTCCCGACCCCGCCACGCCGGTGACCACGACTAGCACGCCGAGCGGAATGTCGACATCGACGTCCTGCAGGTTGTGGGTGTTGGCGCCGCGCACGTCCAGCACTCCCGACCGTGTCCGCACCGACGACTTCAAGGAGGCCCGGTCGCCGATGTGCTGCCCGGTCACCGTATCGCTGGACCGGAGCCCGTCGATGGTGCCCTCGAAGACCACCTCGCCACCGGCGGTACCAGCGCCCGGGCCGAGGTCGACGACGTGGTCGGCGATCGCAATCACCTCTGGCTTGTGCTCTACGACGAGCACCGTGTTGCCCTTGTTGCGGAGTTGCAGCAGCAGGTCGTTCATCCGCTGGATGTCGTGCGGATGCAGCCCGATCGTCGGCTCATCAAAGACGTAGGTGACATCGGTGAGCGACGAGCCGAGGTGGCGGATCATCTTGGTGCGCTGTGCCTCTCCCCCGGACAGAGTGCCCGCCGGCCGGTCGAAGGAGAGGTAGCCCAACCCAATCTCCGCGAACGAGTCGAGGAGGTGTTGCAGCGCGCCGAGCAGCGGGGCCACCGACGGCTCATCGAGGGCCCGAACCCAGTCGGCCAGGTCACTGATCTGCATCGCGCAAACGTCGGCGATGTTCATCCCGTTGATCTTCGACGACCGTGCCTCCTTGCTGAGTCGCGTGCCGTCGCAGTCCGGACAGGTCGTGAACGTCACCGCCCGCTCCACGAAGGCGCGGATGTGCGGCTGCATCGCCTCGACATCCTTGGACAGGAACGACTTCTGGATCCTCGGGATGAGGCCCTCGTACGTCAGGTTGATGCCCTCGACCTTGATCTTGGTCGGCTTCTTGTAGAGCAGGTCATGCAGTTCCTTCTTGGTGTACTTACGGATCGGCTTGTCCGGGTTGAAGAAGCCGGAGCCACGAAAGATGCGGCCGTACCAGCCGTCCATGCTGTAGCCGGGGATCGTAAGGGCACCCTCGTTGAGCGACTTGCTGTCGTCGTACAGCGCGGTCAAGTCGAAGTCGTTGATTGAGCCCATGCCCTCACAGCGCGGGCACATGCCGCCGTGGTAGACGGCGTTCCGCACCACGAGCCGTTCGCCGGTATCGGAGGTCATCGACCCGCTGGCGGTCCGTCTGGGGACATTGAATGAGAATGCCGTCGGCGGGCCGATGTGCGGCTGCCCGAGTCGACTGAAGAGGATACGCAGCAGCGCGTTGGCGTCGGTGGCAGTGCCGACTGTGGAGCGAGGGTTCGAGCCCATCCGCTCTTGGTTGACGATGATCGCGGTCGTCAGGCCTTCCAGCACGTCGACGTCGGGCCGGGCCAGGTTCGGCATAAAGCCCTGCACGAACGCGCTGTAGGTCTCGTTGATCATCCGCTGCGACTCCGCGGCGATCGTGTCGAAAACCAGCGAGCTCTTGCCCGAGCCGGAAACGCCGGTGAACACCGTCAGCCGGCGCTTTGGGATCTCGACGCTGACGTCCTTGAGGTTGTTCTCCCGCGCGCCCTGCACGCGAATCCGATCGTGGGTGTCGGCAATGTGCTCCGCAGACGACTGCATGTCGCTTCGGATAGCCGTGCTCATCGTGTCTCCATCTCTCATTCGGTCGCCCTGGCGGTCTCCGCCGGCGTCGCCTTGTCCGATCTAACCAGCCTCGAGCGGGCGGCTGCTTCGCCCGGGGTCATGTCCAGCCCGGACGGGGTCAGCGCTCCTGGATGCGAATCAGGTTGCCCGCAGGATCACGGACGGCGCAGTCGCGAACGCCGTAGGGCTGCTCCATCGGCTCTTGGACCACCTCGGCGCCCCTGGCCTCCAGCTTCGCGAAGGTCCCGTCGAGATCGGTTGTAGCCAGGTTGACACCGAAGTAACTGCCCTTGGCCATCAGCTCGAGGATGGTGCGACGCTCGTCGTCGGTGATGCCCGGGATCGCCGGCGGGTGCAGGACGATGGAGGTATCACGCTGCTCGGCAGGGCCAACGGTGATCCAGCGCATCCCCTGGTATCCGACGTCGTTGCGGACCTCGAAGCCGAGGGTGTCGCGGTAGAAGGTCAGGGAGGCGTCCGGATCGGTGTGCGGAAGGAAGCTCGAGTGAATCGTGATGTCCATGCCAGTCACGCTAGTTGCGGCTGACGGGCCGGCGCTTCTCGATTCCTGATCGGTCTGGTTACCTGCTTTGCGACGCACGGCACCATTCCTGCCGTGGCGCGCGCCGCCTCGCGCTGGTAGATGCTAGGCGGCACACCGACCAGCTCGGTGAAGCGAGTGCTGAAGGTGCCCAGCGACTGGCAGCCGACCGCGAAGCAGACTTCGGTGACGCTGAGGTCGCCACGCCGCAGCAGCGCCATGGCGCGCTCGATGCGCCGGGTCATCAGATAGGCATACGGCGACTCGCCATAAGCAAGCCGGAACTCGCGACTGAGATGCCCAGCTGACATGTGGACGCCCCTGGCCAGGGCCTCGACGTCCAGCGGCTGCGCGTACTCCCGGTCGATCCGATCGCGGACGCGCCGCAGTATCGCGAGGTCGCGCAGGCGCTGGGCCGAGGTAGCTCTCGGAGTCACACGCGGATCGTACCTCCCGCCGCAGACGCCCCGGGCTGGAGCGGTGAGGCCATCACACAAGCCGTCGTGACACCATGGTGCACTACGGACAGGCTGGGGAGGCGGGAGCGGCGTCCCTGGGCAAGAGGGGACGATGTGAGCGGTAACGCAAGCTTCCTGGCGGTCAATACCACGGTGCTCTCGGTCTGTGCAGTGGATGCCCCGATCGTGATCACCTCGGCGGCAATCGACGAGTGGCTGGCGGAGACGTATCGGCGGGTACGCACCAAGCCCGGCCTGCTGCAAAAGCTCGCCGGCGTCGTCGAGCGGCGCTGGTGGCCGGCGGACGTGAGCTTCGCCGACGCCGCGGCCATCGCAGGCGCCAAGGCGCTGGCTGAGGCGGGCATTCGGCCCGAGCAGGTAGGCGTCATGATCAACACCGCGGTCTCTCGGGAGTACCTGGAGCCCTCCACCGCGGTGGCGATCCACCACCAGATGGGACTGCCGACGAACTGCCTGAACTTCGATCTCGCCAACGCCTGCCTCGGTTTCCTCAACGGCATCCAGCTGGCTGCGACCATGATCGACTTCGGCCAGGCCGAGTACGCGGTCATTGTCGACGCCGAGGGCTCCCGCTATACCCAGGAGCTCACTCTCGAGCGCCTGGCAAGTGTTGACGTGACAGCGGCCGACCTGCGGTCGCAGTTCGCCACGTTAACCCTCGGCTCCGGGTCCGCGGCAATGGTGCTGGGGCGCGCCGACCGGCACCCGGAGGGCCATCGGGTGGTCGGCGGCGTGAGCCGGGCTGGGACTGAGCATCACGACCTATGCGTCGGCGACCTGACGCACATGCGGACCGATACAAAGCGGCTGTTCGACGCCGGTCTGGCGCTGGCGGTAGCCACCTGGAACGACGCGAAGGCCGAGTTCGACTGGGACGGAATCGACTGGTTTGTGGCGCACCAGACGTCGGTGGTCCACATTGGGGCGATCGCCGCTGCGCTGGGCGTCGATTCCGACCGTTTCCCGCTGACCTTGCCGAACTACGGGAACATGGGCCCGGCCGCCGTACCGTTCACTCTCGCCAGGCACATAGACCAGCTCCGTGCCGAGGAGCGAATCCTCCTTATGGGCATCGGTTCCGGCCTCAACACTTCGTACGTCGAAGTCGTCTGGTGAACGACACGCTGCTCATCGACTCCACCCCCGGCGTCGAGCTCAGCTCCATGCCGGGTTTGGAACCAGCCTGGTCTCATACGGTCGGCGTAGTGGACGCCGACGGCGTGCGGCGTACCTGGCACGTTCTGGACAACGGAGTGTCGCCTGCGGAGGGGACTCTGCTTTGCGTACACGGCAACCCCACCTGGTCCTACTTGTGGCGCCGGTTCCTGGAAAAGGCCGAGCCCGGCTGGCGGGTGGTAGCCGTCGACCAGCTCGGAATGGGCTACTCCGAGCGACCCAGCCGCCCACGGACCCTGCCCGAGCGGATAGAGGACCTGAATTCGATCATCGGCGCCCTGAACATCACCGGCCTGATCGTTGTTGCGGGGCACGATTGGGGCGGACCGATTGCGCTCGGCTGGGCTGAGCGCAATCGCGATCAGGTCGCGGGAGTCATCCTGGCCAACACCGGTGTATCGCTCCCGGCGGACACCCGGCCGTGGCTTCTCCTTCCGCTAGTCCGCAGTCGACTGATCCGAGAGCTGGTGTGCGTCCGTACGGCGACTTTTGTTAGCGGCGCCGCAAGGCTGACCCGGGCTTCGCTGCCTGCTGCTGTACGTGCCGCGCTTCTTGCACCGTACTCTTCGGTGGAGCGCCGTCGGGGGGTCGGGGACTTCGTGGCCGACATCCCCCTGGAGCCAACTCATCCCAGCCGAGCAACACTCGACCGAGTGCTTAGCGGGCTGGCCAGTCTCAGCGGGATTCCCACCCTGCTGCTCTGGGGACCGCGTGATCCAGTCTTTTCGCCTGCGTTCCTGCGCGACCTGGAACACCGTCTGCCGCAGGCCGATGTGCACCGATACGCGGGTGCGTCGCACCTGGTGACGGAGGACGCGCCAGAGACTGCCGAGCACGCGTGGTCCTGGATCCGTACTCGCGTCTGCGGTCACAGGTCGGCGCCCGCTGAGCGCCAACACGGCCCAGCAATCGACATCGCTACTGCCGACGCATCCGCCACGGCTCTCGCCGAGCTGCGCCGCGACGGCCCCCGGCCGACGACATTCGCGGAGCTTAACGAGCGCATCGAGGTGCTCACCGAGACGCTGCACCGGGCGGGCGTCCGACCCGGGCATCGGGTGGCCCTGCTGGTACCTCCGGGACTTGATCTGACGGCTGCGGTTTACGCCTGCTGGCGCGTCGGCGCGGCCATTGTCGTGGCCGACGCCGGACTTGGCTGGCGTCGGATGGCCGATGCCCTACGCAGCGCCGACTCGGATTATCTGATTGGGGTGCCAGGGGCGGTAGCGGCCGCAGCAGCACTGCGGATCCCAGGAGGCCGCATCGTCATTGGCGACCCGCCGAAGCCCGTCCGTCGAGTTCTGGGCGCATCAATGATTCAACCGCGCGACGAAGAGGAAGATCGTGCGCGTTTGACCCTTGTCAGAGACCCCCAAACGCGCACGATGTCCAGCCGGGAACGAAGCGAAGCCATTGCCGATCCTGAGGCGGCGGTTTTGTTCACTTCGGGGGCGACCGGGCCGCCCAAGGGTGTTGTCTACGGCCACTCCCAGCTGCAAGCCCAGGTCGGGCTAATCCGCGCCATCTGCAGCATCACTTCCGAGGATCGGCTGGTGGCGGCGTTTGCGCCGTTTGCGTTGTACGGGCCGGCACTGGGCATTGGCGCCGCCGTGCCACGAATGGACGTCACGCGACCGGGCACATTGACCGCGGTCGCACTAGCCGACGCAGCGGCGGCGATAGGGGCGACACTGGTCTTCGCCTCGCCGGCCGCGCTGCGCAATGTGGTCGCGACCGCGAGCCGGTTGACAGCCGACCATGACGCAGTACTCGGGCGAATCCGGCTGGTGCTCTCGGCGGGTGCGCCGGTGGCCCTACCGCTGTTGCGCCGCACACAGGACCTGCTTCCGGCGGCTGAGTTGCACACCCCGTACGGGATGACTGAGGTGCTACCGGTGACCGACATTGATCTGGCCGCGCTGGAGAAAGTGGGCTTGGGCAACGGGGTCTGTGTCGGCCACCCGCTCAGCGGCGTTCGACTGGGGATCAGTCCACTCGACGGTCTGGCGAGGGCGGCCGGCCCGCCGCTGGATTCAGTGGAGGTCACCGGCGAGATCTGCGTATCGGCCGCACACGTCAAGGACCGCTACGACCGGCTGTGGGCGACCGAGCAGGCTAGCTCGCGGGACCCTGGCTGGCATCGCACCGGGGATGTCGGCCACCTGGATACCGCCGGTCGGCTGTGGGTCGAGGGCCGGCTTGTTCACGTGATCACCACTGCCGACGGACCGCTGACTCCGGTCGGGATAGAGCAGCGAATCGAAGCAAAGGCGCCGGTAACAGGGGCCGCGCTCGTCGGCGTCGGCCCTCAGGGCACCCAGCAGCCGGTGGCCGTTGTAGTTGCGGCGGCACGTGCGCGCCCTGGACTGGCGGACGAGGACCTTGCACGCGCAGTACGGGCTGCCGTTGATGTCCGGTTGGCAGCCGTGTTGACAGTGCGATCACTTCCCGTGGATATCCGTCACGGCGCCAAGATCGACCGGTCCCGTCTGGCCCGTTGGGCCGAAGGCGTGCTCGCCGGGGCCCGTGTGGGTCGCCCGTAGGGACTGTGCAATGCGAGTGCTGGTCACCGGGACGACCGGGATGCTCGGGCGTGGCGTCGCGCTTGCCTTGGCCGCGCGGGGCAACAGTGTCACCGTCCTGCAGCGACGCCCGGCGGGTCTCGGACTGCCGGAGGTGTTGGCCGACGTGGGCGAGGCGGACGCGGTCCGGCCCGCAGTGTCCGGACACGACGCCGTCGTCCACCTGGCCGCCAAGGTCAACGTGGTGGGACCGGAGGCGGAGTACCTGCGGGTCAACGTAGGCGGGACTCGGGCGGTTGTCGACGCCTGCGTGGCTACAGGGGTGGAACGCCTTGTGCATGTCTCCTCGCCCTCGGTCGCCCATCCCGGCCGGTCGCTTGTCGGCCGCGCCGCCGATCCTGCGGACCCTACGTCGGCCCGCGGACCGTACGCCCGCAGCAAGGCCCTCGCGGAGCAGGTTGCGCTTGCCGCCAACTCCGAAGCGCTCGCGGTGGTTGCGATCCGGCCGCACCTAGTGTGGGGCCCAGGCGACCGGCAGTTGATTGCGCGGGTCGTCGAACGTGCCCGGGGCGGCCGGCTACCGCTCATTGGCTCCGGGGCAGCACTGATCGACACGACGTACATCAGCAACGCGGTGGATGCCCTAGTGGCGGCACTGGACCGCTGCATAGACGCGCGCGGCTGCGCGCTGGTCGTGACCAACGGCGAACCGCGCCCAGTAGCTGAAATGCTGACCGCCGTGTGCCGGGCGGCCGGCGTCCGTGGCCCGAGCCGGCACGTGCCCGTGCGGCTGGCCCACGCCGGCGGAGCGGTCGTCGAATCGTTGTGGGCACTGAGAGACCGGTATGCGTCGACAGGGCAGGCGGCAGAAGATCCGCCTCTCACCCGGTTCTTGGTCGAGCAGATGTCCACGGCGCACTGGTTCGACCAGCGGCGCACTCGCGAGGTCCTCCGGTGGTCGCCTCGCATCTCGCTCGATGAGGGTCTAGCCGAGCTTGAGCGCTGGTATTCCGGCCAAGGAATCAAGTGCGACGGTGCCTGACGCGATCTTCGCCGACCGTCGACTAGCCCAGCGGATTTGACGGTCAGTTACGCCATCTCAGGTCGGCGATCACGGCGCGGTGATCGGACGGAAAGACGCCATCGACCGCCTCTCCGCCAAGTGCGACGCCTTCGATGATCACCTGCTGGTCTTCGTGGCCGGGACGGAAGAAGACGTGATCGATTCGCTGGTCGACCAATTCCGGTCCCGCCTCAAGGGGCGCCGATGGATGTGTTGAGGGCAATGTGACGGCGTCGACGGCGCCGCCTCCGACGGTCCAGGCATCGGTGAGAACATCGTTGACCGCTCTCAGCACCGGAGAATCGGCTGCTGCGTTCAGGTCACCCATCACGATTACCGGACAGGGACCATCGAAGCGGGGATCTGTCGCCAGGTCGGCCACGGACCTAGCCTGAGCGATGCGGTCATCGGTATAGGCAATGCCGTGTTCCAAGCACGTCGCGATGATCGGCAATGGGCCCGTTGGATGGTCGACCCGGAGTGCCAGCAGCACCGGATCCCAGCTGCGATGTCGCGCCGGAAGGGTCACAACCTCACGGTCAAGAACTCTCCACCGGCTCAGCACAGCGATGCCCAGCTCCACTCGATCGGCCTCAGCGATCGCATCGTCGCTTGGTGCCGCGGGATACGACGGTGACGCGAAGACAGCATTCATTCCCAGGGCTTGGGCAAGTTCGTCGGCCTGAGTCATATGATCCGTGCCCCAGACCTCCTGGAGCGCCAGTATGTCGGGACTGAACCGCTGGATGGTGGCCAGAATGCCGGGCTGGCGATCCTGCCATCGAGGACCGAACCGCCACCAGATGTTCCACGTCATCGCCCTCGCCCGGCTATCAGCCATGTCGGTCGTTGCCTCCGTAGGATCTGAGTTCAGTCTCGGGACTCGTTACTACCCGTCGGTTGCGGAGACGACTCCGCTCTAGATACACCGTCGATGTGCCCTGAGCTTGTCGAAGGGCACGCGCTTCGACAGGCTCAGCGCGCATTTGCTGAACGTCCGTTGACTAAGCGGACTCAAGATTTGCGGCCATCCTGCTAAGGACGTCAATCGTTGCTTGGTATTCCTGAGGCGATATCCCGACCATCAGAGCTTGCCGGACCTCGGCGACCTTGGCCTTAACCAAACTGAACTGCATCTGCCCGGTCTCGGTCAGGGTGACGATGTTGTCCTGTGAGTCCGCCCAGCCGCGGTTGACGAGACCCGACAGCGCGTCGTTCAGATCATCAGGTGCGTCGTGGAGGAACGGTTCGAGCTCGGCCTGGAGTTCAGGAACTGATCTCGGACCGTCCACAAGCAAGTTGAGCAACTGCCATTGCCGGCGAGACAGTCCGGCGTTGCCGAGCTGCCGCTCAAATTGCCCATCAATCAGCCGGTCGAGCTTCTTGAGCCAGTAGCCGATCGGCCTTTCTGATCCAGTGTTGATCATGAACTGATCTCACTCCCATGGTTGATCATGAACTGATCCCACTCCCCTGCTAGTTGATCTTGGAATCATGCCAAGGTTGACATATCACGGTGCTGGCACCCGTACCCCTAGTTCGGCAAGGAACTCGCGCGCCCGAGTGGTGCGCCGTTGGTTGGAGAACGCCTGCCAATCAGAAGCCAGTCCTTCGGCATAGATCAAATCACGGAAGCGGTGAAATGCCCCGAGACCTTCAATGGCTTCCTCTATGCGCTGCCGCATTGGCAGGTACTTGATCAAGGCCGCGAAATCGGCCATGTCCTGTCGCACCGCTCGGGAACCTAAACACGGCAGAAACAGCCAGCCATCAGGCTCAACTTCTCGGTTGTGCGCCACCCCATCGCCCGCCATGTCACTGTCGGACAAGACGTAAGGAATCACTTCGCCGGTCTCTAGGTCCAAGAAGGCGCCTTGGCACCTCATCGGATCGGCTTCCAGCACAGTGGCCACGCAATCCAGGTCCACAGGCAGGTGCCACAGCTCTTCCGCCCTGCCGTCGGTCACGCCCAGCCGAACCTCCTCTTCGGCATTTGGGGCACTCGGCGACCTAAGAAGACCACTACGCCCGGACTGCCGTATGGTCAAAACCATGGCGCCTCGCGACACAGTGCCGCAGCACGATCGGTCGCTTCCCCACCCTGCCCGCGAGAATCGTAGCCATCTCTTCGCTACCCGCCGTGCCTCCTCGTCCGGCGAGTCGCAGACCAAAATCCACAGCACAGCTGTGGCCGGTACATCCCTGGCAGCGGCCGACTGATGGCTACCGAGGAGGAGGTTCGCGCCATCGCTTTGTCTTTGCCGAGTACAACCGAAGAGCAGTGGTATCAAACGCCCGGCTACAAGGTCGCCGGTAAGGGATTCCTGCGAATCCGTACCGAGGCCGAGGGCGGCCTGGTGGTGTTTGTGTCCGACCTGGGTGAGAAGGAAGCGCTGCTAAGTTCCAACCCCGACGCCTTCTTCACCACCCCGCACTATGACGGATATCCCGTTGTGCTCATCAACCTCGACAAAGTTGATCATGAAGAACTGCGTGAGTTGATCACCGAGTCCTGGCTGATCAAGGCACCGCCCAAGCTCCGCCGCCAGTTCGAAGCTCAGTAGCGCGCCATCCGCGCCCAGAAGAAGCAATAGACACCGAAGCACGCAATTCCGAGAGCCATGATCGTTAACAGCACAGTCCCGAACGGCTGATCACGAATCGTCGAGAGCGCATCATCCATGCCACCCGCTTTCTTGGGGTCATACGTGACCGCCGCCCAGATGAACAATCCTCCGATGATGCCGTACGCCAATCCCTTGACGCAGTAGCCAACGGTGCCGAGCCGCCGGACCGTCGGTGGTGCGCCGCGGTCGAGGTCTTCGACGAATTTCTGCTTTACACCTTTGACGATCTGGCCGATGCCAACTCCGATGACCGCGACGCCGACCGCAGCGACGAGTACTTGGCCGAATGGGACGCTCATCAGCTTCGCGGTAATCGTTTCCTCACCTTGGCCAGAGCCCGATACTGCACGTGTGGCAATTCCGACCGCCAGCAGGCCCAAGATCAGATAAACAATGGCCCGCCCGGCAGACCTGAGCCGACGGCGGAGCTTGGCGCCAGGGTCGGGCTGCGCGGGCCCGATCACGGCCTCAAGGATTTGCCAGACAGTGAGTGTGAGGAGTCCGATGGCCATGATCCACAGCAGCACGCCGCCCAAAGGCTGCTGGCCTAGCTCACTCAAAGCGCCTTCCGGAGATGCCTCAGCCCGCTTCCCGAAGACGAGCTGAAGCGCGATCCATGCCACCACGAGATGGATGACGCCGTAGCTGACCAACCCAATGCCGACCAGGGCATGGTAGGGCCGGCTGCGCCTAACTTCGGCGATCCCGGCTTCGGCCTCGCGCTGGATCATGGCACCGACCGCCTCATCATCGTCAGCCTGCTGCCTTCTTAGCTGCCTTAACCGACCTCTTGGTCTCGCGCACCTTCTGCAGCGAGTCGTCGTCGACAATGTCGGCAACTGACCGGAAGGTACCGGGTTCTCCGTAGTAGCCGGCGGCGATACTCCAGCCTTCCGGCGTAATGCCGCGCAGCTTGCCGAGAACCGCAGTGAAGATAGCCGCCTTGTCGGCGCCGAAACCCGGAAGTCGCGACAATTTGGCTTTGATCTCCTCACCCGACCGGGCGTCCTTCCAGATGTTCGCCGCCTGGCCGTCGTACTCCTCGGTCAGCACCCGGCAGACCTGCCGGATGCGCTTGGCCATGGCAGCAGGAAACCGGTGGATGGCCGGTCGTTGAGAGCAGAGCGCGACAAACTCGTCTTCGCTCATTGCCGCGATCTTGGCAACGTCGAAGGAGCCGCCCATTCGTTGTGCGATCACCAGCGGGCCGCTGAAAGCCTTCTCCATTGGCACCTGCTGATCGAGGACCATACCAAGAAGTAGCGCGTTGTCGTCCTCAGACAGGAGGCGGTCGGCCTCCGGGTCGCCAGTGAGCCAGAGCGGGGGCCGGTTGGTCATGTGGTCATTGTGCCTTGACGGTCGCCTCCGCCGATGGACTGGATTACTTACAACGCTGTTGTTTGTCCAGTGTGGCGTGCTAGAGTGTTCTCACTTCCCCGAGCGAGCAGCACTACGACCACTGAAGGACATCGGGGAATGTTCAGTACGGCACTGGCCATCATCGGCGGTCTCGCCTTCCTACTTCTTCTCATCTTCCTCGGTGTCTGGTTGCTCAAGCCCGAGTACCTGAAGGTCATCGCCAAGTGGAACCATCTTGAAGTCGAGATGAAGAATCCAACTAAAGCGCTCCCCAAGCGAGCTAAAGAAAGCTAGTTGCATTTTAATTGCCGTTGTGTTTACCTGGTAGTAATTAAGAGATAAACATGATTGGCAAAGATAATTCTTGACCTCTGTGGAGGAACTGGGAGTTGGTCAAAGCCCTATAAAGAGGCTGGATATGACGTTCGCCTAATTACTTTGCCTGAATACAATGTAACAACTTACGAACCGCCAGAGGGCGTTTATGGAGTGCTTGCTGCACCGCCTTGCACCATGTTTAGTTTGGCGAGGCAGAACGCCAAGACTCCAAGAGACCTAGAAGGCGCGATGAAGGTTGTCTTCGCTTGCTTACGCATCATCGCGGAGTGCCAGTACGACGGACACGCACTACAGTTCTGGGCGATGGAGAATCCTGTCGGGCTGCTCAGGCGGTTCATGGGCAAGCCCGCCATCACGTTCGAGCACTGGCAGTTCGACCCAGAAGCCACTCACTGCAAGCCAACTGACATCTGGGGACGCTTCAACGAACCTAAGTGGGCAGTCACTACCAAGCCCGACCTACACAGGAACCGCAACCACCGAGTCGGTAACTGGCAGTCGCCACCCGTTCCAAAGGGCTTTGAACATCTGAACCTAGACCGAGCAGCCATACGAGCCATCACGCCACAGGGCTTCGCTCAAGCTTTCTTCAAAGCAAATTGCTGAATACATCGTTAACAAACGTGGTGATCCAGCACCATGCCAATCAGCAGCGCATTGTCGTCATCGGTCAGAAGTTGATCGGCTTCGGGATCGCCGGTGAGCCGAAGCGAAGCGTTGCCCATGCCGGCCATTCTGCCCGAGCTGTGGCCCGCTGAGCGGTCGCGGTATCAGCTACTCGAACATCACATACTCAGGACGCGGCCTGAGAGCGAGCACTTCCTTAGGGGTCATCAGCCGGCCGCCGTTACGCGTGTCTTCAGTGAAGAACAATTTGAAACCGGCATGCACGAACTTCGGCGTCGTCTTGTTGACCACTCGATAGGTGTTCTTCTTAGGGCCCGGAGGTCCGAGTCCGTCAACCGATTTGATCACCACTACCCCATCGTGATCTTTCAGTCCGGATTCCTTGCGGACCACGCTGCGAGCCACCTGATGATAGACCATCACCTTCTCCGGAAGGTTGTATTGCTTGACCAGACCGGATAGATAACGCGCTACCTCATCCAGCTCGGCGCCAGTGGTATGCCCGTACACACCGCCGGGACGCTGACCGGGGTCCATGGCCCACTCGGGATCCACAGCCACCCCGACATCGGGTTCTTTCAACCACTTTTGGAAAGCTTTCGCCTCGGTAATGAACTCAGACCGACCGGGCTGCAAATTGAGCAACATCACCGCCCGATGCTTGCGGGCAGCCTTGTGATACCTCGCAATCTGGGCATCGGTAAGGCGGACCCGGTACTTGCCATCCCGGCCCGGACTGCCCTGGACGACGGTGGCGATTACCTCGACGACAGGCAGGATTTCCCGCCCTGCCGCAAATGGCTTCGCTCGACGTTCGATCTCGGCCACCCGCTGATCCAGCGGGCCAGTCCCAAGTCGGCCGAGTGTCGAGGCGCCGGTCACGCCGGCATAACCCACCAGACGGTAGCGCGGAAAGATCTCACGCCCACCTCGCGGCAGTGTGGCATGCCTGGACTCGCTGGTTCTGGATTCGGTCGTTGTGGCCGGCGCGCTCGGTGTGCTGGTACGCGTAGCCGATGCGTTCGGCGACCGGTCGGATACCGGCGCTGAACTGGCCGATCCGATGTTTGGTGGCGCAAGCGGATCCTGACCCATCCCGCAGGCAGTGCAGGCCAGTATGAGGAGTAGAGGCGCTACGGTCTGCCGGACTATGGTCACGGTCTCACCCCCGCGATGGCGTGTCACCGACGGTACAGGCACGCCACGGTGGCCGTCGAGGCTGGAATTTGAACCTATCCAAACCGTCGTGCGCCAAGCTAACCTTCTGCGTCAGGAGGTTGGCGATGCGAATCTATGAACTGCTGCGCAGCAAAGGCTTCGATGTCATCACCGTTCGGCCGACGACGCCAGTGTCCGAAGCCCTCGCGCTGCTCAAGGAGTACAACCTCGGGGCCGTCGTGGTATCCACTGACGGAAAGGAAATCTCAGGCATTCTCACCGAGCGCGACATCGTACGTCGGCTTTGTGAGGGACACGATTTTCTGGAGTCACCGGTTTCGGACGTTATGACCAGTGAGGTGCTCACCTGTCGACCGAACGAGTCGGTTCAGTCGCTGATGAACACCATGACCGAGAAGCGCATCCGGCACCTGCCGGTCGTCGACGACTTCGGACGACTGTCAGGCCTGGTCAGCATCGGTGATGTTGTGAAGTCACATATCGACCAGATCGAGTTTGAGCGCAATCAGCTGGAGGGCTACGTCACCCACAGCTGAGGGAGTCACAAGTTGATCATGTGACCGGAGATGCCGTGGGCGACTTCCTTAAGCGCCTCGGACAGTGTGGGGTGCGCATGAACGTTACGCGCCACCTCTTCAGCAGTGAGATCCCACAGCTGCGCCAAGGTCAGCTCCGGCAGCAGCTCGGTTACATCCGGCCCAATCATGTGAAGGCCGAGGATCTCGCCGTACTTGGCGTCGGCGACCAGCTTCACGAAGCCGGTGGCCTCCCCTAGCCCATGTGCCTTGCCATTGGCACTGAACGGGAACTTCGCAGTCTTGACGTCGTAGCCCTTGTCCTTGGCCTGCTGCTCGGAGTATCCAAAGGAACCGATTTGCGGCTGGCAGTAGGTAGCCCGCGGCATCATGTCATAGTTCACCGGCATGGTCTCCGCACCGGCAATGGTCTCCGCCGCAACAACTCCCTGCGCCTCCGCTGTATGCGCGAGCAGCAACTTCCCGGTGCAGTCGCCGATCGCGTAGATATGCGGCACGTTGGTCCGCATGTAGTCGTCGATGTCGATGGCACCACGCTCGGCGAGCTTGACGCCGGTGTTTTCCAGCCCGTAGCCCTCGGTGCGCGGTGCGAAGCCGATCGCCTGGAGCACCTTGTCAGCCTCCAGAGTCCGGCTCTCGCCGCCCCCCGTGGGAGACACGGTGACCTTGACCTTCTCGCCAGAGTCATCGATTGCCTCCACCTTGGTGCCGGCAAGCACCGTCACCCCAAGCTTCTTGTACGCCTTGGCAAGCTCGGTTGAAACCTCCGGCTCCTCGAGTGGCACGATGCGATCAAGGAACTCCACCAGAGTCACCTCTACGCCGTAGTTGGCCATGATGTAGGCGAACTCCACCCCGATCGCGCCAGCCCCGGCAATGATGACCGATCCCGGCAGGCTATCGGTCATGATTTGTTCTTCGTAGGTGACCACGCGTTCGCTCAGCGAGGTACCTGGCAGCAACCGTGTCGTGGCACCAGCCGCAATGATGACGTTGTCGAAGGTGACGGTTTCGGTGCCATTGGGACCGTCGACGCTCAGTGTGTGGTCGTCGGTGAAGGTGCCCCAGCCGTCGATCTCGGTCACCTTGTTCTTCTTCATCAAGAAGTGCACGCCTTTGGCCATCCGATCAGCCGTGGTCCGGCTGCGCTTCCAGGCGGCCCCGAAGTCAAAACTCACATCGCCACTGATTCCGAAGACCTCAGCCTCGTGGTTGAAGATGTGTGCAATCTCGGCGTTCCGCAGCAGCGACTTCGTCGGAATGCAGCCGACGTTATTGCAGACGCCGCCCCAGTACTTCAGCTCCACGATCGCGGTCTTCAGACCCAGCTGGCCGGCGCGGACAGCGGCCACGTAGCCACCTGGTCCGGCACCTAACACGACGACCTCATAGTGCACACTCATGGGCCAACTGTAGGTTTAACTCTTGGGAGCCGCCCACTCGGCCTGCTAAGGTCAGGGGCCGTCACCGAACGATTATTTTCGGCGGCCGATCTATCTCAATTGACCATCAACTCGGTGAATTGACCAAAAGTATCTCATATATGAGTTATCGTGCCGGGGGTGACTGCGAAATGACTGAAACCTATCTGGATCGCATCGGCGGTCTGATCCGTGACGCCCGTAAGCACCGCGGCCTCACGCAGACCCAACTTGCCGAAGTGTTGGGTACCAGTCAAAGCGCGGTACACCGCATCGAAGCCGGGAATCAGAACCTCAGTCTGGAGATGGTGAACCGCATCGCCGAGGCTCTCGACTCACCGCTGATCTCCGTCGGTAGTGGCCCGCAGCACCTGCGTGTAGAGGGTGGGGCAAATCTGACCGGTGAGATTGCGGTCCGATCGTCGAAGAATGCATCGGTCGCATTGTTGTGCGCGAGCCTGCTCAACCGCGGCCGCACGGTGATTCGTGGCATTGCCAAGATCGAGGAAGTCAACCGAATCCTCGAAGTGCTGATCAGCATCGGTGTCAGGGCCACCTGGTCCGCTGACCGGAACGATCTTGAGCTGGTACGGCCGGCCGAACTCTCCCTCGACGAAATGGATCTCGATGCGGCCCGTCGGACCCGTTCGGTGATCATGTTCTTGGGTCCGCTGCTGCGCTCCTACACCAGCTTCAGGCTGCCGTACGCCGGCGGCTGCGATCTAGGAAGGCGCACCATCGAGCCGCATCTACAGGTGCTACGCCGGTTCGGGCTTGATGTGCTGCCAACCGATGGCTTCTACCACTGCACTGTCGACGAGTCGGTGGAACCGTCTCGGCCGATTACCTTGACCGAGCGCGGTGACACCGTTACTGAGAACGCCCTGCTGGCCGCCGCGCTGTCGCGCGGGGTCACAGTGCTGCGCAACGCCAGCCCGAACTATATGGTTCAAGACCTCTGTATCTTCCTCACCCATCTCGGTGTTGAGATCGATGGCATCGGGACCACCACGTTGCGCATCCATGGGGTGGAGAGCATCAACACCGATGTGGAGTTTGCGCCGTCGGAGGATCCCATTGAGGCGATGAGCCTCATGACCGCCGCGATCGTCACCCAGTCAGATCTGACCATCCAGCGGGCGCCCATCGAATTCCTCGAGATCGAGTTGGCGATCTTGGAGGAGATGGGTTTGAACTACGACCTCAGCGCGGAGTACCTGGCTGCCAATGGCCACGCGCGGCTCGTTGACCTGACCGTGCGGCCGTCGGAGCTCCGCTCCCCCATCGACAAGATCCATCCGATGCCGTTTCCTGGGCTGAACATCGACAACCTGCCCTTCTTTGCAGTGATAGCAGCCACAGCGCAGGGAAAGACGATCATCCATGACTGGGTCTATGAGAATCGGGCGATCTACCTCACCGAGCTCAACCGGCTGGGCGCCCGCGTACAGCTGCTGGATCCGCATCGAGTCATCGTCGAAGGCCCGACGCGGTGGCGCGGTCAACAGGTGGTGTGTCCGCCAGCGCTGCGACCCGCGGTATGCATCCTGCTCGGCATGCTGGCCGCTCGCGGGGAGTCCCAGCTCCGTGACGTCTATGTGATCAACCGCGGCTACGAAGATCTGGCCAACAGACTGAATGCTCTCGGTGCCAACATCGAGGTGTTCCGGGATTGAGTGCTGGTTAGATTTCCCCGGAAGTGGTCATAGGCGACCTCGCTGATCGCTTCAGGTGTGTCGCTTTCAGCCACTTTCCTGACAAGCGGGTGCTCCCAAGGCGCTACCGCACCCGTACCGGCTTGAAGGCGTGGCTGGGATGGACCAGCTCATCTTGAGCCGCAATCAGTGCCAGCTCGGTACGACCCAAGTTGTGTGTGATCTTGAGCACCCCGTACATAACACCCGCCGTGTGCGCCAAAGTTCTCGGTAGGTCCCAGGCTCGCAACAGCGTGGCCAGGAATGTCGCGGCAGTGAGGTCACCGCTTCCGGTGAAGGTGCGCGGCAGCCTAGGTGTGGACACCAGCCAGGCGCCATCCGCGTCGACCGCGACCATCTCGATTGTGCTTGCCGGACCGTCCTCGCGGACCACACTGGTGATCAACACCAGTTCCGGCCCCAGACTGCGTGCCGCATCTGCGGCCCTCAGCACGTCCGCCATAGTCGATACCGGTAGACCAGTCAGTTCGGTCAGTTCGAACTGGTTGGGCGTAATGATCTGTGCAGCAGGTACGACGTGGTCCCGCATGAACTCTGCAATCCCCGGCCGAACGTAGCTGCCGCGGTCCTCATCGCCCAGTACCGGATCACAGCAATAAACCGACGCGGGGTTGCGCTCCTTGACCAGCGCCACCGCTTCCAAGATCATCGCGCCGATGTCTTCGCCGCCTTGGTAGCCGGAGAGCACTGCATCGACCTCGCCAAGCACTCCACGCTCATCGATCCCGCGTACTACGTCGCTGAGGTCTGAGGCGCTCAAGAGCGGTCCCCGCCAGGAGTCATAGCCAGTGTGATTGGAGAAGTGCACGGTGATCACCGGCCACACCTCCACGCCCATCCGCATCAGCGGGAAGGTGACCGCGCTGTTGCCGACGTGCCCGTACGCCACCGATGACTGGACGGACAAGATCGTCGTCCCCAGCCCCATGTTCGATTGCTCCGCTCCGCTGGTTGTTACCGATTTGGGCACTGTCAGCATGTTTTGGCAGTCCACTTTAGAGTGGTGGCCATGTCCCCCGGCGTCGACGACAACAACTCCCGCGACGCTGAGCTACCAACGGTCACGTTGCCGCGTGCTGGCGAGATTGTGCACCAATCCAATGTCCATAGCCACCAGCACCAACACGACCATCACCACCACCACATCCTCATCGAGCCTGAAGAGGATCGCTGGCGGTGGCGGCGCAAGATCAGAGAGAACAAGCGCCGGCTGATTGTCTATCGCCTTGCCGTTGGTCTTCTTGGCCTCCTCCTGATCGCACTTGGCCTCGTCAGCGGCCCTATCCCAGGACCCGGCGGCATCCCGCTTGTGCTGCTCGGCCTGGCCGTTTGGTCGAGTGAGTTCGAGTGGGCCCACCAGCTGATGATGTGGTTCAAGCAGCAACTACATCGCTACCGCACCTGGCCGAGAGGCAAGAAAACCGGCTTTTGGGTCGTCTTCTTCGCTTGCTGCGGCATCTTTGGCTATTTCTACTTGCTGACCCTGGGCATTCCCCGCTGGGTCCCAGGATCTGTTGACGGGGTGCTGCAGCACCTGCCGGGTCTCTGACCCCTGGCTGATTGCTCGCTCCGCTCGCGTGGGTCTGATTGCTCGCTCCGCTCGCCCGGGCACAATGAGCCCCGCCTGGAGCCCTGCCGGGGCGTTCCAGGCCCAGGCACAATAAGCGCATGAGGGCCGCAGACTATGCGTTCTTCGACGTGCCCTTTGCCGCCTTCGCGCATCGCGGCGGAGCGACTTACCAACCGAATCTCTATCGCGAGAACAGCATGCATGCGTTCAAGCAGGCGGTCGCGCTCGGATACCGCTACCTGGAGACTGACGTGCACGCCACCCGCGATGGCGTCTTGCTCGCTTTCCATGACCGGCTGCTCGATCGAGTCACCGACCGCACCGGCGCGATTGCCGACCTCACCTATGCGCAGGTATCCGAAGCCAGGATCCATGGCATCGATCCGATTCCCAAGCTCTCAGAGCTGCTGGCCGAACTCCCCGACGCTCGGTTCAACGTCGACGCGAAATCACCGACGGCAGTAGCGGCTCTCGCCTCGACCATCGAAGAGCACGAGGCACACGACCGGGTCTGTGTCAGCTCATTTGGCGTACGACGTATCTACGAACTACGCCGCCGCCTCGGCTGGCGCGTACCATCCGCGGCAAGTGCGTTGGGTGTTACCGCCAACCGGTTCGCGCCGTGGCTGACCTGGGCGCTGAATACGTCGGCTCCGGTGCTGCAGATACCGATGTCGCTCCCCCTTCACCGCCGCCGGCTGACTGTGCTGACGCCGGCCCTCGTTGAGGCAGTTCATCGAGCTGGCAAGAAGGTGCACATCTGGACGGTGGACGACTACGAAACCATGGAAAAGCTCATCGATGCCGGTGTCGATGGGATCTTCACCGACCGCATCGATACCTTGAAGGACGTCCTCCTCGAGCGTGGCCTGTGGCCCGAGCCATAGACCCCGAGGCAAAGACCCCGAGCGATAGAGACCGAGCGACCGACAAGCGAAGACGGCAGCCATGACGCACAGCGACCGAGCCGAAGGCGCTGAGGACCTTCGGCCAATGCCGACGGTTGGCACCCGCATCAAGCGCCGCATGGTGCTGGCTTGGGGCCTTTGGGACTGGGGCTCTTCGGCGTACAGCGCGGTTATAACGTCCTTCGTCTTCGGTCCGTACGTGGTTCGCGGCGTGGTAGGCGACGCGGAACCGGGCGGACTCAGTGCCAATACCTGGCTGGGGATCGCGAACGCGGCGGCGGGTTTTCTGGTCGCGGCGATCGCCCCCATCACCGGCCAGCGAGCTGACGCTAGCGGTCATCGCAAGCGCAGCCTCGCGATCTGGAGCGCCCTCGTCATTGCCGTGATGTTGGGCATGTTCAGCGTGAAGAATGATCCGAGCTACCTCTGGATCGCCCTCGTACTCCTGGCCGCTGGTGCGGTCTTCCAAGAATTCGCCGTCGTCTCCTATAACGCGATGCTGCCGCAGGTCTCCACTCCCGAGACCATTGGGCGGGTATCGGGGTTCGGCTGGGCGATGGGCTACTTCGGCGGCATCTTCTTGCTGCTGATCTGCTATGTCGGATTCATAGCCCCAGATGTCGGCTGGTTCGGCGTAAGTTCGGCCGGCGGCCTCAATATCCGCGTCGTCGCAGTCTTTTCGGCCATATGGTTCGCGGTTTTCGCGATTCCAGTGCTGTTGGCAGTCCCCGAGAAACCGCCCGGTCCCAAGCGCCGGAGGGTGAGCTTCTTTGCCTCGTACCGGCTGCTGCTCAACGACATCAAGTCCTTGTTCCGGAGAGACCGGAATGCGGTGTATTTCCTCATCGCCTCAGCGCTGTACCGCGACGGCCTGGCGGCCATCTTCGCCTTCGGGGCGATTCTGGCGGTGAGTGTCTATGGCATGGGGCAATCCACGGTGCTGATCTTCGGCATCGTCGCCAATATCGTCGCCGCACTTGGAGCGCTCGGCATGGGTGCCGTCGAAGATCACATCGGCCCCAAGAAGGTGATCATGATCTCGCTGATTGGTCTGATCACGACGTCGCTGATCCTGCTGTTCGCCCACGGCACCACGATGTTTTGGATCTTCGGCCTGATCTTGACGCTCTGGGTAGGTCCTGCGCAGGCCAGCTCGAGATCGTTTATGGCACGCCTTGCCCCGGTTGGTCGGGAGGGTGAAATGTTCGGGCTGTACGCCACCACAGGCCGCGCCGCCTCATTCCTGGCACCGGGACTTTTCGCTCTCTTCTCAGGGTTGTTCTCAGACCGCGTCGGTATCGTGGGAATCACTCTGGTACTGCTGGCCGGCGCACTGGCGCTGGCCGGTGTCAAATCACCACCAAGACAGCAGGTCCAGGTCTCCGAATAACGTGTATGGCCGGTCAATGGGTGCAGAACCGCGGAACATATTCGCCCGGCTGCGAGTTGAACCATTCGGGTGTGGAGAACGTCAGGATTGCAAACGGAGGTTGTGCTCATGGCTGATCGTTCATTGAAGGGCACTGGTCTCGGGGCCAAGAGCTTCGAGGACGAGGCCGGTGTCGAGTTCGCGGCTCGGCAGGAAGTCGGCTACGACTGCCCGCGTGAGCACCATTTCACTCTGGTTTTTGCCGCCGAGGCTGACATCCCGTCAGTTTGGGAGTGCCCGCGATGCGGTGCGGAATCACTGCGTTCCGACGGTGAACGGCCGGAACTGAAGGAAGAGAAGCCGCCGCGTACGCACTGGGACATGCTTCGCGAGCGACGTTCTATTGCAGAGCTTGAGGAGTTGTTGGCTGAGCGGCTGAGCCAGCTCCGTGCCGGCGAATTGGGCTCCACGGCATTGTCACGAGGCGCACGACCCAAGAAGAGCGCCTAGATAGCCGCGGGCTGCAAGCGTCGGTATTGCGCGCGCAGCTACAAATACCCTGGCCGCCCTCTCGTCTAGCGCCGCTGTACCCCCGAACAGGGGCGCAGACTCGAGAGGGCGGCCTTTGCTTACTGTTCCTCGATCTCCCCCGCAATGATGGTTGGGCCATCCGGCGTGCGTTGACGAGTCGGATGCGTGGAGTTGGCCGGCGGCTGCTCGACCGTCTCTCCCTCGATGAGATTGTCGGTGTCCAGTCGTGCTCGCATCACCGGAATCCCTAGACGGTTGATCCGGCGCGCCACGAAGAAGGCGATGATCTTCCGGGCAGCCGGTCGGGTCCAGCGCAGCAAGAAGAGGAAACCGATGATGTCGGTGAGAAAGCCCGGCACGATCAGCAACACTCCGCCGACCAGGATCAACGCCGCATCGGCGAGCTCGCCGGTTGGCACTTTGCCCTTGGTGAAGCCGTCATTGAGAGCTTTCCAGGCCCGCGATCCTTCGTGTCGCATCAGAAGGACCCCAATAATCGCCTCGACCACCAAGATCAGCACCGTGGGTAGCAGTCCGAGCTGCTGACCGACCTGGACCAGCAACCAGACCTCAAGGATCGGGATGGCGATGAGCAGTGCCGCCAGCAGCACCAGTGGCCATCCGTGACGAAGCCTCATGAGGCGAGTGCTTTCCTCTTCCTGACAAGGGACCGTAATTGCTTGGCCCGGTGACCGATTCCCCACATCGTGGTCAACACCAGCGCCTCGATGACAATCTTCTGGCTCATCTTCGAGTCGCCGTACTCCCGCTCAATGAAGGTGATCGGAACCTCGACGACCTTAAACCCTGCCTTCAAGGCGCGCCAAGCCAGATCTACCTGGAAGCAATAACCGGCCGACGCAACGTTGTCCAATCCCAAACCCAGCAGCGTCTTACGGCGAAACGCACGGTAACCACCGGTCGCGTCGCGTAGCGGGATGCCGAGCGCAATCCTGGTCCAGAGGTTTCCGCCGCGGGAAAGGATCTCCCGCGACTTCGGCCAGTTGAGCACCTCGCCGCCCTTCACCCAGCGCGACCCGAGCACCAGATCGGCGTCGGTAAGAGCCGCGAGAAGTTTCGGCAACTGTTCGGGTTGATGAGACCCGTCGGCATCCATCTCGACCAGCACCTCGTAACCGGCGTTCAACCCCCATTCGAAACCTGCCAGATACGCCGCTCCCAACCCTTCCTTGCCGAGCCGGTGCATGACGTGGACATGGTCATCTGCGGCCGCGATCTCATCGGCCAGCGTCCCGGTGCCGTCGGGTGAATTGTCGTCGGCGATGAGGATGTGCGCGTCCGGTACGGCCTTACGGGTCCGGCTGACGATGCGGGCGATGTTCTCCGACTCGTTGTAGGTCGGGATGATCACCAGGATCGGTCCGAGCGTTTCGGAGGGACTCTTCTCGACTTCCGTCTCGGGCTGGGCCGTCGGGGGCATCGATTGGCTCAACGCGTATCTCCTTGCTGGTTTCTAAATTGGAGCGCTGCTCTACGTCTGACGCTGCAGCGCGGGATCGCCGGAACCGGTCCATAACGGCGGCGAGACATGCCAGTATCGCCAATAGCGCAAGGCCCCGCTCCAACCAGGGAGCGACCCGGAGAGCTGGTGTCAGGGCGCTTCGCAAGGGCATCTCTACCACCATGCTCTGCGCTGTGAACTCCCGGGTACGGATTGCCACGGAGCCGTCTCGGGTGATGAAACCAGAAACGCTGTTGGTGGTGGCGACTGCGATTTCTCGCCGCGTCTCCATGGCCCGGGCTCGAGTGATAGCAAACTGCTGCTCGATCTGGCCGGTACCGCCGTACGTCGCGTTGTTGCTTTGCACCAGCAGGACCTGAGCACCGCCGATAACAGATCCGTAGATGGTTTGGTCGTAGGCGAGCTCGAAACAGATGGCATCGCCGATCTTGATCGGTCGCCCGTCAACCGCGACCTCCAGAACGCCGGGGCGAGTTCCTGGCACCGACTGCGCACCGACTTGCTGCAACAGCGGGATGAGCGGCAGCAGCTGGGCACGGAAGGGAATCCACTCACCAAACGGCACCAGATTTTGCTTGTCGTAGCGGGCTAGCACACCTTGATCCGGGTCCCACCACAATGCTGCGGTCTGCCGCTCCCCCGGGCCCGGGCCCTGCATCACAGCACCCACCAAGATCGGACGACCGGCCACCTCGGCAGCGGCCTGTACGGTCTGCCTGGTGATGGGATCGACGGTCGGGTCGATATCGGTGGAGTTCTCGGGCCACAGCAGGAAATCCGGCTGCGGCTCCTGGCCGAGCCGCACCTTCGTCATCAGGTGGATGGTCTCAGAGAGGTGGTTGTTGGTGACCGAGCGGGCACGGCCCATCGCTTCGATGCCGCGACCCGGAATGTTGCCCTGCACAATCCCGACCCGTACGTTTCCGGCCGCGGTAGTGGCGGGTTCCACCTGGTAAAGCCGTAGGGCTGCGCCGAGCAGGCCAATGCCGAGGATCGCGGCGGTAGCGGTGATCACTCGTACTGGACGGGTGAGTCGGCTGGCTGGAGCCGTCCGCACTGCAAGGATCGCCCAGGCGATGAGCTGACCGACCAACGCGACGACAAAGGAGACACCCACAACACCGATGATCGGAAAGAAGCCGGCCAGTGGTGTGTCGACGACTGCATACGCGATCCGGGTCCACCCGAAGCCACCGAAGGGAATCCGGGAGTAGGCGTACTCGATGAGCACCCAGCAGCAGGCGGTGGCTATCGGCCACCAGCGCAACCGCTCAACCACGGTTGTGGCAAGTCCAAGAATCCCGAAGAACAACGACAGGAAAATGATCAGCAGCACGGCTACCCAGGTCCCGAGGACGTGTACCCAGCTGACAGCCAGCGCCAGCATCGCTAGCCCGAATAGGTAGCCAAGTCCGAAGGCATTAAGCGGCCGCGTTCCGCGCACGGTCAGGGTGAATGCGGGAATGCCGACCAGCATTAGCGGCCACAACCCGTAGGGCTGCCAGCTAACTCCGATGCAGGCGCCGGCGAGCAGCACGACTCCGATCCGGAGCGGCAATGGCACTGGCTTGGGCTCGCTAGGTGGCGTCTCAGCCACAACGGAGCGCGTCAGAGACGCGAAGGGCCGAGACACGGACCGAGCCTACCCAAGTGACGTTGACTCTGATTGATAGATGAACTGCCCGGCAGAGATGGTGGCAGCACAGGTTGGCAGCGGAACATCATCGAGCCGAGGCAGCCCCCCAGGTTCTACCAGGTCGTCCTCTGCAAGATCCCAAACCGCAAGGTTGGCCAGGGCTCGGACCGTTATGGTGCCGGCGTTGTCGGCGAAAGCCGCCCAGCTTGCGCCTCTGGTCGCCGCGTCAAAGGCAGCGGCCGCGCTGAGACGCTCGCCGGGTTGCCAGTGCTGCATGGCAGCGCGTACGGTCGCCCAGCCGGCCAGCGGGGTGACGGGTGCGTCAGTACCGAAGGCAAGCGGTACGCCGCAGGCCGCCATAGTGGCAAACCGGTTCATTGCCCGGGCACGATCTGATCCGAGGCGTTGCTCGTATAGCTCCCCTGGCTTGCCCCAGGCAGCGTCGAAGGCCGGCTGCACACTGGCCACCACGCCAAGTTGGCCCAAGGTAGTGATATCGGCCTCAGTGATCATCTCAACATGCTCAAGGCGATGTCTGGCAGCCCGAATTCGTGACACACCGAGTGTCTCCGCGGCCCGCCGCAGCCCCGACACGGCAGCAGCCACCGCGTCGTCGCCGATGCAGTGGAAGCCCGCCTGCAGTCCGGTCCGAGTGCAGGCGATCACATGATCAGCGATCTGCTGCTCCGAGAGGTAGCGCGCACCCCGGGTTTCCGTGTCGGCATAGGGGGCCTGAAGTGAAGCGGTACGCGAGCCGATGGCGCCGTCGACACAGAGATCCCCGGCTAGCCCTGCGACGCCGGCCTGCCGGGCCCACTCAATTGCGGGCTCGGTGGCCAGCTCGCCCCAGTAGGCCGTTACGCCCATGCCCAGCTCTGCGGCGACCTCCCGGACTCGCCTCAGGTCCTGCATCGGACCGAGGTGCGGGCCACCCAAGTCGTGCACTGCGGCAACCCCCTGCGCTGCGACTGCATGTAGCGCGGTTCGTGCCGCGGACCTGCGCTCTTGGTCGGTAAAGAGCCGGTCGAGGCTGCCGCGGCAGAGATGGTGAGCCTCACGGGTCAGCAGCCCGTCCGGGTCGTACCCGATTGCGCTGGAAACGCCCGGCAGTTGATCAAGAAGGGCGGAGGAGACTACCGCGGAGTGGACGTCGACTCGGGCCAGGTAGACCGCGGCTCCGCCGGCTGCCCGATCGAGTTCGGTGCGGCTCGGAGGCAGCGGTTCCGGCCAACGGCGTTCGTCCCAGCCGTGACCGACGATGATCTGGGCATCCGGATGGCTTCGGGCAAAGGCGGCGACGCGCGCCACGGCATCCTCTCGGCTCGTGGCATCGTGCAGGCCCAGACCCGCCATTGCCAAACCAGTTTGGATCACGTGCAGATGAGCATCGACGAACGCCGGCGTGACCAAGCGCCCTCGAAGATCAACTTCGCTTTGTCCGGAAGCCGCTCGTCGGGCTGCCTCATCGCTACCCACGAAGCTGATCATGGATCCATCGATTACCAGTGCAGTGGCACCTGGATAGTCGGGCGCGTAGACGCGTCCGCCGACGAAGATCACAAGTCAGTCCGGATGAGGAGCGGGGATTAAACCTGGGGGCGGTCCTCGAAGGGAATCGAGAGCACCGTCGTCGTGTCGGTAGACACTTTAGCCGCCGATCGGATACGGGCCAGGGTGGATTCTAGGTGCGCCATCGTAGGTGCTTGCACCTTGAGCAGATAACTGGCTTCGCCTGCCACGGAATAGCAGGAAACGATCTCTTCGATATGTTGCAAGCGCTCGGGTGCATCGTCGGGTTGCCCCGGATCGAATGGCTTGATCGCGACAAAGGCGGTGACCAATAGACCCAACTCGGTCGCATCGAGTTTGGCGGTGTAGCCCTTGATCACACCACGTTGCTCCAGGCGACGAACCCGTTGTTGCGCAGCAGATGTGGACAGGCCGGTCTCCTTGCCAATGTCCGTGTAGGACATCCGGCCGTCGCGCGCCAGGAGGGAGAGAATACGACGGTCGAGCTTCTCCATGGGGGCTATCGTGCCAGTATTCAGGGGTGCGCTCACGCAAAATTATGCTTTTGGACACGGCTTCGTTGTACTTTCGCGCATATTTTGGCGTACCCGATTCATTTCGTGGTCCCGACGGCACACCGGTCAATGCCTTGCGTGGGCTGCTCGACTTCATCAGCCGGCTGCTGGACAGCTACAAGCCATCCCATCTGGCGTGCTGTTGGGACAATGACTGGCGTCCACGATGGCGGGTGGATCTCATCCCCTCGTATAAGGCCCACCGGGTGGCAAAGTCCGGCGACACTGTGCTGCCCGAGATGGCGAAATCGGCAGGCACTGCTGGCGAGGTGGTGCCCGAGGGACTGGTGGTACAGGTCCCGTTGATCTTGGCGGTTCTCGATGCTTTGGGTATCGCCGTTGTCGGCAAGGACGGTTATGAGGCCGATGATGTGATCGGGACACTGGCGAGCACTGCGCCGATGCCGGTCGATGTGGTCACCGGCGATCGTGACCTCTTCCAGGTGGTCGACGATGAGCGTCAGGTCCGAGTGCTCTATACCGCGCGTGGTGTCGGCAAGCATGACGTTGTTGATAACGCCTGGGTACAGGCGAAGTACGGGATACCCGCCGCGGCGTACGTGGACTACGCCACGATGCGCGGAGATGCCTCTGATGGGCTGCCTGGGATTTCCGGCATTGGTGACAAGACGGCGGCCGCGCTGCTGAACTCCTATGGCAATCTGGAGGGAATTCTGGCCGCGGCAAGCGGGCCGAAGCCCAAGATCAGTGGCGCAGTGTCGGCAAAGCTTCGGGCTGCGATCGATTATCTGGCGGTGGCACCTTCTGTAGTGGCTGTGGTACGCGATCTTGATCTTGATGTGTCCTTCGATGATCTTCGCTGTCCCACCGCACCGGCCAAACCTGAGTTGTTCGCCGAGCTGACCGAGCTACTGGGCCTAGGCGGCAGTGCGGAGCGAGTGCTGGCCAGCCTGTCCCATGATCCTTAAGTCTCAGGTGTACCGACCGCCGGAGCTGGGCACCATGAGGGCCCGGCCGTATCGGCTTCCGCTCACATCGGATGCTCCCCCAGCTGCGGTGATCACCCGGCTTAGTGATGATGATCGTCCCGGTGCTCTATGGGGCAATTGGTTCGGTGGCGGTCTGTTGATCTTCCGCAGCCCGTTGCAGGTAGTGGAGCCGGTCGATGCGGCTAGTGGCTTTGGCTATCTCGACGAGCAACCCACGCTGGTCGGAGGTGAGGCCGCGGCTGGCATCGTTGGTGGCGGATGGCTCGGCTGTTTCGGTTACGACCCGAAAACCACAACGCTGGCTTTCTATGACTCGCTGTTGCGCTGGCAGCCTGAGAGTGGCTGGTGCTTTGAGTCTCTCGGGCTCGCAGGACGAGAGCGAAACGATGCGGCGGCTCTTGAATACTGGAAGGCGACGCTGGACGCGGCACCCTCCGCAGTGACTGAGCTACCGCGAGTCGGCCCCTTCAACGTCTTAGGAGATGCCAGCAGCGCGCGAGACCGCCATCTCGCAGCCGTGGAAAACGTGATCAGCCGGATCGACCAAGGCAGCTTTTATCAACTCAATCTCTGCATTCGGCTGCACGCCGAAACCAGCAGCACTGCACCGGTTTTGTTCGGACAGCTTTGTGATCGACTGCAGCCTGTGTTCGGCGGTCTGATCACTGGGCCGACGAGTCACGGCTCGTCCCGCATGATCGCAAGTGTCAGTCCTGAACTTTTCCTGCGGATCCGCGATGGCATTGTCAGGACCGCTCCGATCAAGGGCACAGCCCCTCGCGGATCCGATGATCACGGGGCCGCGGCATTGCGCGCCTCGGCCAAGGATGCCGCCGAGAACATCATGATCGTCGACCTCATGCGCAACGACCTGTCCCGGGTCTGCCGGCCGGGCACTGTTGCAGTTCAGGACCTGCTGAAGATCGAGGCCCATCCTGGCGTCTGGCATCTGGTTTCGGCGGTTCGTGGCGAGCTCGACCCGGCGGTGACGATTGGGCAGGTGCTAGCGGCTACGTTTCCACCGGGATCGGTAACGGGCGCACCGAAAATATCGGCACAGCAAGGCATCGCCGATCTTGAGGCTGAACCCCGCGGCGCGTACACCGGCGCTCTGGGTCTGGTCAGCCCGCTGGCTGGTGCTGACTACAACGTGATCATCCGGAGTTTCGAATTCAGCGATGGCCACATCGAGCTGGGCGTGGGCGGTGGGATAACGGTCGACAGTGTGCCGATGCGGGAGTGGTATGAATGCCTGCACAAGGCTGCACCACTGATTGCTGCCGCCGGATCCGTGCTTGATCATGAACTAGTCGATGAGCCGGCAGCACCGGAGGAAGCGCAGTTGGCAGCTGGCATCTTCGAGTCGATCTTGGTGAGACATGGAAGCGTTATCCGGTTGGCTGCTCACCTGGCCCGGATGGACCGCTCCTGCCGCGAGTTGTACGCGGTTGGGCTACCAGATGATCTTGCTGTAGCGGCATACCAGCTAGCCAGAGAGCACGCAAGGAACCCACGAGTTGCGATCCGCATCCTGGCGCGGCCTAGTGCCGGGTCGCTGGAGTTCAGCCTTGAGGCTCGACCGCTGGGTCCACCACCGGCTAGCTCGAGCTTGCGACATCAATTGCGACCCGAGTGTTCTTGGCGGCACAAGTGGATCCAGCGCTCGGCGTTGCAGGAAGCGGAAGCGGCGGTCGGTCCGGGCCTGCCATTCTTCACCTCACCGGTGCAACCGTATGACGTTAGCGAAACGAGCCGGGGGAACATCTTTTTGCAAGATCGAGACGGGTTCTGGTGTACGCCGCCTCTGGACGAGCAGGTACTGCCTGGGGTGACCCGGCGTGAGGTTGTCGATCTGCTTGATGATCAGCAGGTGCCGGTAGTGATCAGGCGATGCTTGGTCCAAGATCTCCTTGAGTCACATGGCGCATTCTGGACCAGCAGTCTGAGTGGTGCAGTACCGATCGCAGCCGTTGACGGCAAGAGGCTGCCTGATGTCTCAAGATTTACGGCTGAACTGAACCAACGACTTGGCACAAGCTGACGGGTGATCGGGCGAGTCTTGAGGTCTTCTTGACAGTCAGGACGTAATCTGAGCTGGAGTACGCCGTCCAGCGTCGATCACCTGGCGCGCCGCATCCAGGAATCCGTCGGCGTAGTTCTCGTCAGGAAAGTCACCGAGATAGTAGATCTTGGTTTCTTGGCGCTCCGTGGCGAGTGGGTCGGTTCCCAGCAGGTCGTCGCAAACGTCCGCCAGATTGGAGAGATCATCCCGAATCACGTACGCCGCTCGGGCGGCCGGTGCGTCGACCAACAACTGCTCTGGCGTACGCCCCACCGACACCATGGCGAACGGCTTACCCGAATGCAGATAGTCCGAGACCACGGCGGATACATCGCTGACCATGGCATCGGAGGCGTTGAAGCAGTCTTCGATGCTCATCTCGAGCTCTGCGGCGGCACCCCACAGGTGCTGCCGACCGCTTACCTGTCGGTCGGCATCAAGAACTGCGCCAATCTCCTCGATCATCTCCTTGGCGTCGGGATAGCGATAGTTGAACGGGTGCGCGCGGAAGATCACTCGGGCGCCGCGGGCCAGGAGTTGCTCCACAATCTGGCGACCGACCGGCAGCGAGTAGACACGACTGTCGGCGAACGGTCCTTGCCAGGTTGGAGCGTATAGCACCGTGGGCTGTTCCATCTTTCCAATGGGTTCGCGTGCAGTAGCGATCAACTCAACCTGGGGTCGTCCAACGATCTTGAACTTCTCAGGCGGGATAGTCACTCCATGGCGGGCGTATCGATCAACCCCGGCCTGACCGGCAGCAAAGATCAAGTCGTAGATGGCATGTACCGGATTGAAACAGGCCGGCTTCTCAGAATCTCCATGATTAAGCCAGACGTGCGTCAGCTCGCGGCGCTCCACAAGATGGGTGTTGCGCGCAGCATTGTTGACATAGAACGCCGTCGTCATCGAATCAACGATGATTTCTTCCAAGCTGCGCAGGCTCCGCCGGTAAATCAGCGGTATGTTGACACCCTGCTCCTCACAAAGCTTGCTGATCTGGGTCAGCATGGGCACCGTGCGAGTCACGATAATGAATGGGCGGCCGATCCGAACGAAGTAGGGCAGCCACATTCCCACCTGGTAATTAGCCCCTACCGTCGAGGCAAAGTACACGACGAATTGTGGAGCGTATGCCTCTAGGGCGGACCGCAGGCGTAGCTCACCGCGTTCGTTCTCGCTCTCGCGCCGCATGGCCCGAGTGGTGACCTCCAGTGCGCCAACGAAGATCAGGACCGCCAATGCAAGCAAGATCATCGGATGTGCACCAGCAGAGATCAGCGCAAAACCAATGATGATCACCGCGCTGTCAGCGAGGGTCAGCAGCCCTCGGGGAACAAGGTCAGAGATCTCCTGAAGCGCATCTGGCAGATTCCGGCCGAGTGGCGCACTCCCCCAGGCCGCCCGGATCCTTTTTTCGACCACGATGGCGATCAGCAGCACTCCGCAGGCTGCGGCAACCTGCCAGGACCACTGACCTGCGTTGTGTGCAGCAACGGCCAGGGTCACCACCAAGACAGCGCGAGTCGCGTCGCCTTGAGTGAGCAAGCTTGGCCACCGTGAAGCTGCCACGACTGTGCTCGACACCGATTGGAACGTGGCCCACATTGCCAACACCGCCAACAAAGTGATCAGCCACATCGGCGAACTAGCCAATGCCGCAGCGAAAGCACCCAGTGCCAGCGCTGTGCCAGCGAGTTCAAGTCCTAGACGCGCGACAAGTTGGGCGTACCTAGACCATCTACGCCCCGGCAGAGCACCACCGTCTGCTTCCTCCGGGGGCCTGTCGTCGTCTTCTCGACTCCCCTGGTCACCGCCGAAGTCCTGATCGTCCTCCATGTCCTCCATGGATTTCCGCGACACATGGCGTACCGCGTCCACAAAAGCCGCCGCATAGTCGTCGGCAGGAAAATCACCCAGGTAGTCCGCGCGAATGTCGGCTCGCTGAGCGGCCAGCGGATCGGCACCCAGCAGGTTCTCTAGCTGTACATCAAGGTCTGCAAGATCGGCCCGGATGACATACGACGCGCGGGCCACCGGGTACTCCACTACGAACGCATCAGGCTCAGCGGGCACCGCGATCATGGCGAACGGCTTACCGGAAAACAGGTAGTCCGACACCACGCTGGAGACATCGGAGACCATGGCATCGGAGTCATTGATGCAGTCCAGGATGCTGCGATCCTTCTCGGCTGGTGCTCCCCACAAATGCGCCCGGCCAGTCTTTCGCCGGTCGGCCTCCAGCAGCGAGCAGATCTGCTCGATCGCTGCCGCGTCCTCTGCGAAGTCGTAGCTGAAGGGATGCGGGCGGAAGATCACGGTGGCCCCGCGCGCCAGCAGCGCCGACACAATCTGCTCCCCCACCAGCAGGGAGTACAGCATGGTCTCCTCGACGTGACCGCGCCACGTCGGCGCGTACAGCACGGTCGGCTCTGGCACGTCCGCAATCGGAGTCGTGCTCTGCTTGACGTTCTCGACCTGCGGCCTACCGACAATCCGGAACTTCTCCGGTGGGATCCGCACTCCGTGGGCGGCGTAGCGGCGCGTCGCGGCAGGACCGGCGGCAAAGATCTGGTCGTACATCCCATGAGTCGGGTTGTACGAGGGCGGTTTGTCGGAGTCGCCGTGCCCCAAGTAGATGTGCGTCAGGTGCTGGAAGCGAACCAGCGATCCATTACCGGAGGATGCATTGACGTAGAACGCAGCCTTCAGCGAAGGGACCACGAGCGCGTCAACGTCAGCAATGCCACGCGCTTCGACCACGGGTACGTCGGTCAGCTCGGCAAGCGCCGCGGCCGGTACCGCGTTACGGGTAACGATGATGAAACGCAGCCCGGCGCGCTTCAGGTACGGCAGCCACATCATCACTTGGTACGACGCATCGTCTGGGCGGGAGGTGTAGACCACGAAGTCCGGCGCGTACGCCGCCACCGCTCGGGGGACAAGCCTGCGTAACCGGCGCGCGAGGACGATCTTGGCGCGACCGTCCACTGCCAGCGCCGCAACCGGGGCGACCGCGGCCAGGTTGATGATCACCCACCACCACGATGACGCCCCGACGGTAGCTAGCAGCAATCCCAACAGCGTTGCCACAGCGCTGGCAACAACTGCCAGCGGGCCAAGATCAGGCAGCGATCGCCGGGTGGGCAGGTTTGGCAGTTGGGTAGCGACGGGCACCCTGAAGCGGTTGGAGCGTGCGATAAATGGCTCGATCACGATGGAGCCGACCAAGATCGCGGCCGCTAGCGCGGCACCCAGAGCGTGCTGTCGATTTGGTATGGAGGTCGCCAAGCATGTCGCCGTTGCCGCAGCCGTAGTAGCACGTAGGGCCAGCAATCGACCCAGCGGGCTCCACTCCTCAGTCCGTTCAAGTGCGGTCTGGACCGTCTGGCCCGCCATCCCAAAGACCGATATCAATACCCACAGTTGCGCCCACCCAGAGTCGGCAAGTGCCAGTACGACACCGACGAACGCTGCCAGGACGATGAGGCAGTCGAAGGTGACATCAACGACCCGCTTAGCCGCCGATGGGCTAGAAAAACGCATTGATTACTCGCTCCGTCGCATGCCCGTCGTGAAGCCTGTTGAACTCCTTGTTGAACAATTCCCGTGCGGCAGCGTACTCGGAGACGACGGAGCCGAGGTCCAGTAATGCCTCAGCGACCTCCGCATTAGTAGCGAATAGTGGGCCAGGAGCGGTCGGTGGAAAGTCGAACAAAACCTTGCGCGACCTCAAATAGTCCTCCAGGTCGGGCACAAAGAACACCACCGGTTTGCCGGTGATCAGCCAGTCAAAGCGAAGGGAGGAGTAGTCGAGCACGGCAACGTCGGCTGCCAGCAAAAGGTCATTGATTTCGGGGTAGGCAGACACATCCCAGACCCTCCCGTGCAGCTGCGGCAGGCCCTCCCGAAGGTTGTAGCTGTGGCCACGCAACAGCACCGCGTATCGATCGCCAAGCTGCTCTGTCAACGTCTTGAGGTTGAGACCGTCGAAAAACTTTGCCGACCAAGCTCTCGTTGCGCCGGTGTCGCGCCAAGTTGGCGCGTACAGCACCGCAATCCGGTCCTCGTCAATGCCAAGCTGGCCGAGCACCCGGGATCGGACGGCGGCGGTATCCGCACTCACTAGGACGTCATTTCGCGGGTAGCCAGTGACAAGTACCTGGCCGGTGAATCGGTACTCGCGCCGGTATAGCTCGACACAAAAGGACTCCGGAACCACGATTGCATCCCAGGCGTTGCTCCGGCGCGCGCATTCTGCCGCCATGACAGACTCGGGCCGCCCCTGCACCTGCCAAAGGGAGATCCCCATTGACTTAAAGGGGTAGCCGTGGAATGTCTGGAGGTACCGCTGATAAGGCCGCTTCTTGAAGTAGCGGTCTAGTTCGATGTTCCAGCAGAGATAGCGGCTGCTGCCCAGCGCGGCGTACCACTCAGGACTTTCGATCAGCAATGCTCGACCACCCTCCGGTACGGCGACGGACCAGTCCGCGACGCCCCAGAGCAGTTCCAAGTCAGGTCGCCGACTGCGCAATGCGGCATGGATTACGACTTGACTATCGGTGGCGAATTCGCCTCGATAGCTCTGAAAAAGCACGCTCTCGGTTGGCGTGAAGGTCGATCGTTGGTACGCAGTGGCCAAACGTTGCTTGCCGAGTCGGCTGCGCTTCTCGTCGGCAAGTGGTGCTGCCAGGCTGATCACCAGCCGACCGCGGCCATCGCGTGCCAGGCGGTAATGGTGGTTGACCGTCAAACCTTGGTCGGGCAGCCGTACGGCCAGCTGATCAGAACAGCGCAGACGCGCGCCGGAAGGCAGCGCAACACGGTAGTCATCGGTCGGCAGCGGAAGTTCGGGTCCATCCCAGCGGCTGGCTAGCAGAGGAAAAGCCAACCGTATGCCGTCGCCAAGTGTTTCCACTCGACCGGCTGGCACCTCAATAGCCCGCCCAGACAGCCGAGCGCCAGCACAATCGGAAGCCTCGAGGCCGATCAGCCGAAGATCAATGCTTAGCTCATCTTCGGCGACCGTGACGTTTTCTGCCTCGGTCCCCACCCAGTCGGTCACCAGCTGGGAGTAGCCGGTGATGGTTCGTCGCCAGCCAGCGTTTCCCGCGCCGCCGTCTATCTGAAGATCGTGCTCAGCTTCCACCGGCCAGGAAACCCGATGCTCACCACCAGCCTCGTCAATGGCTCTGAATTCCCACGCGACGCCGGTTCCCAGGCCAACCGGCAGGCCGAGCTCAAAACGCTGGGAGCCATCGGCGCCGGCTGTGCTGAGGTCGCCAGCGATACGACCAAGAGGGCTGATGGCCGCGACAGCGACCAAGCTGCGCAGTTCCGGAGCGACCAACTGAAGCGCCCCCGATGCCGTGCCGGCCCCATCCGTAGTGAGCACTCGAGCCTGGATCTGATCCGGTCGGACGTGGAGCGCGAAGCCAAGCTGCGGATCCAGTTTCGGGACCACTCGGGTCCGGTCGTCGAGTCCCCGGAGATTGCGACCCCACATCAGGTGACCGGTACCGCCTGGTGCCACGGCCTGGATCGGACCGGTCCGCTGTATGCCATGCGCGGCGACCGTGAGCCGAAGCTGCCAGCGGCCCGGATCACAGTCGATGCTGCGGGTGTCGATTTTGATGATGAAGCCGCCAGCGGACACGTCTTGGTAGCGGAACATTGACCAGTCGTTGGCAGCCACCTCATGGACTTGGACCAGATCACACGGGTAGGCGACGCCAGTTGCCGGATGGATCAGGGAGGCAATGAGCTGTGGCCTCTCCGAAGTCAGATCAAGCCCTCGAACGAAGGCCCAGCCGTGCACATCGAGGCGGTCGTGGTGCCAGGCGACACGTTCCACGCAAGCCGAAAGCGCCGTCTGATTCTCGCTCAGTTCCCGGCATTCCAAAGGAGCGGACGCTGCGCCGGGCAGGCCGTCCGCGACGGCGTACAGACGCCCATCGTGCAGTTCGGTTTCGGGTATCGACCCGTAGAGCGCGCCGTGCTGGAGAAGCATTTCAAGATCGGTCCACTGTCGGTTTGCTACCAGCCATAGACGCAGCTTGCGGTCGATCCGGACCTGTGACCACACGGTCTCGTCGACCGCGGCCAGGCAATCCTGAGCCGCCTGCTGCAGCCGCTCTCGATAGGGAGCATCCGCTCGTGGGGCGTGGGCTGCGAAGTCACCAAGGTCGCCATCGATCAGGCCACCCAGCCAGCGAGCGGTAAGCGTTGGATGGGCCGAGTCGCGAAGCAGCCTCCAGGTCGCCCAATGCCAGCTGAGACGGGAGTCAAGCTCGCTCGCTGCAGGAGGATCCGGGAGCAGTTTTCCTGGCGGGAGCCGAGCACGGCGTACCGAACTGACCATTTGCAGCAGGTCAAACTGTTTGGCCCGGAGCGTAGCGCTGACAATCGCAAATGTGTCGCCGTCTGCTGATTCTGGAAAGCCGCCCACGTCGGCATTCCAGAAGTCGGTTCGAAAGACGCGGTTGGTGGCACAGGTGTCCTGGATGGCGTTCGGAAACTCACCGATTGTCAAAGCGGGCCGATCGAGGTCATGGGTGAGCATTGTCCAGCCAGGACGGTGCCGTCGTGCTCGTTCAACTATGCGTATCGCCCCAGCGGCGAAGTCCGAGCCGGTTTGGCGCAAAGAGTTGATCAAACTGGCGTAGGCAGTGCGTGGCACGGTGTCGGTCGCGTCGAGGAAGGCCAGGAACCTGCCCCGCGCGACAAGCGCTCCAGCATTGCGGGCTGCGTTTAACGGGCATGGCGGGTGGAGCAGAACCCGAAACCGCTGATCTTGAGCCGCTATCTGGTGGGCGACACCCACAGTGCTATCGGTTGAGCCGTTGTCAACCACGATTACTTCAAGCCTCTTCAGGGTCTGCGATTGCAGGCTGAGCAGACACACAGCAAGGTAGGACTCGGCATTGCGCGCGACGACTACCACACTCAGCACCGGCGTGCCAGCCGATGAGCCGGAGAATCCTTTCGTTGCAACCCTGCGCACGAGCTGTCGTAGCGGCGCTTGAATCGGGGCAGGCAGCTGGTGCCCGAGGCGCCGGGCAACACCAGCGAATCGTCTGGTGAATTCGCTCCCAGATCCTTGGTTAGACGGGCCTGATCTCATGGCCGCGGCCCAGGGCCGCGGTGCCCCCGTTGACGACCAGAGCTGGCAAGCAGCCGCCGAAGCTTGCGAACCACTCGGCGACTGAACGACGGCTTCTGCACGACGCGTCCCCGCCGGGCAAGCTTGGGGTGCTTCACCAGGCCGACATCAAGGCAAAGACCTGAGGTGCGCCGGGTGAAGTAAACCGCCATGGTCGGAGAGCCATTCTGGACTGGCTCTGGCAGAACCGTGCCGGGCCGGCGTTCCTTGATCAGCGTGGCGCGTTGACGCATGCCTAGGCCCATGACGGCAAAGTGCACGTTGAGGTCCCACAGCCCATCGGGCAGTCTGGCGCCTGCTGCGATGGTATTTGGATCAATTGCCGCCGTGAACGCCGCCGCCAGCCCCATGCGGTGCACTTCAGCGCGTACTCGCCAGGTCTCGCCGGTACGGCGTTCGGTGAGGTCTATTCGAACCGGCGAGGTTGCCATACCCAACCACAACACCTCTGGTGCCGGGTAACCCACTAGTGCAGCAAGCCGCTGCTCGGCCAACGGCTCTTCAGGCATGTCGGCGAAGATCGCCTCGGCCTCTTCGACAATGTCGCCCGGTGCCCCAGCGGCCGGTGCCCCAGCGGCCAGTGCCCCAGCGGCCAGTGCCATAGCGCTTGAGTCCTCGGACGCCTCAGCACTTAAGTCCACAGAGTCCCCCGCGGCTAAGCCCTCAGACGCCTCTGCGCTCAAGTCCTCGGTCGCTTCGAGGTCACCTTGATCGGCAGTTCCAGCCTCCATGGCAGCAGACTCAACCGTTTCCTTGGCCTCCGGGACAGGAGTTTGGTCTCTCGGGATGACATCGGACAGCTGGACGGTGCCGCTGAGGTGGAGACTGCCGTCCACCCAGCCCGCCTGTAGGACACTCGGATAGCTGACCCATGGCGCGGCCTGTTCTGCAATACGGGTCACCTCGGCTGCATCTCCAGCGAGCAATGCCCGGGCAATTCTTTGTTGCATTGGCTGCAGCAGCTCGACGACGCCTTCCCCGAAGTAGCGCGAGGCGATGCGGTGCACATTGCCGAATAGCTCGGCAGCTTCCTTGTCTGAGAACTTCAGCCAGCGCCGACCACTGAGGCGCTGCACCATCTCGACCTGAAGCCAGCGCCGGAAGATGCGGTCACGCTCTTCCCCCGGGTCGGTATGTGCCACTACCGCATCGAGGGCGTCGGCGAGGTTGTCGAAATAGCCCTGCCAGTCGATCTTCTGAAGGCCGGCGTTGGCCAGGTCCAGGCGCCGGATATGAAAGTAGCAGGTGTAGTCGGCGTAGACGCTGATCACCTTGGCGAGAAGGTAGCCGGTCACGACGAAAAGATGATCTTCCAGACGCCGCTTACCTTCCGGGAAACGGATGTGATGCTCGTTCAGGAAATCCCGACGAAACAGCTTGTGTGGCGTCAGACTGTCCATGATCGCCGAATCGCTGATGGTGCAGCGGCGAATCGTCTGATTGAACACCACCCGCGGAATCCGACGCTGCAACCCGGCCATCCTGGGCAGCACAATGTCAGAGCCACAATTGGCCGCAAAGTCATAGAGTCGCTCCAGCGCCTCGGTCCCAAGCCAGTCGTCGTCGTCACAAAAGAAGACGTATTCGCCTTGAGCGGTGTCGAGTCCCAAATTGCGTGGCTGCCCCGGCCAGCCGGAGTTCGGCTGGTGAATCACTTGAAGGTTCGGGTGTTTCTCGGCTAGCTCGTCAAGCAGTGCTGGAGTGTCATCGGTTGAGCCGTCGTCGATGCAGATGATCTCAAACTCATCGGAGGACATGCTTTGGGAGGTCAGTGAATCTATGCATGGCTGGAAGTACTCGCCGGGGTTGTACACCGGCACCACGACACTCACCTTGAGCATGTGATCGACTCTTCCATACACCAGCAAGCGTTCCGCTCAACTCGCGCCGCGCCCTCAGCAATCTGCGAGCGTCGTCGGCGAGCGAGGTCCTGAAAGTGGAACGAGCACATGGAACAGAGCGTTTCGCGAAGAATGCCGACGAAGCCAGAAGCAAACACGGATCGCGCGGCGCCGTGCTGAGGAGGAGCGAGGGGACACGCTTTTCGTTCCCGAGTGACGACGAAGTAGGCGACTGACAGGCGCGATCCGCGCGGAGCGAGCGCAGCGAGCGGAGCAATCGACACTGTAGGGTTCAGCCGGTGACCAGATTGCGCAACATTGCCGTGGTCCTGGCGGGAGGTACCGGGACCCGCGTGGGCCTGAACATCCCCAAACAGCTGATCAAGATTGCCGGCAAGCCCATTATCGAGCACACCATTGCCGCAATGCACCAATCTCCGCTGGTCGACGAGATTGTGGTCATGATGGCGCCCGGCTATCTCGATGAGATCCGTGCCATCGTTAAGAAGGGTCAGTACGTCAAGGTCAGCCAGATCCTGGAAGGTGCCGAGACTCGCAACGAGACCACGGCCGCCGCACTTGCCGCGCTTGGTGACGAAGAGTGCAATGTCTTGCTTCATGACGCGGTACGCCCGCTGGTTTCGCAAACGATCATTGCCGCCAACGTTGCTGCGCTGCAGACCCACGAGGCTGTCGACACCGCAATCCCGTCCGCCGACACGGTGATCCAGGTTGAGCCCGACCGGAACAGCATGGCCGACGTTCTGCCGCGGCATTTACTGCGGCGTGGTCAGACGCCGCAATCGTTCCGCCTGTCAACGATCAAGGCCGCGTACGCCAAGGCTGCGCAAGATCCCAACTTCACTGCCACCGATGACTGTACGGTCGTGCTCCGCTACCTCCCCGAAGTTCCGATTGCCGTCGTGGCGGGCCATGAACGGAACATGAAGGTCACCGAGCCGATCGATGTCTATATCGCGGACAAGCTGTTTCAGTTGAGTTCAGCCGATCGACCTACCCCGCTGACCGAGGAGCAATATCACGAACGGCTCGATGGTCGCACGATGGTCGTCTTCGGCGGCTCGTACGGGATTGGCGGTGATATCGCTGAGTTGGCACGCAGGTACGGCGCGAACGTCCAGACCTTCTCCCGATCGACTACCGGCACCTACGTCGAGAAGCGCGCTGATGTGGCAAAGGTGGCCCAGCAGGTACTCGACGAGACCGGTCGTATCGACTTCGTCGTCAATACCGCCGGCGTGTTGGTGCGCGGCGAGCTGGCCGAAACCTCAGAAGAAGCGATCTACTCCTCCACGGACATCAACTACCTGGCGCCGATCTTTGTAGCCCAGGAGTTCTTCCCGCATTTGGCCGAATCCTGCGGCTCGCTGCTGCTATTCACGTCCTCTTCCTACACCCGCGGCCGGTCCGGATACTCGCTGTACTCTTCGGCGAAGGCGGCCATTGTGAATCTGACGCAGGCACTTGCCGACGAATGGGCCTCGGCTGGCGTCCGAGTCAACTGCGTCAATCCGGAGCGCACCCGGACGCCGATGCGCATGAACGCCTTTGGTGAAGAGCCTCCCGGCACGCTGCTGTCCTCAGAGGAGGTTGCCCGGCAGTCGCTGGAAGTGCTGCTCTCTCACTTGACCGGCCACATCATCGACATTCGCCGTGAGGAGGGCCCCGCCGCCCTCGGCAACGGCTGATTTGCCAGCGGCGACTCCCTTGACCGGGCTGCGATTACAAGATCACGTCGCTGACGACCAGGTTATGGTCGGAGGGCCGACTCGAGTCGACACGTTTCATCACGTTCTGGTACTTGAGCACACGTTTGCTGCCCTTGATCAACACATAATCCAGTCGGATGGCCTTAGCTGACAGCGTGGTCTGGAAGTGGTTGATCGTCGGGTACGTGACGTTGATCCGCTTGTCTGCCTTAACGGTGTCGTAAAACCCTTGGCTCACCAGATATTCGTGGGGTGCGTCCCCGGCGCGGTTGGTCTGCCAGGAGTTGAAGTCACCCGCGAAGATGATCTCCTCGCCTGAGTTGCGGAGGCTATTGACCTTGAGATAGACGGCCCTGGCCTGGCTACCGCGGAGCGCGTTGTAGCTCCTTTCCGTGCTGAGGCTGCTGCTGTGGCGGTCGTCGAGATGCACCGAGATCACCCAGAAGCGTTTTCCGGTCTTGCGGTCGGCGAACTTCGCGTAGGCGGCGCTGCGACGCAGCGACTCGCTGTCCGAGCTGCGAAGCGGCAGGTTCATGCTGCAGGAGGGGTTGTAGTTCTTCGTGCCCGTCTTCTCCGGGCAATTGCTCAACAGCCTGAACTTTCGCGTGTCGTAGAGGATGCGAGTGCCCTGCGTGCCATGGTTCGTGCCCGGCTTGACGTACGGGGTGGTCCGGACTAGCTGATAGCGGTCATTGCCGACGACCTGCCGCAAGGAGCGCTCCAAGCTCACCGTCTGCCGGAGGTGCCCAGTCGTCGTTTCCTTGGAGCCATCTGCGCGTCCGGGGCCTAGCTCCTGAACTGCCAGGATGCCAGGATTACGGCTGGCGATCTCACGCGCCACATCGGACGCGCGCTGCAGCCAGCTCCGGTCATCGCGGGCACGAGCAGTGCGGACATTGAAGGTGCCCACGCGCATGGCCAAGGAACTCGACTGCACGCTTACCTTGAACACCTCGCGCTTGCGCAAGCTGGTCGCCCGCTCCGCCTTGTTGGACTTGGCGCGACTGGCCTCGACGCGTGAGCCGGTGAGGTCCGAGCCCCGCTGCTTCCCGGCGGTGATTGGCTGGCTTACGGGATCAGGTGCTGCCTTGACGCTCTCGCTTGAGCCGGCGGTTGCCGCGGAGCCGGCCGAAATGCTCGCTACGCAGCAGACAGCGACAAGGCCAGCCGCTGCAGTGGCGGCGACCACGCGCTGAGCACGCACAAATGCTCCTTTGCGGAGAGTGTGAATCGGCGGCGCGTCAATAGGTCGGGCCCCGAGCGCCCACCCCCGATGCAGACTTCCCCAGATGCGGCACAATTGCCGCTTTCCGAGCCGGACTAACCGAACATTAGGAGTGCCCTCCTTGTGGGCGCCACCGTTACCGAGCCGTTATGGATGTGACAAGCATCACATTCAGGACTCGTGTGAGGCTCAGTGGGAGTGAGTGGCCGCTCCGAACCAAGTCATAAGTGCTTGAGGTAGCTCTGGCGCTGCCAGGTCTCCGGCCCAGGCGACATATCCGTCGGGCCGGATCAACACGGCCGCGGGCGCAACGACCTCGCCGAGGACCGGGAGCTCCCACACGCCGTCATGCCTGGCTTCTACTAACCGGACCCGATCCGCCCAAGGCGAGATGTCGAAACCGCCGGGTTCATCGAGGTTGAGGAGCACCGGCCGGGCGTCGTGGAGCAGGGTGAATACCCGAGCGGGACCGTCGACTGTCTGCAGGTCGAGGTCGGGCATGCGCCGCCCAAGCAGCGGGTGGCCCTCGCCGAGGTTGTAGTGGATGTCCAGACCAGAGAGCATCGCTGCGATGCGCTTGCGGGGCTCGTCCATGGCCAGCAGCTCGGCGACCGTGCTCCGGAGGGCATCGTGGCGGTCGTCGGGAGTGGTGAGCGCGACCTGCGCCATGGTGTTCTGCAGCACCCGGGCACCGACCGGATGCCGTTCGGCGTGGTAAGTGTCCAAGAGGCTGTCCGGCGAGATCCCGTGGACCACCTGGGCCAGCTTCCACCCCAGGTTCATGGCGTCCTGCACGCCGGTGTTGAGACCCTGGCCGCCGTGCGGGGAATGCACGTGGGCGGCGTCGCCCGCAACCAGCACGCGTCCAGCGCGGTAGGAGGCCGCCTGCCGGGTCGCGTCGGTGAAGCGAGAGATCCAGGTCGGGCTGTGTGCCCCGTAGTCGGTCCCGTAGGCGGCGACAAGTGCCTCGCGGAGGTCCTGCAGGGTGGGCTCGCTGGTGTGGTCGAGGTGCTGCTCCTTCAGTACCACCCCGTATGGCCCGCCGCCCTGCTCCCGGTTGACGGGACCGATGCCGCCGCCCTCGCGGCGGACGCCGATCTCCGGCTCCTCTGCCATCTCGACCTGGGCAATCATGAAGCTGATCGAGGGGTCCCACCCGGGGAAGTCGATGCCGGCGGCTCTGCGGACCACACTGCGCCCACCGTCACAGCCGACGAGGTACGCCGCTCGCAGCGACGGGCCGTCGGACAGCTCGACCTCGACGCCGCCGTCATCCTGCGCAAAGCCCGTAACCTCGCGGCCGCGGAGGATCGGCACATCGAGCTCGACCACCCAGCTGGCCAAGATGGGCTCGAACTGGCTCTGCCACAGCGCGAGCCCATAGTTGTGGCGAGTGGGAAAGTCGCTGATGTCTAGAGGGATGTAGGCGTACCCCTGGACCTGCATCACTTGCCCCGCCGAGAGGAACCGCTCCGCGATGCCACGCTGATCAAGCACCTCGATGGTGCGGGAGTGCAGGCCCCCGGCTCGTGATCCGTCAATCTCCTGACTGACGCGTCGTTCCACAATGACGGCGTCAACCCCTGCCAACGCCAGCTCGCCAGCCAGCATCAGCCCGGTCGGGCCGCCTCCTGCGATCACCACCGCAGGCTCGGTCAGCGGCCCATCTGGCGAAACCGACGCACCCATTCCACAACTCCTGACCCAGAGGGTTCTGGCGTGACCAGCTCAGCTAACGCGCTGAAAGGGGCTCAGGGGAAATTGAACAGAGGTGGGGCGGTCGGATTCCACACCGCACGCGCGCCTAGATCACCGACTCGAACGACCCACGTCAGCGCCACGACCGCGACGGCCAGCAGCAGAACCGGCAGCACGATCCGGATGATGGCAGGTTGCTTCGCGGCGTGGGCGCTGTCACTGGGGCTCTTTCGAACCACGAACACATTGAGCAGCCCGATGCCAGCAAAAACGATCATGATGTAGAAGAGCTGATTGCCAAGAAGTGAATGCTGCAGGACCAGTTCGCCCACCGGGTTACCGGGTGTAATACCGAGTGCGGCTTCGAGCGCTAGACCGCTCTGCCTGGCAACGAATGTCACGGCCGTGATACCTACGACAGTTATGGCCAGGGGCCAGCGCGCCCACTCGCGGGTCCTGGGGAATGCGAAGAGAAACGCCAGGAGTACCGCCAGTGGAACTCCGACCACCGCCAGATGGACCACCAACGGATGGAGTGGAAGGTTGCCGATCTGGTCGAACATGGCTCTCCTCGGAATCGGTGGTTCGGGCAGGCCGGACTGGGCAGCTACGCGGCGGCTACCCACATAGACGACGGGATCGGCTGAATAGTTCGATAAGAATCCCCGACCGCGCGAGCCCTATCTGTGAATTCCGCACGCGGAGCGTCGGTCGCGCGACCCACGCGGAGCGTCGGTGGCACGGCTCAATAAATCCCTCCACTAGCGTTCCTGCCGAGCCACGGCATCCTTCGCAGTGCGCAGATCTGCGACCAATCCCGCGAACGCCTCGTCGCGATCTTCGCCGGATGCCCGCAGCACAGCTGAAGGATGCACCGTCGCGAGCACGGGGCGGACACCGACCGGAGTGGCAAGCTCCAAAACCTGACCGCGCTGCTGCGTGACCTTAAACGAACTGCCCAGCAGGGCCCGGGCGGCAGTGGCTCCCAAGACGACGATCAACTCCGGATCGACCAGCGTCAGCTCCGCTTCCAACCAGGGCAGACAAGCCTTGATATGGGTGACCTGAGGTGTGGCGTGAATTCGCCGCTTGCCTCGTTCAGTGAAACGAAAGTGCTTGACAGCATTGGTGACGTAGACCTGCTCCTTGGCAACCCCAGCTTCGTCCAGTGCCTCCTGCAGGAGCCGCCCGGCCGGTCCTACAAAGGGAATGCCCTTGCGATCCTCGACGTCGCCGGGTTGCTCACCGACTAGAGCCAGTTGCGCTCTGGGATTGCCGGCCGAGAAGACCACTTGAGTTGCAGGTTTCCACAGCTCGCAACCCTTGCAGTCCACCGCCGCTCGCCGGAGCCCCTCGATGTCGGCGTTCTCTGGCACCCACGGTGCCGCTGTCTGCGTCAAGTCCCTTACTGTCCCGCCTCGATCGAACCGGCCCAGGTGCCGGGCTCGTGATCGTGTCGTCGGCCCTCGAGCTTGATCACATGGATCACAGCGTTGATCAGTGCTAGGTGTGTAAAGGCTTGCGGGAAGTTTCCAAGATGCTGCCCGGTATGCGCCTCGATCTCTTCGCCGTAGAGATCAAGTTCACCTGCAAGAGCCAGTAGCTTGGCACACAGTTTTCGGGCTCGTTCGTACTCACCAATCTCGCATAATGCCGACACCAGCCAGAAGGAGCAGATGGTGAAGCTGCCCTCCTCCCCTTCGAAGCCGTCGTCGGTTTCCTCAACCCTGTACCGCAGTACCAGGTCATGCAGGGTCAGCTCATCGGCTATCGCGATCACGGTGTTCTTGATCACGGGGTGGTCGGCGGGCAGGAAGCGCACCAATGGGGCGAGAAGGAGTGAAGCATCGAGGGCTTTGCTGCCGTAGTACTGGGTCAGCACGCCGCGCTCGTCGACCCCGTTCGCCAGGATGTCGTCCTTGATCTCCTGTGCGGCAAGCTCCCATTCCGCAGCCTTGCCATCCTCTCCAGTGATTTTGGCGATCTTGGAGCCGCGGTCGACGGCGACCCAGCACATGATCTTGGATGAGGTGAAGTGCTGCAGCGGTCCGCGCACTTCCCAGATTCCGGCGTCTGGCTCACGCCAGTACTTCAACGCCTGGCTGACTTGCTTGTCCAAGATCTGCCAGATGCGGTTGTCCAGGCGATTGGCCGCCTTGAAGTGCAGGTAGACCGAATCGAGCAGGGCGCCCCAGACATCGTGTTGCTTCTGCGCATATGCGGCGTTCCCGATCCTTACCGGACGCGAGTTGTCATAACCCGGCAGCCAGTCGAGCTCCTTCTCAGTCAGCTCCTTTTCGCCGCCAATGCCGTACATGATCTGGATATCGTCTTCGCCCTCAACGAGGTCGGCGATGAAGGAGAAGAAGTCCACCGCCTCCCAGTCGAAGCCCAGCGTGTACAACCCCCAGAGCGCGAATGTGGCGTCTCTGATCCAGGTGAAGCGATAGTCGTAGTTGCGATTTCCTCCGGGCGTCTCAGGTAGCGATGTAGTGCCGGCCGCTGCGATCGCGCCCGTCGGCGCGTAGGTCAGGCCCTTGAGTGTTAGGGCACTTCGCTGCAGATAGCCGCGCCACGGGTGATCGGGGAACTGCCCGCGGGCGAGCCAGTGCTGCCAGTGGTGGGCGGTCCATACCTGGCGTTTGTACGCATCCGCGAAGTCCATCGGCGGCGGAGCCCCGCCCCAGGAGAGCGCCACATAGCGGACGTCACCTTCCTTGAGCAGCGTTCGGGCGTTTGCCTGGCCGCCCTCAAACCCCAGCCGCAAGTCGCTGGTCAGCGTCAGCTTGAGATCCACACCCTCGGCCGAGCAGACACCTTGGTAGTAGTTGTTGCCGGTGTACTCCCAGCGCACATGCGCCCGGCCGTAGTCAAGCACCGGCTCACAGTCGATTGTGGTTTGGACCTCACCGGAGGCGCACCGGATCGTGCGTAGCAGGATGTGCTCGGCCTCATAGTCGTTCGGAGTCCGGCGGTATGTCCTAGAGCGATCGGTCGGATGGTGCCACGGACCGATCAGTAGCGCGTCTCGAACGATGATCCATCCGGTCGGCGTGCCCCAGCTCGTCTCCAAGATCATGGTGCCTGGCAGGTAGCGGACATCCGCAGGCACTGTGACGTCGACCGGCGCGACGCGGAAGGTGCCGGCTTGGCGACCCAGGATGCGGCCGAACACACTCGGCGAGTCGAAGCGAGGAACGCACATCCATTCCACGGCACCGCTCGGCGACACGAGGGCCGACACCTCGCCGTCGCTGAGGAACCCATAATCTCCAATCGGGGTCTGCCGGACCCGCGAATGGGCACTGCCAATGTGCGCCTGCGGCTTGGTTTTCCTGTTCGCCATGGGGAAAGCATTGTCTTCCTCAGTACGTCCTGGCAAGCATCAGAAGTAACTGTTAGACCTGATCATCACCATCCGACGCGATCGTCTCGTGGATGACCCAAGTGAGGTAGTCGGGGTTGCCCGTCTGGACAGCGAGGGCAAGAACGCAAGGCACCTGATACGGGTGCTCGCGGTTGGCCCGGTCGATGATCGCTGGCACCAGACTGGCTCGGGTATGCAGCGCTACTCGGACTTCGCGGTCATCGTGGATGCTGCCGTTCCAGCGATAGATGGACCTGATGGGCGAAATGTGCTGACCGCACGCAGCGAGCCTGTCCTCGACCACTGATCGGGTGAAGTTGATCAACCAGTTCTCGTCGTCGGCGGTAATGATCACCTCGCAAATGGGCTCGGTCATGCGATCTGTTCTAGCCGACGTCAATGGCCTGGGCCAGTCACGATCTTGCGACGCTCCGACTCGTGAGCTCCACCTTTCTCTCGAGGGTGTCGCAGGCCTCTTTGATGTCGCGGGCCAGTGTGTCGACATGCTCTCGGCTCAGCGTCTCCTTGACCAGCGCCCGCATGATCGTAATGTCCTGAGCGTTCGGCGGCAGCGTGTACGCCGGAACCATCCGGCCTCGCTCGGCGGACAGCTGCCAGCCGACATCGAACTCATCGAAGGTGTTGTCGCCGGTCAGCCGGAAGGCTGCGAGCGGAAGTTGCTCTTCGTCAGGACCAATCAATTCGAAGCGGCCCATCTCCTGTAGTTTCTCGGCGAGCACTTTCGCGTTCTGCTGCATGTTCTTCATCACATAGCTGTAGCCGGCGCGGCCGTAGCGGACGAAGTTGTAGTACTGCGCCAGCACCATTGAAGAGCCGGTTGAGAAGTTCAGCGTGAATGTTGCGTCGGTCTTGCCGAGGTAGTTCTCTTCGAAGACGAGGTCTGGGTTGAGATCGGATTTCTCCCGGAAGATCAACCAGCCGATACCCGGATAGACCAGCCCGAACTTGTTTCCGGAGACGTTGATCGAATGCACTTGCTCCAGGCGGAAGTCCCATTCCGAATGCGGATAGAGGAACGGCCAGACGAATCCGCCACTCGCGCCGTCGACGTGCAACGAAATGTCAAGATCATGCTCGGACCTGATCTGCAGCAGTAGGTCGTTGATGCCGATGATGTCGTCTTTGTGCCCGGTGAACGTCGTTCCTAGAACGGCGGCCACACCGATGGTGTTCTCATCAATGTGAGGTCCTACGTCGTCTGGGCCGATTGTGTACTTGCCCGGCCCCAGGGGCACTATCCGCGGTTCGACATCGAAGTAGCGGCAGAACTTCTCCCACACCACATGAACATCGCCGCCAAACACCAGGTTCGGGTTAGTCGTCGACTGGCCCGCAGCCGCCCTGCGCTTGCGCCAATTCCACTTCAGGGACAGACCGCCAAGCATGATGGCCTCGGACGAACCCTGGGTACGCGCGCCGGTCGTTTCGCCCGGGGCATGAAAAAGATCAGCGAGCATCCGGATGCAGCGCTGCTCGATCTCGGCGGTGCGCGGATACTCGGCGTGATCGATGAAGTTGCGATGCAGGTTTTCGGCGATGATCCGCTGCGCCTCAGGCTCCATCCACGTGGTGACGAAGGTAGCGAGATTGCGGATCGGGTCGCCCTCCAGAGCAAGGTCCTCAGCAACCAGCCGCATGGCATCGACTACCGTCATGCCGGTCTCCGGGAACTCTCGACTTGGGCACTTCTTCGGTTGCGAAGCGATTGCCGAAGAGCACCGCATCAGGAATGGTGTCAATGGTCTCGGGCGAGGCGGTCATGTGTTTCTCCTTCGATTCGAGGCGGGCTCGGCTGGATGATCAAGATGTGGCGTATTGGCGCGGGTTTTGTCATGGCGTATGGGTTCTTTCGGGTGCTGTGGTGTGATGGATGAGAGGCCCGGCGAGCGTCCCTTCCAAGCTCGACTGCGTGCTACACGGTTTTGGACATCCCGCGATGGGCGTCGAGAGCGATCCACGGCCAGGTGATCAGGGCCCAAACGGCCGCCATCAAGCCCAAGGCCACCAGCAGGTACCAGGGCCACCCACCCATCAAGTCCAGCAGTGAGATGCCGCCGGGTTTGCTGTTCAGGTAGCCGTAGTTGGTGCCGAGGACGCGGTTGATTATGAAAACCACCGCGGCCCAAGCGACCGTGATGGCAAGCGCCAGCCGGTAACTACGCCAATTGGGATGCAATCCCAGCCCCCAGGTCAGGTAGACGGCGGCCCACATCACCAGCACATGTTGTGACCAGTACGAGGCGATCTCCAGCGCCGGTGCGATGTTTGGGTGCAGGTCAGGGGTGAGCAAGGCCTGAGGATTGAACGTCAGACCCCAGTAGTAGGTCAGAGCCACAGCCCACGGTCGTCTGGTCCAGAGTGCATAGGCCGTCACCAGTCGCAATATGTCCGACAAATGCAGCGGAAGCGACTGTTGCACATCGAAAAAGGGTGGCAACAGCCAAATGATCATGAAGCCGATCGTCACCGCGAGTTGAACGATCGCGAAGACCCGCGTCAGGGTCTCTGCTACGGGTGTGTCGCGGTGACGGCGACCAACGCGAGCCAGTAGCACGGCTCCAACCACGGTCACGGCCAACACGACCCAATGCGCGAGGCCGTACGGGCTGAAGATGAGAACAGCCGCCTGGCTACTTGATCATGCCGGAGAGATGATCATGGGCTGCTTGAGGTCGAAGAACTCAGTCTCTCCCACGGAGAGTTGGTTCATCTCTTCCATCTGCGCCTGTAGCTCCGGCGGCGGCTCTTTGCGCTCCCCTTCCCGGGCCTCGGCTTCGGATGTGAAGTACATGACCATGGTGTAGCTGCCGTCCTCGTGGCCGATGGCAACGCTGCCGATCACGTCCGGGCGGAATGCAGCCCACTTATCGGAATCTTGGTCCATCAGCTGCTTGGCTCTTTCCGGATCGCTGCTCCGTCCCCGAATGATCTGGACGAAGCCGGCCTGATCCGGGTCACCCTGAACGTCGACCGTTACATCTGTGCTGTCACGGAACGTGGCTTCGCCGTCGAAGAGCTTTGACGTCTCAGACCACCACCGATCCTGTTCGGCACGATTGCTGTTGTTGCGCGCAGCCTCCTCGGATTCAAAGCGGACGACTGCGATAGCGCGGCCATCTTCGGTAACCCCACTCGTACTGCCAAGCCATCCAGTCGCGCCTGGTGCAAGATCTTGCTGCCACTGCTTAGTGGCGGCATCCAAGGCCTGCGGGTTGGACGTCTTGCCCTGAATGACCTGAGCGAACATGGGGGTGCCTCCGATCGATGTGGTTGGGAATTGAGAGATGCTCTCCTCTGCGGACGTTACGACCGCAGGATGTCGCCGTCAATACGCAAAAAAGCTGAAAGATCGGCTCCTTTGCAAGTTCTCACCAAGCGCGACTGCTGCTCGACGGCGCATCGCGTGCGGGGCTGCGTCCTGGAGGTGGTGGCCCGGGTGATCATGAAGCCTGAGCTGTCAGACGGCTCGCGGTTAGAGAGTGGTCATGAACGACAAACTTGAGTCGAATCAGCGTTGTTGACTATGACCACATTCCTTCGGGGCATGCAACTCGTGACCACTGCCTCCATGGCGAAGGTGCTTCGTGACCACTTACCTCCGAAAGTGTAAAGAATTCAGCCCAGATCAGCGTCGGCGGCTCTGTGGCAGGGTCACCTTACGGGTGGCTGGCGCTGAGGGTGGTGGGACAACCGGCCCGATGTCGCCATCCGGAGCCTCATCCAGATCGACGATGACCGGAGCGTGGTCACTCGGCCCAGAACCTTTTCGAGCTTGCCGATCGACCCACGCGGCGCGTACCCGATCCGCTACCGCCGTGGTCGCCAGCACCAGGTCAATACGCATCCCGAGATCCTGATGAAACATGCCGGCGCGGTAGTCCCAGTACGTGAATACTCGCCTTCCCGGCCAGCGATCCCTGACAACGTCCCGTAGCCCAAGCGCCTGTAGCTGCGCCAAAGCCTCACGCTCTGGAGCTGTTACGTGAGTCTGGCCGATATAGGCCTCAGGATCGAACACGTCCTCATCGGTCGGAGCAATGTTCATGTCGCCGCAAACGACGGCGTTCTGTGGCCCGCTGCTGAGGTTCTCCGCAAGTGAGGCGAGCCAGTTCAGTTTGTATTCGTAGTGCTCCGAGCCTGGTACTCGCCCGTTCGGGACGTACACCGAGTGCACCCGAATTCCACCGCAAGTTGCCGACACGGCGCGTGCCTCTGGATTAGGGAAGCCAGGTGCGCCGGCTACCCCACGTACCACGTCGTCCAGTTCGATCTTGGACAAGATCGCGACGCCGTTCCACTGCCCCTCACCGTGGGTAGCGAACTGGTAGCCACGGCTCACCAGCTGCTCTCCCAGTAGCGCCGCGAACGCGTCGTCGGAGAGCTTGGTCTCCTGGAGGCAAACGACGTCGGGCTGCCGCTGGTCTAGCCATGGCAACAACCGCGGCACCCGCTGCTTGATCGAATTCACATTCCATGTGGCCAACCGCACGGACCCACGCTAGCCGGTGATCAGCTGGGGTGAAGCAGGCCGAGCTGGGTGGCACGGCCCGCAGCCTCCGCCCGGGAACGGCAATCAAGCTTTACCAAGATGCTGCTGACATGCGTCTCGACGGTACGAGGGCTGAGGAACAGCTCTCGGGCGATCTCGCGACTGGTGTGGCCCATCGCAACTAGCCGGACGACCTCGAGTTCCCGACGGGTGAGGCTGCCGTTGGCAGCTTGTGTGATGGCTCGGCGGCTAAGACGCTTCTCGGCGCGTTCACCGAGTTCGGCCAAGCTGATGGTTACCTTCTCCATCATTGGCTTGGCTCCCAGTCGGCGCGCCGTGCGGTGTGCTGAAATCAGATGCTCAATGGCCTGATCGCGGTGTCCCTGCAGAACCAGCGCGGCGGCCGCCCGACGTTCGGATTCGGCACGATCGAACGGAGCGTCCACGCCCTGCAGTAACAGCAGGGCCCTTGCGAAGTGACTGGCCGCCTGTTCCGGACTGCCATCCAGCAACGCCGTCTCACCAAGGGCGTGTGACAGCGCCGACATGGCTTCGTTTTGGCCGGAGTCGGTTGCCACCTTGGCCAACGCGGCAGTGCAAGTACGCGCCCCGCCGCCGTCGCCCGATTCGGCGAAGAAGGTGGTCGCCCAGCGCAGCGGCGAGATTACGAAGTGAAGATCCTCGGTCTGCTTCCATCGCTCCAAGATCGAGAGGCAGTGACCAGCCGCCGACTCGACGGCGCCTTCAGTTTGATCAGCGATCGCGAGGCCCCACGTTGCCAGCAGCTCGCACGCCGCCAACTCGATGCTGCGGGCCAAGGTCAGCGACTCGTGCAGCAGCGGCCGGGCCTTCCGGCCTTGTCCGCGCATGCCAAGGATCGAACCAAGCATGCTGGTAGCAACGGCCCGGGCGTGGACGGTCGCGTCGCCCGAGGCAATCACCTGTCGGCATAGCGTGACGGCGCGATCCCAGTCGCCTGACTGGCGCAGCACAGCCGTCAGGCAAGCCAGGCAGAGCAGTGCGGTCGGCTCGTACGCATTGGCGGCGCAGAAGCTGAAGGCCTCATCGTAGGTTTCCTTGGCTGCCGTGTAGTCGCCGGCGTGTTCGAGCGCATCGGCCAGCCGCTGATAGATCTCGGCCGCTGGCCCAGTTAGTCCATGCTCCAAGGCCATGGCGAGGCCGGCCCGGGCGATATCCACTGCCGGGCGACCTTCGCCCATGCGGGCGCGTACGTTGCCCTCCTGCCCGAGGATCCGAGCTTGCAGATCGACACGCCCCGCCTCCCGCGCTTGCTGCCCAGCGATCTCCAGCAAGCTCAACGCGGCGCGGAAGCTGCCCGCAGACCGCAGATGAGCTGCCGAAGCAAGACGCTCGGCGGCCGAGTCGGCTGGCAGCCCGGCGCCGGTGAATGCCACGGCCGCCTGCTCTCGGCTGGCAAGCGCCTCCTGCCAGCGACCCTGCAGCTCTAGGACCGTCGCCAACCGGTGCAGAGCAGTACCAAGCCGGGCGAGGTCACCGATACGGCGACGCCGGTCGGCGACTTCCCGCCAGGTCGGGATGGCCTCGGCCAAATCGCCGGCAAGTTCGGCATACTCGGCCAGGCGTTCCAACAGGTCGAGTCGGGCACTTTCCTGATCCCCGCTCGGCCACATCTCTAGGGCGCGACGAACCGCTCGTTGGGCGTCTCGATAGGCGTGTACCGCGCCAGAAGACTCGGCCGCCCTCAACAAAGCCGCCCGGGCCCGCTCGGGGCGTCGGCCGAGGGCCCAGTGCTCGGCGATCAACACAGGTGCGATGTGCTGGGCCTCTAATCGCTCGGCCACCGCTCGGTGCAGGGTTGCCCGCCGAGTCCAAGGGATCTCGCTATAGAAGGCGTCGCGGATCAGAGCATGACGAAACGCCATACGACCGGCTTCGGCGTCGATGACGATCCCACTACGCAGCAGTTCTTCCGGCCACTCGAGTAGGCCGGCAACCGCAATAACGAGCTCCGGATCGAACGTCAGGCCGGCAACTGCTGCGGTGCTGACGGCGCTGCGGGCATCTTCGGAGAGACCGGCTGCCCGCAGGAGCACGGCGTCCCGGACGCTATCCGGGATCGGGACGTCCTCACCGTCCATGAGTTCCCACCAGTACGGCCGGTCGTCAAGCGGCCGCTGGCGGCAAGCGCGGCGCCGAGCTCACGTACGAAGAACGGCACGCCGTCGGTCCGGCTGAACACCTCCCGTGCCAAGGATGCCGACACCGCCCTCCCCAATGTGCGCTCCAGTAAGACCTTGGTCGGTCCAACCTCGAGCGGTTCGAGGGTCAATTGCCGCAACAGGCCGGCCCGACGCAACTCACTGCGCAGTCGGCGGATCGGGTGGTCGCGTGGCAACTCGTCGCTGCGAAAGGCGCCAAGCAGCAGCAGCGGCTGGGAGTCCACCGAACGGGCCAATGTCGCTAACAGCTCCGCGGTGGCGCTATCCGCCCACTGCAGATCATCGAGGAACAGCGCAGTCGGGCGCCGCGTCGCAATCGCGGCCAAGGCCTGCCGAATGGCCTCAAAGAGGGTGGCACGGTCATCGGCTGGAGCCGGCGGCCCAAGCTCAGGAAGAAGTAAGGCCAGATGGGCTGCTAGCGGGCCTTCGACGAGCGGTTCATCACCTGCTATCCGCAGACATGTCCGGAGTCCGTCGACTACTGGGCCGAAGGGCGAAGTGCCGCCCTGTACGGCAATGCCCTCCAAGACTTGAAGGTCAGAGTTCACCAAAACCTGCCGCGCCAGAGTGGTTTTACCCAGACCCGCCTCGCCCCCGAGCAGTACTAACGACCCTCGGCAGGCGAGTGGGTCACTCACCCAGGCCTGCAGCTGCGCCTGCTCCCCCTCGCGGCCGACGAGCTCGTCGATCACTCCGTCATTCTCCAGTGCAGCGGCGGATCGCCGCCACCGAGCGATCAACGTCCACCTCATCGGTTGACCAGTTCGATACCGATATGCGCATTGCCGCCCGGCCTTGCCAGGTAGTACCGCTCATCCAGCAGGTACCCTCCTGCTGCACTCGCTCGATGACCCGGCGGGTATGTGCGTCGTGGTCGCCATCAGCAGCCAGGAAACGCACCAACACCTGATTGAGAACCACTTCATTGAGCACCTCGGCAGCGACCGCGGAGGTCAGCTGTTCGGCGAAGCGCCTTGCCATCGCGCAGCTGCGATCTACCAATTCGGCGACACCCTGCCGACCGAGCTCGCGGAGCGCCGCATAGACCGCGAAACCACGAGCACGCCGAGAGTGTTCAGGGTTGTAGTCGAGTGCGTCCCGCTCGTCGGCGACACTCCGCATTAGGTAGCCGGCTTGGCTGCCCATCGCCGCACGGTGAGCCGCAGGATGAGCGCAGAAAACCAGACCGGAGTCGTAAGGAACGTTGAGCCACTTGTGGGCATCGGTAGCCCAGGAATCGGCCAGCTCAACACCGGCTAGCAACGGCCGCAGCCGAGGGCTCGCTGCCGCCCACAACCCGAAGGCGCCATCGACATGCACCCAGGCGCCATGCCGGTGGGCGATGTCGCAAATGTCCCTCACCGGGTCGATGGCTCCGCTATTGACGTTGCCGACTTGGGCGGCAACTATCGCAGGGCCACTCCCCTGCTCTAAGGCGGCAGCCAGTGCCGCCGGCAGCATGCGACCTTGGTCGTCGGCTGCCACCTCAACAATGGCCGCGGTACCTGCGCCGAGGAAGCGCAGTGCCCGATCAATGGTGCCGTGACGGCTCTGACCGGCGAGGACCCGTACCGGCGGCGCTCCCCACAGGCCTTTGGTAGCAAGGTCCCAGTCCACGCGGCGCAGCACTTCCTGCAGGGCAATGGCAAGTCCTGTGAAGTTCGCCATCTGAGCGCCGGTGACGAAACCGACCGAGACCTCGGCGGGTAGGCCGAACAGATCGGCTAGCCACTCGCCGGTTACCTCTTCGACGACACTGGCGGCCGGCCCGAGGACGTAGAGGCCGGCGTTCTGGTCCCAGGTAGAGGCCAGCCAGTCGACCGCGAGCGCCGCTGGTGTGGTGCCGCCGACCACAAATCCGAAGAAGCGGCCGCTGCCAGACGCCACTACGCCGGGCTCGGCTGCCGCGGCCAGATCGGCTATGACCTTCCGGGCCTCGAGTGGCGAGTCAGGTAACGGCCCGCCCAGTGCTGCTCGCAGCTCCGAGCGACTCGGGTAACCCGAGAGTGGCCGAGAGGGCAAACCTTCCAGGTAGCTAAGCGCCTCTCCGAAGGCTTCTGATAATGCCCCTTTCCAGTCGGGCTCGTTCACTGGACACCCTCCTCAGGTCGGGTGATGACGGTGGTTGCCCATACGCTAGGAGCCATCCGTACGCCGAACATCCGCAAAACCACGGAGTTTCCATTACTCACACCAACCGTATGCATCAGCACCGTATGCATCGACACAGCCACGACCGACTGATCCACTGGGCGCGGTTTTACGACCTGTCGACTGGTTTGCTTGGTCGACGCGGCAGGCGGCTACGCGCCATGGTCGCTGATGATCTAGAGCTTCACCCGGGCGATCGGGTTCTTGATGTGGGCTGCGGCCCGGGCCGCCTGGCCATGGCCTTTGCCGAGCGGGTAGCACCCCAGGGATCGGTCGAGGGCGTGGATGCCTCGCCCGAGATGATCAACCGTGCCAGTTCGCAAGCGCTCAAGCGCGGGGTGCCGGCAAACTTCCGGGTCGGCTACGCCCAGCAACTTCCCTTCGATGAGGGTACTTTCGACGCGGTCGCTTGTACGCTCGCGCTTCACCACGTAGCTCAAGATGATCAATTAACGGCAGTCGAAGAGATGTATCGGGTGCTCAAGCCCGGCGGACGGCTGGTGATCGCCGAATTCCATAAGGGAAAGCGGCGTCGGCATCCCGGGCCGCGCTGGGTACGCCACTCCACCGAGGACATGCTCGACACAGCACTCGAGCTGGTGAAATCCGCTGGATTCACAGATGCCGCGACCGGTGGCACGACCTTCGGCTGGCTGGGCAAGATCACCGCACGTAAGCCGCTGGCGGCGAGCGCTCAGGCTCCAGATTCTCAGTAGCTAGGGCGGAAGCAGGTGCTCCGCCCGGGGCGGCGGATCCGAGAATGCCAGCGCGGCTTCTTCGACTTCTTGGTCGGCGGCGGTCAGGCGGCCTTCATGTTGGCGTTGGTGCTCCTCCCAGGATGGAACGCTGAAGAGCTCGATGAAACGGTCCGGCCGGTCTCCGTCTCGATAAAGCTCCCAGCGCGTTGCTCCGGTTCGCCGACGCGACTGACGAAGCTGGTCCATCGCCTCCAGGTAGGCAGCTTCTCGGTCAGGGGAAACCACGTATTCCACAGTTACCAGCACCGGTCCGGTGTCCGGCTCCGGGTCAACTGCCAGTCGCGCCTCCGGCCAATAGACGGCCAGCTCGCTGTCGAGGTGTCCGGCCTCCGGCAACCGCCAGAAGACTCCGGCGACTACTCCAGCCAGCATGACGCCGGCTGCCACGAAAAACGTCAGCCGTAGACCGAGACCCTCCGCTATCAGCCCCCAGAGCAGCGACCCAACCGTCATTGAACCGGTGAACGTGACCATGTAGATGGCCAAGCCGCGGGCCCGTACCCAAACCGGCAAGAACAACTGGAGCTCGGCGTTCAATGTCGAGATCACCGTCGTCCAGGCCAATCCGGTGAAGAGGAGGATGACAAGTGCTGCCAGGAAGTTCGGGATGAGGACGATCAAAGCGATGGCTGCGGCGTAGACAACGCCGGCCGCGGTCAATAGCCCGTTGGTGGACAAGTGGTCCCTTACTCGTCCGAGCACGAGGGCCGCGGCAATGGCACCGGCGCCCAAGGCGCCGAAGAGGGCGCCGTAGCCAGCTGCGCCCAGGCCCAATTGCTGGCTGGCGATCAGAGGCAGCAGTGCCCAAAGCGCCACCCCGGCTGGGATAAACAAGATCAACCTGAGCAGAATGCGACGTACCACTGGCTCGTGCCAGACATAGCGGCTGCCCGCGCGGAGCGCCGGCACGAATCGCTCTCGGCGATCTTGCGAGGAAGCTGGCGGTCGGCGCCAGAGCAGCAGGGCGACTGCCAGGAAGATCACCGACAAGGCGTTCAGCGCGAAGACAACCGGTATGCCAAAGCCAGCGATGATCAAACCGGCGAGCGCAGGTCCGCCGGCACGGGCGACGTTGACGCCGACCATTTCCAACCTGGTCGCTGCTCGCAGCTGTGCCCTGGGCACCAGCTCAGGGATCATGGCCTGCCAGGCGGGCAGCTGCACGGCCGCACCCACCGCAAAGGCGAAGATCAAAGCGAGCAGCAACGCCGGCGGCATGAGTCCGGCGGCTGTTAGCACCGTTAGCAAGATCCCGACGACAAAGAAGTACGACTGAACGGTGAAGAGCAGCCACCGTCGATCGAAGGAGTCGGCGAGCACTCCTCCCGGTAGTGCCAGCAGCATGACGGGCAGCGTCATCGCTGCCTGCACCAGGGAGACCAAAGTGGCCGCGTTCGGCTCGTCGACAAGCAGCCACTGTGCACCGACGGTCTGCATCCAGGTGCCGATGTAGGAGATGAACACTCCGAGCCAGAGCCAGCGGAAGGCGCGCTGAGCCAGCGGTGCCCAAGGTGAAGAAGATTCCA